>C688J18823_10001409_pt1 | contig 14775 bp, 15 predicted proteins | sample HopSoiMetagenom1_FD_18823 | JGI IMG/M metagenome (IMG submission 18823)
CGAGGCGGGCCGAGCCGCGATCTCGATCGAGGTCGATGGGAGCTACCGCACGTACGTGACCGAGCCGGATGGCTCCACGCGCGAGCTCGTGTCGTCGGAGCGTCCGACGGCAGTCGGCTCGCTGTATCCGACTACGGCCGGCGGCTTATCGTCGGACGGCACGCTGGCGTGTCTCGCGCACTCCGAGCACGGCGACATCCTGCACAACGCGATGCGCGTGGTGGATGTCTCGAGCGGCGACACCGTCGGCGACATCGAGGACAAGGGACGGAACCTGGTCCCGGGCGAATGGTCCCCGGTACCGGGCGACCAACGGATCGCCTTCACCAGCGAACAAGGCCCCTTCGAGCGACCGGCGATCTGGGACGTCTCGTCGGACCAGCGCCGCGACCTCGAGCTCGACGTGGCCGGCGGCGCGTTCCCGGTCCAGTGGTTCCCTGATGCCTCCGCGCTGCTCGTTCGCCACGAATACGAGGGCACGGCGCAGCTGCTACGCGTCGACGTGACGACCTCGGCCGTGACCGAGCTCACCCCGCTCGCCGGGGACATCGAGGAAGCGCGCATCCGCCGGACGGCGCGATCTGGTACTCCATCAGCGACTCGGTAACGCCGACGAAGATCATGGACACGGACGGGCGATCGGTTCTGCAGTCACCCGACGAGCCGCCGCCGGCCGGGCGGAATACGAGAGTCGCTTCGCTACCAATGGCGGCGGCGACCGCATCCACATGTTCGTCGTCACGCCGGACGGTGACGGGCCGTTCCCGACGGTGTGCAACATCCACGGCGGCCCGGAGTGGCACGAGCGCGACCGGTTCGACACAGAGACACAGGCGTTCGTCGACAATGGCTACGCCGTCGCGGTCATCAACTACCGCGGATCAACCGGATACGGCACCGCGTTCCGCGAGGAGCTCCTCAACGACGTGTGCTTCACCGAGACTGAGGACATCCTGGCGTGCGTCGACCGGTTGGTCGCCGACGGCGTCACCGATCCCGAGCGTGTGTTCTGGAACGGCTGGTCGTGGGGTGGATGCCTCGCCTGTTTCAACGCGGGCACGCAACCCGACCGGTGGCGCGCGATCTTCGCGGGCATCCCGGCGGGGGACTTCGTCGCGGCGCACGACTTCTCCGCGCCGGAGCTCCAGGCCTGGGACGAGGCCGCCTACGGCGGCACGCCGGAGCAGGTGCCCGAGCGCTATGCGCGGAGCAACCCGATGACGTACGTCGACGCCGTTCGCGCCCCGATCCTCGTCATCGCCGGTGAGTCGGACCCGCGCTGCCCCATCGAAGGGGTAACCCCGTGGGTCGATGCGTTGCGCGCGCGAAACCACCCGGTCGAGGTCGACGTTTATCCCGAGGGCCACCACACGAACTCGACGGAGGGCCAGGTGCATCACATGCAGTTGGTGCTCGACTTCTTCGATCGGTACAGGTGAGGCCGGTCAGCCGACGCCGGTGCTGCGCACCTGCTGCACCCGGAACTCGATGATGACGCTCGAGCCCTCGTCGATCGGCGCGACCGCCTCGTACTGCGGGAACTTCTCGTAGAGGAGGCCGCGATCGCGCTCGAACTCGGGGCCGCTGTCGATCAGGTACGCCTCGCCCGACATGATCACCTGCGCGAGCTCGTTGGCCCAGTCCTCCGAGTACGCGTCGACGCAGAACGTGACCGACGCGTTCTCGCGGATGTTCTCGACCTTGCGGTCCCGGCCGCTCGCGATCACGATCCGGTCGAGGTCGAGCACGTGGCACACCGGCACGACGTGCGGCCACTTGCCCATCCGCTGGGTGCCGAGATGTCCGACGCGGGCATCGGACACGAACCGCACCTCGGCGGGTGTCAGCGCGCGCTCCACCGTCATTCCTCGCCGCTCTCGGCGGCGTGCTCGCGGATCTCCTCGACGATCTCGGCGTTGGCCAGCGTCGTCACGTCGCCCAATGTGTTGCCGCGCGCGACGTCGCGCAGCAGCCGCCGCATGATCTTGCCCGAGCGGGTCTTCGGAAGGTCTGGGGTGAAGATGATCTCGTCGGGCTTCGCGATCGGGCCGATCACGGTCGCGACGTGGTCGCGGAGGCTGCTCAGCACTGTCTGGTCGCCCTCGATGCCGGCCTTCAACGTGACGAACGCGACGATCCCTTCGCCCTTGATGTCGTGCGGCTTGGACACGACCGCCGCCTCGGCGACTCGGTCGTCGTCCACGAGCGCAGACTCGATCTCGAACGTCGACAGCCGGTGCCCCGCGACGTTCATCACGTCGTCGATCCGGCCGAGCAGCCAGAAGTAGCCTTCGTCGTCGCGGCGCGCGCCGTCGCCGGCGACATACGTCTCAGGGCCGTACTTCGAGAAGTACGTCTCGACGTAGCGGTCTGGGTCGCCCCAGATCGTCCGGGCGATCGACGGCCACGGGTGTCGCAGCACGAGGAACCCGCCGGCGCCGAGCCCGACCGACGCGCCGCGTTCGTCAACGACGTCGGCCTCGATACCGGGGAAGGGCAGTGTTGCGGACCCCGGCTTCAACGTCGTGAGTCCCGGGAGCGGCGAGATCATGATCGCGCCGGTCTCCGTCTGCCACCANGTGTCGACGACGGGACAGCGCTCGCCGCCGATCACCTTCCAGTACCACACCCATGCCTCGGGATTGATCGGCTCTCCGACNGACCCGAGCAGTCGCAGCGACGTCATGTCGTGCTTGGCCGGGAGCTCGGTGCCCCATCGCATGAACGNGCGGATGGCCGTCGGCGCCGTGTAGAGGATCGTCACGCGGTACTTCTCGATGATCGACCACCAGCGGTCCTTGTCGGGCCAGTCGGGCGCCCCTTCGTACAGCACGCCGGTGGTGTGGTTGGCGAGCGGCCCGTACACGATGTAGCTGTGGCCGGTGACCCAGCCGCAGTCGGCCGCGCACCAATAGATGTCGTCGTCGTGGATGTCGAAGACCATCCGGTGNGTCGCNGCGACGCCGGTCATGTAGCCGCCCGTCGTGTGCGCGATCCCCTTCGGCTTCCCGGTGGTGCCGCTCGTGTAGAGCAGGTACAGGAAGTCCTCGGCGTCCATCGGCTCGGGCGGACAGTCCGTCGACTGGTCCGCGACGAGCTCGTGGTACCAGTGGTCTCGCCCTTCGGTGAATGCGTGCTCGTTGCCACACCGGCGGACGGTGATCACGTGCTCGATGGTCGGGCACTCGGCGACGGCGGCGTCGGCGTTCTCCTTGAGCGGGACGACGGTCCCGCGGCGCCAGGCGCCGTCTGCGGTGATCAAGACCCTCGCCTCGGCGTCGTTGATCCGGTCGCGCAGCGCCTCGGCGCTGAACCCGCCGAACACGACGGAATGCGGCGCGCCGATGCGCGCGCACGCGAGCATCGCGATCGGCAGCTCGGGAACCATGCCGAGGTAGATGTTCACGCGGTCACCCTTGCCGACGCCCAGGCTCCGCAGCGCGTTCGCGAGCCGAGAGACCTCGTCGAGCAGATCCTGGTAGGTGATGACCCGCGTGTCGCCGGGCTCGCCCTCCCAATAGAAGGCGACCTTATCGCCACCGCCGGCCTCAACGTGCCGATCGAGGCAGTTGGCCGACGCGTTGAGCTCGCCACCTGCGAACCACGTCACCCAGGGAGCGTTCCACTCCATCACGGTGTCCCACCGCTTGGTCCAGGCAAGCCGCTCGGCCTGCTCGACCCAGAACGCCTGGTAGTCATCGTTCGCGCGGTCGTACACCCCGGGATCGGCCACCACGGCTCGCTCGCGGAACGCATCGGGCGGCTCGAAGACCCGATCCTCGGACAGCAGGGCCTCTATGTTGCGCGCGATGTCGCCGCCTGGCTCGCTCACGGATCCCGTCCCTTTCCGCTCCGCCGGAACCGGCATCGTACGGCCGGGCGCCGAACGCGTGCGACCCGGGGCCACAGCCTCGATCCGAACGTACGCCACGGGTGCTTGCATCTGCCCGTGGGAGCCACCACCATCCTTCGTGAGCCGCCCGTTCGGGGCGGCTCGAGAGCCATATATGGGGATGGGGAAGGGAGGCGGCGATGGCCGACGTGGCCTACTGCATGAAGTGCCGCGAGAAGCGTGAGTTCACCGGAGAACTGACGACCCTGAAGAACGGACGCCCTGCGCTGCAGGGGACATGTCCGGTGTGCGGCACCAAACTCACGAAGATCATGGGGATGGACGCCGCGAAGGCGATGGGCTGGAAAGCCCCTTAGTTCAACCGCGACAACAGCTGTTCGGGGCTGAGGACGACCTTCCCCGGTGCCATCTTCCGGTGGCGGGCCGCGAGGTCCGCCACCGTCGTCCGCTCGAACACCTCTTGCACTGCCCGGGCCACATCTGCCCAGAAGCCTTGCAGCCCGCACCGTGAGTCGGCGAAACACGTGTGGTCGGACGGCTCGAGGCAGAACACGGGGTAGATCTGGCCCTCGATCGCGTCGGCCACCTCCGCCACCGTGATGTCGCGCGGGTCCCGGGCGAGGCGGCAGCCGCCGCCCGCACCGCGGAAGCTCTCGACCAGCCCCGCGCGCGACAACGCGCCGAGCTGCTGCTCGAGGAACCGCAGCGGCACCTGCTGGCGCTCCGCGATCGCGCGCGCGGGGATCAGCGCGTCGTCGTCGCGATGCTCCGCGAGCTCGATCATCGCTCGGATCGCGTACTCGAGCTTCTGAGACACCTTCAACATGCGGGGGGAACCACCTCCGGCGACCAGGCTAGGTCTGCGCGTTCACGCACGTCAAACGGCCGGTCAGGCGCCGAGGGTATCCTTCGGGCGCGATGGCGCGGGTGCTCGTGGTCGATGATGAGCCGGACGTGCGCTGGCTGATCCGCATGAGCCTCGAGCGCGCGGGCCATGAGGTGCTCGACGCCGAGGACGGACTGCGCGGGATCGCACTGGCGATGAAGCAGCGGCCCGAGATCATCGTCTTGGATCTGATGATGCCGGTGATGGACGGCTACGGCGTCCTCGACGAGCTCGCCAAGGATCCCCGGACCGCCGCGATCCCGGTGGTCGTCCTGTCCGCGAAGGCGATCCCAGACGAAGGGAACCGAGTGGCGGCGGCCGGGGCCCGGCGGTTCCTGGAAAAGCCTTTCGATCCGGACGAACTGGCGACGGAGCTGGCCGACCTGCTGCAGCCCAGTTGAGCTACGCGACCAGCTGGTTCGCGTAGTCGTCGCCCACCACCACGACGATCGTCGCGCTCTTCGGAACCCCTTGCAGGCTCGGGTCCAAGGGTTTGACCGCCGCCTTCTTGAAGAACTTGTCGGCCACATACGTCGCGTTCGACTGGTTCTGCGGCGCGTTGTCGTCGTCGCGGTAGTACACGATCGTCTTCTTGATGCCGCTCGTCGGCGCGTCGATCGCGTCGGTCGACGGCGTGTATCCGGCGTCGGTGAGCACCTGTTGTGCTGCCGCGCCTGCGCCGGGAACGTCCGTGCCGTTCATCGCGATGAACAGCACGCCCTTGGTCTCGGGCGGCGGCGTTGGTGCGGCCGAGGACGAGGTCGGCGGGGGCGTCGATGACGGGGAGGTGTGCCCGCCGCCTCCGGTGACCGACGGGGTCGGGCTCAGCGTCGCCGCCGTGGTACCGGAATCGGCGAAGCCGTTCGCGAGGACGGCGAGGCCGACCACGATCAGCGCGACGATCACGAGGACCCGCCCGGTGCTGAGGTTCACGCGGGCATCCTACCTGTCGCGCTCGGGCGAAGCTGCGCCCGGTCTACAGGGTGATGCCGAGTCGCTGCGCGGTCCGGCGCTTGCGCCGCAACGATCGCAGCCGGCGCAGCCGCCGGACGAGCATCGGGTCGTAGGCCAGCGCCGCCGGACGGTCGACCGCCCGATGCAGGAGTTGGTGGTAGCGCGTCGTTGAGAACCCGAACGTCTCGCGGATCGCACGGTCCTTCGGGATCTGCAGGCGCCAGGCCGCGCGCTCGAAGTCGAGGACACGCCGCTCGAGGTCATCAAGGACGTCCGGGGGGACTGCCGATGTTGGGGTGATGGAAGATGGTGATGAGCGGCGCGGGGGGGTGGATGTGGCCACGGCTCGGGCAGGCTCGCATCCGTTGTGGCGCCGTGCAAGCACCCGCGCCGAAGCGCTTCGTCGTTCCTTCGAGCTACATCAGGTGAGAGCATGCGCCCGATGGGTGACCGAGCGGTGACCGACGCACGATGGTGAGGACGCCCGACCCGACACGTCAGCGCGACGCCGAGCGGTCCGACGCCCAACTGGACATGCTCCACAGCTTCGCCGTGAAGCTGAACGTCTTGACCGACACCGTCGAGATCGGGAACACGATCACAGCGGAGCTCCGCACCATCGTTGACTACCACAACTGCCGCGTGTACGTGCTGCAGGACGAGACGCGGCTGATGCCGATCGCGTTCCGCGGCGAACTCACCACCGAGTACGCCGAAGAGGACCTCGACACGCTGATCACCGAGATCGGCGAGGGCATCACGGGAACGGTCGCGGCGACGCGCGAGGCACTTCTCACCCCCGACGCGCGCGAGGTCGCGTTTTCCGTGACGATCCCCGGCACCGACGACGACCTCCTCGAGTCGATGCTCGCGGTCCCGATGGTGGCGGGGGACACGCTCGTCGGAGTAATCGTGCTCTCGAGCCTCGGCTACGGGATGTTCGACGACGAGGACCAGCGCATGGTCGAGGTGCTCGCGCCGCACGCCGCGGCGGCCTTCCACAACGCGAGCCTGCTCGAGGCCGAGCGCGACGCCGCGCGCGCGGCGGGTGCGTTACTGCAGTTGTCGCAGTCGCTGACGGGACGCCACACCACCACAGAGATCTTCCGCGACGCGATCGAATCGATGGAGACGATCATCCGCTGCGCCGCGACCGCCGCCTACGTCCGCGACGAGACCGGCGCGTTCCGCGTGATCCAGCTGCATGGGTGTGGGGGCCGGACGGTTCGGCCGCGCGCAGAGATCGCCGACGTCCCCGCGACGGTCGCCGACACGTTCCTGACGAGCACCGCGCCGTTCGTGATCCCGCAGGCGATCGCCGCCCAAGTACCCGACGACGTGCGGATCATGGAGGCGTCCGGCGACGTGTTGGTCTGCCCGCTGCAGTGGGAACCGGGCGAGGTCGGCGCCCTGATCGCCGTCGGCGACCCGGGGGGCGAGCCGTTCGACGAGGCCGCGGTGCGCCTCGCCAGGGGGATCGGCGACCTCACGGCGCTCGCGCTCGGAAACGCCCGCCGCATCGGCGAGCTCGAGCGGTTCCACCGCCTGGTCGAGAGCCTCGACGCCGTGTTCTGGGAGGCCGAGGCCGACGGCCTGTTGGTGACGTTCCTCGCGGGCCGCGTCGACGAGCTCTACGGCGCCGACGCGCCGGCGTGGCTCGACCGGCCTTGGGGCGAGCACATCACCGACGCCGACCGCGCGCTCGCGGTCGCGGAGGTGCGGCGCGCGATCGCGGAGGGGACCGATGCGAGCGTCGAGTACCGCGTCGGCGCCCCGACGGGCGACGGGCGCTGGCTGCGCGACCTGGTCACGGTCGTTCGCGGCAGCCACGGACCGCGACAGCTACGCGGGCTCACCGTCGACGTCACCGAGCGGCGACACGCGGAGCAGACGCTGCGAGAGTCCGAACGCAAATACTCCGAGGCGTTCCTGCGCGAACGCGAGGCCGCCGAACGCCTCCGTGCGCTCGACGAGATGAAGAACACGTTCCTCGAAGCGGTCTCGCACGATCTTCGGACGCCGCTGACCTCGATCCTCGGCTCGGCGCTCACCCTCGAGCAGAGCGGACTGGAGATGCCGGCGACCGACGCGCTCGACCTCGTCCACCGGGTCGCCGCGAACGCCAGGAAGCTCGAGCGGCTGCTCGGCGATCTGCTGGATCTCGACCGGCTCCAACGCGGCATCGTGTCGCCGCAGCGGCGTGCGACGGACATCGGCGCGTTGATCGGCCGTGTCCTGGCCGAGGTCGAGAACCCCGACGGACGACCGATCGACGTCGAGGTCGGCCTGCTGACGGCCAACGTCGACGGCCCGAAGGTGGAGAGGATCGTCGAGAACCTCGTCGCCAACGCGCTGCGCCATACCCCGCCAGAGACGCAGGTTCTCGTCTGGGCTCACGCCGTCGACGGGGGCATCGAGATCGGCGTCGACGACGCCGGTCCGGGCGTTCCGGCCGACGTGCGCGAGTCAATCTTCGAGCCGTTCGAGCAGCGACCGGGCCCAACGAGCGGGCACTCGCCGGGCGTGGGGATCGGCCTGTCGCTCGTCCGCCGGTTCGCCGAACTGCACGACGGTCGCGCTTGGGTCGAGCCGCGCGACGGAGGCGGCTCGTCGTTCCGGGTGTTCCTGCCCAACACGTGAGCGCTCGGCGCGCTAGCGTGTCGCGCCGATGGACCTCGTCGTCGCCGATGCCACCGTCGTCGACGGCACCGGCGCGCCCGGCATGCGGGGATGGCTCGGCGTCGAACGCGACCGCATCGCCGTGGTCGGCCGCGGGAACGAGCGGGCGCCCGCGGCCGAGCGAACGATCGACGCACGCGGGATGGTCGTCGCCCCCGGCTTCGTCGACGTCCACAACCATTCGGACCTGTCGCCGTTCGTCTTGCCGACGATGCCGAGCACCGTGCGCCAGGGCGTCACGTCCGTCGTTGTCGGCAACTGCGGCTCGTCGCCGTTCCCGTTGTCGTCGTGGGACGAAGGCCTGTCGCTCGCGTATGCGCCGCCCGGCGGCGCACACCCGCGCCCCTCGTGGGCGGCGTGGGGCGACTACCTCAACGCGATCGACGCAGCCCGGCCGGCCGTCAACGTCGCGACGCTCGTTGGCCACGGGTCCGTCCGGCGGGAGATCCTCGGCGACCAACGGCGGCCGCCGACCGATGAAGAGCTCGGGCGCATGCGGGCGCTCGTGCGCGAGGCGGTCGGCGACGGCGCGGTCGGCCTGTCGACCGGTCTGATCTATGTCCCAGGGATCTATTCCAACACCGACGAGGTCATCACGCTCGCGCGTGCGGCCGCGGGCGCCGGAGGGCTGTACGCCTCGCATATCCGCGGCGAGGGGCGCGACCTGTTCGCCGCGGTGGACGAGGCGCTCGCGATCGGCGCCGCGGCCGAGCTCCCGGTTCACGTGAGCCACCTCAAGTGCGAGACGTCGCTCGTGTGGGGCCGAGCGGACGAACTGCTCGGCCGGCTGCGCGACGCGCGCGATGCAACCGGCGACCAATACCCGTACGAAGCGTGGAACTCGTCGCTGTCGTCGCTATTGCCGCCGTGGGCGCCGGCGGGACGGATCGCCGCGATCGCCGGCGAGGAGCACGTGCGACTCCGCCACGCGGTCGAGATCGGCGAGCCCGACTTCCAATCCTCCGTGGACGGCGTCGGGTGGGACCGCATCGTGCTCGAGACCGCCCCCGAACCACGGTGGCGCGGGCGGTCCGTCGCCTCGGTCGCCCAGGAGCGCGGCATCGAGCCGTTCGACGCGATGGTGGGTCTCATCGCCGAGGACCCCGAGATCAGCTGCATCGGGCACGCGATGGCTCCCGAGGACGTGCGCACGATCCTTGCCGACCCCGATGCGTTCGTTGCCTCCGACGCCTCCGCCACCGCGCCGAACGGACCCGGCGGCGACCTCCCGGTCCACCCGAGGAGCTATGGGACGTTCCCGCGCGCACTCGCCCTGGCGCGCGACGAGGCGCTGCTGCCGCTCGAAGCGATGATCCGCAAGATGACGTCCCTTCCCGCCGACCGGTTCGGATTGACCGGCCGCGGCCGTATCGAGCGCGGCGCCTTCGCGGATCTCGTCGTGCTCGACCCGTCGACGATCCGCGATGCGGCAACCTACGACGAGCCGCACGCGTTCCCGGACGGCGTCGCCGCGGTGGTGGTCAACGGCGAGGTGGCCTGGACCGACGGCGCGACCTCGATCACGTGCGCGGGACGGGCGCTGCGTCGGGCCTAGAGCCGGCGGTCGGATTCGAACCGACGACCTACCGATTACAAGTCGGTTGCGCTACCGGACTGCGCCACGCCGGCGATCGCCCGAGTTTACCCCCGACGGAACGACGGCCCGGACACCGCGCACGCGTAGATCACGAAGCCCGTGAGCGCGATGCCGATCAGCCCGTTCACCGGTGAGGACCGCGCGGTCGCGACCGCGATCACGACGCCGATGCCGCCGACGACGATGCCGAGCGGACGGCCGATCGGCCGCAGCGTCACCACGAGCGCGGCCGTCACGATGCACAGCACACCCCAGACGGCGACGGCGACGCCGGTCGCGCCCCCCGGCCGGAACGCGACCACGAGGATCAAGGGCTGCAGCCCCGAGACCGCGAGCACGATCGCCGCCACGGTGATCGTCGGCGTCCGTCGCGCCGGCGGTCGCGGCGCACGTCGCTGCGCCGCCTGCAGCTCCGCCAGATCGAAGTCCTCGTACCGCGAGCGGCCCGACGGCGACTCCGGCGGATCCGGGTCGGCGCCCGGCCGGTCGTTCATCCTGCGCTCCTTCCGCGGCTCGCGAGCACGTAGGCGTAGAGCACGACCGCGAGCGACGCGGCCGCGTTCAGCGAGCCAACCTTGCCATGCATCGGCACGGAAACCAGCAGGTCGCAGTGTTCGCGCACGAGCCGTGAGATGCCCGTGCCTTCGCTTCCCACCACCAGCGCGATCCGCCCGTCCGGAGCCGGCTCGTCGAAGATCGACCGGTCCGCTCGCTCGTCGAGGCCGACCGTCGTGAACCCCGCGTCTCGCAGGCGGTCGAGCGCGCGCGAGAGGTTCGCGACCCGCGCGTGGGGGAGATACAGCAACGCGCCCGCGGACGCCCGCACCGCTGCCGTCGTCGCCGGCGCCGAGCGATGGGTGCGCGTGATCAGCATCTCGGCGCCCGCCGCTTCGATCGACCGTGCCGCGGCCCCGAGGTTCTGCGGATCCTCGACGCCGTCGAGCACGACGACGACGGCATCGGCATCCCAGTCGCGCGATGCGACGTCGCGCTCGCCGAGGGTCGGCGCGGCGCGCGCGAGCCGAGCGGTCACGCCGCGATGGTCGGCGTCGAGCGCGTCGAGCTCGGCGCGATCCACCTCTCGGACGGCGACGTGCGCCGCCCGTGCGGCCGTAACCACGTCGCGCATCGCGGGGCTCCGGCGTGTTCCCTGCGCCACGAGCACCTCGTCGGCGACGCCGGAGCGCACCGCCTCGAGGACCGCTCGCTTCCCGGCGACGATCTCGGCACCCACGCCGTTACGCGATGACCGCGATCGCGAGACAGCCGACGCCGTCGCCGGCGAGCCCGAGGCCTTCGGGGCGTGTCGCCTTCACCGACACCCGGTCGACCCCGAGCCGCAGGCATGTCGCGAGCTCACCGCGCATGTCGTCGCGCCGCGGATCGATCGCCGGGCGGTCGCAGATCACAGTGGCGTCCACCGACGTCGGGACGAATCCCGCGAGCGCGACCTTCGCCACGACATCGCGGAGCAGCGCCCGCCCCTGGATGCCCTCGGTCTCCGTTGTGGTGTCGGGGAAGTGTTGGCCGAGATCACCGAGGGCCGCCGCGCCGAGCAACGCGTCCGCGACGGCGTGGCAGACGACGTCGCCGTCGGAATGCCCCACGAGCCCGTCCTCGCCCTCGAAGCGCACGCCGCCGAGCCACAGCGGTCGATGCTCCGAGAAGCGGTGCACGTCGAACCCGAGGCCGCTCCGCGGCTCAGGCATCGACCGCCCCGCCGATCCGCGACTCGGCGCGCGCGAGGTCGAGCATCGTCGTGATCTTGAAGTTGCGCGGGTCGCCCGGGACGGCGACCACCGAGCCGACCCGCTCGAGGAGCATCGCGTCGTCCGTGACGTCGTATCCGGCGCGCGTCGCCTCCTCGTGCGCCGCGCGCAGGGCCGCCACGCGGAACGCCTGTGGCGTCTGCGCGAGCCCGAGATCGTCGCGCGGGATCGTGTCGACCACCCGCAGGCCGTCGAGTCGTTTCACGGTGTCGGATGCTGCCATCACCGGGATCGCGCCGTCGGCACCGCCGGCGACGGCCCGAACGACCTCGGTGAACAGGTCGGGCGGCGCGAACGGGCGGGCGGCGTCGTGGACCGCGACGATCTGTGGTCCTTCGAGCACGGCCAGCGCCGCCCGCACGGACGCCTGGCGCGTCGCACCGCCGTCGACGACGGTCGCGGGCACCGGGAGGCCCTCGAGGCACGCCTGCGCGGCGTCCATGTACCCCGGGGGCGCCGTGACCACGATCGCGGCGATCGACGGCGAGGCCGCGGCGGCCGCCGCAGCCACCGCGAGCATCGGCCGATCGCCGATGCTCAGGAACGCCTTCGGCACCTCGGCGCCGAGCCGCCTGCCCGCGCCCGCCGCGAGGATCACGGCCGCGGCCTGGGTATCGGGGTCCATGCGCGCAGCATGGCAGACGGCGCTTCGGCCCGTATCGCGCTACGAGGGTGCGGGGGCGGTCGCCTCGAGCGTCGCGAAGATCATGCGGCCGGTCGTCGTCTGGATCACGTTTCGCACGCGCGCCGCCACGTGCGAGCCGATCGCCTCGGTCGCTTCCTCGACGACCACCATCGTGCCGTCGTCGAGGTAGCCGACCGCCTGGCCGGCGTCTCGCCCCTCTCGAACGAGCCGGACCTGGAGCTCGTCACCGGCCGACACCGGCGTGCGGAACCGCGACGCCAGCGTGTTCACCTGGGCGACCGGCACACGGAGCGCTTCGGCGACCAGGGCGAGGTTGTGATCGACGGTGATCAGGGACGCACCGCTCTCGCGAGCCAACCGCACCAACGCCGCGTCGACGTCGACGACGCCGGCTTCCTCGACCAACTGGATCTGCACGAGCGGCGATTTCTGCAGCTCGACCAGAACGTCGAGACCGCGTCGGCCGCGCGTACGCCGTTGCGGATCCGACGAGTCGGCGATCGCCTGCAGCTCGCGGAGCACGCCCTCGTGCACCAGTAGCGAGCCCGAGATGAATCCCGTTTCGACGAGGTCCGCGACACGCCCGTCGATCAACGCGCTCGTATCGAGCACGTGGAGGTCGCCCGTCGCACGCGCGCTCACGCGCGGCTTCATGCCGACCAACGCGAAGATGTCTTCGTGCTTGTCCTGACCCACGCGCGTGCCGAGCGAGCCGAGGACGATGAACAGGAACAGCGCGGCAGGCCACCCGTAAAACGTGGGAAGGAAGAACAGGGGCACCGACAGCAGTGTCGCGATGACCAGACCGATGAGAAGCCCCACGACGCCGCCGGCGATCTCGGCAGCGGGGCGCCGGTGCAGCTCACGCTCGAGACCGGAGACCGCCTCGAGCGTGAGGCGGCCGAAGACGCCGCCGAGCACGTAGCCGCACGCGGCGCCGAGGAAGACGTACAGGACGGTGTTGCGGTCGTTGGCGTCGATCCGGGCGGCCCCGAGCTGGTACCCGACGGCGCCGAGCAGCGCCATGAAGATCAGACGGACACCCTCCACCACACGGCCGCGGAGCCGGGTCGTTCGGGTGTCGTCTGTCATCAGCCCACGTCGACCCAGGAAGGATCGAGCCTCCGTAGGTCACATCGGTCGCCCCGCGGGGGCACCTGAGGTTCGGCGAGGAAGGGCGGGTCAGGCCTCGGCGGCCGCGACCTTGACGCCGTGGGCGTCGTCGAGCGTGGCGTCGATCGTCGCCTCCGCCTCGTCCTCGGACTTGCCGGTCGCGAACGCGAGCTCGGAGATCAGGATCTGGCGGGCCTTGGTAATCATCCGCTTCTCGCCGGCCGATAGGCCCTTCTCGCGGTCGCGGATGGCCAGGTTGCGCAGGACCTCGGCCACCTCGTACGGGTCGCCGGAGTGGAGCTTCTCGAGGTTGTTCTTGAACCGACGGCTCCAGTTGGCGGCCACGGAGCTCTCATCCTCGGTTAGTACCTTGAGGATCTTCTTGGCCTCGTTCTTGCTGACGCACGGCCGTAGGCCGACCTGGTCAGTCGAATCGGTAGGCACGAGGACCGTCAGGTCGCCGTAGACGACCCGCAGCACCAGGTACTTGCGCTTCTCGCCAAGGAATTCCTTCTCGCGCACCTCTTGGACTACTGCGGCCCCGTGCTCGGGGTGCACGACCGTGTCGCCTTTCCTGAACGCCACGAACCCTCCCGGTGGAAGAAGTGGAAACCGCAACAGACGTGCGGTTGACTAGTCAGGAGGNTAACACGGTGACCCCTTCCGGCGCAACCCAAATCTGCAGGTCAGAGGGCTAAACGTAGCGCCCCGTGAGGCTTTGAGTCTACGAGGCGCGGCGGCCGCCGACCGTTCCCGCAGGTGAGAGCGCCCAACCCAGGGCCTCGGATACATGGCCCACCGTGACCACCCGCAGACCGTCCAACGGACCTGCGCGTTCTGGCCCGAAGAGGGTCGTGCACCCAGCGGCACGGGCGGCCGCCACGCGCTGCTCCATGGCGGCAGCCGGCCGCACCTGGCCCGTGAGCGCGATCTCGCCGACGAAGGCGGCGGCTTCGGGTGGGGCCAGGCCGGTGGCGGCCGAGGCCAGCGCGGCGGCGACGGCCAGGTCGCCGGCCGGATCGTCGACCCGGATGCCGCCCGCCACGGCTCCGAACAGCTCCGAGCGTCCGAGCGGGAGCCCGATCGAGCGCTCGAGCACCGCCGCGACCTGCTGGAACCGCCGGAGGTCGAGCCCGGTCACCTGACGCCTGCTGGGGCCATCGCCGCCGCCGACCAGTGCCTGGACCTCCACCGCCAGCGCCCGGCGCCCGGCCAGCGGCAGGGCGACCGCGGCGCCGGGGTGGCGTTCTCCGGAGCACAGCAGGGCGGCCGGGTCGA
>C688J18823_10001411_pt1 | contig 14771 bp, 10 predicted proteins | sample HopSoiMetagenom1_FD_18823 | JGI IMG/M metagenome (IMG submission 18823)
AGCGAAAGCGAACACGATCGTTGACGCGAAGGGGCTCGCTGTCGTGCCCGGATTCATCAACATGCTTTCATGGTCGACGGAGTCGCTAATTCAGGATGGCCGTTCACAAAGCGAAATCCGGCAAGGCGTCACGACCGAGATTATGGGCGAAGGCGAATCGATGGGGCCTGTAAACGATCGTGTGCGCGAGCACAAAATTCGCGAGCAGACTGACATCAAATACGACATCCCGTGGAACACGCTGGCGGAATATCTGCAGTATCTCGAAAAGCGCGGCGTGTCGTGCAACGTGGCGTCATTCATCGGCGCGGCGACAATCCGCGAATACGTCATCGGATACGAAGATAAACAGCCCACGCCGGAGCAACTCGACGAAATGCGCGAGCTGGTGCGGAAAGAAATGGAAGCGGGCGCACTCGGGATAGGCACCGCACTGATTTATCCGCCGGCGTTCTACGCAAAAACCGAAGAGCTGATCGAGCTGTGCAAGGTCGCGGCAAAATATCAGGGCAAATACATTTCACATATGCGTAGCGAAGGAAATCAACTGTTCGAAGCGCTTGACGAACTGCTGCGGATCGCCCGCGAAGCGAACATTCCGGCGGAGATCTATCACATCAAAGCCGCCGGCAAAAAAAATTGGCCGAAGGTGGACGAACTGCTGGCGCGAATCGAACGCGCGCAAAAGGAAGGACTAAACGTCCGCGCTAACATGTACACTTACACCGCCGCTGGCACCGGGCTCGACGCGTGTCTGCCGCCATGGACGGAAGACGGCGGGTATCCGGCGTTATTTAAACGGCTGCGCGACCCGGCAACGCGCGAAAAAATTAAAGCCGAAGTACAGGTCGATAGCGACAAATGGGAAAACCTTTATCTCGCGGCTGGTTCGCCGGAGAAAATTTTGCTGGTGGGATTCAAATCAGAAAAGCTAAAGCCGCTAACGGGAAAGACGCTTGCCGAAGTAGCCAAGATGCGTGGCAAGGATCCAATCGATACGGCCATGGATTTGATCGCGGAAGACGAATCACGCATAACCGCCGTCTATCACGTAATGTCCGAAGAGAACGTGAAAAAGGAATTACGGAAGCCGTGGATTTCCTTTGGTTCGGATGAAGCATCGCAAGCGCCGGAGTCGCCATTCACAAAATCAAATCCGCATCCGCGAGCTTACGGCAATTTCGCGCGCGTCCTGGGCAAGTATGTGCGCGACGAAAAGGTGCTTTCAATGAGCGATGCGATTCATCGATTGAGTGGTCTACCGGCGACGAATCTCGGACTCGATCACCGCGGATTTCTCAAAGAAGGAATGTTCGCCGACGTGGTGGTGTTCGATCCCGCGACGATCACAGATCACGCCACCTTTGAAAAACCGCATCAATACGCGACCGGTGTGAAACATGTGTTCGTGAACGGGGTGCAGGTGATCAAGAACGGCGAGCACACCGGAGCGAAACCGGGTCGCGCGTTGTGGGGGCCGGGGAAAGTAAACTAACGCATGGGTCTGGCTTGCGGGGCGCAAACGGGACGCATGCTCTACTTTTCTCCGTCGAAACAAACATGCGATTGCCATTCTCAACGCGTATAGTTGTGGACTCCGATGGCGTTCGGGTTGGAAACCGGCCGCCCGAGTAAGATTTATTTCCATGGACCCAATCAAAAGCATCAAATTGCGCTGGCTTGAGGATTCTCTGCACGACATCACCTACGAACTGTCGCGGCCGCAATTTTCCCGGTTTGCGCCGCAGGCGTGGCGACCGGCGATCAACGCGTATCGATGCGACACAAGCATTCGAATCTGTGTTGATCTCGCGGGCGTCGATCGTTCGCTAATCGATCTGATCGTCGAGCCGCGGCGCCTGGTGATTCGCGGCACGCGCGAGCTGCCGGAGCCGACAGGCGACGAAGAATGCGCCCAGCAATTACTGGCGATGGAGATTGATTACGGACCGTTTGAACGCGAGATCACTTTCCCGGTTGACGTGGAAATCGATAACGCGCACGCGGAGCAGCGGAACGGGTTACTCTGGATTTCATTGCCAGTACGAAAACAATCATGAGCACAGAAAAGCTCAAAGCGTTGCAACCGAGCACGGATTCCAAGCCAACAGCCCACGGAACCATACCGCTCGGTGTACCTGAAAACCGGACACCGCGAATTCCGGAAGAGTTGTCGATTCTCCCAGTGCGCAGTTTTGTCGTTTTTCCGGGGACAGTTATCCCACTGAACGTTCAGCGCGCTGCATCGCTCAAACTGCTCGATGACACTTTGCCGCGCACGAAGGTCATCGGGTTACTTACCCAGCGTGATGAGACGAAGGAAGACCCGTCGGCTCAAGATCTGTACTCAGTCGGCACGGCTGCGCTCGTGCTCAAACTTGTTAGGCAATCAGAGGATAACGTGCTGGTGATCGTGCAGGGGTTGCGCCGTTTTTCGCTGCGCAAAACGATCGCGACCGATCCATTCCTGCGGGCCGAAGTCGATCTTCCGCAATCGATCCTGCCGCCGCCAAGCAAGGAATGGGAAGCCACGTTCCGGAATTTGCGTGATTCGGCTTCGCGTTTGTTCGAGCTGACGCCCGACGCGCCGGAACAGGCGCGCATGATGATCATGAACATCGAGAATCCCGAGCAGCTCGCCGATTTTCTCGCGCCAAATCTCAATATAGATGTCGCGCAAAAACAGGCGTTGCTCGAAGAGCTCGATGTCGAAAAACGAGTGCACGCTGTGCAGCAACACGTTTCGGCGCAGCTTGAGATCGCCGAAATCCAGCAGCGACTCCAAAAAGATGTCGCGTCGCAATTTTCGGACGCCCAACGGCGCGCCTATCTGCGGTCTCAGCTCAAAGCCATCCAGCATGAGCTCGGTGAGACGGAGGGTGGCAGCGAGGAACAAGCGGAACAATTGCGCGCGCGCCTCCAGGAAGCGAATCCGCCGGAAGCAGTGATGAAACAGGCCGAGCGCGAATTAAAGCGGCTGGATTTCATTCCGCCGGCAAGTCCCGAGTTCTCAGTGATCGTGAGTTATATCGAGATCATTGCCGACCTGCCGTGGAATAAGTTTAGCAACGACAACCTCGATCTCGATCAGGCGCAGCAAGTCCTTGACCGCGATCACTACGATCTGGAAAAAGTTAAGAAGCGACTGATTGAATATTTGGCCGTGCGGAAACTCAATCCGCAGGGACACGGCGCGATCCTCTGTTTTCTCGGGCCGCCCGGCGTAGGCAAAACCAGTCTCGGCCAATCGATCGCAGACGCGCTGGGCCGCAAGTTTATACGAATCAGTCTCGGCGGAATGCGCGACGAGGCGGAGATTCGCGGTCATCGTCGCACGTACATCGGCTCGATGCCCGGGCGCATCATTCAAGAGCTGCGTCGCTGCGGCACGCGGAATCCGGTGTTTATGCTCGACGAGATCGACAAAATCGGTGCGGATTTTCGCGGCGATCCCGCGAGCGCGTTGCTCGAGGTGCTGGATCCTCGGCAAAATAACGCGTTTGTCGATCGTTACCTGGATGTGCCGTTCGATCTGTCGCAGATCATTTTCATCGGCACGGCAAATTACATAGAAGGCATACCCGAACCGTTGCGCGACCGGATCGAAGTGATCTCGCTTGCCGGTTATACCGAGCGCGAGAAACTTGAGATTGCGAAGCGATATCTTGTGCCACGGCAACTGGAGGAGAACGGGCTTAAACCCGAGCAATGTGAATTCCAGGATGACGCGCTTCGGCGGATCATCAGCGATTACACGCATGAAGCTGGCGTTCGCGAGCTCGAGCGTCAGATTGGAGCTGTGTCTCGCGGCATAGCAGCGCAGGTCGCGCGCGGCAAAATCGATCACGCAACGGTCACGCTGCAGACCGTGGCGGAAATGCTTGGCCCGGCCAAATATGTTCGCGAAACAAAGCTCAAGACCAGTAAACCCGGAGTAGCTACCGGGTTGGCTTACACGCCAGCCGGCGGCGAAGTGTTGCACATCGAAGCGACGCGCTATCCGGGCAAAGGGAATATTACGCTTACCGGGCAGATCGGAAACGTGATGAAAGAATCTGTGCAAGCCGCGCTAAGTCTCCTTCGCAGTCGGGACGGTCAGCTGGGCGTCAAGGCCGAAGATTTTCGAAAGATGGACGTCCATGTGCATGTCCCTGCGGGCGCGGTGCCAAAAGACGGGCCGTCAGCCGGCATCGCAATGTTTACCGCGCTTGCTTCGCTTTTCAGCAACAAACCGGTTCGTTCCGATGTCGCGATGACAGGCGAGATTACTTTACGGGGACTCGTTCTGCCGATCGGTGGATTGAAAGAAAAGAGTCTGGCTGCTATGCGCGCCGGAATTTCCACTGTCGTCATTCCCAAGCTCAACGAAAAAGATCTCATCGACGTTCCCGAGGAAGCGAAACAAAAACTGAAATTCGTGCCGGTGGAAAACGTCGATGAAGTTTTGGCCATAGCGCTTGAACAAAACGGCGCTTCGGAAAAGAAAGCTCCCTGACTTGCGCCAGACTTGCAGATGCAGTCCGAAACAGGCCCTTTTGGCCTAGCTTTTCTTCTCGCGTGACCACACCTGGAGGATGTAGCCACTGCCAGGCGCGGAACCCAATTTGGCGGGACGTGGCTTACCGGCCGGAGCGAAACACACTTTGTAACCGCCTTCATCGATCGCATAGATGCCAAGCATGACTTCTTTCTCCGGCGAAATGGCGTCCATCTCCTTTGGCGTTTTCGTTTCGTCGAGCTTGATCGTACCCGACTTGCTCGTGGCGTACTCCGCCGACCCGGGGAAGTCGAAGCTGTCCCCCTTAAAGACGATTGTCGTCTGCTTCACCTTGTCTTCGGCCAAGGTTTTTCCGTCTTGCATCGCCATGACGAGATACCAGGTGCCTTGCAACCTGTCTAAATCGTTCTTTGGCGCGGACGGCGCCGATTCCTGACGGTTGCACGCAGCGATCAGCAGGCCGGCGGCTGCAATCATGAGCAATCTCGCTTTCATCAGGTCCAAAGAGTGGACTCGTGCGTGGCCGAAGGCAAGCTGGGAACTACTTCCATTCCCAATAGTCGGAGTGTGTGTTGCCCTCAGCGTCCACTGCGTATTCGAATAGCACTGCCACTTTGTTGAGACCCGACCATTGTTTCGGCATGGTTTGGAAATAAAGGGCGCCGCGATACGTGGCGGTTCCATCTGTGTGGGTTGTGCCAACACCATGAGCAGTCCACGTCGCCGTCTCTCCTTCGTTCGTTATCATGATGCCTTGCCCTTCGCCATATTGCGTTCCGTCGGGACGGAAAACAATGGAGTAGGTGCCTGTGTCTTTTATGTTTGTGCCCAGCACTGATCCGGCTGCCTGAAAANATGTTTCCATTTTTGGGTCTCCGCCGAGACTCGGCAAAACGCGCTGCATAGTAATCTTGCCTGAGATCTCACCAATCTTCTCGCCTAGCATAAATCTCCTCCTGTTGAGTTTCTCGCTGAGATAGCGAATTCGACAGGGAAATCCGAGCAAAAAAATTTCGCCTTGTGCAACGAAACGCGAAACAGGAGAAAGTCGCGATTGCGAGGGNATATGCAGTCCGCACATGCGCCGTCGACTGCGTGGGAATTGAGGTTGCTCTGCGATCGACTAGTTCAGATCATCGACTTCGACGAGAGCAACTCCGGTGGTGTTGTTCACACCGCGCACAATGGCGGTGTAATTGCCGGGTTGCAGGTTGGCAACGATTGCTGACTCGCTTGGCGCAGTCGGAGCGTGGCCGCTGTTTTGAATATCGCTGGCCTGATTACTCGTGATGATCCCGCCCAGTATTGTCGTCTGCCAGTCGTCATTGGCAGCAATCAATGCTCCGCTCCCGTTGTGCAGTTCCAATCTTGGATTAGCCAAGGCATCGGGAATTCCAAATTGAGTAAGTTCAGGGCCAATCGCACGAATGATCACCCTCGCTCGACCACTCCCTTGAACAATAAAACCGCCAATCATCACGTGCTCACCCGTTTGAACAAAACTGCGGGTGCTGATGTTACTCAGGCTAGAACTCGCGCCGGCACTCAAATCGTACACTTCCACCAGAGCAACTCCGAGGGTGTTATTTACACCGCGCACGATCGCGGTGTAGTTGCCCGGTTGCAGGTTGGCAATGATCGCTGACTCGCTTGGCGCAGTCGGAGCGTGGCCGCTGTTTTGAATATCGCTGACCTGATTGCTCGTGATGATCCCGCCGATGATCGTCGTCTGCCAGTCGTCATTGGTACCAATCAATGCTCCGCTCCCGTTGTGCAGTTCCAATCTCGGATTAGCCAAGGCATCGGGAATTCCAAATTGAGTAAGTTCAGGACCAATCACACGAATGATTACTCTTTTTGGTCCACTCCCTTGAACAATAAAACCGCCAATCATCACGTGCTCACCCGTTTGAACAAAACTGCGGGTGCTGATGTTACCGAGGCTAGCCTGACTTGTTTGCGTTAGATCGTAGCCAATAACATCGAGGTTAATGCCCTCGGGGGATGACGCGGCAATATCGGAAGATTGTCCGACGCACGAAAATGCGTTCTGAGGATAAGGATGCGCCTGGGGACAGGGTTCACTCAGCCAATCACCGAAATCCGCGCCGGGGTCCTGATTAAAACCGACGATGTTTGTCATCCCGCTGTTGGTTGAGAAGTAACGCGTCCCAGAAGAAGTGGTATTTCTGTGACCGGCAGATGACCAACTAAAGAGATCCTGAGGACGAAGGTCGTTGCTGTTATGACCAAGGTGCGAGCCGAGACCGATGACCTCGTCGATCTCATGCTCCGTAAGGCGTTGTGCATCGAAGCTGTTCGCGTTAACTGGCCGACTGAATTGAAACGGCTTCGAGGAATTTAATGTGACGATCCCATCGTATGGTCCCCCCTGTCCGACCGTGCCGTCTGCGAACATTGCTGGCGGCGTGTTCAATCCAACTGCTCGGCCGTTTGCGCTGCTGGGCCTCATATTTGTAGATAACGCACTGCCGGGGAGGCTGGCATTCGCAACATTGTCATTGTTGGTTTTTGCATCCGCTCTCAACGCGCTGACGAACGTATTCCAAGGCAGGATGTAAAGACCGGTGTCGCTCTGCGAGACAGTCCCTTGCGGTAAATGACTGCCATCGGGTCCGGTGGTCGCGTAGCGGAATCGGATTTGGATCGTAATCGGATCGCTGAACAACGACTCATAAACTGAAATCGCCCGGTTAATCATCGCCTGAATAGCAGCCGCGTTCGGATTGCCAGTGATGGAGCTGTCAAACGTGGGATGAATCGTCAGACCGATAGAAGGCTCGGTCGTGATTGCGATCGTTTCCGAATAGCCAGTTAGTCCGGTGCCATAGTACGCGCGAACCCGGTAGTAATACGTCGTGCCCCGACTCAGACCGGTTACTACTCGCCCGGTCACATTGCCAACGTCGACGTCGTGATATCCGTCGACAAAACTGCTAAACGAGCTGCTCGTGGACACATCGAGCAAGAAGCGCGTCGCGCCCGTTACACCGAGCCATGTTGCCATAAAACTGCCTCGCGTCGGTGGCGGCGGCAAAAACGTTTCATTTCCTGTTCGAAGTTCGTTCGTGTTTGCAAGCTCCGAGGAGGTCTGCAATTCCGCATGGGTCTCATGAGTGACCGCTCGAATTCCGAACTGAGTTACGTCGGGAGCAGCCGTCTGGCCTGACAACCTGTGGTCCGCTGCAATCCCAGCGAGTCCAACGAGAACGCAAACAAAAGTAGAGACTCTTATGTAAGACACGTCGCCCATTCCGCCCTCAACGAAGGTCGCGAACTCTAGTTAGCACATTCTTACCGCACAAGTGGAAAACGAGATGCCCCTCGATTTCACAATTTTGCAGGCTGGCTCTCGTCACATGCGACCACGCCGTTGGTAGAATTTGTAACGATCGATAATCGACGTGACGTATCTGCGCGTAGCGGGGAAATCGATCTTTTGCAGAAACTGCCGTTCCGGTATCTCGGCAACACCGTTTCCGCCGCTCCAGCGCCGGGCGCGAGTGGCACCGGCGTTGTACTCCGCCAAAGCGAAAGGAGTTGGATCGGACTGATGGGTCCAGTGTTCCATGGCTCGATGCAGGTACCAGGTGCCGGCCTGCAAATTTGTCTTTGGTTCGAAAAGTTGATCTGGATTGAAGCCGGCGATCTTATTCTCGCGCGCCCACTCGTTAGCTGCTACTTCGCTCACCTGCATCAGGCCTCGCTCTCCATGAGTGCCACGCTTTGTTGAGTCGAAACGGCTCTCACGCCAGACGACGGCTTTCACCAGCATTGGATCGAGATGATGTTCTAACGCCACGCTGCGTATAAGCCGATCATACTGATGAAACCGCGCCGGACTCATCCATTCGTAAAATGCGTACAGCGGATCCCCCGACTTCGCTGCGACATAAACAAAGGCTGCAGCGATTGCCAGCAACGCGCAGAGAATCAATTTGAAAACGAACTGTATCATTTAAGTCATGTTACAATAGCCGATTACAAAGTTACGGCACGAGCACCAGCATGAATCATGAGCATGGGACGCGCTACGTTCGCGTCATCATCGATCGCGCAATTCATCGCCAGCTCGATTATTCCTTGCCGGAAAATTTAGCTACGCGCGTCGGCGTCGGCTCGCGCGTGCGAGTCCCGTTTCGGGACAAATCGGCGCTGGCAACAGTTGTTGCCATGCCTGAGCAGAGCGAAGCCAAAGGCATCCGGCCCATCGAAGCGATCATCGGAGATGCGCCGGTCTTGAGCGAGCAGTCGCTGGAACTGGCGCGGTGGATCGGCACCTACTACTGCTGCCCGATCGAAACGGTGATGCGCAGTATGCTGCCGCAAGTGATCCGGCGCGCTGAAGTCAGCTGGAAAAAACAGCTGTTTGTGCAACCGGCGCGNGGCATCGACGAAACCGAATTCGAAAAATTGCAGAGACGCGCGCCGCGACAGGCGGAACTTTTGGAGGCAATTTCGAAGCTGGAAAAACCGATACGCGCAGCGGAGCTCCTCCGGCAAACGTCGCTGGATAACCAGACCTTGCGCGCGCTAGTGAAGCGCGGTCTGGCCGAGACGCGCGAAGAAGCAGTGGTGCGCGACCCGCATGGAGACGAACAATTCATCGCAACGTCGAATCTCGTTCTGAACGAGGAGCAAACGCAGGCATTAAATGAAATAGAGCAAGCACTCAACGCCCCCGAAAATGCGCGTCCGATTTTGGTCCACGGCGTCACGGGTTCAGGCAAAACAGAAATTTANCTGCAAGCCATCCGCGCGGCGCTCGGCCGCGGACGCACAGCAATCGTTCTNGTCCCCGAAATNTCGCTCACGCCGCAAACCGTGGAACGCTTCAAAGGCCGGTTCGCCGACGCGCAGGACGACGTCGCGGTTTTGCACAGTCACTTGTCGGAAGGCGAACGCCACGATGAATGGCACAAGATTCATTCCGGCCGCGCCCGGATTGTGATCGGCGCGCGCAGCGCTGTTTTCGCGCCGCTGAAGAACCTCGGACTCATCGTTGTCGATGAAGAACACGAAACGACGTACAAACAGGAGGAGGCGCCGCGATATCACGCGCGCGACGTCGCAGTCGTGCGCGCCAAGATCGAAAAATGCGTCGTCGTTTTAGGCAGCGCCACGCCGTCGCTTGAGAGTTATCACAACGCCACGACCGGAAAGTACCGGCTCGTAACACTGACGCAGCGCGTCGATCAAAACCAGATGCCGCTCATGCGTGTCGTCGACCTGCGCCAGGAACGAAGGAAGGAAAAGAAAGCCGGCATTTTGTCTGAGAGACTGTCGCAGGCCATTGCCGATCGCCTGGAGAAACGAGAGCAGACGATTTTGTTTTTGAACCGACGGGGATTTTCCACCTCGCTGCTGTGCAGCAATTGCGGTGAAGCGCGCAATTGTCCGAACTGCAGTGTCGCCCTCACATTTCATCGACATTTTCCTCAAGGTGGATCGGCTTCTCCGATCGCAGATTCTTCGTCGCGAAAGACGATGTCGGGACGCTTAAGTTGTCATTTGTGCGGCCATACCGCCGCTGTTCCAAAAAAATGTCCCTCTTGCGGACAAGACGCGCTGATTTATCACGGCTTCGGCACCGAAAAAGTGGAATCAACTGTCGCGCAGATTTTCCCGAAAGCGGTGGTGCGCCGCATGGATGCCGACTCGATGACTCGCAAGGATGCGTATCGCGAAACGCTGCGAAATTTTCGCACCGGCAAAATCGATATTCTCGTCGGCACACAAATGATCGCGAAAGGACTGCATTTTCCCAATGTGACGCTTGTCGGTATCATCAACGCCGATCTTGCGCTGCATTTACCGGATTTTCGTGCCGGCGAACGCACTTTCCAACTTCTTACCCAGGTGGCAGGACGCGCCGGGCGCGGTGAAACAGCCGGTGAAGTTTTCGTACAGACCTACACGCCGTTCAGTCCATCAATTCAATTTGCGCGTCACCACGATTTCCCGGGCTATTTCCAACAGGAACTTGAGTTCCGCGAACGCTGCGATTTTCCACCATTTAAACATGCGGTCCTCATGACGGTGCGTTCTGCTCACGAAGGTCGCGCCAGACTTTCAGCTGAAACGTTGAAGCGTCGCTTAACTGAAGCCTTGCCCGAAGAATTCATTTTGGGCGACGCAGCGCCCGCGCCACTGGAAAAATTACAAGGCCAATTTCGTTTTCACATTTTGATTCGTGGCGAAGCCATCGTGCGCCTGAGCCGCCTCGTGCGCGAAACTCTCGACAAATTGCCCTTCCCGGAAGACGTCACCGTGGGTGTTGACGTTGATCCATATCAATTGCTGTAGTCTGGGGCGCGCACGCGGCTCGCGTGCTGGCGATCGCGAATTTTCCTGTCGCGTATTTACGAATGCGCAAAGTATTACCCTTCATCGTCGCAACGTGACTAGCTGCATACGTGTAGATTGACATAGGCGATAAAATTTTGGCGCCCTCGCCGAAATATGCACGCGAGGCGCGTGCGCTCCCCAGAATTTGCGCACCGCACTTCCGCGACTTACGGCAGAATCGCAAACACTCGCGCGGGAAAACCGGAACCACCTTTCGGTTTTGGAAAACTGACGACCACTATCGCGCCGGCTTCGGGAACTTGATCAAGATTGGTGAGCAGCTCGATTTGATAATGGTTCGTGCTCAGGATGTAAGTCTCCAGGGAATAATCGTCTTTACTCGCGGCAACTCCGGGATCTGTGTCGGTGGTTTCGTGGCCTGACGCAGTGATCTTGCGCTGTTCATAAAGATATTTTAGCGCGGGCAGGCTCCAACCAGGATAATGCGCTACGCCGGTTGCATCTTTGTTTTCCATTTTTGCCGCGTCAGGCCATCGCTTCGACCAATCCGTGCGCATCGCCACGAAAGCGCCAGCGGGAATTTGGCCATGATCTTTCTCCCACTTTTTCACGCGCTCGAGTGAGAGCGTGTAATCAGGATTTTTCGCCGCCTCCTCATGCACATCGATAACGACCAGCGGCAGGACCATCTCTTTCGGGTCGATTTGATCGACAGTGCGCAAGCCTTTGATGAAATGCGCCGGCGGATCTACGTGCGTCCCCCATTGGCCCACGTGCGTGAAAAGTTCCGAGAAAAACCCGGAGCCCATGGTGTCGGGACGCTTGTCATACGAATAGATTGTCTTCCGCGTTTCGTCCGGAAAACCGGGCCACCGCGGAATTCCCGGCGCGAACTCGTGGGTAAGGTCGACGTATTTCTTTGACGCGAGCACCTTTTGTATTTGCCAAAGTTCTAGCGCTCCTGTTTCAGACGTTGATCGGTTGGATGCGGCATCCGCCGCGACGCATGTCTTACAGAGTAAAGCCAGGGAAACCGAAACGACTACAGCGCGCAAAATTTTATGCATGCCGTGTTTGTTAAAGCATCTTGTAGCAATTCGCTAATAACTTTGAATAACGTCTAATAAGTGGCGGTCGGGTTCCAAAACGAACGTTTGTCGTTGCCGCGCACAGATATTATCAACAGCTCATTTACATCCGGCGCTGCTAGGCGAGTCGCCGAGATCATCCGATGTTATTCACGTTGCTAAGAAGAAGGAATTCTCTAACGAAAGATTAAAATCATCTTCTTGTGATGTGAAGAACTCTGGCGATAACGGATGAAACAGTTTCGTATTCTCGATCCAAATCTTCCCGATCGCGGTGCACGCGGAGCTTGTGCATTAGCCGTCATGACTAAAGCGCCACAAGCCGGACGAGTGAAAACGCGATTGGTTCCGCCACTGACGCCGGAAGAAGCCGCGGAACTAAACAAGTGTTTTCTGCGCGACACCGCGGCTGCAATTTCCCGCGCTTGTACCCGTCGACCTGGCGACGAACGCAAAAGCGACTTTAAATCTGAGTCCGGCGCTTCGCATAACGAAACGGCAGCAGACGGATGCGGAATTGCGGTTTACACACCAGTCGGTGCCGAGTCAGCCTACATAGGTATTATCCCAGCCGATTTCTGTTTGTTGCCCCAACGCGGCGAGAAATTCGGTGAGCGTCTCTATTTCGCGCTCGAAGATTTGTTCAACTGCGGTTTTGCCTCGGTCTGCCTGATCGATTCGGACAGTCCGACCGTGCCCGCGGAAAATTTTCAACGAGCGATTGAACTACTAAGCATGAGCGAAGATGGCGTTGTGCTCGGTCCGAGCGACGATGGAGGATATTATTTGATTGGACTAAAGAAACCGCACCAGCACTTGTTCAGCCAAATTGATTGGAGCACCGAACGTGTGCTTAACCAGACGATACAGCGCGCAACCGAGATCGGACTCGAAGTTAAACTTTTGCCGACCGGATACGACGTTGATGACGGCGCGGGGTTGCGCCGTTTGTGCGAGGAATTACTTGGCGACGCGGCGGGTGCAAACAACGCTGTGTACAGTCGGGAATTTCTCGCGAGCTTGGTAGCGCGGAAGAAATTGTAGGCCACGCGCTCGCTCGCAGGGCGATTTTGTTGTAGGGCTCGCGCGGCGAACCCTCCATGGCAAAATGGAATGAAATGAAACGTGCACTCGTCACTGGCGCCGCGGGTCTGATTGGCTCCCACGTTGTAGACCTTCTCGTGCGCGAAGGTTGGCAGGTGCGCGCTCTGGATAATCTGGAGCCGCAAACACATCGGCGCGGGAAACCAGCATGGATAAATCCAAAAGCGGAATTCATCCAAGGCGACATGCGGAATCGCGATGCTATTACGGCTGCCCTGGACACGATCGACGTTGTTTTTCACCAGGCTGCGTATGGCGGCTATATGCCGGAGATCGCGAAATATGTGCATGTGAATTCGCTCGGCACCGCACANATGCTAGAAGTGATCCGGGAAAAAAGCCTATCGATCAAAAAGATTGTCGTTGCCAGCTCGCAGGCCGTTTACAGCGAAGGCGCGGGCGAATGTCCGAAGCATGGGCTGGTCTTTCCAAACGTGCGCCCGATCAAGCAATTGCGTGACGGTGATTGGGAAGTGCACTGCCCAGTTTGCGGAGCAATCACCAAAAGCGTTCCCACGCCGGAGAACGCGCCAGTCGGTGGCGAAACCGTTTATGGNCTGACAAAAGTTGATCAGGAGCGCCTGGTTTTGCTCTGGGGAAAACAGATAGGCATTCCCACAGTCGCGCTGCGTTACTCCTGCACATACGGACCGCGCCAATCCATCTTCAACCCGTACACCGGCGTGATTGCGATTTTTTGCACGCGCCTACTGAACAACTTGCCGCCGGTTCTCTACGAAGACGGCGAGCAAACGCGCGATTTTTCCTTCGTGGAAGATATCGCCCGGGCGAATCTGCTCGCGGCTCAAACAGACAAGCTCGATGGCTTGCCGGTCAATATTGGTAGTGCTTGCGGCACACCGATTCGCGAAATCGCAGAACAACTTGCCGACATTTTGAAGATCGACATCGCGCCTGAGATCAACGGCGAATTTCGTCCGGGGGAGATGCGGCATCTCACTAGCGATACCACAATGGCGCGGTCCGCGGGTTACAAGCCAACCGTCGCTCTCGGCGAAGGAATCTCGCGTTATATCGACTGGATCAGGGGGCAATCGGACATTCGCGATTACTTCAGCGAAGCCAGCGAGATCTTGAAAAACAAAGGCATTGTTCATCGCGTGGCCAGATGAACCTTGCCGACAACCTTCCTGATTTTAACGCGCCGGTCGTGGAACATGCCCGGAAAGATTTTCCATTGCTGGATGCGGACATGGCGGTTGGCGAAGCTCTGGAGCGAATCCGGCGCGAGGGTGTAGGCGAGCGCGTAATTTATTTTTATGCGGTTGATCAAGAGAAGCGACTCGTTGGCGTCGTGCCGACTCGACGACTGCTGACCGCGCCGCTGGAAAGCGCGCTGCGCGAAGTGATGGTGCGACGCGTCGTGGCTGTTCCTGCGAAGGCAACGGTGCTCGACGCGTGCGAGTTCTTCGTGCTTTACAAATTCCTCGCTTTCCCGGTCGTAGACGAACAACGCCGCGTGGTTGGAATTATCGATGCGAGTTTGTTTGCGGAGGAAGTTTTGGAAGCAGGCGATACTCAGGATCAATCCCATACTCGCGAGACGGTGCCGGTTGATCCGGAGTTTTTCGAGGCGCTCGGTTTTCGCCTCGAACAAATTCGTGGTGCATCGGCGTGGCGGGCTTTTCAATTTCGCTTCCCGTGGCTGCTCGTAACGGTGACAGGCGGAACGTTGTCGGCCATTCTGGCGGGGTTTTTCGAGGCAACACTAGCTGGCACGCTGATCATTG
>C688J18823_10001412_pt1 | contig 14767 bp, 12 predicted proteins | sample HopSoiMetagenom1_FD_18823 | JGI IMG/M metagenome (IMG submission 18823)
CGTAGACCGCGTTGATCTCGGCGCCCGCCATCAACTCGGCCTCCTCTACCGCGCGGCGGATGGAGGAGACGGTGGCCTCGATGTTGATGACCACGCCCTTGCGCAGCCCGCGCGAGGGGTGGGTCCCGATGCCGATGACGTCGATGCCCTCGGGGGTGACCTCGCCCACGATGCAGCAGATCTTCGTGGTTCCGATGTCGAGTCCAACGATGATGTCACCCTTCTTCTGCGCCATGGTCGGCTACCTCGTGTCGGCCAGCGTGGCGGCGGCCTGGTCGGGGCGCGCCGGATTGTCGAGATCGATGCGGGTGGCCCGCTCGCCGCGGCGCGCGAGCGCGGCGCGGACCTGCGAGAGCCGCTGCAGCTTGAGCGAGATCTCGCTGGCCCCCAGGCGGATCTCTTGCAGGCCCTGCCCCTCGTGCGCGAAGAGCGTGAAGCCGCCGCCTTCGTCCAGGCGCACCTCGGACAGCGAGCCTGCCGGAAACCCGGACGCGCGCCAGGTGTCCAGCAGGTGGAGGGCGCCAAAGATGCGCAGCTGCAGCTCGGGCTTGTGGTCGACCCAGGCCTCGCGCGACAGCCCGGTGAGGATGGGCAGGTCGAGCGCGTCGTCGGGAGTTGCGCGCTTGAAGATGCGCCCCTCCTCGTCGAGCACGTAGAGCGCCCCCAGCTGCACCAGCGCGGCGGGCCGGTGCTCGGTCACCGAGACCAGCACCGCGTCGGGCAGCCGGCGTTCCAGGCGCGCGGAGGCGACCCAGGGGTGCCCTTCCAGCGCGTGCGCGGCGCGAACCAGGTCCAGGCGGAAGAGGTTCTCGCCGCGCTGGAGGCCGCTGCGCTGCAGCAGCTCCGCCTCCCTGGCGTGAAAGAGGCCGGTGAAGCGCACCTCGTGCAGCGCGAAGGCGCCCGAGTTGGTGGCCCAGTGCCAGCCCTGCCAGGCCGCGACGCCCAGCGCCGCGCTCACCAGCGCCGCCGCCAGCGTGCGCAGCGCGCTCTCCATCGCCGAGCGGAAGGCCGCGCGATCTTCCGCCGCCGCCGCCCTGCGCACCTGCGCCATCTGCAGTGCTTTGAAGGTCATGGTTGCACCCTCAGGAAGGACTTCCCGGGATCGGGGAGATCGAACTGCGCCTCGTCCTGCAGCAACACCGCCCCGGCGTGATGGGCGAGCAGCTCCGGCGGCAGCGGCGGGTCGAACTCTCCCACCAGGCGCACCTCGGGCTGCAACTCGATGCCGGTGGCCAGAAGCACCGCGCGGCGGGCGGCGGCGATCAAGTCCACCACGTCCGCCGCCTTGGCCGTGCCCAGGTTGACGATGAAGTTGGCGTGCTTCTCGCTGATCTGCGCGCCGCCGCGCGCCATGCCCTTGAGCCCGGCTTCCTCGATCAGGCGGCCCGCGAACTGTCCCGGCGGATTGACGAACACGGACCCCGAGTTGGGCTGGCTGAGCGGCTGGGTGGCGCGGCGGCGATCGACGTCGGCCTTGGCGGCGCGCTGCTGCTCGAGCAGATCCGCCTCCGAGCCGCGGCGCACCTTGCAGCGCGCCCGCGTCAACACCGCGCCGCGCGGGATCTCGCAGTGGCGATAGGCGAGCTCGAGCGCTTTGGCGTCGATCCAGCGCAGTCCGGAGGGCGTGGCCACCTCGACTGCGAGCAGGTGATCGGCCATGCAGCCGGTGCGCGTGCCGGCGTTCATCGCCACCATGCCCCCCACCGTCCCGGGAATCCCGGCAGCCCAGGCCACACCGGTGCCGCGCTGCTCGCGCGCCAGCGAGAGGAAGCGGGCGATGGGCGCGCCGGCGCCGAGCGTGAGCACCACGTGATCGCCGGCCTCCTCCACCTCTTCGGAGGCGAAGTCCTGCCCAAGCCGCAGCACCGCGCCGTCCACGCCCCGATCGCCGACGACGGTGTTGGCGCCGCCGCCAAGCGAGAACCAGCCCACGCCGGCGGACGAGAGAACGCGCAACGTCTCCACCAGCGCGCGCGGATCGCGCGGCTTGACCCAGAGCCGCGCGGCGCCGCCCACCCGCACGCTGGTGCGCGGCCAGGGGCGCCTCCTCGAGGACTTCGCCGCGGGCGGCGCGGCGCAGGTCGGCGACCAGGGCGCTCATCGCAAGAGCTCCAGCAGCTCCTCGCCGGCGTGGGTGATGTCGCCGGCCCCGAGCGTGATGATGAGATCTCCCGAGTGCGTCTTCTCCCGCAGCTTGCGCGCCAACTGTGCGCGCTCCACGAAGGTGGCGTCGCGGTGGCCGCAGGCCTTGACCGCCTCGTGCAGGCGCGCGCCGGTGACGCCCGCGATGGGATCCTCGCCGGCCGCGTAGATTTCGGTGAGCAGGAGCACGTCCGCGTCGTTGAAGGCGGTGGCGAACTCGCCGAGCAGGTCGCGCGTCCGCGTGTAGCGGTGCGGCTGGAAGGCGCAGACGATGCGCCGGTGGGGGAAGCTGAGGCGCGCACCCGCCAGCGTGGCGCGGATCTCCGCCGGGTGGTGGCCGTAGTCGTCGACCACGGTGATGCCGTTCACCTCGCCGCGCACGGTGAAGCGCCGCTGCACGCCCTGGAAGCCCTGCAGCGCCTCGGCGGTGACCTGGAAGGGGATCTCCAGTTCGTGCGCCACCGCGCAGCAGGCCAGCGCGTTGAGCACGTTGTGCGCGCCCACCATCCGCAGCGTCACCGTGCCCTGCAGCTCGCCCTTGTAGGAGACGGAGAACCGCGACTGGAAGGGCCCGAACTCGACGTCGTCGGCGCGCCACTCGGCCTGCGGTGAGACGCCGTAGGTGGTGTGGCGCTTGCCGATGCGCGGGATCAGGTGCTGCACCACGGGGTGGTCCAGGCAGAGCACGGCCAGCCCGTAGAAGGGCACGCGGTCGGCGAAGTCCACGAAGGCCTGCTGCAGCGCCTCCACCGTGCCGTAGTAGTCGAGGTGCTCGGGGTCCACGTTGGTGATCACCGCGATGGCAGGCGAGAGGCGCAGGAAGGTGCCGTCGCTCTCGTCGGCCTCCACCACCATCAGCTGCCCCCTGCCCAGCTTGGCGTTCGAGCCCAGTGCGTTGAGCTTGCCACCCACCACCGCCGTGGGATCGAGCCCCGCGTGCGCCACCACCGTGGCGATGAGCGAGGTGGTGGTGGTCTTCCCGTGCGAGCCGGCGATGGCCACGCCTTCCTTGAGGCGCATCAGCTCGGCCAGCATCTCGGCGCGCGGGATCACCGGGATGCCGCGGTCGCGCGCCGCCAGCACCTCGGGGTTGTTCTTGCGCACCGCGCTGGAGATGACCACCACGTCCACGTCGGGCGCCACGTTTCCGGCCTTGTGGCCTTCGGAGATGACCCCGCCCATGCCGGCCAGCCGGCGGGTGATGTCGCTCGCCTTGAGGTCCGATCCGCTCACGCCGTAGCCGAGGTTCAGGAGGAGCTCGGCGATGCCGCTCATCCCGATCCCACCGATCCCGACGAAGTGGACCTTGACCTTCTTGTTGCGGAACACGACGCACCCTCCTCCACTGCCACTGTGACCGGACCTCCCGATGCAGAATGTACTCGATTCGATCTACGATAATCAATAGCGGAGCTTCGGTGGATTCTACTTACGTGCTGGCGGAAGGTGCCGGCCCTCCCGCACCAGCCTCCGCGAGCAGAGCGAGACACAGACGTCGGCGATCTCCCGCGCCGCCTCCGGCCGGCCGAGGAGGCCGCTGGCCCGCGACATCCTCGAGAGACGGGAGCGATCTCCTTCCAGGGCGCGCAGCTCGCGGCCAGCTTCTCGCCGGTGAGCTCCTTCTCCGGCATCAGGACGGCCGCGCCGGACTGGACCAGGCTGTGCGCGTTCACGGTCTGGTGGTCGTCGGCGGCGAAGGGGAACGGCACCAGGATCGCCGGCTTCTTGCACACGGTCAGCTCGGAGATGGTGGTGGCGCCGGCGCGGCAGAGCAGCAGATCCGCGCCGGCGTAGGCCCGCGGCATGTCGTCGATGAAGGCCACCGCCTCGGCGATGAGGCCGTGCGCCTTGAGCCTCTCGTAGCGCGCCGCCATCTCCTGCTGGTCCTTCACGCCGGTCTGGTGGAGGAGCTGGAGCCGCGGGCCCAGCTGCGGGGCGAGGATCTCCATCGCCTCGGCGACGCGCAGGTTGAGCACGTGCGCGCCCTGCGAGCCGCCGGTGACGAAGATGCTGAGGCGGTCGCTGCCGGCCTTGGGGTGCAGGTAGTTGTCGAGGAAGGCGCGGCGGATGGGGTTGCCGAGCATGTGCGTCTTGCGCACGGGGAAGCTGGCCCGCGCCTCGGGAAAGGCGGTGAAGATCGCGTCCACGAACATCCCCAGCGTGCGGTTGGTGAAGCCGGGCAGCGCGTTCTGCTCCTGCACCGCGGTGGGAATGCGCATCAGCCAGGCCGCCATCACCACCGGCCCGCTGGAATAGCCCCCGACGCCGACCACCACGTCGGGATCGAATTGGCGCAAGATACGCATCGACTGCCCCAGCGCCCGCGGGACGCGGAAGAGGCCCCTCAGCGTTCCCCACAGGCCCATGCGCTTGAGCGGTCCCACGTCGATGATCTGCAGCGGGTAACCGGCGCGCGGCACCTCGCGCGCCTCGATGCCCCGCGCCGACCCGACGAAGAGCACGTCGTTGCGCGGGTGACGGGTCTTCACCTCCTCGCCCAGCGCCAGGCCGGGAAAGAGATGACCGCCGGTCCCCCCGCCCGCGATCAGGAGCCTCATCGCTGCGCCCCCACCGATCGGCGCAAAAACCCGCCGCCGCCGCCGCTGATCGACAGGACGATACCGGCGGCGATGCTGGAACCCACCGCCGAGGACATCCCGTAGGAGAGGAAAGGCAGCGCCATGCCCTTGGTGGGCAGGAGCGCCAGCGCCATGCCGGCGTTGACCAGCGCTTCCATCGAGAGCAAGAGCGTCAGGCCTAGCGCCGCCCAGCAGCCGAACGCGTCGGGCGCCGCGTGCGCGGCCTTGATGCCGCGCCAGACCACCACCGCGAAGAGGACCAGGACCGCCGCCACGCCGGCGAAGCCCAACTCCTCGCCCACGATGCTGAGGATGAAGTCGGTGTGGGCGGCGGGCAGGAAGAACAGCTTCTGGTGGCTCTCCCCCAGTCCCACGCCGAACGATCCGCCCGCGCCGAAGCCCAGGAGCGACTCCACCGTCTGGTAGCCGTGGCCGCGCGGGTCCTTCCAGGGATCGAGGAAGGTGAGCACGCGCTGCACGCGGTACGGCGACTTCCAGATGAGGAAGCCCGCCACCGGCGCGGCCGCCAGCAGAAGGCCGAGGAGCCAGCTCAGCCGCGCTCCGGCAACGAAGAGCACGGCGAAGGTGACCGCGCCCAGCACCACGGTGGTGCCGAAGTCGGGCTGGAACATCAGCAATACGGCGAAGACCGCGAACATGATCAGATGCGGCAACAGTCCCACCGAGAAGAGGCGGATGCGCCCTTGCTTGCGCGCGAGCGAACGCGCAAGCCAGAGCACCAGCGCGATCTTGGCGAGCTCGGCGGGCTGGAAGGTCAGAGGCCCCAGGCGCATCCAGCGGCGCGCCCCGCCCGCCACGTGCCCCACCCCCGGCAGGTAGAGGAGCAAGAGCAGCGCGACCGCGATGGCGGTGAGCGGGACCGCCAGCGCCTCCAGGCGGCGGTAGCCGATCTTCATCGTCGCCAGCAGCGCCAAAAGGCCCAGCAGCGCGCCCAGGGCCTGTCGCTTGAAGAACCAGAGCCCGTCGCCCAGCCGCGCCGAGGCGTAGACCGCGCTGGCGCTGTACACCATCACGACTCCAAAGCTGCTGAGCAGCAGCACCGCGCCCAGCAGCACCGGGTCGTAGCGCAGCGCCGCCCGCCCCTCCGCGCGGTCCCGCAGCACGCGCGCTCCCGCCGCCGCCGACGCGCTCATGAGAGCCCCCGCACCAGCGCCTTGAACTGATCGCCGCGGTCTTCGAAGTTGCGGAATTGGTCGTAGGAGGCGCAGGCCGGCGAGAGCAGAACCACGTCGCCGGGCCTGGCCAGCTCGCGCGCCCGCTGCACCGCGGTGGCGAGGGCCTGCGCCCGCACCACCTGGCCCAGGTCGCCCAGCTCGGCGGCGATCTTCTCCGCGTCCTCGCCGATGGTCAGGATGGTCTTCACCTTTCCGCGCATGTGCTCGCGCAGCGGCCCGTAGGGTGCGCCCTTTCCCCGGCCGCCCATGATCAGGTGCAGGTTGCCGGCGAAGGCGCTGAGCGACTTCTGCACGCTGTCCACGTTGGTGGCCTTGGAGTCGTTCACCCACTCCACGCCGTCGAGCACGCGCACCGGCTCCAGGCGGTGTGGCAGGCCGGGATAGGTGTCGAGGCCCTTCTGCAGCACGTCGAGCCTCACCCCGAAGTGGCGCGCCAGGAGACAAGCGGCGAAGGCGTTTTCGCGGTTGTGCGCGCCGCGCAAGGTGAGCGCGCGCAGCTGCAGCGGCGTGCCCTCGATGCGCAGCGGCTCGCGGGGATCGAACTCGATGCGCTGGACGCGGAGGTTGGTCTTCATCGCCCGGACCCGCGCGTCGGCAGCGTTGATCACGGCGGTGTCCCCGGCGCGCTGGTTCTCGAAGATGCGCGCCTTGGCCGCCGCATACGTGTCGAGATCCGGATAGCGGTCGAGGTGGTCGGGCGTGACGTTGAGCACCGTGGCCGCCGCGCAGCGCAGCCGCGAGATGCCCTCGAGCTGGTAGCTGGACAGCTCGCACACGGTGCCGTCCAGCTTGCCTCCTTCGAGCACGCGGTTGGAGAGCGCGTTGCCCAGGTTGCCGCCGGTGAACACGCGCAGGCCTGCGCTGGACATCAGATGCCCGGTGAGCGCAGTGGTGGTGCTCTTGCCGTTGGTGCCGGTGATGCCGGCGATGGGCTCCTCGATGAAGCGCGAGGCCAGCTCCACCTCCCCCAGCACCTCGAGGCCGCGAGCCCTGGCCTCGGTGAAGAGCGGCAGCGANAGAGGCACGCCCGGACTCGCCACCACCAGATCGATGCCGCGCAGCGATTCGGGCGTCACGCGCAACACGGCGCCCACGCCCTCGGGTGGAGGCAGGTCCTTGTCGTCGGCCGCCACCACTTCCGCCCCGCGAGAGACGAGAAGGCGCGCCGCCGCCACGCCGCTCTTCCCCAGGCCCACCACCAGGGCATGTCGTCCGGAGAGCTTCATCGCAGCTTGAGCGAGGCCAGTGTGGCGAGCGCCAGGATGATGGAGACGATCCAGAAGCGCACGATGATCTTGGGCTCCGCCCAGCCCTGCAGCTCGAAGTGGTGGTGGATGGGCGCCATGCGGAAGATGCGGCGGCCGGTGCGCTTGAACCAGAAGACTTGCAGCATGACGGAGAGGATCTCGGCGAAAAAGACGCCGTGGATGAGGGCGCTGTCCACCTCGTTCTTGGTGAGCACCGCCAGCGCGCCCAGGCCGCCGCCCAGCGCCAGAGACCCAACGTCGCCCATGAACACGCTGGCCGGATAGGTGTTGAACCAGAGGAAGCTGATGCCCGCCCCCGCCATCGCGGCGCAGAAGACCGCCAGCTCCGCCGACCCCTCGATGTGCGCGATGAGCAGGTAGTCGGCGATGTTGAGCCCGCGGATGGTGGCGCCGGCGAGATAGGCGAGCAGCATGAAGGTGATCGCGCTGACGATGGTGGGGCCGATGGCCAGGCCGTCCAGCCCGTCGGTGAGGTTCACCGCGTTGGAGGTGCCGACGATGATGATGAAGGCGAAGGGCAGGTAGACGTACCAGGGCAGCTGCGGGTTGAAGGACTTCACCTTGACGAAGGGGATGACGAGCCGCGTGTCGAGCCGGAGCGTGCCGGTCTTCCAGTCGACGAAGAAGACCGCCATCACCACCACGAAGATGACCGTCTGCCAGAACAGCTTCTTGCGCCCCGCCAGCCCCTTGGAGTTGCGCTTGCTGAACTTGAGCCAGTCGTCGGCGAAGCCGATGGCGCCGAACCCCAGCGTGAAGATGAGCGCGGCCCACACCAGCCGGCTGGAGAGGTCGGCGAAGAGCAGCGTGCCGAAGAGCATGGCCCAGAGGATGAGACCGCCGCCCATCGAGGGCGTGCCCTTCTTCTTCTGGTGCCCCTCGGGCGTGTCCTCGCGCACGTTGCTCTGGCCGTGCTGGAGGTTGCGCAGGGCCTCGATGTAGCTGGGGCCGAGGAGCAGGCCGATCAGCAGCGAGACCAGCCCGGCCATCAGCATGCGGAAGCTGGGGTACCGGAGCACGTTGAAGATCGGGATCCGATCCGAGAAGGGGAAGAGGAGGTTGTAGAGCATTACGGAACTCCCGCCAGGGGATCGCTGATCCTCTCCATCTTCATTCCCCGCGACCCCTTCACCAGCACCACGTCCTCGGGCCGCAGGCGCGATTGCACCAGCCGCACCGCCTCGGCCGGATCCTCGGTGTACTCGACGGACTCGGTGGGGAGACCCGCCTCCTGCGCGCCCTCGCCCAACGCCTTGGCCCTTCGTCCGAAGCAGACCAGCAGGGAGAGGCCCGCGCCAGCCGCGAAACGGCCCACGTCGCGGTGCAGGTCCAGCTCGGTTGCGCCCAGCTCCAGCATGTCTCCCAGCACGGCGATGGCGCGGCCCTTTCCCGTCACCAGATGGGTGAGGGTGAGCAGCGCCGCCTTGGTGCTGCTGGGGTTGGCGTTGTAGCAGTCGTCGATGAGCAGCGCGCCGTTGGGCAGCCGCAAAGGCCGCATGCGGCGCCCCGGAGTGATCGCCTTCGCGAGGCCGCGCAGGATGGTCTCGGGCTCCAGGCCCAGCGCTACGCCCACCGCCGCCGCCGCCGCCGCGTTGTTCCCGTTGTGCGTGCCGATCAGCTTCAGCTCCACCATCCGCCGCGCGCCGCCGAATTCCAGCTCGACGCGCAGCCCGGGTCCGCCGTGGTGCGCCGAGATCAGCCGCACGTCGCTGCCGCGGGTGGCGCCGAAGCTCACCACGCGCCGGTGCGAGAGGCGCGCCTGCGCCATCACGCGCGGGTCGTCCGCGTTGGCCACCGCCACAGCCGTGTCGCGCAGCGCATGAAACAGCTCGCCCTTGGCGTGCGCCACGCCGTCCAGCGAGCCGGTGCCTTCCAGGTGGACCGGACCGACGTTGGTGACGATGCCGACGTCGGGATCGCACCAGTGCGCGAGCCGCGCGATCTCGCCCAGGTGGTTCATCCCGCACTCGACGACGGCGTAGGCGTGCTCCTCGCCCAGCCGGAAGAGCGTGAGCGGGACGCCGATTTCGTTGTTGAGGTTCCCCTCCGTCTTGAGGGTGGGGCCGGCGGCGGACAGCACCTCGGCGATCAGCTCCTTGGTGCTGGTCTTTCCCGTCGACCCGGTGACCGCCACCAGGCGAAGTCGGGGGAATCTCCGCCGCCAGGCCGCGCCGAGGGCTCCCAGCGCCCGGCCGGTGTCGACGGCGGACAGGATGGCCGCACCGCGGACCTGTCCACGCACCTTCTCCAGCGCGTCGGCCGGCACCAGGACGCCGGCCGCTCCGCCCTGCACCGCCTGGGCAGCGAAGTCGCTGGCGTCGAACTTCTCCCCGCGCAGCGCGACGAAAAGCGCGCCCCGCACGGGCACCCGCGTGTCGGTGAAGACGCCGGCGAACGGGCCGCCGGGTTCGATCACCTGCGCTCCCGCCGCCCACGCGGCCTGTTCCAGCGTGAAGCGCGCGCTCACCGCTGCCCCCTGCCGCGCCCCGGCAAGGGGCCCTCTTCCGACTGCAGCAGCCGCAGCGCGTGCCTTGCCTGGGCGCGGTCGTCGAAGGGCCGCTTCTCCTTGCCGACGATCTGGTAGTCCTCGTGCCCCTTGCCGGCGATGAGCACCGCGTCTTCGGGATGCGCGCAGCGCAGCGCGAGCTCGATGGCCTCGCGCCGGTCGGGGACCATGCAATAGCCGGCGATGCCGCCCCGCGCATGGCGCGGATCCAGCCGGGTCTTCCCGGTGCGGACGAGGCCCGGCTCGATCTCCGCCAGGATGGCGAGCGGATCCTCGGTGCGCGGGTTGTCGCTGGTGGCGATGACCAGCTCCGATCGGCGGCCGGCCGCCTCGCCCATCAGCGGCCGCTTGCCGCGGTCGCGATCGCCGCCGCACCCGAAGACGCAGACGATGCGCCGCGCGCCTGCCTTGCGGAGCGCATCCAGGACCCGGGCCAGGGCGTCGTCGGTGTGCGCGTAATCCACCAGCACGACGCGGCCGGCAGGATCAGGGACGCGCTCGAGCCGCCCGGGAGCTCCCTTGCAGTCGGGCACGACGGCGGCGATCTCGCGCAGCGGGACCCCGGTGCCCGCCAGCACGCCGATGGCGGCGAGCAGGTTCTCGGCGTTGTGCGCGCCCACCAGCGGGCTGTGGAACTCGATCAATTCCTGGGGAAGGGGCGCGCTGGCCCGCAGCTCGAAGCGCAACCCGGAGAGGTCGCTCTGCAGCCGCTGCGCTACGAGGGACGCGTCCTTTGCCCCCTGCACGCTGAACCCCAGCGCGAAGGACACTTCCCGCGCCAGCTCCCGCACCCGCGCGTCGTCGAAGTTGAGCACCGCCGGTGCGCCGCGGGGAAGGAGCTCGCGGAAGAGCTTCGCCTTGGCGTCGAAGTACGCCTCCATCGTCTGGTGATAGTCGAGGTGATCGCGCGTGAGATTGGTGAAGGCGGCCCCGGCGAACTGGCAGCCCGCCGCGCGCTCCTGCGAGAGCGCGTGGCTGGAGACCTCCATCGCCACCACCTCCGCGCCCGCCTCCAGCATCCGCCGCAAGAGCTGCTGGAGCTCGTGCGACTCGGGCGTGGTGTGCGTCGCTGCCTGCTGGCCGCCCGGCCAGCGCGACTCGACGGTGCCGATCAGGCCCGCGCCCAGGCCGCGCGCGGCGGAGATCTGCTCGATCAGGTAGGCGGTGGTGGTCTTGCCGTTGGTGCCGGTGACGCCGAAGAGCGAGAGCCTCTGCGACGGCTCGCCGTGGAAGCGCGCGGCAGCGAGCGAGAACGCCTTGCGTGGGTTCTTTGCGGTGACCACGGGGACCGGGAGATCGAGCGCACGCTGGGCCAGGACGGCGGCCGCGCCGCGCTGCACGGCCTGGCCGGCGAACTGGGCTCCGTCCGCGTTGACGCCCGGCAGCGCCGCGAAGAGCGTGCCCGGACCCGCCGCGCGCGAGTCCACCGCCAGAGCTCGCACGTCCACCGAGGCCGCACCTTCCGGCACCGCGGCGTCGACGCCCGTGAACAGGTCCCGCAGCAACACAGAATCTCCCTCTACGCCGGCTATCCCGGCGGCGCCAGCGTGACCTTCACGCGTGCACCGCGTTTGACAATGGCTCCGGGCGGCGGCGACTGCGCGACCGCACGCCCGCTTCCGCGAAGGTCGGCCTCCAGCGCCACCGCGGCCAGGCGGCGGATGGCGGAGCGCGCGGCCATCCCGGTGAGGTTGGGCACGGAGACGCGGGCACCCGGTTCGGCGCGCGCCGCCGGCGTGAAGTCGGGGGGAGCATCGGTTTCCGGCGGCGAGGCCCCGATGCCGTCGTCCAGCGCCACCGTCTCTCGCGCGCGGTCCGGCATCACGTCCATCTGCCGCAGCGCCTCGCGCGCGATGGCGCCCCATGCCGGCGCCGCCACCACCGCGCCGGTGACGCCTTGGCCCTTCCCCTCCGGCTCGTCGATGACCACCAGGATGGCGACCTTGGGCGCGTCGGCCGGCGCGAAGCCCAGGAAGCTGGAGAGCCGCTTGTCGCCGTAGCCGCCGCGGATGGGATCCACCTTCTGCGCGGTCCCGGTCTTGCCGGCGGCGCGGTATTCGGAGAGCGCGGCGCGGGTGCCGGTGCCCTTCTGCACCACTTCCTCCAGCATGGCGGTCACCGTGCGCGAGGTCTCCGCCCGCATCACCCGCCGCACCACCTCGCGGCTGCGCGAGAGGAGCACGGTGCCGTCGGGCGCGGTCACCTTCTGCACCACGTAAGGACGGAGCAGCGCGCCGCCGTTGGCGATGGCCGCCATCGCCACCACCGTCTGCAGGCCGCTCGCGCTCATCCCCTGGCCGAACGAGGTGGTGTCGACGGCGATCTGCGGCATCCGCAAAGGGTCCGCCAGCGCGCCGCGCGCCTCTCCCGGCAGCCCCACCGACGTCTTCTCGCCGAAGCCGAAGGCGCGCAGGCCTTCGATCAGCTTCTCCTTCCCCAGCTTCTCGCCGATCTTCGCCGCGCAGATGTTGGACGACTCGCGCAGCACGGCGGCGGGCGTGGCCCAGTCCACCGGGTGCGTGTCGTGGATCTTGCGCCCCGCGTGCGCCCAGAGCCCGTGCTCGCAATAGAGCTGCTCGTCCGGGCGCAGCACACCTGCGTCGATGGCGTGGGCCAGAACGAAGCTCTTGATGGTGGAGCCGGGCTCGAGCTGGTCCTGCACGGCGCGATTCCGCCAGAGCAGTGGATCGCGGCCGGGCTTGTTGGCGTCGAAGACCGGATTTCCGGCGAGCGCCAGCACCGCCCCGCTGTTCACGTCCAGCACCACCGCCCAGCCGCCCGCGGCAGACGCCGATTTCACCGCCTTGGCCAGCTCCTTCTCGGCCGCCAGCTGGATGGCGGTGTCCAACGTCAGCGTCACCGTGGCGCCGGTGAGATCGGTCGGATCGGGAGCGCCGTGCTCCAGCACCATGGTGCCGCGCGCGTCGCGGGTGGCCTGGATCTGCAGGCGCTTGCCCTTGAGGTAGCCGTCCAGCTCGCGTTCGAGGCCCTCCTGGCCGCTCTCCTCGCCCACGAAGCCCAGCACGTGTCCGGCCAGCTCGCGCTGCGGGTAGAACCGCTTGGGCTCCTTCACCAGCTCCACGCCGTCCAGCTGGAGCGAGCGCACGCGCTGCGCCGACGCCTCGTCCACCTTGCGGCGAATCCAGACGAAGCGCCGATCCGCCTGGGTGAGCTTCTCCAACACCCTGCGCCGGTCCATGCGCAGCGCGGAGGCGAGCTGCGTCGCCGCCAGCTCCCTGGTCCGCGGCGTCTCGAAGGCGGAGGGATCGGCGAAGACGCTGTCCACGTCCCGGGTCACCGCCAGAGCCTGCCCGCGCCGGTCGACGATCAGGCCCCTCCGCGGCGCCCACTCCAGCTCGCGCCGGGTCTGGTCGCGCTGCAGCCGCGAGAGGCGCGACCGATCGAGCAGCTGAACCTTGGCGGCGCGGACCAGCACCGCGCCGAAGCCGAGCAAGAGCGCGCCGGCGAGCAGGAGCGCCCGCGCCCGCATCCACCTGCTTTCGGTGAGAGCTTGCGCGCGCGCCATCGCAGGCCTACCTCGCCGCCGTCACCAACGGACGAGAGACGGCAGTGCCGGCCACCAGCACCACCACGCGCTCGCCCGGCGGACCCATTCCCAGCCGCGTCCGCGCCAGCTCCTCGATGCGCTGCGGGCTCTTCAGCTCGGCGGCGCGGATCTGCAGCGCCTCGTGCTCGCGGACCAGGTCGCGGTATTCGACGGAGAGCCGCGACAGCTGGTAGCCGCGCTCGGTGACGCGCGTGCGCACCCAGGCGTGGGCCAGCATGGCGCAGGCGATCATCGCGCAGGCGGCGGTGCAGGAGGCGAAGTTGTGCAGGCCGCGCCGATCGACGTTGCGGCGGATGCTGCTCGGGCTCTGGGGCTTCATGACAGCCTCTCGACGGCGCGCAGCTTGGCGCTGCGGGCACGGGGATTTTGCGACAGTTCTTCCTCGCCGGCCTGCACCGGCTTTTTGGTCAGCACCTTCCACTCCGCCGACCTGCCGCAGGCACAGACGGGAAGTTGCGGTGGGCAGATGCAGCCGGTGGCCAGCCTGGCGAAGCCCTGCTTCACCATCCGGTCCTCCAGCGAGTGGAAGCTGATGGCCGCGGCACGCCCGCCCCGCGCCACCACCCTGGGCAGCTGCGACAGCCAGTCGCCCAGCGCGCCCAGCTCGTCGTTGACGGCGATGCGCAGCGCCTGGAAGGTGCGGGTGGCGGGATGGATGTCCCGCGGCCAGGCCTTGCGCGGCATCGCGCCGGCCACCACCTCGGCGAGGTCCCGCGTGGAGGCGATCTTTTTTTCCCCCCAGGCGCGGAGGATGGCGCGCGCGATGGGCCGCGCGAATCGCTCTTCCCCCAGCGAACCGAGGATGCGCGCCAGCGCCTTCTCGTCCCACTCGGAGAGGCGCTCGCTCAAGGGCCGGCCGCGCGTCGGGTCCATGCGCATGTCCAATGGGCCGCCGCCGCGAAAGGAGAACCCGCGCTCCGGATCGTCGAGCTGCGGCGAGGAGACGCCCAGGTCCACCAGCGCTCCATCCACCTCGCCCACGCCCAGCTGGTCGAGCACCGCCCGGGCGTCGCGGAAGTTGCCGTGCGCGACGACGATGTCGCGGCCCGACAGCCGCGCGCGCGCTGCCGCCAGCGCCGCCGGATCCTGATCGAGGCCCACCACCCGCGCGCCGGCGTCGAGCAAGGCCTCGGCATGCCCGCCCCCGCCCAGCGTCCCGTCGAGGATGAGCTTCCCCGGCGCCGCCGAGAGCAGCTCCACCGCCTCGCGGCGCAGCACGGTGTGGTGCACGAAGTCCATCAGCTCCCCTTGCGCAGCATCCGTACGCGTGTGTTGACCACGGCCGCCGCGCCCGCCGCCTCCTCGGCGCTGCGGAAGAGCACCAGCTCCGCTCCACCCGCCGCCTTGAGGATGTTGGTCACGTAGGGGTTGCGGACCGCGATCAGGAGATCCCCGCCGCGCGAGAGCAGCTCCTTGCGGCGGGCGACGATCTCGGGAACGCCGCCATAGTCCACGTGGCTCACGTCGCGCAGGTCCAGCACGATGCGCCCCGCCTCTGCCGCAGCCCT
>C688J18823_10001414_pt1 | contig 14755 bp, 12 predicted proteins | sample HopSoiMetagenom1_FD_18823 | JGI IMG/M metagenome (IMG submission 18823)
GCTCTCCAGCCGATCACTCGACATTCTGTGCGAATTGGCTGCCGCGCCGGGCGAAGTGGTCAGCAAAGATCAGCTGATGGAAAGAATCTGGCCGGGACGGGTCGTCGAGGAGAATGCCATCCAGGTCCACGTTTCTGCATTACGCAAAGCATTAGAAAGTGGAAGTGACGGCCAGACCTACGTTGTCACCGTTCCCGGCCGGGGGTACCGGCTCGTCGGCATCGACAGCAGCGCGGCGCCATCGGCGCAGCCAATCTCGCCCGCAATCGCGGCTCGCGGAACATCGGTCGCGGTTCTTCGCTTCGTCAACCTCAGCGGGGATCCTGGCCAGGATTATTTCGCAGACGGAATCGTCGAGGACATCATCACGGGACTATCCCGGATTGGAGGCTTGTCGGTCGTCGGCAGTAACTCGAGTTTTCTGTTTGGCGCAGACTCGGACGATCTGGCGAACGTCGGCCGTAAGCTCGGATGCCGCTATCTCGTCCAGGGAAGCGTGCGCAAGGCAGATAATCGCATCAGGATCACGGCTCGGTTGGTGGAATCGGAGACCGGCGCGGCATTGTGGGCTGAGCGATACGATCGCCGTTTTGACGATATTTTCGAGATACAGGACGCCATCGCGATGAGCCTGATCGGTGCTCTCGAACCCAATCTGCGCAAAGTCGAAATCAATCGTGTTCGGCGAGAACGTCCTCACAGTCTCCATGCCTATGACTTGGTTCTCCGGGCGCTGTCCTCGATGCGCACCACCATGCCGACTGGTGCGGGCGAAGCCATTCCGCTCCTTCAGAAAGCACTGGAGCTGGAGCCGGATTACGCGGCGGCGCAGGCGCAACTCGCCCGGTGTTTCCAGATCAGATTCAGCCGCAATGGCCTGAACGAGGCCGACCGGATTACTGCTATCCGGTATGCACACGCGGCGACGCGAAGTGACGACGCGACAGCGCTCGGTGCTGCCGGCCTTGTGATCTGGTTTGCCGACCCCGACTTCGCTGCCGCATTCGATGTCTTCGAGCGTGCCTTATCGATCAGCAGTTCAAACGTCGTCGCTTTGGGAAACAGCGCATTCGCCCATGCATTCATGGGCGACGGCAAAGTCGCGTTGCAACTTGCCCAGCGGGCTCTGGAGATAAGCCCATTCGATACGCTGATTGCCCACATGGCGATCGCGGTAACGGAGCTCCACGCCGGTCGTTATGATGAGGCGCTTAAAGCCGCCGCTCGCGCGGCCGAAGCCAATCCATCCTTCAGCGTGCCGCAAGTCCTTTCAACGATCGCGCTCGTTCGACTCGGGCGAATTGAAGAGGCGAGATCGGCGGCGAAACGCGTCCTAACTCTTGATCCGACATTCACAATGCCAGTTTGGGCCGTGACGGTGAGGAAGAACCCCGCTGTGTTCGATCCAATGGCGCAGGCCTGGACCGAGCTCGCCAACTAGATCGGCCAAGACTCCCAACGTAGTACGCGTCCGGTCGATGTCCGGTTCTGGCCCGAACGCGAAGTGCCGCGGTGTCTGCTATCCCGTCGCGTTCGAGCGCAAAGCGGAAGTGTGACAGACATCGCGAAGCGACGTGATTGACCCATCTCGGACATCGGGCAACATCTATGCTGTCGCAGAACCGGGACACGGCGGACTCCCACAGATAGGCCAAAATCGACGCGATTGACCGATCGGTTCTTATCCATCTCGCGCTAAGGGCTAATCTGTGACCTAACGGCTGCGGGCCAACGGACGAAGATTTGGTAGTGGGTTTGAAAGTGGTTGGGAGGCGATCTGCGACTGCCAGAAGCCGCACCTGTCTGGTCGAGGGATTCTTGCCTGAGGTTGCGCGACGCGAGCACGCGGTGCGATAGTGCGGCGGGGTGGATTATGTATCCGGTTGGTTCCGTCGCAAGACCCGATCGCGGCCACGAACGTCTCTCATTGCTATCATTGCAGGTTTTGCGTGCGCTTGCAGCGCTCGGCGTGCTGGCTTGGCACGTGCAGATGCTCGCAGAGCAGGCTCTTGGACTGACCGGGCTGCTGCCATCGATGCTGCTTGGGTGCGCGGGAGTCGATCTCTTCTTCGTGATCTCCGGCTTCATCATGGTCCATTCGTCGTCTTCGCTGTTCGGACGGCGCGACGTCGCGTTGACTTTTTTCGCTCGCCGGCTCGCGCGCATCGCTCCATTGTACTGGCTGGTGACAGGAGTGCTCCTCATCAGCCTGTTGCGGAGTTCAATTGACTTCGACTCGCTGGGCTGGTCTTGGACCATGGTATGGGCGTCGTTCCTGTTCATCCCTTATGCGAGGCCGAGCGGTGCGTTCTGGCCGGTGCTAGAGGTCGGCTGGACGCTGAACTTCGAGATGTTCTTCTATCTGATTTTCGCGGTGAGCCTGGTCTTGCCGCGGCGCTGGGCTGTTGGCGCTGTCACGGCCCTGTTCTCGGCGATGGTGGTTATGCGAGTGATCGGAGGGCCGTGGCCGGCTTGGTTCGAGTTTCTCGGCAGGCCGATACTCCTGGAGTTCTGTTTCGGCATGGCGATTGCGCTTGTCTTTCTTGCCGGGTTTCGGCTGCCGCGCATCGCCGCGATCGGCTTGTTTGCTGCCGCGTGCGCCTCCATTGTGGCGTCGAGCCTGCTCGGTGCCGATGCTCTCGCCTGGCGCGCCGTGGTTTGGGGCGTCCCGGCGGCCGCTGTCGTATTAAGCGTGTTGTCGTTCCAGCGCCCGGCGCGGATCGGGTTCTTTGCGCGCGCCTTTGCGTTCCTCGGCGACGCGTCCTATTCACTTTATCTCGTCCACCTGCCGATCATGCTGGTCGTGGTGCGGCCTTTGAAGCGAGCGATCGACCCCGTCTCGGCTCCGTGGCTTTGCGTCGCGATCCTGGCGGTTCTTCCGATCGTTGCGGCAGTTGCCACCTATCTCGCGTTCGAGCGCCCGGTCACGCGCTGGCTTCACGCCGGAATTCGCCTGCAAGGGCCCCCAACCCCACAACCGGCCTCGTTCGAACTGATTCCTGCCGTCTCTCGCGATTAGTTCATGTCTGCCTCTGGCCCGTTGCGACCGTGTACTGCGTCGCAGCGACATGTCCGGCGTCAGGGGCATAAGCCGACATGCGGAGGATGTCGTTCAATCGACGCGAAGTGACGCACAGCAGATGTTCGTCGGCTGAGACCTGAAGTCCGCTTTGGCCCCAGCATCAGACGCGCACACTGCGACGGCGCGTAGCAAAGCGCACCGCTGTGCGGCGCGCCTCGCCAACATCACGCCAAGCTTACCGAAAGCCCAACCGCGCGCCCAACCGGCTCCCGGCGGGCGGGCTCAGGCTCGCTAGCGCATCCTCGCCGTGCAGCTCGTAGAGCTGCACGAACTCTTCGGCGAGCTCGTAGCACAGGGTGATCTTGTGGTCGGGCCCGACCCATTTCGCGTCCGAACTGTCGCAGGTCTGCACCTCGATGGTGAATGGCTTCTTCCAGACATAGAGGTCGACCAGGCGGTCGGCGACACGCTCCAGAATTCCGGTCACGCGGAATACCTGCTCGACAATGTCCAGCTCTCCTTCCGCCTTGCCGTAGATGATCTCGTATTTCGTGCGCTCCTGGTCCGGCGCGCGCCGGTGCGGCTTGAGCGCCTGCTCCCAGGACCATTGGGCATTGCTGTAATCGAAGACGCAGGTCTCTTGCCGGTCGTCCGGCAGATTCACCTCCTTGGCGAGATCCCCGAACTGGTCGTTGTCCGACCCGACCATCAGGCAGATCATGTTGTAAGCGCGCTGCAGGTCCAGGCCGTGATTGTCGTAGTAGGTGGTGACCTCGCCTTCGTCGCGGGCGCGCCGGTCGCTGATCAACCAGCTCTTCGCCGAGTTGACCAGCGTGCGGTGCGTGAACTCGGTCTTCATTGCGAGCATCGTGACGGTGGCAAACTGGTCAGCCGCGTCCTCTTCGCGCCCCAGCACCGGAAGCCTCAGATCCGAGATCAGGCCGTGCGCCGCCTCGTGCAGCAGCACGAACAGCATGTTGCCGAGGGCGAACTCGGTGGTCGCCTTGAGCTTGTCCCGCGGCACGTCTTTGACGCGCGGATGCGTTGAGATCGCCTGGGCCGCCGCCTCGAGGCGTGCCTCGTCAGCGAGCGGCCCGGCCCAGAGCGAACCACATGACGCCGCCATGAATGCCAGCAGCGCAACGCATCTTCGCGCGCATCCGAGTGCGGGGCTCAGCATTGTCCGCCGAGCGGCTTGGATCGTGTGACGTGCGCCCGCTGCGGGCGAACGCTGGTTTGTAAACGTCGTCATTGCTGTAATCTTTGTTCTTCAATCAGCTAGGCACGATCGAATGTCTTTGCCCGCCGGTGCCAGAGCGCTTGGGCCAACAGATGTGTCGTTGGCGAAATATCTAGAGAAGCGCGGCGCCGTTCGTTTGAAGGCGAGCGTGAGAGTGTCGTTATTCTTCTGGAGATTCTCTGGAGGTTTTGAAAAACATGCATGGAGGCCGAAGGTATCGTAGTGCGCGACCGCGCGAAAAAAAGCCGCTTCTTGCCACATGATCTGCTCCTCAGGTCGAGGGTTACTGCGTGTATCGTTCGCAGCACCATTTCAGACCCGAAGAGGTCACTCTGTGATGGTGATCACGTCCGCGCGTTTCTTCTGTATCGATTGTATCACGGGCCTGACTTGCGCTTGCTGATCAGTGTGCGCAGGATCAATTCTTGTTCGGAAGAACCGCTCGCTGCTCGGTCCAGCCGATGACCCGCAGCGGCCATCTTGCGCGCTGATGTCTCCTTGTAGCCCGAAGCCGAGATTGGCAACGCACACACAAGAAGGCTGCTTGTGGCCCGAACGCGAAGTGCCACGATGTCCGCCGTAGCGCCGCTATTGGGGTGAAAACAGACTCGGTTTGAGCACCGCAAAAGCAACGCGCTGACCCAAAGCCGACGTTGTCCGGTGCCTGCCCGGTTGGTACGCTCGATCATCGATCAGCGCGGGGGGGGCCGAACGATGCTCAAGACGTCACGTCGCGACCTGATACTTGGTGCAGCTGGTGCTTACGCCTTGTTCGGACTGGACAGGGCAATCACATTTGTCGGCGCGGCTTACGCCCAACAGTCGGTCCCACCATCGTTCCGAAAATATCAGGTCGGCGATATTGAAGTCTTTTCTCTGATCGATGGCGGGCGTGACGTTCCGTTTCGGGATGGCACGGTGCGAAATGTCAGCGCCGAACAGGTGAAGACCGCGTTGCGAGCTGCGGGTCGTCCCGACAACCAAACATCCCTGCGGTATAACGTCATGGCTCTCAAGCTCCGTGACCAAGTGGTCCTCATCGACTCGGGCACGGGGGGTCATCCAGTTTATGGCGAGGGGAACGGCCGGCTATTTGAGAGCATGGCGGCGGCAGGCCTCGACCCCAAGGCCGTCAAAACAATCCTTATCTCCCATCTCCACGGCGACCACATCTATGGCCTCATGAACAACGAGACGAATGCGCAGATTTTCCCGAATGCCGAGATCGTGGTGCCGGCCGCAGAGTTGAAATGGTGGACGCGCCCCGGAGTCGAATCGATCGATCTCGGACCAACGCGCAAGGGCCTCGCGCAACGCATTCAGGCTACAGTGGCGACATGGAAAAACGTTCGGCCCTTTGACGGAGAACCAGAGCTTTTGCCTGGTGTACGAGCCATTGAGGCGCCCGGGCACAGCCCTGGGATGGTCGCGCACTTGGTGTCGTCAGGCGGCAAACAGTTCCTGGTCGCCGCCGACGTGGTCAATCTATCGCCCCATATTCAAACAAATCCGGAGTGGCAGCTTGCAATCGACCAAGATCCGCAAATGGCCGTGGAAACGCGTAAAAAGATCTTCGATCGCGCGGTCGCCGACAAGCTGACGATTTCAGGGACGCACTGGTTAATGCCGAACGTTGGCACGCTTTCAAGGGATGGAAAGGGATACGTCTTTGCGGCGGAGGGGTAAGCTCGTCGCCCGCTATGAACTGATGCGAGGAGACTACGAAGACTCGGTTCTGCGAGCTTCGATCGGCAGCGCCTACAAGCGTGCGGCCTCAGTGTAGACCGCGTGCATCCGTGGAACGACTTTGTCCCATATCCAAGTTTCGCGGACTTCGATTGCACCTTGAGAGGATAGCCGCCCTCGAAGTTTTGAATCGTACACCAGCTCGATGATCGCTCCCGCCAGCGCTCCGGCATCGCCGGCCGGGAAAAGCAAGCCGGTCTCGCCGTGGCGAATGATTTCTGCCGGCCCCCCTACGTCCGACGCCGCGACAGCCAAGCCGTGGATCATGCCCTCAAGAACGACCATGCCAAATGGTTCGTACCAACTGGGCACGACGAGAATATCTGCGGACCGATACCATGCCTCTAGTTCTCTGGGCGTTAACCAGCCGGTGAAGTGAATTTGTGATCGGAACGGACTTAAGCTTTTTGTCAGCAGCCAAGCTTCCATTTGCTCCGCGCTTGCATCGCGATGGCCGCCGGCGAGCACGAATCGAACTTCTGCCAGTTGCGCGAGTACAATCCCAATCGCATCCATTAGCTCATGAATGCCCTTGCGTGCGACGAATCGGCCGGAAAACAAGACGGTAGGAGGCCGATCACGGGGGCGCGTTGGTCGTCGATAAGACACATCGTCGATACCATTGCCGATAATTCTGATGCGCTCGCGAACGGAGGGGCAGTAGGCGGACAACAGCTCTTGCTCGCTCTCCGTGAGACAGATGATGCGGTCTGCACCGTAGATCGCGCTCTCCTGATGCGTCCATTGCCCGACGCATTGAGGCGGCCCCGCACCGAGCTCGTACTCGGCGCGATCAAGTGAATGGACCGTATAGACCAACGGCACGTTAAGCCGTTGGCGTAAGGCGCCGGCAATGTGCCACATCCAGAATGAGTGAAGGTGCAGGATGTCGGGACGCCATCGCTTCACTATGCGAATGATCGACTCAAGATCGAGAAACCACGAGACCTCGAAAATCGTGACGCCACCATACCGGCGCACTTGAGCGGCGGGATATCGCGCGAGCGGTCTAAACTGACCATAACTCGACCCTGTCGCCGGCCCAAGGAGGAGAACCGCGACATCAACGCTCGCTCTTGCGAGGGCCGAGACGAGACCCCCGGTGGCAGTTCCAAGCCCACCATAAATGATCGGCGGAAACTCTGTCGTGAGATGCAGGACGCGCACGGCAACTGCTCCCCCGCTGCGCCTGAAGCGGCTCGGTAGTGCAGCCGAACAGGCGCGCGCCCACGTAGATGAACTATGGATGCTCTTTGATCTGGATATTGCGGAATGCGACGCGCCCGGTGTGCGTCTGTAGTCCGATGAATCGCGAAGCCGCATCGGGTTTGCCGCGACTGGGTTCACCGTTCACGAAATCGGTTTTCTGCTGACCGTTCAGCAAAACCCTGAAACGGTTATCCTTGACGCGGATTTCGAAGTCATTCCATTGGCCGACAGGCCGCGCGAGGACGCTCTCATCGAGCGTCTGATTCGGGACATTGTAGATCGCTCCGGTCGTGCGGAACTTCTTGTCCACGTTCTGGCCAGGAGGCGGGCTGCCTCGGCCGAGCGCATCGATCTGAACTTCAAAGCCGAAATCGACGGCGATAAACGCAGTGTTGTTGTAGTCGACCGTGGACGTGACCGGTTCAGGAAAGCGTAGGAAGATGCCGGAATTGTCGTCGTCGCGCCACGTGAGCCACTCGAGCTTCAGAATGTAATTGCTGAAATCGACCTTCGTATAAAACAAACCGAGATCAGTACCTGGCACCGACTCCAATCCTGCATCGATCACATGGAAGAAGCCGGGATTATCCCGCCCTGGCTGGTTCTTGATCGTGGTCATCTTCCACTTCGCTGTCGACGTGCCGTCGAACAGCAATTGAAAGCCGCCGCCGGGCTGTGGCTTTGGTCGCTTAAGGAAATTGCCCAGTCGGCGGGCGAGCGCGGTGCCGGTCAGCATCGGATTGGGTGAGCCGAGCGAAGGAAACGCAGCCGGCCCGGCAACATATGCGTTTCCCACATGGTGGAAGCGACCGTTCTCGTTTGTCACCGAGTCGTTGGCATTCGTGCCCATCCAGAGTGGGCCGGCTTCGTGGTGAGTAGTGCCCATCTTGTCGCGACGCTTCGCGAACGGAAGTTTGCTCGATGCCAATTCAGTGGGCAGAAGCTTAAAAATCTGATTTGGGGGCCCTTGTGGCGGGTCGAAGACTTCGTAGGGCTGACCGTTCGCAAACACCTGCGCGACGTCATCTGCCGCGTCATCCATAGCGTTCCACAATACCTCATCGCGCGCAGTGCGGTTGATTTGCACGGAAGCACGCGGCATTCCAAACTCATCGATGGCACCAGACAGAGTGATGTTGCTATTCGGATTGCGCGGCGTCATCTCACCGATGCCCCGGATGGTGATGACCACATTGTCATCATTGGTCTGTCGCAAGGCGTCGAGCAGATCGACTTCAGGGACCTTCTTGAACAGCTCGGCCTCTGAGTCAGTCGTCGGTTTGTCCAAACCCGAGGCGGTGATCTGCAGATGGAAGTAGCCAAAGTCGTTTGGCGCGTGTGCGAATTTTCCTTTGACAAAGAGCGCGGATGAAGCCAGCGCAGTTGGAAGGCCGGCTGGTAACGATGCACGTGGAATACGAATGGTTAGGTTGGAACGCAGGTGAGCTATCAGGTTCTGACCGATCAAGGCGGTGTTTGGTAAATTAGGAAACGAGATCAGCGCTAGCCGCGTGCTCTCAATTGTGCCGAGGGCGATAATTACAACGCCATCTCCGGGGACCGGCACTGATTGCTCGATCCCGAATTGCTTCAATAGTACTGCCGTCACGACCGTCGCCCCGTTCCGTTGCCCGGTAACGAGTCGCGTCACATGAACGTCAGGTACCACCATCAATCGTTTCTTGACGTCATCTCCGCCGGATCGCGTGTAAGCGACGCGTGCCGCCTCCATTAACAGGGGCGCTGAACTGAACTTGTTGATAGCGAAGAAGCCAGGAAGGGGCGCTGCCGATTGCACCGCCAGAGGTGCTTCCAGCTTTAACTCCTGCGACGGATTTGGCCCAACCCCGCTGAGGTGCAACGGAAGTTGATTAAGTGGAATGGCGTTGCGCACCTTGTTGTTTGTGATCGCAGAGGCCAGCGTCTTGCGAAGGGCAAGATGAAGGGGCCCGTGCATGAAGTCGTTCGTTGCATCGGTGCCTATCTGCCGCGCCGCTTCATCGAAATAGGGCTGCTTCAGCGCCGTGACCACATTCGGTGGCCACCTACTCGGGGCCATTTCCTCGTCGAGCAGCCGAGGTGACCAGCCGCCGAAGAACAGCGAGCGGCCTCCAATCGTATAGGCAAGACCAGGATATCCGTTCGCGGGATCGCTGACCCACGGCAGTCCCCACATTTCCATCGGCTGACGCTGCAGTGGAAGGTTCTGAAAGTGCTCTGGCAACGAGTGCCGGCCAGCTTCTAGAATGAGTATCCGGTAGCTGTTCGTGTCATCAGCGTAAAGAAGATGCTGTGCCAGGATGCCCCCGAAGCTTCCGCCGCCAATTATTATGGCGTTGAAGGGGCGGGCGTCGGACTGGGGGCCGCCGTCGGGCCTCCGCGCGTTCTTGTCCGTGCTGCGCATCGCTTCGTCGAAGCCGTTGCACAGGTAGCGTCCCAAGATGTCGAGCGAAAAATCGGTGAGCTGGGCCGTACTGCTGCTCATACGTCACCCCCGCCGCCTCAGTTCAGACGCGAATGGTCTTCAAGAAATGTGGTGAATGTGAGGTTGTATTGTCAGAGTTATGCCGCCTGAGCGCAATTTGAAGCAAAGTCGTTTCACGTTCGCCACATTCGAGCCGCCAACGGCTCGCCACCTCGCGAGCGACAATGACCGCCAAGGGGCTTAGATCGTGACTCAGCGGACCGAGAACGTCCTCGCTGCTGCCTGCATCCTGATGACGACGATCATAGTTCTTGTCGCTAAGTACAGGTGGCAACTACTTTGACCTGGAGGCCGTGTAAGCCCGTCTGGTTCCGAAAGCCGAAAAGCTCAATAAAGAGCCTAAGAACGTTGGATGCCAGTCGCACTCCCTCCATCGGCCGCCCTGCCCCACGACGTACCGATGTCTGCTAATCGGAGTAATGCAGACCTAACTGGCGTATGTCGCCACTTCCGAGTCTGACCCTGAGCCGACATTGGAGTGACAGCGCGAAAGCCCGCGATTGTCGCATAGCGGTGCAGGCTAGGCGTCGCGCGAGGCGTGCGGCACATACAACTGGTTGTTAACCGCTATTGCTTAGACTTGGTACCTTCGTCTCGTCCAACCGTGGGGGAGCAGGTGTATCGATTGTCCGTCGCGGCTGATGCGTCTGGACGAACGAAAGAGCTGGCGCGGCAGCTCGCGAGTTCATTTGAGCTCGACTTCCAGCCCATTCAGGTCGCGGTGAGGTCAGATCCCCAAAGGGAACTCCTTGTCGCCATCGACCTCGAGAACTGCCGCCAGTTGCCGGCGCTCAAGGGCTGGCTCAGTCACAAGGCCGAGAATGCCAGGATAATTTTTGTCGTCGACAAAGCCTCGCGACTTCAAGAGGCGCGGGCTTACGCCCTCGGAGCGACGGCAGTTGTCCATCGGCCGATCAATCCTCTGACACTTCTCGGCAAGCTCCGGAACAATAGTGCAACAGTCGCGACCCTTGCGGCAGGTTCAGAGGCCACGCTGACACCCGGCGTTGTGGCAGCCGCCCATTCGCTTCAAAGCATCTTTTCAGCAGCCGCCGCTGGCGCGGCGGTAAAACCCGGCGCGGTGCAAGCCGCAAGCAATGCGATCGTTGATCAGCTCGAGGCGCAAGGGCTCTCGTCATGGGTCGAAACGGTCCGCGCGCATCATAGCCAGACCTACCAGCACTGCCTGCTAGTAACTGGCGTGGCAGCAGCATTCGGAGAACACATCGGAGTGTCGCGTAAGGATCGCGAGCGCCTGTCCTTTGCGGGCATGCTTCACGATATTGGCAAGGCGCGTATTCCGCTTGCCATCCTGGAAAAGCCGGGCCGGCTTGATGAAGGTGAGACCGCCGAGATGCGCAAACATCCCGAATATGGTCTCGAGGCTTTAGGCGAGGGCTGCGGGCTTCCCGCCGAAATGCTCGACATGGTCGTCCACCACCATGAGCTTCTCGACGGCTCTGGTTATCCGCACGGGCTCCAGGGAAATGAAATCTCTGATCTGGTTCGCATCATGACGATTTCGGACATCTTTGGGGCACTGATCGAGCGACGCTCCTACAAGCCCCCGCTCTCTGGCGAGGCTGCGTATCAAATCCTGCTCGACATGGGTCCGAAGCTCGACAAGGACCTGGTGCGTGCCTTCAAATTTGTTTCACGGCTCGGGCAGGGCGCGAGCACTTGAATTGCATTAGTCGAAGGGCGCGCGCTCCAGCGGAAGACCGGCCGCATTACTCGCTCGTCCGGAGCGCTCCCGAGGATCACCGCCAGACCCGCCCGCCGTTCGCGCAGCGCCCATCGCGAGGAAGTCGATGTTCCGAGCACTCATGATGCTTCACTGATGAAGCGAACGCCCGCTACGATGGACAGTTGCCAGACTGTTTCGCATGGCCGCCGAACACTTCCATCGCGAGTTAGTGCGAGCATGAAAGACTTTGGGAGCGACATATCCTCGCGCAGTTCGAGTTTTGCTCCGGTGGCTGAAATGTCCCGCAGAATACATTCGACGAGTGGCATCCCGTCAGGAGTGTAGACCTTCCCGGTCTGAAAGACGTTGCGACGGGGGCTTTTGCGTCCTGAGTACATGCCTTGAACGGCCTATCGCCCGATCAGCGGGTGGACGGCGACTGTTTTGCCGGCTTCAATGTGCCTGCCATCAAAGTGTATACGTCGCCGCCGATGGTTACGGAGATCACAAACCGCAAGCAACCCGGCACATTCCTGTAAAATACAACGCAGTCCGTTAAGAGATGATGACCATACGTTAATACCGCAGACAGGTGGGCTGGAAGGCGCGCCGCGCTGCGCACAGACCAACGGGTCAGCGGACCCGCTTACATTATGCCTTTTTGAGGCTGCGAACCGGCACATCAAAAGAAATGGGAATGGTTATTCAAACGTAACGCAATGCTGCTGTCGAACGTAAGTGACACAACGGAATCTAAAAAGCACCCGTGTAATCTGCGCGAGTTCTGGATCGGGAGGCCCGAAATGCGCAGAGATCTTCTTGTTCCTCTAATGCTCGCTACCCTCGTCCTGGCTGCAATCTTCGTGATCGCGCCGAAATCGACCATCGTTGCATATGAAGCATCCGCCGAGGTGTACGGCGTCGATATTGTCCGGTTGACAACGAACGCTACGGGCCTGCCAGAACAGCGCTTCGATACCCATTAGGGCGGGTACTCACGAGTAGCGGATAGAAGGTCGCCCAACGCCCGGCGGTCTGCCAGCCGATCGGCGCAGCTCCACTCAGATCTGGGCGGCACTTGATCAATACAACGCCAACAAGGCTAACAACGGGAGCGGCGGTCTCAACTGGATACAAAAAAGGGTGGCGGCTATTACAGCGAGTGCAACAAGCGTCTAAAGGGCTAATCAGCCGTCGTATCGAAGCAGCGATCCGTAACGGACATACTCTCGTCCGCGCAGTCGTTTGCTAGCGGCGAGGCCGCAGGCATTCGCAGAGAATGAGGTCAACGAATGCGCTTCGTGCGCCTTTGGACGATTTCCGCAGCGGTAGCGCTCTGTGCGATATTCGCGGTCTTTGCGGTGTGGCTCCTGGTGCACCTCGGTTTCGACGATGACGCTAAGGATCTGATGTTGGGTTACGTTACCAATGCGCGACTCATGTCGCTCGCTGTCGTGGTAAGCGCTCTGATCGGGTTCATGGAAGCAGCAGCCATGACTTTCTGGTATCGGCGAAAGGCGAAACGAGCTCGGTAGGCCGCGCCCGACAGTACGTGTCAAATCTCGCGTGCGGGCGCAATGCTCGCGTCTGGAAGCGCGGGCACCATCGCGCGTCCGGTGCGCAGCGCGTCATGTCGCTTATTGGCCCAAAGGGACCTTGTGGAATGTCCGATTTAGGTCGGCAAACCGCGCAAAAGCGGACATCGCCGAAGCAAGGATTGGGCGACATCGTTTGCGGTGGGGCCGTCTACATTACGCGGACATAGGCATCGGTTTGCAATATCGCCTGGAGAATGTTGGATTCCAGTTCCTGTCCCCCAGCCACCGCGGCCCCGCCAACGATTCTCCGCGACCGCGACGGGCTAACGGTGGTGCCCATTTGGCCGACATCTGACCAAGAACCTCTAGACTCTCTTGGCACGGATCGCAGTGATTCCGTTCTCTAAGCGTGCTCTTTCTCCAAACCTCTCGACTTTCCGGCGGAAGTACAGAGGTGAAAACATCAGTGAGAACAACGCGGATCGCTTCGCCCATTTCGAATCTCGCTTGGTCCCCAATTAGCGGAAGACGCACGCTCGCATTGCCGTGTGGTGGGCGCTGAGCAGATCGCGGGCAATGCTCGACAGCATTTGCGGCACTCACGAAAGAGGGGATGCACGGCCGCATTAACACTTGGCCACGTCACGCACGATCGCCGTCATCGTCGCGATGTACTCAGTGAGGAGCATCGTGCCGGGCGTGAATTGCTGCTGCACGAGTAGACCGGGGCTCGGCAGTCGCGCCGGGACACCGCCGAGCCTCCGACCGACCACCTTCGTATACTCTGCGCGCGTCCCGGCGTTGCCGTGCGCGATGTGATTGCGTACGACACGCATCTCATTTATGCGGCCCGAATGATTGCGGCACGTCGTGCAGTAATGATCCGCGGCGTCCATGAGATGACGAAGATTCCCGGTCATCTCTTTCGACTTGTTCCACTTCAGGATGCCTTTCGGCTTCTTGCGGCCGTACGTGCGCATATTGATAAGCGCGTCCTCGATGGATTTCGAGGGGTGCAGCAGAGCCGGCTTCGCTCCATCGCCATACTTGCCGCCGCAGCAGAGCTTCGCGGCTATCACCTCCATCGTGTTCTCGAAGAAGTAAAACGATTGGAGCGTAATCATCTACGCCATGACTTGCCGATACTGCGGCCCGAGCGGGTGAAAGCCGAGCGTGAGATCGCGAAGGCGATCAGCCTGAGCTAGAAACTCGCGGTGACTCGCCGCGACCGATGGCGACGGCACGGCACGTCACTCGATGAAGCCTCGTATGTACTGGTCTCGCTTCTCGCGCGAATTGATGCGGTGCGGGTTCGAGCTGCACGCGACATAGAACTTGGTATCCGCCTTCGTCTTCTTCTCACTCTCGTACCGGGCGTCCATCTCTCCCATCGCGTCTCGGAGGTCCGGGACCTTTATCTTGTTCTTGATGTCGTCAAGAATGAGGAATAGCGAGAAGAAGATTGGCGGCCTGCTGAAGATCGTATCCTTCAGCGTCGTGTCGTTCAGGGACACGAGCAGACCGAACGTCGCGTCGAAACGCTTCGTGACATCGTTCTCCTTCGCGAACTTTACGTCGTTCTTTTTGTAGAAATCGTCGATACGCTTCGGGCTGTAGTCCTGCAAGCCGTCGAGCATATTCATAACCGCGGAGAGCGACGAGCCGGCCTCTTCAGGCGCGCCGACAGGGAGCACTCCACGGCTGGTGTATCCCGCCCGGTGATCGATGCCGAGCCGATCGCGCCAGCGGCGCCCCGAGCCACATGACATCGCGGCCGAAATCATCCGGCGCGTCACCGCCAATACGCAAACCGGCGGCGGCTATGTGG
>C688J18823_10001415_pt1 | contig 14751 bp, 9 predicted proteins | sample HopSoiMetagenom1_FD_18823 | JGI IMG/M metagenome (IMG submission 18823)
CGACCCAAATCGTTTCTTAAACGGTGCACCTAACTTCTTAACACAAGATGAGGAAGCATCCGGAATACTTGATGTACAAAGTATCTTAGGGCCTGGTATGTTCATCGTGGATGTTCAGGCACATTATTCACAACCAGGTGAATTGGTTGAAGGCGGTCAGTTATTGGCATACTACAATCCTGATTCATATGCTGCAGCTCCGCTTACTTATAATGTAACCGGCGGAGGATCTTATTGCGAAGGAGATACAACTGGTGTTACAATTGGATTAAGCAATTCACAAACAAATGTAACTTATACATTAATAAAAAACGACAGTGTTCTTGTTGACTCCATTTCAGGTACTGGTTCTGTGCTTTCCTTCGGACAAAAAACCGGAGCCGGCACTTATACAGTAAGTGCAAAAAGTACTACTAATAACAGTACCGCAACAATGAACGGCGTAGTTGTTATTACAATTAATCCATTGCCTACAGTAGCTATAACTATTTCAGGTGATACAACTATATGTGCTGCTGATTCTGTATTGTTAACAGCAACAGATGGTGGACCGGGATCTACTTATGCCTGGTCAAACGGGGCAACCACACCTTCTATCCACGCACACATCGCAGGAGCATATAGTGTTGTGCTAACAAATGCAAACGGTTGTTCATCCACTAGCTCAGCTCCGGTAACAATTACAACCTACTCTTTAAATGAGGATTTTAATAAAGATGGATATGTATCTGCTGCTGATTTAAACATGTTATTGACACAGTTCGGAATGCTCTGTAATTGCCCGATGGATTTAAACCATGATGGAATAGTGAGTGCAGTTGATTTAAATTCCTTCTTGCAACAATTTGGTCAAACTTGTAGTGGAGTTGTTCCACCAAGTGCTGAAGCTGCCGCAGAAACGTATTAAATTTTTTGCCTGGTTAACCATTAGTAAATAGTCAACACCCTATGAAACGTATTCATAGGGTGTTGTTTTTAGAGATAGACTTAAAATGTGAGCTATGAGATGATGGATATATGGTTAATTAGAAGGTGCTAAAAAAGCATTTACTTCTTTAAAATAAACTTCTGGATTATCCAACCAACCATAATGTATACAATCATCCATCAATACGACTTTTGAATTTTTAAACGCTTCATGCGCTTTCTCAGCAGTTGCTGCATTGATAATATCTTGCTTACCCTGAATAATTAAAACAGGTTGTTTGAATGTTGCTAACTTTTCTGCGCAATTAAAATTTATTTTTTGGAAATCATGCCATATCAATTGATTTATGGTTCCATTTCCTTGCGTAAGCCGTTCTGCAATAACCGGTAAATAATTTTCTTTTAATACATAAGCATGTGCTAAGCTTCTTCCCCTTCCAAGTCTTGCAAAGTGACTGGTATCTCCATTATTTATTTTTTGTGTCCAATAATTTACAGAATCCAATTGGGCTGTACTAAGTTTTGAATTAATTGATTTGCTCACATAGGTCAACAAATCCAAATCAATTCCTCCTGAAGAAGATAAAATTAATTTTTCGATGCGTTGAGGATACTGTGCAGCATATTCCGAGGCCAACATTCCTCCGAATGAATGACCAAGGACCGACCATTTTTCAATGTTCAAATGCTCCCGCAAGCGTTCAATATCATCCAACATCAGTTTTATTGTAATTGTTGAAGTATCTACTATTTTTAAAGTCGATTTTCCTGTTCCCCGTTGATCGTATATAATTGCAAGGTTAGTTGAGGAAAGACTTTCTGCCAAATTTTCAAATCCATTGCAATTCATTCCGGGCCCACCATTGATAATTAATAAAGGCGCTCCTTTACCAATTGTCTTGTAGTGAATCGGAGTTGAATCTGTGCTGAATGCCGTGCCTTCTGTTTTCGTGTTTTTGCTGCAACCAGTGGCTACTACAACTGAAAAAGCCAAAATTTGAATTATTTTTTGCATCGTCTGTATTTCTTTATTCAAATATAAAAATCTGTTTTCATATGGTTTTACCGTTCGTGTAAATCCTATTTTTATACCTTAATCATCGCATTATCCATCCAGAAAGGCAAACCCGTATAAAAGGCAACAATTAATTAACATAAGAATAGCTATTTTTGGGTTCTTAATCAACAAGAATTGCATGAAACTCAGCTTAAAATTATTCTTTACCATTATTAGTGTAAGCATTTTGACGATAAACCTGAATGCAGTTCATCTTGTTAATAAATCAACACATTGTGACAAAAAACAAATGGATGAAACCACATACCATTTATCTTGCCCTACCGATATCAATAGAGATGGAATTACCAATAATGCAGATCTTTCATTGCTTTTAAAAAAATTTGGCCAATCCTGCAAATGCCGTGAAGATGTTAGTGGTGATGGAATTGTGAGTGCAAAAGATTTAGGTCTATTGTTACAAAATTTTAATGTCCGCTGCAAATGTGCAGATGGTGAAGCTTTGGAAGAAAAATAAGTTCCTATTTACAATGCTGTTTAATTAAATTATCTACTTCATCATCATACTCATCGGTATAACCCAATTTTAAAGCCTTTTCAAGTTGCTCACAGGCTTGTTTTATTTTATTTTCAGCTATTAGATATAGTGCCATTGTTCTGTAAGCATAAGAATTGGTAGGATCCAATTCTTGTGCTTTACTAATATCAGCACGAGCTCCTTTTAAATCCTTCAGTTGCAATTTAGCAAAGCCTCTGTTGTTATATGCATTTGAAAATTTCGGATTCATCTTAATCGATTTATCAAAATATTCCAACGCGCCTTGATAATCCTTTTGCTCAAATTTAATAAAGAAAGCGATGTTATTATATCCAACCCACATATCAGCCGTGTCAATTGCCATCGCACGATTCATATCTGCAAGTGCAGCATCAAAATTTTTATCATCTGCATTCGCAACACCGCGATTATAAAATGCAGTAATGTTCTGAGGATCTATTTCAATAACTTTTGTGTAAACAACTATTGATTCTTTGTATTTTTTTTGGTGTTCAAACGCTTCTCCTTTTGCATTTAGTGCTGCAAGTGAACTTGGATTAACCTTTAACAGCGAGTCAGAAAACGATACAACATCGGGATAATTTTTTTTTAACAGACTGGCAACAATTCTATTCGTCAGCAATTCTTCATTCTCCGGTTTAATTTCAAGCCCCTTATTGGCCCATAGTATTGCATTGTCATATTCCTTGCTTTCAATATGCACCAAACTGCGTGCATAATAAAGTTCTGTGTATTCCGGTTTCAATTTTAGTGCTTCATCAATATCATTAAGCGCAGCAGAAAAGTTTTTCAAATGCATTTTTGATAAACCTCTTTCCATGAGAGCTCCTGCTACCTGGTACTGACTATTCGATTCCCTTCTGTATTTTAATGCATTGTTGAAATCTCCAATAGCGTCACTATATTGCTCCTTCTTAAAATTTTCAATTCCTTTATTATAATGAGTTGAAAAATTAGTTTGAGCAACTAACGAGAACGTAAATTGAACCAGCAGGACAGCGAAAAAGTGTTTCATATCTTTTCAAAAATTAAGATAACCTTATTAAAATCTGCAGAGGCATTGATGACAGCCTTCCATTCTTCATATTTTTCTTTCGGATAATATAGCGTTTGGTAATCCTCATATATGGTAATATTCATTTTATCACCTTCCATCACATAATTGGAAGTAAATATGGAAAGCACTTTTCCATCAACACTATATTTCTTTTCAATTTTAACCACATCTGGATTTTTTATTTTATATCCTTGAGGGATTCTAATCTGCAATGTTCGCCCAAAACTATGCGTATAACTGATTTCTCCATCTGATTGCCTTTTTTTATCCTGGTATAATTCTTCCTGAGGGCCAATTAACTCACCAACTTTAAATAAAAGTTTATTGCCTGCATTTTCTATAAACTGAGGAGTTTCAATTACACTTTCTATAACGACCGGATTTACCATTACATCCGTACTTTTATCTCCCGACAATTTAACCGATTTTACAATGGTTTCTTTCCCGGTGAATTTTGCCAGTTCATCTAAAAATTGTTTTCTTCCGTTTTCATCCATAAACGGAATTGCGGCCTGCATATAATAGGCAGAATAACCCATAAAATCCTGCTTGTAATTTACTTTCGGGGTAAATGTTTCCGGGTTGAATTCAACAACAGCATCAATGTTATTGTGAGAAGACGTATGATCTCTATTATCAATATTTTTAATTTTAGCAACTCCTGTTTTTAGATCCCCCACTGAAGTTTCTTTAATAAACAATCCTTTACCTCCTGTAAGATTAGCCGGTGGATACCCTAAGCGGCTTGAATAATCACTGGAAGAAAGATACTTGTTGATGGTTGGAAAATAAATCAGGTACTCCTGAAAATTATTATACGATGGGAATTTACTATCAAATTTTCTATTCACTCTATTAGAAGTAATGACAATTTCCAAAGGAATTTTTAATTGTTGCGCAGCTCCGACATAAAGTCGTTGAAGAGTTTCATCATCACTGTATTTAATATCCAGCACCTTATCTATTGAATTATTCTCTTCCGTTTCTTTGTTTCCGATATTGGTTTTCATCCATTGCTCAAGTGTCAGAATTTTCGCTTCATCCGTTTTTTGTTTTTCTATACCGAGTTTGGATATTAACTTATCTATTGCTTTAAGCTCCTGTTTTGTAAAACTATATAAGCTAGAATAAAATTGTACCCCTGCTGATTCCCATGAATACATCCTGGATTTCCCTTTTGAAGTATTATACGTTAATTGAACGTCAAAACGCATTTTGTTTGATTCATAAAAAGAATATTTCTCTTCATTTAATGCTACGATTTTTGCTATCGATGCTACGATATGATTTTTATCTTTTACGGTTGTATCGCTTATAAAATCAGGGAAACCATTAAACCCTCTTGCTTCAAATATTAGGTTAACGGGAGAGTAAATATCAATTGAAATATTTTCCTCCATTTTCTCACCTTGCATTTTTGAACTAAAAAAGAGACTTGGTGATTTTTTATTTGTATAAATGTATTCGATCTCTCCTCCTTTTTCAACACCTTCCATCGCGAAAATTAAAAAAGCACCCAGGTTCTCCAGATTATCCACTTTTTTAACCGAGCTTTTGCTAAGCTGAATTATTTTTCCACTTGCTGTAAGCGTTCTGGCCTTAAGATCCATTTCTTCTAGGATTTTAGAATAAGGAATATAGATCTTATTCATTTCTTCAATCCCCTTTTCATTATTCAAATGAACTATTTTGTGAACAGTTTCATAAACAACCAACTCACCTGAAGCCTCATATACATAATCGAAAATTCTTTTTTCCTTGAGCGTAACATAGTTGCCTTCTTTCTCTTCATCTGTCAATTGATGAATCTTTGGATTGGCCTCCCAATTATATTTTTTATACGCAAATTCCTGCGTTGATTCTTGTGCTGAAAGTTTAGCTATTGCAATAATACCTAAGATGGCAAGAAGCTTAATTTTCTTAGTCATGATTTATTTTTATTAGTGAGATAGATTGGTTACTTGCTTTTACTTGTTCAGCAACTATTAAATTATATTGATCAAAATCAGAAGGCTGTAACATAAGTGTGTTTATATAGAAGTCGAAAACGTGAATGAGTTGATTATTTTTCACTTCATACGTACTACTAAAACCTGCTTTCTCATTTTCCTTTTTTACACTTGCAGGTACATATTGAATTTTATAGCCCTCCGGAATATTAAGTGTGACGATTAATCTTTTTTTTGTTGTATGTTTCATTGATACCGGCACTTTTCTTTCATCCTTTATTTTTTCAAGTATCAACCCTTTATCCATATTCAAATTAAGATAAATTTCATTCTGATCATAATTAGCATAATCCGGTGAATTAAATCTATACGTGAAATTGATTGGGCCTCTGAGAATGGGTTGCATTACCACATCTTCAAAACTTGTTTTGTTGTTCCCTTTAGAAAAATAATCTTTAAAATACTCATCCAGTTCATCTTTGCTTTTGTTTTCAGATCGATAAAAATAATCTAACGCATCATATCCTGTGAGTTGAGCTTTCCCTTTTCCTATAATTACTTTATCTTTTAGATCGATGGTTATAGAATCAATCGCTTGACTTGCACTTGCATCTCTTATGGGTACAGTTGCCAATTGAAAACTATCGGCAGTGATTCCTATTAGTGCTTGCTTTCCCTGAATAAAAGAAGTGTAGACATCGATAGAAGCCTTTTTTCCGGTACCATCCAGAAAAACCCATTTATTATTTTTATCAAGGTAGGAAGTGATCATGTGATTATCACTACTGGGAGTTGGGACATCTGAATACGTGTAGGGAATATCTCTGGAGCCAATCCAGGTGAGATAGGATTTAATTCCTGCCATACGTAACATTTCATTGATAATACTTGCCATGTCTTTACAATCACCATATTTCCTGGAACAAACCATTCCAGCATCTCTTGGAACAAAACCGCCCAAGCCATCTTCAAATGCTACATAGGAAATATTATCTTGTACCCAATAGAAAATTCTTTTCACCTTTTCCTCTTCATCCGTAACTCCTGCAACAAGACTATCGGTCGTTTTTTTAAGCTGCTTGTCTTCCGTTTTATTTAAATTCTTTTGAATGTCCGTATACCATTGCAATAACTCTTTAGGCGTACCCAGCAATTTCTTTTTTTCACCCTGCACTTCATAATCGGTGACGTAAAAAATCATATGAGGCTCATAGTATCTAAAATTAGGGGCATCCGAATAGCGAGTAATTGGTTTTTTGCTTTTGGATTTCCAGGTATAGATAACTTCATTGCCTTTTTCTTCCTTCGTAAACTCCAGATCAAGACCTTCCGTATTAAATAATTTGTATTGTATGTGTATGTTTTTCTGAACCGATATTTTCAATTCATTATTTAGATCCGGAACATAGTTGGCCCAAAAATGACTTCCCAGAAATCGAGGTTCTTTATAGGTAAGTTGGTAATCAAGATTTAAAATCGCTCCTACTTGTGCTGATGGGTAAGTAAAACTATAAAGCTTCTGATCATCAAAAAAGACATTCATATCCGGATCATCTTTCTTTTCAATTTTTTCCACTTCCTTTTTTTTATACTTTTTACCATTCGGAATAAGGATAAACGCTTCTATATTGGAGGCTTCTATAAAATTGCTTGTTGGGACACTCTTGCTTCTATACTCAATCCCAGTCTCCTTATTAATTAACATTTCTTCATGTTCCTTATAAGTCCCTTTAATAGAATTATTTTCCAGGTAAATTTTAAATGCGCTCGTTTTTTTAAGCATAATAGCATTTGCATCCGGGTATTCACTCCTGATTTTGTCTATTTCATCTGAATTTTGAGATAAACAAAGAAGAGAAACACCAAGAAAAAAAAACGATAGTATACAGATTCGGTTTCTATTTCTCATTTAATAAGTCGTCATCATAATAAACATATGTCTTCACAAGATCTCCTTTTTCATTGTATTTTTTTACCGGACCAAATTTTCTTCCGTTTCGGTAAAACTCCTCTGATTTTACTTTTCCATTTTCAAAGTAGTCAATAGTCGTCCCTGATTTTACATCCGACTTCCAATTTTCTATTTCTTTTATTTTACCTGAAGGATAATAAACTTTTCGTGGCCCTTCTATATCATCTGCAATAAATACCGATTCTTCGGCAACTTTTCCATCGGAAAAATACTGAACTCTTTTGCCATCAATCGAACCATTCTTTAAAACATATTCTATAGAAGTCGTACCTGATTTATAGTATGATTTTATAGTTGCTGTTTCATTTTTAATACTAATTGGCGCACACAGGTTTCCTGTTTTATCATTGTATTGATAACTAACCATAATCCCTGCTTCATAATTTCTAGCAATAATCAAGTCGCCTGATTCATTGTAATAGAGCGTTCTCCCTTCTAACTCACCATTTTTATAGGTGTATTCCGCCTTTATTTGCTTATTGTCGTAATAGGTATAGTTTTTTCCTGTTTCCTTTCCATACACATAATTAAAAGCGCTTTCCATATTTCCATTTTCATAATAGAAAGTAGATTTTCCTTCCAAATCACCATTTATATATTTTTGTTCGGTTTTGATTTGCCCATTTGGAAAGTAAACTTTTAAATCTCCATGCGTTTCATTATTAAGGTACGTTCTGCTGGAAAATATTTTTCCATTCGAATAAAAAACAGTGTATGGGCCCTGCTTTAAATCGTTAACATAATTGACCTTGTAATGTATTTTTCCATCCGGATATTTAATTTCTAATACCCCTGTGCCCTTATTTAAAAAGGAAACCTGGGTTCTTTTACCAAGCGAGTCGTAGTCTATTCGCTCTTTTACATAATCCAATTCAAATTGATCTTCATAATCCAATTTTCCATTTGCACAATAATATTGTTGCCAACTGAAAGCTGATCCATCCTTATAAAAATTTATATCTTCTTTGGTTCCGTCTGCAAAATAGGATTTCCATTCGCCAACCTGATTTCCATCTATGTATCCGCCTTCCTTTTTTAATACACCACTTTTGTAATAATATTTATAATACCCATTTTTTTCATTTTTCGAATATTCTGTTTCTGATTGTACTTTTCCATTATCATAATAGTAATAGAATTTCCCTTCTTTTTTACCCTCAACAAAATTTTCATCACTTTCCAAATATCCATTTACATGATAATTTTTCCATTTACCATCTAACTCTCCCTTTTTTACTTGCCCCTCTCTTCTCACATTTCCGTTAGGATGGTAGAGCTTTACATCATAATTATTCTTGCCTCCCTTTTCATTTTGATAAATTACTTTTCCATCTTTTGCATAGGCTTTGTATTCCTGCAGCATATCATTTTTATAAATGAATTCTTCCGTTAAAACTCCTTTTTCATATTTTTTTGTGACTCCTGAATTTTTACCTTTGTTATAGCTTTCTTCTGATAGCAATACATTGTCTTCATCATAATCTTTCCAACTTCCATTTTTTTCTCCATCTTTATACTCACCCGTTTCAGACAGTTTTCCATTTTGATGATACTCTTTATATGCTCCCGTTATATTTCCTTTTTCATAAAGTCCTTCTGCACTAATTACATTCTCCGGGTAATCAAAATATCGAACATATTTCCCTGCCCGTTTTCCTTCTTTAAAAGTAAGTTTCTGCATCATATGCCCATCCATATAATACCGGATTAAATCACCTTCATACTTTCCATTTACCACATTTACTTCATAGTCCAGTTTTCCATTGGTGTGAAATTGTTTTTCTTTTCCATTCTGAACATCTGCTTTGTATTGATAGGAACTCTTTAGTACACCGGTTGGATAATAAACAAGTTGTTCACCCTCCATTAAATTTTTGATAAAATTTTTACGTGTATCAATACTTCCATTTGGGTAATATATCTCTACCTGTCCTTCAATTACACCATCCACATACATCTCTGTGGAGGTAATAACGCCGCCTTCATTGTAATACTTCCAAGTACCATTACGTTGGTCTTTGTCATTATAACCGCCTTCTGATTTCTTTATCCCGTTGGCATAATAATAATTCCAGTAACCAATTTCTGCCTTTTTTGAATCGTAATTCCCAACAGAAAAAATATTATTCCCCTTTGAATAATAATGATGTGCCATCATTGTTTTTCCATTTAGATTATCTTCAAAGTAAGAAATGTTTTCGCTTAAGTACTCAACCATCCAATTTTCAAATGCGGTGACTTTAGCAGCATTACTTTTTACCCACGAGTTAATCTGTTTGTTTTCCATACCTGCCAAAATGAAATAGGAAAAAGGTTCAAGCATTTTTTTCTTGTATAGTTCCAGGTAGAATGGAGCATAGAATTGCATAAAAAAGCCTTTGTCACTTTTTACAACTTCCATTTTTTCCATAATCAATTGGATCTGCTTGGTAATATTATAATTCAGCTTCGTTTCTGATTTATACTTTTTATCAAGTGCAATTTTTGATTTTACTAAAGTTTCAATTTCTGCAAAGTCATCTTGATTGTCCAACTCTTCTACTTTAACAACAGGTTCAAAATCAAATTCGTTTTTTGCCATCTTCTCTAATGTAAAAACGATATCTTTTGCTCTATCTGATGAATTATCAATGCTTAGGTAAAATAACCAGGCAAGCATCGTTTGTACTTGTTTACCTTGTTTCATGGCAGTATACCCCAAATAATAATGTGTACTTGCACGGTAAGGATTTACCTTAATTGATTTAACAAACCAATCGTATGCTTCTTTGTATTTTTCCTGACGAAGTTTTAATATCCCTATTTCGTAAGTAAACGAATAGTATAACGGAAATCTTTTTATTCCTTCCTCATATACTTTTACCGCTTCATCACTTCGTTTTAGTTCATCAAGTGCATTGGCTTTTAAAGCAATGATAGTGGGTATGTACGAGGATGGAATTTCCAATAAATCATTGCAAAGTGCTAATCCTATGGAATCCTTTCCGCTGGCAATATAACTAGTTGCAAGCTCTGTAGCTGCAAGCACATAGTTTGAATCGCTACGGCTAACCTTTTTATATTCTACAATCGCCTCATCATATTTTTTATTATCATGTAGCTCGACTCCTTTCTCAATTATTTTTCTTGAATTCAACTCATCGGTTGATTGAGAAAAAGCCTGACGACTAGTTAAAAGTAAGAGGCAGCAGGAATACCAAAAAAGTTTATTTTTCATATAATAAGATTAACGTTTAAATCCGTTTATTAAGTGGTAATTTACGAATATATTAAAGGCAGAGGGCTTAGTAAATGCTTTTTTACGAATAAATTCTTAACACTTTTGAACTATCTAAGTTGGGTTTAACGATGTCAAATTGCTAAGGTTTCAGCTACTTTTAAATTGTGATTATATGGAATGATCAATTAGGTTATTCATCAGTGTTTCCAATAATTTCTTCTTCGCATACGCATCTAGTATTTATTTAACGGTCATTAAACTCATTTTAACGGTACTGCTCCAACCCCGATCTCGCGCTGTATTCACCCCGCCCAACCATCTCTATCCAAACTTCTATACTGTATCGCTTCCGCTAAATGATTTGTTTCAATTTTCTCCGCTGCGTCTAAATCAGCTATCGTTCTCGCTACTTTTAAAATACGATCATATGCTCTTGCGGATAATCCCAATCGTTCCATAGCTGTTTTTAATAACTCAGTACCTGCTTCGTCAATCCTGCAAATTTCCCGTAGCTGTTTGGAACTCATTTGTGCATTGCAATGGATGCTATCAGTTGCATTGTATCGCTGTTCCTGAATTCCCCGGGCTTTTACCACACGCTCCCGAACACTGTTGCTTCTTTCAGAAATTCGTTCCTGTGCTAATTCTTTAAAGGAGACCGGTGTCACTTCTACGTGTATGTCGATGCGATCCAGTAAAGGACCCGAAATTTTATTCAAGTAGCGTTGTACAACACCCGGTGCACATACACAGTCCTTCTCCGGATGGTTGTAAAAACCGCATGGACATGGGTTCATAGAGGCAATTAACATAAAGCTGGCGGGGTATTCTACAGAAAATTTTGCACGGGAAATCGTAACCACCCGATCTTCCAGGGGTTGACGCATCACTTCCAATACCGTGCGTTTAAATTCTGGAAGTTCATCTAAAAACAGAACACCATTGTGTGATAATGATATTTCTCCCGGTTGCGGCACACCACCTCCTCCAACCAATGCCACATCTGAAATGGTATGATGTGGAGAACGAAAGGGGCGTGTGGCAACCAAACCAGTATGCTTGCCCATTTTCCCTGCAACACTGTGAATTTTGGTCGTTTCCAGGGCTTCATTCAAATTCATGGGTGGTAAAATCGTGGGTAATCTTTTTGCTAACATTGTTTTTCCTGCACCTGGTGGTCCTATCAAGATAACATTGTGTCCACCTGCTGCTGCAATTTCCAATGCTCGTTTGATATTTTCCTGCCCCTTCACATCTGAAAAATCAACATCGGTTTCATTTATCTTGGAAAAAAAATCAGCACGTGTATCAATAACAAGTGGCTGTAATTCTGTTTTATCATTAAAAAAATCAATTACTTCTGAAATGGTTTCCACTCCGTATACCTCCAATCCACTTACGATGGCTGCTTCCGGAGCATTTTGTTTGGGCAGGATGATGCCTTTGAATTTTTCTTCTTTGGCCTTGATCGCAATGGGTAGTATTCCTTTAATAGATTGGAGACTCCCATCCAAGGATAATTCACCCATGAGTATATAGTCGCTCACTTTTTCCGATTGAATTTGTCCAGATGCCGCCAATATTCCTACAGCAATAGTCAAATCATAAGCCGAGCCCTCTTTGCGTATATCCGCAGGAGCCATGTTGATGATGATGTGTTTACCAGGAATTTTATAGCCGTTGTTTTTCAAAGCAGCATCAATACGATGCTGACTTTCTTTTACAGCGCTATCCGGCAAACCTACCATTGAAAAAAGCACACCGGGGTTGATATTCGTTTCAACTGTTACAGTTGTTGCATTGATGCCATATACGGCACTTCCATAGGTTTTTACGAGCATAACAAAGTTTAGGATCGTAAAAATAAATGGGGCCGCGGACATCTTCAGCCGAAAACACAGAAGAGAAAAATTTTAAGAACGATTTTTAGAAATGGTCAAGGGCTATCTAATTGTTTAGCCCCTATTTTCTTCTACATATTGAATCAAAGAATGAATCACTTTAATATGTATTTCCTGAGCTCTGTCTGCATACTTACTAAAAGGTGCACGGATTTCGGCATCACACAGACTGGCCATCTTGCCCCCATCTTTACCTGTTAAACCAATCACCTTCATCCCTTTTTCTTTTGCAGCATGAATGGCGTTGATTACATTCACCGAGTTACCGCTAGTGCTAATGGCAAGTAATACATCGCCTTTATTACCAAGACCTTGCACGTATCTGGAAAAAATTTTTTCATACCCATAATCATTTGCCACACAGGAAATATGCGATGCATCTGAAATGGCCACTGCTGCATACGGTATCCGATCTTCACGAAAACGTCCACTCAACTCCTCTGCAAAATGCATGGCATCACACATCGAGCCTCCATTACCACATGAAATGACTTTGTTCCCCATTTTCAGCGCGGCTACCATTATTTTTCCTGCTGTTTCAATACTCGGAACCGTTTTGGGATCATCAATAAAAGTTTGGAGAATTTCCTGAGCCTCTTTTAAATTTTTTTCGATGAATGATATAGGCATAGCTGTTAGCAATTAATAAATTAGGGTTTACGAAGGTACGAATTACAAATACATAAAATTATTCGTCTTTTTACTTCTACCAGAGGTCTCAAATTACCTAAAAACGATGTAATTTTGCCCGAACGTTTGAAATTAAGCCGATTTTTTCTACATTTATGGGGTATTTTTATTTACCCCATGTTATTTTTAATTAAGATATGAAAAAAACAATTACTACTTTATTACTTGTATTCGCTATATCAAGCTTGGTTAATGCGCAGGATTTTAAAACAGTGGAAGCGAAAGCAGGTGATCCTGAAACAAACTGTTACTTAAAATGGGCACAAAAATTTGAAAATCGAGGTGCCGATGATGTTGCAGATGGTATTTATACAGATGTGATCATAACTGTTAGAAATGGTAGTGAAGCGGAGTGTTATAATGGTAAATGCGAAGTAAAAGAAGGTAGAGTTGTTGGAATGTATCGGAAAATGGAAGATGGTAATTACGAATTACTTAAAATGAAATTACGCTATGATTTTCCCATTACAATCGCCAACGGAATGTCAAAAACAGTGGTGACATACGAAGATGAATTAATAAATGTGTTATTTGTTAAGAAAATTAAACCGAAAAAAGCTGGATTTATAAAGGCTGCTGAACCTACAGATGACTAATAAACAAAATTTATAAATAATAAAAAGGACCGCTTCAAACGAGTGGTCCTTTTTTATTAAGGGCTATATTTCTATTGGATACATATCGGATCGTTTATCTATAAAGATGTGATCCTCTGAAATCACTACTCGTGTTAAAAAACAAAATGCTCCTATTTCCTATTCTTAAATTCTTTAATTCCTTCATCTAACCAATTGACATAAAGCTCCACCGAGGGATTATAGCTGGTTGTTTCTTTTGTTAGCATCACTTCATTATTATCTACTAGTATGTATTGAGGTTGCGAATTGGTTTGATATCGGCTGGCCTGAAAATAGCTCCACTTATTACCAATCGTTTTTATTTTAAAATCACGATCTCCCAACTTTTTTACGGTTTGTTCTGCTTCTGGTAACTCCCTCTTATTATCTACATATAAAGATACGATCACCACTTCATTCCGGATACGTTTATCCACTGCCGGATCCTTCCAAACCTGGGCCTCCATTTTTCTGCAATTACCACAATTCCATCCTGTAAAATCAATTAAGAGGGGTTTATTTACTTTTTTTGCATAGGCCAATGCTTCCTCATAGTCATGAAAGCAAGGTAATTGGTTTGGACAAGGTTCTTGCACATGATCGGTTGCACCAACAGCCGGTGGTGCAGAAGCGCCAAACCCTCTCGGGGATTCCGAATAAAAATCAGGAGGTGTAAGACCATCCATCAATTTCAATGGTGCTCCCCATAAACCAGGAATCATATAAAATGTGAAGGCAAATGAAATGATAGCGATAAATAAGCGGAGTACCGACAGGTGTTTTAAATCACTATCGTGCGACAGTTTAAACCAACCCATTAAATAAGCGCCTAGCAATCCAA
>C688J18823_10001416_pt1 | contig 14748 bp, 10 predicted proteins | sample HopSoiMetagenom1_FD_18823 | JGI IMG/M metagenome (IMG submission 18823)
GTCTTTCAGGACCAGTCGGAGATAGCCGAGGATCACGCTGAGAGGTGTGCGGAACTCGTGCACCGCCTGGGAGAGCAGACGGGGCAACCGCGGGTCGCCGAGCACGTCGATCATGCAGGCATTCTCCAGTACAGGACGCCGGCTGTCGAGGATGGTCGGCCCCCGGAAGCAACGACGACCCGGCGGTGTTGTTAAGGAATGGCGGTTCCTGTCGTATGGTACCGTAAGAAACACGGCGAGATCCAAGAGGGCCAGACGGATGCATTTGAAGCGAAATCCGAGCATTTCCTGTTCTGAGATTACTGACGAGCGGCTCTATGTCCGACGCCGCGAGTTCATGCGGATCGCCGGCGGAGCCGCGATGGTGGCTGCTGCGGCGCCACTCTTGACCTGTTCCGATGAGACGGTGGCAGCCGCCGACCGGGCGGCCGAGGGCATCTTCCGTGCGCCGAATCTGCCCCTGACTGGCTACAAAGAAAAAGCTGTCACCGTTGAAGAAAAGCAGAACACCTTTGAAGAAATCACCGGTTACAACAACTTTTATGAGTTTGGCACCAACAAAGAGGATCCCAAGCGGTACAGCGGCGGCCTGAAGACCAGTCCATGGACCATCAAGATCGACGGTCTGTGCAACAAACCGGCGGACTACCACCTCGAGGATCTGATCACCCCGATTCAGCTTGAGGAGCGCATCTACCGGATGCGATGTGTCGAGGCCTGGTCGATGGTGGTGCCGTGGATCGGCGTGCCTCTCAGCAAAGTCATCGAACGGGCGGAGCCGACCTCCAAGGCGACGTTCGTCCAGTTCACGACCCTGCTCCGGCCGTCGCAGATGCCGGGCCAGACCACGTCCGTCCTCGAATGGCCGTACGTGGAAGGGCTCAGAATGGACGAGGCGAAACATCCGCTGACGATCCTCGCGGTCGGGATGTACGGCAAAACGCTGATGAATCAGAACGGCGCGCCGGTTCGGCTCGTCGTCCCCTGGAAGTACGGGTTCAAGGGCATCAAGTCCATCGTCCGGATCCGGTTCGTGGACAAGCAGCCGGATACGTCGTGGAGCCTTTCGAATTCCCAGGAATACGGGTTCTATTCAAATGTGAACCCGTCGGTCGACCATCCCCGTTGGACGCAGGCGACCGAGCGCCGCATTGGTGAGTTCTTTCGCCGGAAGACGCTGATGTTCAACGGATACGCCGACCAGGTGGCCTCGATGTACGCGGGCATGGACCTTCGACGCAATTACTAGTCGGCATGCAGAAGACCGCCAAGGTCTGTGTCTTTCTCCTCTGCCTGGTTCCGTTCGCGTGGCTGGTCACGAGAACGTTGACGGGCCGTCTCGGCATCAATCCCGTTGAAGACCTGGAGCTGACCACCGGCATCTGGGCGCTGCGGTTCCTCGTGCTGACGCTCGCCGTCACACCCGTCCGGCGGCTCACCGGATGGAATCGCGTCATCCAATACCGGAGGATGCTGGGTCTCTTCGCCTTTTTCTACGTGTGCCTCCATTTCTCCGTGTATGTCGGCATCGATCAATTCTTCGCCTGGAGCGCGATCGTGAAAGACGTCGTGAAGCGCCCATTCATCACGATGGGATTCACCGCGTTTGTTCTCATGATTCCGCTGGCACTCACTTCAACGAAAGGCTGGATCCGCCGGCTCGGCCGCAAATGGCAGGGCCTCCATCGCCTCATCTATATATGCGGCATCTGCGCGGCGATTCATTACCTCTGGAAAGTGAAGGTCATCATTGGATCGCCGGTCTACTACGCCACGATCATCGGCCTTCTACTTGGCTTCCGAGTGCTCTGGTTTTTGCGAGCCTCTAAATCTTTCAAAGCACATAGGGTTACAGCCTAAGTGCAATTCTGTAACCTTCGGACCTTGGCCTTTTCCCTTTTCCCTCCTCCTTGTCCCTTTGAACCCTCAATACTGCCAATTGACCTGAATTTGGCTGCTTTATGCAGGGTAGCCACCCTATTCTGACGATGAATTCAATCCGCCTCGATCCGCCCGTGCGGAGGGGTGCGTTGAACGCCAGCGGAGGCATATGCATAAGCCGAATAAGTACTTGGAAAAGGGACTCACTGTCGTGGCGCGAGGCGCCTGGTCTGTGTTCAGCACGTTGAACAGTATTGCGCCGGCGGAGGCGTTCACGCCGAAATGGTCGGAAAAGCCGATTCTGAAGTCCTGGCAGAAGGTGAAGCCGCCTCTGGGCTGGCCGCGCGAAACCGATTCGCTGTGCCCCACGTGCGTCCGGGAAGCGCGTCAGGAAATCCTCGACGGTAAGCGCGACTACAAGATCCTGCTCAACGAAAAGGTGGGGGAGATCAAGGCCCAGATCATCGAGCGCGACGGCAAGATCCTGATGGTGAAGGATTGCCCGCAGCACGGGCACTTCGAAGACGTGATGGCGATGGATCCTGCGTTCTTCAAGCACCTTGAAGATTCATTTCCCGGCAGCGACATCCGCGCACACAACGACGAGAAACTCCACAATCACGGATCGAGCACGATCAAGTACGGCCGCGGCTCGGTGTTGACGATCGACCTGACCAACCGTTGCAACATGATGTGCGACCCGTGCTTCATGGACGCGAACCAGGTCGGGTTCGTGCACGAGCTGCCATGGGAGGACATCCAGACGCTGCTCGACAACGCGATCTCGATCAAACCCAAGCGTCAGATGTCGGTGCAGTTCTCCGGCGGCGAGCCGACGATGTCGCCGTACTTCCTGGATGCGGTGAAATACGCCAAGAAGGTCGGATACAGCAGTGTTCAGGCGGCGACCAACGGTATCGAGTTCGCGAAGAGCCCTGAGTTCGCCCGGGCGGCCGCGGAAGCGGGTTTGCGTTACGCGTACCTCCAGTTCGACGGCATTGGCAACGCCGCCAATTCGCATCGTCTGGTCGGTAATCTCTTCGACGTCAAACTGCGCGCGATCGAGAACCTGCACAAGGCCGGCGTCGACATCGTCCCGGTGACGACGATCGTCAACGGTGTCAACAACGAGCAGGTAGGCCGGATCATTCAGTTCGCGCTCGACAATCCGAAAACGATCAACTTCCTGTCATTTCAGCCTGTGTCGTTCACCGGCCGCGACGAGGAAGTCACCGACGAGCGCCGCGCGGCGCAGCGCTACACGCTCTCGCACCTGGCGCACGACGTGAAGAAGCAGGTGGGAATAGGCGAGCCGGTCCGCGACTGGTTCCCGATCTCCTTCATGGGCACGTTTACGGACTGGGCGGATCTGGTGCACGGTCCGACCTCCGAGTGGGGCAACCTGACCTGCGGCTGCCACCCGAACTGCGGCATCGGCATGGCCGTCATGATCGACAAGGAAACGAAGGAGGCGGTGCCCGTGACCGCGTTCTTGAATGCCGGGCAGGTGGCGGAAGACCTGAAGAAGGTCAACGATGCCGGGCGCGGCAAGTTCCTCTCGTCGGTCGGCATGGCGCTGGTGCTGATGAAGAATTACGAGCCGTTCAAGGCTCCGANACACTTCAAGCTGCTGGACCTGCTGCAGAAGTTCGACAAGACGTTCGGCGCAACCGGTCGCAACTACGGGAAGGTCGGCGCCGATCGCACNAAGGCGGACATCGACCGCCGTCGCGCGGACCGCTGGAATTTCCTGTTCATCGCGGGCATGTGGTTCCAGGACCTCTTCAACTACGACTTCCGGCGGACAGAGCGCTGCATCATCCCGTATGCGACCCAGGAAGGGGAGATCTCGTTCTGCGCCTACAACACCGGAATCGGCTGGCGAAACATCATCGAGAAGATGCACATGACGGCAACGCTCACGAAGTGGTACGAAGAGCACGGGCGTCATGAAATCTTCGCCGGCGGCAAGAGTGTCGCGCTGTCGACCAAGGATCACAGCCTGGTGCTGGATCCTGCGGCGGTCGCGGCGGGCATCCAGCACGACCTGGACGATGCAGGTATCGCGAAGACAGCACGGGAGGAAAAGCTGCGCGCGAAGGCTGACGCCAAAAAGAAGTCGGAAGAGAACGAGCGTATGGCCGCCCTCTACCGTGAGCACGTCCTGAAGGAGCAGCCTGCCGCGCCGGTTGTTCAGATTCAGGGTCTGGGTGGGAAGAAGAAGGACCCGGTGCAAGAGGTCCTGCACAAGGATCAGCAGTAGGCTCAACTCAAGACTCAGGGCTCCAGGCTCAGGGCTCCAGGCTCAGGAATGCAGGGCGCGCGGTTCAGGACCGCGCGCCCTTTTTTTTGTACTCCGGCTTTGGGCTACTCGACTAGTCACTTCCGGGTGATTTCCCGTTTGCAGCGCGCATTCTATATTCCGGAGTGCAGGGGAACCGTCGGAAACCGGTTGCTGAGCTGGTAGGGCTGTGGGATGAGAGTGTTGAAGTTCGGCGGATCGTCGCTGGCGACGCCCGATCGCATTCGGGACGTATCGCGAATCGTGTTGAACACGGTAAACGGCACTCCGGCGGTCGTTGTCGTCTCCGCCTTCCAGGGAGTAACCGATCAGCTTCTCGACTGCGCCCGCCTCGCGGAGCGAAGGGATCCCGACTGGGAGCAGGCATACGAGAAGATCTCCCTCCGCCATCGTTCCGCGATCGACAATCTTTTCGGCGCACAGCGTGGACGGCGGATCCGAACTCTCCTCGAAGCGCAGCTCGCCGAGCTGCGAGACGCCTTGCATGGCATTCGGCTGCTCGGCCACTGTCCGCCGGCTGCCCTGGACGTGGCGGCCAGCTTCGGCGAGCGGCTGTCCGCGCAGATCGTGTCTGCGTACATGAACCGGTTTCGCCGCTCGCGATTTGTTGACGCACGTCAGTTCGTAACCACAGACGAGCAATTCACCCGCGCCAACGTAATCTTTCCGAAGACCAATCGCGCGGCCCGCGAGTACTTCTCGCCGTTGTGGCAGCATTCGGAACCGCCGATTCCGGTCGTGACGGGATTCATCGGCAGCACTGAAGATGGCCGGACGACGACGATCGGCAGAAATGGCTCCGACTATACGGCGGCAATCGTTGGCGCGGCGCTGGGCGCGTCAAAGATCGAGATCTGGACGGACGTCGATGGCGTCCTGAGTGCGGATCCCAAAGCGGTGGCATCCGCCTTCGTGCTGCCGCAGATTACCTACGAAGAGGCGACGGAGATGTCGTACTTCGGGGCGAAGGTACTGCACGCCGGCACGATCGCGCCGGCGGTCGCCAAATCAATCCCGATCATCATCAAGAACAGCTTCAATCCGGCCGCGCCCGGAACGCTTATTTCGCGAAAACCCACCAACGGTTATCGCCTGGCCAAGGGGATCAGCTCTGTCGGCGGTGTCACGCTCCTCACGCTGCGAGCGCCCGGCATGACGGGTGTCCGCGGAACCGCCGAACGGCTGTTTCGCGCGCTCGCGTCGCGGGGAGTCACCGTCATTCTCATTTCTCAAGGTTCGTCCGAGCACACGATTTGTATTGCCGTGAGCAAGGCCGACACTGCCACGGCGGCACAGGCAGTGGCGGAAGAATTCCGGCTGGAATTCCAGGACGGGCAGGCAGCGCTGGATCAGAAACCCGAGCAGGCGATCATCGCGGTGATTGGCGAGGGAATGAGGGGACGACCCGACGCCGCCGGGAAGGTGTTCGGAGCGCTCGGCCGTCATAACATCAACGTCAGCGCGATCGCCCAGGGCGCGTCAGAGCGCAACATCTCCTGCGTCGTCGACGCCTCGCAGCAATCGCGTGCGCTCAACGTGATCCATCAGGGTTTTTTCGAGCGGCGCAAGCTGCTTGCGCTGGTGGTCGTCGGCGTCGGCAATATCGGCGGCGCGCTGCTGAAGCAGCTGTGCGAGCGTCAGTCGTATCTGCTCGAGCAGGGGTTCGACGCACGGGTCATCGCCGTCGCCAACAGCAAGCGATTCGTCCTCGCCCGCGAGGGCATCGATCTCGGACGATGGCGCGAAGTGCTCGAGGGGTCGCGTCGTCGCATGGACCCGCATACGCTGGCGCGCGAGGTCGCGGGCCTCGAGCTCGCCGATGCAGCGCTGGTCGACTGTACCGCGGAATCGTCGATCGTCGATGCCTATCCGGAGTTCATCAAGGCCAACCTGCACATCATCACTCCGAACAAGCGCGCGAACGTCCTGCCGTGGCGGCGCTACACCGCCTTGAGGGAGTTGCTGGCTGCGCATCAGAAACATTTTCTGTACGAGACGAACGTCGGCGCAGGATTGCCCATCATCTCGACGCTGAGGGATCTCATCGTCAGCGGCGATGTCATCACCAGGGTCGAGGGAGTCTTCTCGGGAACGCTCAGTTTCCTGTTCAACACCTTCGACGGGACCGTTCCGTTCAGCACGCTGGTTCGCGAAGCGCACCGGCTCGGGTACACGGAGGCCGATCCTCGCGAGGATCTGACGGGACAGGATGTCGCACGCAAGCTGCTGATTCTGGCGCGACAGACGGGCGTCAAGATCGAGCTGGGGGATGTGTCGGTGGACAGTCTGCTGCCACGGTGCCTCGCCGATGGCCCGTTCTCGACGCAGTTTTTTTCGGCCTATGCCGCGCATGATGCCGACATCGAGCGACGTCTGCAGCGGGCGAGGCAGCGCGGAACCGTTCTGCGATATGTGGGGACATTCGAGCGGGGCCGCGCCTGCGCGCAGATCCGGGAGTTTCCTCGCGATCATCGGTTCGCGACGACCAAAGGCAGCGACAACATCATCGCGTTCACGACCAACCGGTACGCTCACACGCCGCTCGTCGTACAAGGGCCTGGCGCCGGCGCCGACGTCACCGCGATGGGCGTCTTCTCGGATATCTTCAAACTTCTGCACTATCTTCCGGAATAGCTGATGATCCGCGCGACCACGGTCGATCGATGGAATTCTCATACAAGCAGTTAATCGGCGGCGACTGGTGCGACGCGTCGACCGGGCGCGTATGGAGGGTGATCGATCCGGCGACCGAGACGATCATCCGCGATGTTCCGTACGGCGCTGATGACGATTGCCGCGCGGCCATTGAGGAGGCCGAGCGGGCGTTTTCGGACTGGGCGGGCCGGACCGCCTACGACCGCGGCGCAATCCTGAAGCGGATGGCTGACCTGGTTCGAGCACACGTGGACCGGATCGCGCGGACAACCGTATGTGAAAGTGGCAAACCGCTTGCGCAGGCCCGCGGCGAGTGGCTGGTGGCCGCTGACCTGTTCGAGTGGTTTGCCGAAGAAGGAAAGCGCGCGTACGGACGCATCATTCCGTCACGTGCCAGCACCAAACGGTTGACCGTCCTGAAACAGCCAATCGGCGTGGTCGGCATCGTGACCGCGTGGAATTTTCCCGCCTACAACGTGGCTCGCGCGGCGGCCGCGGCGCTTGCTGCCGGCTGCACCGTCGTGATCCGTCCGTCGGAGTACACGCCGCTCACAGCAATGGAAATGATGAACCTCCTGGTCGAGGCAGGCGTGCCTCCAGGCGCGGCGAACCTCGTCGTCGGCGAGGCCGATCCGATCGGTCAGGAAATGCTGCGGCACCCGGCGTGCGCGAAGGTTCATCTCACAGGAAGCGTTGCGGTCGGGAAACATCTGATGGACGGCGCGTCGAAAACGATGACACGACTCTCGCTCGAACTTGGCGGCAACGCGCCGGCGCTGATCTTTGGCGACGTCAACGTCGAACAGGTCGTCGCCGGTGCAATCGCCGCAAAGTTCCGCAACGGCGGTCAGGTGTGCATCGCGCCCCAGCGCTTTCTGGTGACTCGGCACGTGGCGGACGAGTTCGTCGACCGCGTCGCGACGCGCGTCGCGGCGTTGCGGGTGGGCTCGGGACTCGACGCGGAGACCGAGGTCGGCCCGCTGATCAACGCGAGGCAGCGCGAGCGGGTCGAGCGACTGGTGGCATCGGCGCGTGCCGCCGGCGCGACTGTCCGCGTGGGAGGGGCGCGGCCGCTCAATCCATCGTGCGGGTACTTCTATCAGCCGACCGTGGTTGCTGACGTGCTCCCATCGATGGCGCTGTACGAAGAGGAAATTTTCGGCCCCGTGATGCCAATCGCGACATTCGAAGATATGGACGAAGCCGTCGCCCTGGCCAATGGGACGCGCTACGGTCTGGCGGCTTACGTCTGGACGAACGATCTCCGTACCGCCATGCGCGCATCGGAGCGATTGGAATTTGGAATGATCGGCGTCAACGAATGGGCGCCCCAGGCTGTCGAAGCGCCGTTCGTGGGGTGGAAAGAGAGCGGATTAGGACGCGAGGGGGGAGCCGAAGGACTCGAGGAGTATATGGAAACCAAGCTCGTGGCGTTCGGCGGATTCTAGAACTCGTTCAATAGCTTCGAGGGCCGAGTCATGTTCACTGAGCAGCAATTCTCCACTACCGCGGCCGACCTCGTCAGAGCCGATCGGGAGCAGCTGATTCATCCGTTGCACCATCCGGTCGACAACGCGACGCCCATCATCTACGTCCGTGGACACGGCGTCACAGTTGAGGACATCGAGGGCCACACCTACATCGATGGGCTCTCAGGGCTGTGGAATGTGAATGTGGGTCACGGCCGCGTCGAGCTCGCCGAGGCGGCCGCCGCGCAGATGAAAGAACTCGCGTATTGTTCCGGCTTCGTCGGCTCGTCCAACATTCCTTCCATCACGCTGGCNGAGCGCCTGCTCGAACTGACAGGCCACACGATGCACGCTGTGTTTCTGACCTCGGGTGGATCCGAGGCAAACGAGTCGGCGTTCAAGACCGCGCGTTTCTATTGGAAGGCGCGCGGCAAACCGGACAAAGTCAAGATCATCGCCCGTGACCAGGCCTACCACGGACTCACGCTCCAGACCATGAGCGCGACAGGCATGGGCGCCGGCTACTGGAAGATGTTCGAGCCGCGCGTGCCGGGATTCGTTCACGTTCAAACGTGCTACCCGTATCGCTTCCAGGGGGCGGAACCAGGGGAAAGCGTGGGGCAGGCGGCCGCGAGGCAGCTGGAAGAAGCGATTCTTCGCGAGGGGCCCGACACGGTGGCCGGGTTCGTTGGAGAGCCGATTCACGGCGCCGGCGGAGTGTTCTATCCAACCGACGACTACTGGGCGCGCGTGCGCGAAGTCTGCACGCGTCATGACGTGCTGCTGATCGACGACGAAATCATCACCGGCTTCTGCCGTACCGGCCGATGGTTCGGGCTGTCCCACTGGAACGTGAAGCCGGACATCCTTTCGTTTGCAAAGGGGGTGACCTCTGGTTATCTCCCGCTCGGGGGAATCATGGTGACCAAGGCAATCAAGGAAGCCATGGACTCGGTCGCGCCCGAGGATCGTTGGATGCACGCGTATACGAACTCGGGGCACCCGACGTGCTGCGCCGTTGCGCTGAAGAACATCGACATCATGCAGCGCGAGGACTTGTGCGACAACGCGGCACAGATGGGCGAGCGTCTTCAGGCCGGTCTCAGAGCGGTATTCGACGATCACCCCAATGCCGGCGAGATCCGGAGCGGCAAAGGACTGCTCGCCGCCGTCGAATTCGTGGAAGACCGGCCAACCAGGAGGAACTTTCCGAGTGATGTGAAATTCGCTGCGCGGCTCAAGACCGAAATGAAGAAGCGCGGCGTGATCACGCGGACGCGACCCGCGGTGGGTGTCGATCCGGCACCGGGTGACATCCTGTTCTTTGCACCACCACTCATCGTCACTGCGTCCGACATCGACCGTCTCGTGGAGGCTGCTCGCGACGCGGTCGACGTCGTGCTTGCCACACTGCGCGCGTGAGCATCGACCTGCGGCCAAGCGCGCGCGATGAAGCCCCGGACGTCTCGGGATTTCTGCGACGGACGTTGCAACGATCGACCGACGACCCGGCGCTGGCCGACACCCAGATTGCATGGAAGTACTGGTCGACACGGCCGGGCTGGTCAGGCTCGCGCAGCTTTACCGCCCGGCACAACGGCACCATTGTGGCGCACGCCGCCGTCTGGCCGACGCATGTGCGCGCTTCAACCGCCGTCGTTCCCGCAGCGCACGTGATCGACTGGGCCGCAGATCCGGCGTATCCGGGCGCAGGGATCTGGATCATGCGGCAGATCGCGATGAAGGTTTCGTTGATGCTCGCAACCGGCGGCAGCGAAATCACGCGGAGGATCCTGCCTCTCATCGGTTTTCGCCCGCACGGTGAGCTCGACTCCTTCGCGCTCCCGGTGCGTCCGCTCAGGCAGCTGTTGACGACCTCCGAGAAGACCTGGACCTTGCCGGCGCGATTGCTGCGGAATGTGTTGTGGCGCGCGTCCTCTCCACTGTCACTTCCGCGCGGATGGTCGGCACGGCCGCTGACTCCGGAACACGTGCCGGAAGCCTTGTGGCCGGAACCTTCTCGCGCCACCGCGGTCACCGCTCGCGACGCGGAGTTCTACCGGTATTTGCTGGACTCGCCTTGCGCTCGACATCGCTTGTTCGGCCTCGAGAAGAACGGCGAGCTGGTGGGCTACTTTTGTCTGGCTTTCGCGGTGCACGTCGCCCGTATTGCCGATCTCTGGCTGCCGTCCACCGCGGTCGAAGACTGGTACGCGGCCTTTCGGACCGCGGCCGTCGCGGCAGCGCTCGAAGATGATGTGTATGAAGTATCGGCGTGGGCTTCGACCGGATGCGGCAAGGAAGCGCTTGGTCGCGCCGGCTTCCGGCTGCGCGATCGTTCGGTGCTGAGCGTGGCAGGCGATCCGCGGATTCTCGAGGGGCGGACGCTGCACGTTCAAATGGTCGATTGTGATGCCAGCTTTCTGAGCGCGGAAACCGTCTCCTATCTCACCTGAGCCGATGTGCGAGGTAAGTCATTGCGGCTGGCTTCACTGAGCGCCAGCACCGCGTACGCCGTTGCAGCATCACTCATGAAGCGCCCCGCATTGGAGATTGGATCGCGGCGTGTGTTCAGAGAGGAAGCCGGCCAGAAGCCATCAGTCCTGTCCTGATTCCGGCCCAGCCAGGAAAGACCCTCCTCGAGCTGCTGATTCCTCCGAGGCGTGCCGGTCTGCATCAGGACGAATGTGACCAGGCCGGTCGCATACCCATCGCTCGTGGTCTCGTGCGGGATCCCATCGTCGCGGATCCACGAGAGTACATATGAGCGAAAGGCGGACGTTCCGGGAGATCGGTTGAGCGCCGAAAGGCTCCAGCCTCCATCGGGGCGCTGTGCAGCGAGGAGCTCGTTGACGAGAGACCTCGCACGTTGTCCGTCGAGCAGCCCGTTCACTTTCGTCGAAGCCCAGAGCAGGACGACGCGATTCGAGAGGGGCTGCCTCACATATTCGCGATCCAGATACGCGCGCAGCAGATCGAGCTTGCTCCGGATCGCGGGGCTCGACTGGTAGTCTCCCGGCGCTGTGCCGATGGCGAGCGCGGCCAGCGCGGCCCCATAATACTGGGAGTCTTTTCCTTCCCACGGATTCAAGCCGAACTGAAGCCACGGCCAGGCACCCGAGTGCTCGCCGGCGTTCTGCTGCACTTCCCACATGTGATCGAAGGCCGTCGCCGTGTCTTCGCTGAATCGGCCGTTCTGTGCATCATGGCCGGCGAGGATCAGTGCATTGATGACTGCCTCGGTTCCGCGGGACTCGGTTGCCTTATACCCGCCGTCGTGGTCCGTATAGTAGGGTCTGGCGTCGCTCCAGAGGCGTACTCGTTTCGTGACGTTCTCCACGAGTCGCCGTTCAGTGGCGGAAGGCGCGTTGTCTGCGAGGGACTTGCGGAGCGCGGACCGTGAAAGCGCATAGGGCAACGTCGTGTGACACGAGATGCAGAATGTGTCGTGGTCGCGGGACGCTCGTTGCCATCCCATCCACCAATCCGCGCGTTGATCGAGATACGTGGCCGCGGCTTTCGCGTTCCACGTGTCCACAATCCTGGCTTCGGGGTTGGAGCAACCCACGAGAAGCCCGGCGGCAAGCACCACAGCCGTGAGCCAGATGGTCGACGTTCTCGTCTTCATCCCAGTCGCCTCTCGTTGGTCCTGTCCTGCTCGAGTTTTTGCTTCTTCTGAGCGCAGATGTACTGCAGCCAGTTGCGATACAGGCCTTCGGCGGCCGGTCGCCAGTTGTTCGTCACCTTGCCCGCGGCCATCGCAATCGGAAATTCGGCGAGGAGATCCTCGCGCCGATCCGCCAGCGCGCGATCCCGCAGGGCCATCAATGCGCGAACGGTTTCGTCGTCGAAATAACCGAGGGGCATCGGCGGATACGTCGCTCGCTCGTGCCGCAGAAAGCGTCTGATATCGCGGCGGTATTCGAGCAGCAACGTCGTCGCGTCATATTCCGGATGACCCTGAAGGAACACGAACAGGCTGTTTCTCTGTTTCACGAAGGCGTCGACGCCGGCGTCTTCCGAGCGCGTCAGCACACGATAACCACACGCGAGCAGAGCTTCCTCCGGGATCTCGTTCCACCGCGAGTGGGGCATCCGCAGGCTCGGCGGCGCCGCAGCCGTCAGCGGATGTTCGGAGACGCGCACGCACTCGAACACGCCGAACCGTTTGTCATCCAGTGGCCTTCTTGCAATGCCATCGATGTGAAGAATCCCCGCATGCGCTGCCAGGCACGACAGGATGGTCGAGTACGTATGCCGCTCGGCCCATTCGAGGACCCGCGTCAGGCTTCCCCAGAACGGCTCGTCCTTGAGATCCTCCGCGTGCGGTTCGGTGCCGGTGACGATCAGCCCGTCGTGATGGCGGCGCCACAGTTGATTGATATTCGAATACTTGCGGACCTGCCGTCGGCCGAACGCGGTTCGACGGACCTCCGGCAGGGTGTAGAGCGTCAGCCGTACGCCGATGTTGTCGGCGGCGGAGGCGAGCAGCGCATGAAACTGCCGTTCCGTAGCGTCGAGTGCCGCGTCGGGCATGTTGTTGATCAGGCCGAGATCGACGCAATCCGGATCGGATTCGCGAAATGCTCGCGCCGGCGCTTTGCGACGCTGTGGACGCCCGACAATCCCGAGACGCGCCGATGATCCGGATTCAGCGATCATCACGCGGCTCCGCGCTCTGCTGACTCCACGGCAGCGAGCGCCTGGTTGAGGTCCCCAATGATGTCGTCGATGTGCTCGATGCCGACGCTGAGCCGGATCATCTCCGGCGTCACGCCTGCCTTCTTTTGTTCGGCCGGCGACATCTGCCGATGCGTGGTGGACGCGGGATGACAGGCGAGTGACTTGGCGTCGCCGAGATTGACGACCCGGCTGATCAGCCCAAGCGCATCGTAAAATCGCTTTCCACCCTCGAAGCCGCCGAGCACGCCGAACGTCATGAGCGAGCAGGCGCGGCCACCAAGATATTTCCGCGCGAGCGCGTAGCAGGTATTGTCCGCACACCCGGTGTAGTTGACCCATTCGACTCGCGGATCCTGCCGAAGGAACTCCGCCACTTGCCTGCCGTTCTCGACATGGCGGTCGACCCGCAATGCCACGGTCTCGATTCCCTGCAGCAGCAGAAATGCGCTGAGAGGCGACAGTACGGCTCCCGTCGTCCGCTGGTACACGCTGCGGCACCGCCCGATATACGCAGCCTCTTTGTAATGCTCTGTGTAGATCAGGTTGTGATACGAGGGGTCTGGCTGACTGAACATCGGAAAGCGCCGTTCGTGCAACTTCCAGGGAAATTTGCCACTGTCAACGATGGCGCCGCCGAGAGTTGTGCCATGCCCACCCATGAATTTGGTCAACGAGTGCACGACGATGTCCGCGCCGTATTCGATCGGTCGTAGCAGAACCGGTGTCGCCACGGTGTTGTCGACGATCAATGGCACGCCGTGCTTGTGGGCCACGCGGGCCAACGCCTCGATGTCACAGACGTTCCCCGCAGGGTTGCCGACGCTTTCGCAGTAGATCCCTCGTGTCGAGTCGTCGATCAGCTTCTCGATTGCATCCGGGCGATCCGACGCGGCGAAGCGGACCGTGACGCCCTGATTCGGGAGGAGATGGGCAAAAAGCGTATGCGTGGTGCCATACAGCTGCGGAACAGAGATGATGTTGGTCCCCATCCCGGTCAGGTTGAGCACGGCATAATGCACTGCGGCCTGCCCCGAGCTCACGCACAACGCATCGATCCCGCCCTCGAGAGCGGCAACGCGCCGCTCGAGCACAGCGGTCGTCGGATTGCCGATACGACCGTAGCGATAGCCTTCGACCTCGAGGTTGAACAACGCCGCCCCATGGTCGGCACTATCGAATGCGTAGGCCACGGTCTGATAGATCGGTACGGCGACCGACTTTGTTGTCGGATCCGTTTCGTAGCCGCCATGAATGGCGATTGTTTCCCGTTTCATCCTGTCACCTCGCAGTCCATGCCAACGAGCCGGCTCATCTCGCGTACGACCCGGTCGATATCGGATTCCTGTGTTCGAAAACTTGTCACGCACGCACGAATCACCGGCGCGTCACCGTTGAGGCGCACTTCGGACATCCATGCCACCTGCTGGTTGTAGAGCGTCGCCAGGAATTCGCTGGCGACGAGGCCGTCCCGAGTGAAGCACACGAGTGGGAGCGGCGTGCTGTTGACGACGCGCCACCCGTCGCGCCTGAGACGCTCGCGCAGCACGTCACCCATATGCGCCTGATGCTCGATCATGTCCACGTATCCGCTCTCACCCTGCTCCGCGAGCGCAAGAAACAGCTTCAGGCCGGTGAACCGGCGCGACCACTGAACCGATGTCGTGTAGGGATCGACCACGGGGCCCGCCGTCTGCGGCGGCATGTACGCGGTCTTCGCGCGGAACGCCTCGCCGACGACGTCAGGGTGCCGGCAGAAGA
>C688J18823_10001417_pt1 | contig 14740 bp, 15 predicted proteins | sample HopSoiMetagenom1_FD_18823 | JGI IMG/M metagenome (IMG submission 18823)
GATGAGCTCCGCGATCTCGTTGCCGCCGCGCTCGAGCCGGTGCTCAAACCACTTGTCTACCGCGAGCCGCTCGCACTCGTCAAGCAGCATCGCGCGCGCGGAGAGCGCGTCTACATCGTGTCGGCGGCGCTCCAGGAGATCGTCGACGCGCTCGCCGAGGAGCTCCGGTTCGACGGCGCGGTCGGGACCGTGTGCGACGTCGAGAACGGTGTCTACACGGGTCACACCCGCCGTGCGCTGCATGGGCGTGCGAAGGCGGACGCGACGGTCGAGCTCGCACAGCGAGAGGGGATCGACCTGGCTACGTCGACGGCGTATTCCGACAGTGCAACGGACATCCCCTTCCTGGAGGTCGTCGGGCATCCCGTGGCGGTCAATCCGGACTGCGCGCTGCGACGAGTGGCCCGAGAGCGCGGGTGGTCGATCCTCGAGTTTGCCGAGCGTGCATATCCACACGCGCGGCGGCGCGTCCCACCGGCGGCCGTCGGCGTTCCGCTGCTCGTCGGCGCGGCGGCCCTTGCGTATCACCGGCGTGGACGCTGAACGGCGGATCCGCGCGCTCGGCTTTTCCGAGCGCGACGCGAAGACGCTCGCCGACCATTTCCTCGACGCCGAGCGTCGCGGCAAGCGCGGGCACGGCCTGAGCCGCGTCGGCTGGCTCGCATCGCTCCCGGACCTCGAGCCGAGCGCGCGACCCGAACGCGTCACGGACCGTCCCGGCTTCCAGCGCTGGCACGGCCGCGGCGCGCTCGGGTATCTGACGCTCGACGCGATTTGTGCCGCGCAGATCGCCGAGCCGCCGGACGATGCGCGGCTCGTCGTCGCCGATCGTTGCTTCCCGACCGGAATGCTCGGGTACTGGGCACGGCGTGTCGCCGAGGGCGGGCTCGTCGTCGTGCTGACGGCGACGTCCCCTCCCCGCCTCGGGCACCCCGCCGGCGGACCGAAGGTCGCCGGCACGAACCCGCTGGCGATCGGCATCCCCAGCAAGACCTCGGCGCCGCTCGTTTCGGACGTCTCCATGGGCCAGGTCACGTACGGCGACGTCATCGCCGGCGTCGCGAGCGAGGACGAGCTCGTCCCGTTCGGCGGCCCGCAGGCGCACAAGGCATTTGCGCTCGCCGTCGCGCTGCAGTTGCTTGTGGACGCCCTCGTCTCGGAGCCGGGCTACGGTGCAGTCATGTTCGTCGCGCGACCGCAGGCGGATCCGCTCCCTCGCCTCCGCGAGCTTGCGCACGGCGTCCGCCTGCCCGGTGACTCGTGATCGCGCCGCCGGCAATCGTCGCGGGCGAGCTCGTCCGGCTCGAGACGAACCAGCACGTCGTCGCCCTGACCTTCGACGGTGGCGGCAATGCAGATGGTGCGAAGGCGATTCTCGCGGTGCTCAGGCGTGAGGAGGTTCCGGCGACGTTCTTTTTGACGGGGCATTTCGTGCGCGCGTATCCGCAGATCGCTCGCGCGATCGGCCGCCGCTATGTCGTCGGCAATCACACTGTCGATCACCCGCAGCTCACGCGTCTGGCGGACGGCGCCGTAACGCGTGAGATCGCCGCGGCCGCGACGGAGATCGAGCACGCGACGGGACGCGACACTCACCCGCTGTTCCGCTTCCCGTACGGCGACCGCGATTCGCGCACGCTCGCGATCTGCCACCGGCTCGGTTACGTGTCCGTGCGGTGGACGGTCGACACGTGGGGGTGGATGGGGAGAGCGTCGCAGACGGTCGCGGGTGCGACACGCCGCGTGCTCGCCGGCCTCGTCCCGGGCGAGATCGTGCTCATGCACGTCGGCTCCTCGCGGGACCGCTCCACGATCGACACGCAAGCGCTCCCCGGCGTGATCCGCGCTGTTCGCGCGCGTGGCTATCGCTTCGTCACGTTGAAGGACGTTCGAGGACCGCGCTGAACCGCTCGTCGTCGCGGAGCGACGCGAAGTGGTCGTCCTCTCGCGCAATCCCGCGGAACCAGTCGTCGATCTCGATCGCACGCGCGACGTCGGCGATCGCGTCGTCGTTGCGTCCCGCGAGCGCCTCGAACCGCGCGCGGTTGTAGAGCCAGCCGGGATGGTCGCCGTGCTCGTCCGCGTCGGCGTTCATCTCGGCGATCGCCTCGTCGTATCGCCCTTCCCGAACGAGCGGTGTGACCGCGAACCACGACTCCCACGGCGACGCGGTGAACGGCTCGCCGGGCTTTCCGCCGACGGCGAGCACGAGCGTGTCGGCTTCGAGGGCGGTTGCGCGTCGCTTCAGTGCGGGGTCGCGGATGAACACCAGGGTTCCGGCGGGTGCGTCGACGTCGCCGTCGCCGAGGTGGAATGTCGCATGGCCGCGGACGACGGCGTACATCTCCTCGTGGCCGAGGCGCTCCTCGGTGTGCTCCTCGACGACCTCTCCGCCGACGTGTGACGACGTGTACGCGTTCGTGCCGAACGCGCGAATGCCGAGCCGTCGGCGGATCGGCCGCCACTCGAGCCCGGTCTCGCCTACAGGAACCCGGTCGAGCTCGTCGAACCGCACGACGTCGTACGGGTCGCTCACGACGACGCCCGTCGCAACGCGTCGAGCACGATCGGATCGATCCGACCGGTGCCGTCGACGCGCTCCTCGAGGTTCGCCGCGCCCGCCCACTCGGGGAAAGCCTCGTCGAGCTCGCCGTCGTAGCCCAGCGCCGACAGACGCCGTTGCAGCTCGCTGCGGAGGTCGTCATCGACGTCGAGCCAGTCCTCCGGCGGCGTCACGCCGAACAGCTCGCGGTGGAGCGTGTAGATGCGGCGGAGCTCCACGATCGGCCGCTCGTGGTCGTCGACGCGGAGGTCGACGACGCTGTCGGACAGGCGCGCGTAGCCGCCGTCCTTTGCGACGACGAGCAGCGAGGCCGACTGCTGGCCGCGCCTGTCGCCCCCGGCCGCCTGCGCGGCGGCGAGGCACTCGATCAATCGCTCGGCGAGCTCGAGATGTGCGTTGCTCTCGAACGTCGTTGCGAGCGCGCCGACCGTCGCGTCGGAGACGAGGATGTTCCCCTGGGCCGCGTAGGCCTCGCCGGTCTGTCCGCCCGCCCAGTCGAGGCAACCAGGGCCCGTGAACGTCGCCGCGCGGCCTTGCCCGTCGACGATGCCGACCTGCCGGTCGGCGCGGCCCTCGTCCGCGGCCGTCAGCGCGTCGATCGTCTCCTGCGCGGACTTGCCGGACCGGAGCAGCGCGAGCCCGTCCGGCCCGTAGCGCGGGTTGGCGTACGACTGCGTCGCGATCGCGCCGACATTCGGCTCCGCCCACGGCACGACCGATCCGACTGCGAGGAACTTCGACTGCACGGCGACGCCCCATTGCGCCGCCTCGAGGTCGCAGGCGACGATCGAGTACGTGGCGATCGGCGGCCCGCCCGTCCCTTCGACCCGGCGTCTAGCCACCGTACGTCAGCTCGCGCAGATCGAGGTCGAGCAGCTCCCGCTGCTCGGGCGGGACGAGGACCGTCGACACTTCCGGTCGGGCGAGTGCCTTCTTCACGTCCTCCGCCGTCCGCGCGCGGACGGCGACCGGCGTGCCATGCTCGTGCGCGACGTGCAGCCCCAGCTCGTCCGACACGTCGTCGAGCACGAGCGCGCCGTCGACGTCGAGCTCGCCTTCGACCGCGATCTCGGGGACTCGCCGCCCCGTCGCTCCGAACCAGCGCTCTCTCACAGCGTGAGCGTCGCTCCGGGCTCGATCGCCTCGACGGTCACCCCGGGCGCGTGCTGACGGAGCTCGTCCGGCGTCCCGGTCAGGAGCGGGAACGTGCCGTAGTGGCAGGGGACGACTCGCTTCGTGCCGAGCAGCTCGCACGCGACCCCTGCCTCACGCGGGTCCATCGTGAAGTGTCCGCCGATCGGCAGGACCGCGACGTCCGGCGCGTAGAGCCGGCCGATCAGCTGCATGTCGCCGAAGACGCACGTGTCGCCCGCGAAGTAGAGCTTCTTCCCGTCCTCGAGCTCGACGACGATCCCTGCCGCTTCACCGGTGTAGCTCCCGTCGGAGGCCCCGCTCGAGTGGAAGGCGTTGACGAGCGTGAACTTGACTCCCTCCGCCTCGACGGTGCCGCCCTTGTTCGGGCCCGGCATGTCGTCCGTCTGCGCCCCCTGGCTCTTCAACCAGCCCTTCAGCTCGACGAGTGCGACGATCGGCAGCGGTCCGAACTTCTTCGAGATGTCGACGGCGCTGCCGACGTGGTCGTCGTGGCCGTGCGTGACGGCGATCACGTCGCACCGCTCAGGGTCCTTCTCTGCGTCGGGGCACTTCGGGTTGTCGAGCCACGGGTCGACGTACACCCGTTTCCCGCCGGGGGTGTCGATCCGGAACGACGCATGTCCGAGCCAGGTCAACGACGCGTCTGCCATCGGTCTCCTTTCGTGGGCGAATGCGGGCCGGACCCTAACGACTACGCCACCGTTTGCGGCGCCTCGAAGGAACGTCCGACCCGAGGCGGAAAGTGCGGTGGATGGCCCGCCGAGCGCTCCCGGCCCTGCTTGCGTTCGTGGCGCTCTGCGCCGATCTCGCCGGCGGGCACGGCTTCGCGCTCGTGGCCTTGCTCGCCGCGGTCCCCGCGGGGTTCGTGCTCGTCCTCGATTGCTATGCCGATACGCTCGCCGCGCGGTGCGGCGGCGGTCGCCCGCTGCTAGCGGCCGGGTCGCTCGCGTTGCTCGTCCTGAGCGCGTCGCTCCGTAGCCCCGCCGTCGTCGGCGGCGTCCCCCGCGCCGCGGTCTCGGCGCTCGCGCTCGGCTGGATGCTCGCGTCGACCGCGTGCGTGCTCAGCGTCGGTCGTGCACGCGTCCGCGTCGCGGTCACGCGTGCTCGCGAGGACGCACGCCGCGACGACAGTCGTCTCGCCGCCTGACATTCACATTTGCCCAGTCGGCCGCGGCGCTGGTAGAAGCAAGGTGATGCTCGGTCGCCTCGCCACGATCGTGTACAGGCGGCGGCGCTGGGTCCTCGTCGCCTGGGCGCTGCTGACCGCGTTCGGCGCGTTCTCGGCGAAACAGGTATCGAGCCGCTGGTTCGAGAGCTTCTCGATTCCCGGCTACTCGGCGTACGAGACGAATCAGAAGACGCTGAAGGTCTTCGGCTCCGGCGAGCAGGCGCCGCTCGTGCTCGTGTTCCGATCTCCTCGTGACGTGACGAAAGCAGGCGGCGTCGCGCGCGCGATCGACGCGGCTGCTGCGCAAAACCCGCGCTCGCGCGTGAGCTCGTACTTCTCGACCCACGACGACGCGTACGTGTCGCGTGACCGCCATACGACATTCGCGGAGCTCTATCCCGCCGGGACGCCGGGCTTCGGCGCTGCGTCCTACCTCGGCAGGACGCGCGCCGCGGTCAAGGCCGCGACGCCCTCCGGCGTTCGGTCGTGGATGACGGGCCGCGATCCGCTCCAGGAGGACTCGAGCGGCGGGAACGGTCCCAGCGTGCTCACCGAGGCGGTGATCGGTGGCTTCGGCGCGCTCATCATCCTCATGTTCGTGTTCGGCACGCTGCCCGCCGTCGTGATGCCGCTCGTGATCGCGCTCGCCGCGATTCTCAACACGTTCTCGCTCGTGTGGGCGTTGACGTACCTGACGAACGTGTCGATCATCGTGCAGTTCCTGATCGCGCTCGTCGGGCTCGGCGTCGCGATCGACTACGCGTTGCTGATGATCTTCCGGTTCCGCGAGGAGCTGGCAAGCGGTGAGGACGTCGAGACGGCCGTCGTCGAGACGATGCGCCACGCCGGGCGCTCCGTGATCGTCTCCGGCTCGACCGTCGCGGTCGGCCTGCTCAGCATGATCGTGCTGCCGCTGCCGTTCATCCGCTCGATCGGCATCGGCGGCATGTTGATTCCCGCAGTGTCGGTCATCGCGGCGATCACGTTGCTGCCTGCACTCCTCTCGGTGCTCGGGCACCGGATCAACCGCGTGCGCGTCATGCCGAAACGGGTCGTGGCGGTGACCGATGGCGAATCCGGCTTCTGGGCGCGTTGGGCCAGGCTCGTGATCCGTCGCCCCGTCGTCGTGGCGGCGATCGGGCTGGTGATCGTGGGCATCCTCGTCAGCTTCGGGCTCCGGATCAATCCGAGCGAGGCGCAGGCGAAGGACCAGCCGGGGGCCGGCGACGCGGTCGCCGGCCGCCAGGCGCTCGCGGCCGCCGGCATCTCCGCCGGCGCGTTCAAGCCGTTCGCCGTGCTGACGCGCGCAGCCGACGCCGAAACGGTCGCGCAGAAGCTGCGGTCTCTCGACGGCATCGACGGAGCCTCCGCTCCCGCCGCGTGGCGGCGGGCCGGCTACGCGATCGTCGAGGCGATCCCCGCGGGCGACGGTGCGAGCAAGCCGGTGCGCACGACGATCACCCGTGTCCGCGACGCGCTGCCGCCCGGCGCGTCGCTGGGCGGTGTCGCGCCGGAGGATCGCGACTTCGTCCACGCGGTGTACGGGAACTTCCCGTACGTGCTGCTGTTCGTGATCGTCCTGACGTACATCCTCCTCGCGCGCGCCTTCCGATCCCTGATCCTGCCGTTGAAGGCCGTCATCCTGAATCTCGTCTCGCTCGCGGCCGCGTTCGGGATCATCGTGTTCATCTTCCAGTGGGGGCACGGCGCCCACCTGATCTGGGGCGTGCACGCCACGCAGTCGATCATCCCGTGGATCCCGCTGATGATCTTCGCGTTTCTGTTCGGCCTCTCGATGGACTACGAGGTCTTCATGCTCACGCGCATGCGCGAGGTATACGACGACACCGGCCGCACGAACGACGCGATCGAACTCGGCCTGGCGCGGACCGGGAAGCTCGTGACGAGCGCCGCGCTCGTCCTGTGTCTGGCGTTCTTCGTCCTTTCGACGGGGCCGGGCCTCGACATCAAGCAGTTCGGGATCGGCCTCGCCGCCGGGATCATCTTCGACGCGACGGTCATCCGGGCCCTGCTCGTGCCGGCGATCATGCGGTTGCTCGGCCGCTGGAACTGGTGGCTGCCGAGTTGGGCCGCGCGTCCGCTGCGGACACGCGCGAGCGACGCTGCGCCCGATGCCGCGCCGCTGCCCGAATCCGCCTGAGCGTCAGAACGGAAGCGAGCTCGCCGCGTGCTTCGCGAGGTCGATCAGCGGCTCGACTGCGAAGAACGACACGACGGTCACGCCGACGCAGGTGACGACGGCGACGTGCAGCAACGTTTCGCGTGGCGGTGAGCCGCCGACCGGCGCCAACGCCAGCTCCTCCGCGCGCCGCATGAACATCGCGCGGATCAGGCCGAGGTAGTAGTAAAGGCTGACGAGCGTGGCGACGACGCCGACGATGACGAGCCACGTCCATCCGTGGCGGTACGCGGCGCTGAAGACGTAGAACTTCCCGACGAACCCGCCTGTCAGCGGGAAGCCGGCGAAGCCGAGCATGAACGTCCACATCGCGATTCCGAGGACGGGACGCTCCCAGCCGAAGCCCGCCATGTTCTCGAACGTCACCGGCACGCCGAGCTCGCGCTCCCGCGCTGCGACGACGGCGAACGAGCCGAGCGACATCGCCGCGTAGGGAACGAGATAGAAGAGAAGCGCGCGTGCGCCGAGCGCGTTGTTCGCGGCGATCGCGATCAGCATGAAACCCGCATGCGAGATCGATGAGTACGCGAGCATCCGCTTGACGTTGCGCTGGACGAGCGCCGCAAGGTTCCCGATCGCCAACGAGGCACACGCGATCACGGCGACGGCGACGGTCCACAGATGTGCCTCCTGCGGGAATGCAGTCCGCAGGACACGCAGCATCACGACGAGCGCGACCGTCTTCGTCGCCGCCGCCATGAACGAGGTCACCGGCGTCGGCGCGCCTTCATAGACATCGGGCGTCCACATGTGGAACGGCGCGGCCGATGCTTTGAACGCGAGGCCCGAGATCAGCATCGCCAGCCCGAACACGAAGAGCGCATCGTGCTCCCGCCCCGCCGCTGCGATCCCGGGGAAGTCGAGCCGTCCGGATTCGCCGTAGACGAGCGCAGATCCGAAGAGCAGGACCGCGGACCCGAAGCCGCCGACGATCAGGTACTTGAGTCCCGCCTCAAGCCCACCGAGCAGGTCGCGGTCGATCGCGCACAGGATGTAGAGCGACAGCGAGAGCCACTCGAGGCCGAGAAAGAGCGTCAGCAGGTTGTTCGACGCCACGAAGAACGTCATGCCGGCACCGGCGGAGGCAAGCAACGCGTAGTACTCGGCGACATGGTCGTCGCGCATCCGCTCGCGGAACGAGATGCCGACGGCCAGCAAGCCAGAGGCCGCGACGATCATCTGCGCGAACTGCCCGAACCGGTCGCGCTGCAGCGAATCGGCGACGACCCCATGCGCATGCGGGCTGCGGACATACAGGGCGATCGCGAGCCCGAGCGCGGCCGCGTACCCGAGCGCGCAGACGACGGCGCCCGTCGTCCGCCGCGCCCGGCCGGGAACGAGAACCGCAGCCATCAGCGCGAGCGCGGTCGCGAGAAGGAGCGCGTTCATCGGGCCGAGCGCGAACCAGTCGACGTGCGGGCGCTGGATCACGGCGTGGTCACCGGTCCGTATCTCGTCCAGCCGGTCGCGAACGTCGACGTCGCGGCGGCGCCAGGGTGTTTCGTTCCGAACGCGTGGCCGCTGATCGCGGCGGGCCACGCCGAGAGGACGAGCAGGCAGGCGAGGAGCGGGACGGTGACGCCGAGCTCAGCCGGACGCAGGTCGAGCGCGGCGTCNGTGACCGAGGCGCCGATCTCGCGATGCAGCACAGCGGAGATCAACCGCAGCATGTACATCGCGGCGAGCACGATCGCGACCGCGCCGACGACCGACCAACCCCAGCCGCGCCGGAACACGCCCGCGAGGATGAGGAACTCACCGGCGAACGCGCCGGAGAACGGGACCGCGAGGCCGATGATGCCGGTGGCCATCAGCACGGTGGCGAGGGCCGGCCGGCCACGGGCCATCCCGCCGATGCGTGCGAGGTCGCCGGTCGTCGCCCGCCGCTCGACCATGCCTGCTAGCAGGAAGAGCGTCGCCGACACAAGGCCGTGGTTCACCATCTGCAGGACGGACCCATTGAGGCCGAGGTCGTTGACGGCGAACAGTCCCATCGTGATCAGGCCCATCTGCGCGAGCGACGAATACGCGACGACACCGCGGAAGTCGGGCGCCCGGAACGCGAGCAACGATCCGTACACGAGCCCGGTCGCTGCGAGCGCCAGGATGAGTGCGCGCAAATCGTGCGTCGGGCCNGGGAACTTCGCGATGCCGATGCGCAGGAACCCGTACACCGCCGCTTTCGAGACCACGCCCGACAGGACCGCGGACACCTCCGCCGGCGCCTCGGTGTATGCGTCGCGCAGCCAGCCGTGGAACGGGAACAGCGGCGCCTTGATCGCGAACGCCGCCGCGAACCCGAGGAAGATCCACGTGCTGTCGCTCCTCCCGATCGTGACGAGGTCGAACGTCCCCTTCGAGAGGCCGTAGACGATGATCGACGCGAGCATCAGGAGCGACCCGGCCATCGTGTAGATCACGAACTTCAGCGTCGCTCCGATCCGCCCGGGTCCGCCCCAGACGCCGATCAGCACGTAGAGCGGGATCAGCATCGCCTCGAAGAAGGCGTAGAAAAGGAGCAAGTCCTGCGCCGTGAAGACGCCGACGATCGCAGCGTCGAGGAACAGCATCAGGCCGAAGTACGCTCGTGCCCGCTCGCGGCCCGCCCAGAACGCGTATGCGACGCACGCGGCGGTCACGACGACCGTCAGGCCGACGAGCCACACGGAGAACGCGTAGAAGCCGACGTGGTACGACACGTTCAAGTCGCTGAACCAGCTGTGCCGCTGCTCGAACTGCAGCCCGCTGCTCGAGAAGTCGAAGCGCACGACGAGCTGGACCCACAGGCCGACCTCCGCAAGCGCCGCGAGCAGCCCGAGCGAGCCGGCCGAGACGCGGTTCAGCGGCAGCACCCACAGGATGACGGCGGCTGCGAGCGGGAGGACGATGAGGAGGGTGGTCACTGGTGATCCTTGGGGTGACATAGGTGGATGCACCGGTTGCGAGCACCAAGCGGTGGAAGGACGCAGGGAGCGCCCGGGCTGGGTAGCCCGGGCGCGACTGAGGACGCAGCACCGCGCCGTGTGATCGCGGGCGGTGCGCCGCCGTATGTCGCCGCGAGGGTCACCTACTTGACCGCCACGAAGACGATCGCCAGAACCGCGAGCGAGGAGGCGATCGCGAGCGCGTACGTGCGGAGCAGCCCCGTTTGCAGTCGGGCGAACCACCCGCCGAGATCGCGCGTGTCGTCTCCGATCTCGCGTCCGGAGCCGAGGATCAGCGGCCGCTCGACCCAGGCGGTCAGCGCGCGCGCGAACGCCGACGACGGGCGATAGAAGACCGCGTCGTAGAGCTCGTCGACGTAGAACTTGTGCTCGAGCGTCCGCTGCGCGAACGCGAGTCGCGGCACCGGGCGCCGGCGCGCCCCGTAGAACAGCCAGGCAGCTCCGATCCCGAGGCTGCCGAGCGCGAGCGCCAGCGCGCTCGACGTCCATTCCTGCCAGTCCTTCGGGCTGACCAGCGGTTCGGCGACGACGTGGAGCCAGTCCTCGATCGGGTGCCAGAACGGCGCCCACTGGATCCACCCGCCGACGACCGACAGCACCGCGAGGATCGCCACCGGCACCGCCATCGAGATGCCGACGACGTCACGCCGCAGCGCGTGGAAATGCTCGCGCGCGAAGGGGCTCGGCTCGCCGCCGAAGACGATGAAGAACAGGCGGAAGGTGTAGAGGCCGGTGAGGAACGTGCCGATCAGGCCGGCCACCCAGAGGATGTAGCCGTACGTCCCGCGGTCCATCGCGGCGGCGAGAATCGAGTCCTTCGAGAAGAAGCCGGCGAACGGGAAGATGCCGACGAGCGCGAGCGACCCGATCAGGAACGCCCAGTAGGTTTTCGGCAGCATCCGCTTGAGGCCGCCCATCTTGCGGATGTCCTGCTCGGCGGCAAGCGAGTGGATGATGATCCCGGCCGCCAAGAACAGCAGCGCCTTGAAGAACGCGTGCGTCATCAGGTGGAACATCCCGTTGGCGTACGAGCCGACGCCGACGCCGAGGAACATGTAGCCGATCTGCGACATCGTCGAATACGCGATCACACGCTTGATGTCGACCTGGACGAGCGCGATCAGGCCGGCGAAGAGCAGCGTCGCGGCACCGAGCCCCGCCGCGACGTCCTGCACCGTCGGCGCCTGCTCGAAGATCACGTGCGTGCGCACGATCAGATAGACGCCGGCGGTCACCATCGTCGCGGCGTGGATCAGCGCGCTGACCGGTGTCGGCCCCTCCATCGCGTCGGGAAGCCAGGTGTGCAGCGGCAGTTGCGCGGATTTCGCGACAGCGCCGCCGAGCAGGCCGAGGGCGATCAGGTTCGCCGCGGTCGAGCCATGGACGCTGCCGAGCGCGCCGAACGAGAGCGATCCCGTCTTCTGGATCACGGTGAAGAGCGCAAGCGCCATCGTCGCGTCGCCGATCGCGTTCATCACGAACGCCTTCTTTGCCGCGGCGATCGCCGACGGACGCTCGTGCCAGAACCCGATCAGCAGGTACGACGAGAGGCCGACCATGCCCCAGCCGGCGAGCAGCAGGACCAGGTTGCCGCCCTCGACGAGCAGCAGCATCGAGAACACGAAGAGCGACATGTACGCGAAGTAGCGACGCTCCTCGTTGTCGCCGTCCATGTACCCGATCGAGTACGCGACGATCAGCGCGCCGACGCCGGAGACGATCAGCATCATCATCACGCTGAGCGGGTCGACGAGGACTGACAGGCCCGACTGGTACGAACCGCCCTCGATCCACGTCCACGCGGTGGAGATGTGGTGCCGCTCGTGTGGTTGCTCCCCGAGGAGGCCTGCGAACGCGGTCAACGCGCCGGCGAACGCGACGGCCGTCGACAGCGTCGAGACGTACGCCGCGGTGCGGCGCGAGATGCGCGTCCCTGCGAGCGTGATCACGAGCGCGCCGACGAGCGGCGAGAGCAGGCAGATCCACGCGCCGGCCGTCAAGGCGCCATCAGCCCCGAAGCGTGTTCATGCGGTCGACGTCGAGCGTGATGTGCTTGCGATTCATCGCTACGACGAGACCGAGGCCGACGACGACCTCCGACGCGGCGATGGCCATCACGGAGATCGCGAAGATCTGCCCGGCGCCGTCGCCCAGGTGCCGCGAGTACCCGATCAGCGCGAGGTTCCCGCCGTTCAGCATGATCTCGAGCGAGAGCAGGACGATGATCGGGTTTCGCCGGAGGAGGACGCCGAGCGCGCCGGTCGAGAACAGGAACGCGGCGACGCACAGGTACCAGGCGACATTCGGTCCGAGCATGTGTCAGTCCCTCCTCATCAGCCGGGACGCGTGCTTTCGGCGCGGAGCGCATCGCTGCCGGCGCTGCCCCAGTGCTCGCGGCGCGAGTGCGCGCCGAGGATGACGCCGCCGACGGCGGCAACCAGCAGGACGATCGACGTGACCTCGAACGCCAGCAGGTGGTCGGTCAGGAACAGGCGGCCGATCTCGGCCGGGCTCCCGAAGGCGTGTCCGAGCTGAGCGGAGTGGGCGAGCCCACCGCTCGCCTTGAGCCCCACGACGACGATGATCTCGATCAGCAGCGCGCCGGCGGCGAGGACGGCGCCGACCGCCTGCCAGCTCGGCCCCCCCGCCCACGGTGATTCCTGCTGCGGCCCGATGTAGGCGATCACGAAGAGGAACATCACCATCACGGCGCCGCCGTAGACGAGCACCTGCGCGGCCGCGACGAACTCCGCCGACAGGAGGAGATAGAGCACGGCGAGCGACGCGAGGTTCCCGATCAGCGCGAGCGCCGAGAAGAACGGGTTCGAGAACGAGACGACCGCGATCCCGGAGCCGAGGCACGCGAATGCCGCGCCGATCCACACGATCCAGACGAGCACGTTCCCGGCCGACGCAACGAGCGTCAAGCGTGTTCCTTGTAGTACGGGATCGGCGTGTCGTAGAGCTCCGGATCCTGGACGGGGATGCGCTTCACCGGCTCAGCGAGCAGCATGTCCTTCGTGTAGATGAGGTCGTCGCGCGAATACTCGGAGATCTCGTACTCGTTGCCGAGCGTGATCGCGTCGAACGGACAGGCGAGCTCGCAGTACCCGCAGAAGATGCACCGCGACATGTTGATCTCGTAGATGCGTGCGTAGCGCTCACCCGCGGAGACGCGGTTGTCGGGGGTGTTCTCGGCGGCGACGACGCGGATGCAGTCGGCGGGACACGCGGCCGCGCAGAGCGAGCAGCCCACGCACTTCTCGAGGCCGTTCTCGAACCGGTTGAGCCGGTGACGGCCGCGGAAGCGCGGGTACACCGGCCGCTTGTACTCGGGGTACTGCTGCGTGAGCGGCTTCTTGAACAGCTGCTTGAACGTGACGGCGAACCCCTTGACGGGTGCGAGTGGCTTAGCCAATCCACACCACCAGCAGGGCGGTGATCACAGCGTTCAGCGTCGCGGCGGGCAGCAGGATCTTCCAGCCGAAGCGCATCAGCTGGTCGTAGCGCAGGCGCGGGACGGATGCGCGGATCCAGATGAAGAACGCCATCATCAGGAACAGCTTGATGAAGAACCACAGGGGGCCGAGCGGCGCGTACGGCCCGTGCCAGCCGCCGAAGAAGAGCGTCACGGCGAGCGCCGACAGCGTGATCAGGTTGATGTACTCCGAGGTCTGGAACAGGCCCCAGCGCATCCCGCCGTACTCGGTGTGGTAGCCGGCGACGAGCTCGGTGTCCGCTTCCGGCAGGTCGAACGGCGCGCGGCTCGTCTCGGCGGTCCCGGCAAAGATGAACACGACGAAGCCGACGAGCTGCGGGACGATGAACCAGATCGTGGCGCCCTGCTTGTTGACGATGTCGACGAGGTTCAGCGACTGGCCCATCAGCACGACGCCGAGGACGCTCAACGCCAGCGACACTTCGTACGACACGAGTTGCGCGCACGTGCGCATCGAGCCGAGCAACGAGTACTTCGACTCGGACGCCCAGCCGCCGACGATGAAGCCGTAGATCCCGATCGACCCGAGCGCGAAGACCAGGATCAGCGCGATCGAAACGTTCGCGACCTCGCCGTTCACGTGGTAGTGCCAGATCTGCCAGCCGGCACCGAACGGGATCACGCTGAACGCGGCGAGCGCGGTGAACATCGAGATGATCGGCGCGATGATGTACGGCGCCTCGACGGAGGCCGCCGGGAAGAAGCTCTCCTTGCGGATGAGCTTCACCAGGTCGGCGATCGGCTGCAGGAGCCCGAATGGGCCGGCGCGATTCGGGCCGTAGCGGTTTTGCATCCTGCCGAGCAGCTTTCGCTCGAGCCACGTCGTGTACGCGAACGCGAGCATGACCAGGTTGATGATCACGAACGACTTGATCAGGGAGATCCACCAGACCTCCGTCATCGCGCGACCTCGACCGACGGCTGGAGCTCGCCCGCATGCTCGTCGGCGATTCGCACGACGCCGCCGCGGAGCTCGTTCGTGACGCGCGCGCGGAGCGACACCGACGTCCCGTTCGAGCGGAGGGTGATCTCGTCGCCGTTGCGGATCCCGCGCGCATGCGCGTCGGTCTCGGAGATCTGCACCTCGGCGAGCGGTCGCTGGAACTGCAGCTCGGGGACCCGCTCGACGGCCGCGCCCGAGAACAGCGGCCGGTAGCGGACGAGTCGAAGGCCGTCGTCGTCCGCCGGCTCCGGCAGCGGCTCGGTCTCG
>C688J18823_10001418_pt1 | contig 14736 bp, 5 predicted proteins | sample HopSoiMetagenom1_FD_18823 | JGI IMG/M metagenome (IMG submission 18823)
ACAGAAATAGATCATTTCTAAACCGGAATCTTAGGATACCACCACTAATAGAAGGACAAGGACCGGAGACTTGAACACCAGCCAGATAGGCATTCACCAACAAAGACTAGCACATCGCTTACTGATGAAAGACCGTCTGCTGGATACACCATTCCTACTACTGCTGAATCGAACAAAATAGCGATTCTGAAAAAAATAATTTTTTTTAGGAGTTGGGGAATCTAGGCCTAATCTATTAGAATAGGTCTAGGCTGGCAGGTCGAAGCCTAAAGACTTTCAAGGTCAAAACCATTCCGCTCGAAAACCAGCCTTCAAAGAAAGTCAAAGACTGGCGGACCGCATACGCGCTTACTTTTTTTTGTTTTATAGGCTGATCCCTAGGCTGAAACTGATATGCTTCTATCACACTCTTCTTTCGCCCCAATGACGATGAATTAGGGTTGTAGAGCGGGTCAATCCTTGGAGCTTTCTCCATGCCCGACAGAGAAAACTTGGTGCGAATCGGGGTACATACGCTCCTGCTCGTCTAACTAATGTACTGATGTAATTCCTAATATGGCTGCCCGGAGAATCCGTAGCTGCTAAGGAAGAGGGTCGAGCCATAACGGATTGATGTGGCGTAGCGGCGACTGGAATCGATCTGAATGAAGCTTCAAGCGTAGTTCTGGGGCTTCTCCTATACCCCCCGCCTATATGGAGTGGAGGAAGATTTGGTGGGGAAGGTCATAGTGAAGTCAGCAAGCTGGAAAGTAGCCGCCCCTCTTTGATTGTGCACAGCCCCTGCCACGAGACACCTAATCGAAGAAGCGCCTTCCTCTCATCTTTTTTATAATTCAACATCCAGTTCATAGAGAACTGCCTACTCCCACCTCGACCGAGAAAGAGATCTAAGGCTTATTTTAAGAAAGTAAAGCAGGAATAGATGGCCTGCCCCTAGCTCTCAAAAATTTATATATTTTGCTATCAAAGGAGTGCTTTCATTCCCTGCCACCCGCTTTTATAATTGGCTGTTCCTTACCGGCATCTCAAGAAAAAATCTTTCATGATCCATTCTTCCGGAATTGGATAGAGAATAGTTGGGATATTCCACTGGGAGGGAGAGGCGGGGGTGACATCAGAAGTAGGATCGTCGAACGGATAGCAGCATAACATTGAGAATTGACTCGTCGGATTAACCACTTAGACGGAGAGTTCCCCATATTCCATTTCATTGGCAACCGAAATAGATCTAAACAGCGTGCCCGGAGCGAAGGAAGGGCTTCAAAAATGAATGGAAAAGTCAAATCAATGAAAGGCCCAGATGTAGCCTTTGTGTGCGGAGCAAGCCTACACTGGCTGAGATGAAGAAAATGTCGACACCGATGAAATGTTTGAAAACATAGACAGCGGAAGGGAAGAAGTCACTCTCAATCCGATCTAGCAAGAAATGCTTTACCGATAAAGTCAAGCGAGAGAGCTCATTAAGAAAGAAGGCCATCTTCCATCCGCCTTTTTGTTTTAGACAGGGCGAGGCTAGTACGAGACTCCGAACCACGACGGATCTTGTCTTAGGAAATATAATGGGACGGGAGGCCTATCTGACCTTTTGTTTGATTCCATTTTCCAACCCTTTCTTTAGAACCAACCTGGAATGCAAACAAGGAAGGAAAGGGCTGAAATCTCCATATCTGATCCAGCAAAAAAAACCTGACCTTAGCAGTGATAGAGATAGCATAGCTGTAGACAGGGGGAGGGCCCGGATTACCTTTTCTATTAGAATAAGGAAGGGAATCGCTTTGATTGCTTGCGACAGCTTATCGATGCTCGTTAGCGGTGAAGTCCCTCAAACCAGAAGTTTCAAAAGCGGGCCTACGAGAGAAATTAACTTTACATACTGATATAGCATACCGAAGGGAAGGCCTAATTGTACCACTCCCCCTGACCTTCCGCCTGAACTGATATAAGTTGGCTTGAGCTGAGCGTCTCTTACAAAAAAGGTGCCCTAGTCGCCTCGGTGGAATGCATTGAAGAAAGGAATCCACTCTCAACCCTTTCATTTTATTTAATAGAATGGTAAGCCGGTCTTATTCTTTTATACGAGTAAACAACTTCTGCTCTAACTCCTTGAGGAAAAAGTCTTGCATCTCGCCCAACTCCTACAAAGCCCACCCCCGAAGGAGAAAAGGAAGTTATCAGCACCGATGTTACTAACCTTATGCTTCGCCAATCTTTATATGCCACGGGGAATCGATCGGTTGAATCCGTTGCAAGCCTATCTTCCGAACCCCGCATCAAAGTCTTGTCACCGTGCCCGCTTGGGGTTGGGGTCTGTCTGAGTAAGGAAAGAGCTCGTAGCCACGTTATCGGTCTTGTCTTGTTGATAACCTTGAGACCGGCGAAGACTGCGCTCCAGCTGGTGGTGAAGGAAAGGGGGAAGGAACTATAGAATAGAAGGAGCTGGACATGAACCGTCACGGTCTTTCTGGTGAATCAGTGCTGTTTGCATAGCACTCATAGGCTCTGGGACTGATGACCTTACTCTTCTAGTCTTTTCCAGTAAGCCTTGTTGGATGACTCAGAGCTCTTGTGCTCCCTCTTTTCAATATCCCTTTGCTGTCTTCGTAACCGCAGTGAGAGTAGGAGCTCAAGCAGTTGCCGCTGCAAGACTAGCCGCTCTTGAGTAAATAGCAGCTCTTACCGCGCTTGATGGTGAATAAGCCTTGGAATCCGTGTTGAGAAAGCATCCAATTGCTATTACAAAAGCATATCCCTTATCTAATTAGAAGGAACTTCTTTCCGGCGAAGTGACAGCGGGGAAGGAAAGCAAGGGACTGATTACACTAGTCAGACATGCCCAGAAGAGGAGGAAGGAAAGGTTGGTTGCACGTTTTTTTTCCGTGTGGGAGTAATGCCTCCCTGCCGATTGCTTTATCTCTCCCCCTATCTCTAAAGGGGGGGGGACTCAGTCCTATCAACATATAGAGATCTTGCCTCTGTCGCTGCATAGAGTGATCTTCTTCAATCACCTTTCAATCTCCGAGTTCGAAGGGTAGAACAAGGGAAGGTCAAGGCTTTCCTCTCATTACTCTTTCCACGGCAAAGTCAGCATCTTAGCCCGAAGAGCTAGGATTTCTTCCTCTGCGTCTGCTGCTATTGATGTGCCGATCTGGCGTTATTAAAACCCCCATGTATCTATTGTTTAACAGCTCAAAGAATCCAACTCCAGCAGCATATTAACTGATATAGACGGAACGCGCCCCACATTTTTAGGACGTTCCTATCGAACACATATCCTACCTGTAAAGGGAAGATCGGGCAAGACCCTTATCTGTTCTTCTCATCCGTACCGTACTCTTTATAGAGAATCTGTCAAAGAATATGAGACCTTTGCAGAAGGCAATCGGCCGGAAATCGATGCCTTACAGCATAATCTTGGACTTGGCTTAGCTTCCTCCAAAAAATAAAAAGCTAGTGGTAGGCTACAAATAAGTGAACTTTAGGTAATAAAGTAACTAGTTATCTCTCAAACAGCGGTTACGCCTTTTCCTAATGCCCTTACTAAACCACCAACTGCGGTTATTCCGCAAAGACCGGATAAGGCGCATCTATCTAATAGCGGACGATTTTCGGCAACTTCGGAGTCTTTCCGCCCCGCCTGATAAAGAAAGAATACATTCCTCACGTCTGCACAGGCCTATGGGCTTTAGCAAGCCCCTTTCCAGTCGTGGCGTATCATTTCAAAAAGTTAAAGGCATATCACCGTCAGTGCGCTGTCGAAAAAAGATCAGTAGGATGATATAGGAGCATACCACAATAAGGATATTTTTGTACGCCTAGGCAGTGACTCTTCCATGTAAAATAGTCTTCCAGTTGAGATTTACGGTTCCGAGTTATATTCTAATTGCGAGAAGGAGGAACTGAACTCCGATTGTGATGGCGACTGCCTAATAAGAATGGAGAATAGGGTAGGAATGGAAAGGGATAACGGCGGATAGTGAGCTGGATCCCCGGGGTCGCTTGGGAGCATCTTCTTGCTCCTGAGGATCATTATTTGATTTCATGGAATCTAAGGTTCTGAAAGAACGTAGTAAGTGGTTAACTTTGTTTACTCGCTCGTTAGAGGAAGTGAACGGTTGGCTCGAAGAGGGAAGAGATGCGCCGGGTCTTTCTCTTTGAATGGCGGAGAGAAATGGTAACAAGTCAATAGACTTGCCTACAGACCCTACTTTTATAAATCATACAGGATAGGGGAAAACTTCACTTCCTTCCTTGCCGTCAACCGACCTATAGTCGCTGAGATAGTATTGGTTCTATTCATCTGACCGTACTTCCATCCGGTGTTAAAGCTGCGGAGCTCGAGGGATGTCTTTAAAAAGGTCAAGTTTTTTCTTTTTTTAGACGCGGTCGAAAGAATACCTGAGAGAAGGATGGGCACTTCTAATAGTAGGCGTAGGCCCGTCGCCCTAAAACTCATACCTGTGATTAAGAAGAATAATTTTATGAGTGTCCCCGCCCTTCTTCCCGTACAGAGTCTGTCAAACTCAGCTGTCTTAAACGACATTGGCGCGGTACTCTGATCTGATCTACTCATATCAGAGTACGCCACTCGTGGTCAGAGGAGAGCCTGGAGGAGAATGGGAGAAAGCTTTTAGTTCGCCTTCATTCCATAGCTACTTAGTACCTCGGATCCCTTCTCCTTTGAGAACTACCACTCAAGACTGTTGGATCACTCATCAATGTCATCAGCTTAAAATTATGGCTTTGGGGAAGCCGATGCTAACTTGGCTGACACTGACACCGAGAGGAAAAGGCTTCTTGATGGCATTCCCGGCCTACGAGGTTCTTAACTAAACTATGGGATTTGATAGATAGCAATAAGTTCCGCCGTCACACTATCTGGTTCAGGAAGTTCTCTAGCTTGATTTGAGCTCATTGGCTCACCAAGAGTCATTCCTTTATCGATGGGCAATAAAATCAAAGACAACTGTGAGGCTGCAGAGGGGAAGAAAGGAGAAATTGAGAATAGAAGCTTTACGTCACCGGTTCGTTAGTAAACTGGGACACGTTTAGCATGGGTAAAGGTCGGTGAGAAAGTGATGATTTGAGGCGTGAATTCCACCAAGCACAACTCCGGCAGGGGAAGCTGTAGCTTATGGGGTGGTCGTGGTATAGCCTTTATAGAATATCCTCTTCCCCAGGAAAGCTAACTCAATAGGAATTCTCTCTCTCGCCGATGCTATTGAATCCGCAGCTGTTGGTCTTGGTGGTAGGGATATAAGACCAACAGTGGCTGTGTAACTCCCCAATACTTCACCCCATGTTTCAAGAGGAAGGTCTATCTTTCAGCTCCTCCCTAAAAAGTGGAATGTACTGCTTCCTTTCACTTACCGTAGGGTATGAGAGTGGGTATAGGTTTGAGTACGGTGTACTAAACTCAATAGCTACAATAAATCATTGCTTGAGTTTAGGGCTGTGTAGCCTGGTGTTTGAACCTTCCTCTCACCTTCTCCTTGGCCTTTTCTCATGTGCGCTGGTGATGGTGCCTTACTAGAGGAACGTTTAGTGAGAATTGACCTCTCCCTCTACCTCTGTCACTTCTTGTGGCACTATAAAGCGATAAGGACAGATGTTTTCCCCTGGGTCAGGGGGTCTTCCTACTGCAACTGGTGTTTTAAAAGCTCCATAAAAGAACCTAACTCCTGGGCCTGTGCAGACTCTTGGCGAGGCTGTTCCAAGTGTGTAGGCCCCACATGTTGCTCATCTCCCCCTGTTGGTGGTCTTACAGTAGCAATGGACGTAGAAGGAATTCTTTGCATGGCTTTTTTGCATGAGAAGGTTCAATAACATTCACCTTAGTGGGACCCCCCAGCACCATCTTTCCTTAGTCAATACTAGATGGATTCCCTATTGCTATGCTAGCTTCCTTGGGAATACAACCTTGCACTGGTTTAGGCGGTATCCGGGCCCTTTTAGAGGCAACAGTTGACTTCCCCTTTTTGTGGTCCCTCGAATATTCTACAGTCTTGTTACCTTCCACAGAATTCGCAGGAAGCCCCAATAGCCTATCCTCTTTCTAGCTTGAGGATGTAAAAGTAGTTCTTGTCCGTTCTGTCTTTATCTGAGAGTGAGGGTAGTAGGTGTAGAAGCAGTCTTGTAGCCTTTAGTCGGCTAAGGGCCATTTCGGTATCGTGCTAGTAAGGTAAGAGCTGCTGTCGATTCTGGTAGCATTCCAAGTCTTGGATTGGTCCATTCGTTAAGCATTGGAATCGCTTTGCCCGCTATTCCTTCTCTTTCTGTCTATCGTTTATCTTTTTCTTTTTTGCGAGTGAAGTTCCTCTCCTTTTAGATGTGCATTCCCGATCTTTTTAGTCTCTTGAATATTCGATTTAGAGTTAAGAGGTGTCTATGCCACTAACCAACTCCTTAAAGAAATACAAGAGCTTCTCCGGCAAACCACTAGAAGTACCCATCGAGTCGAGCAATTGGATGCTAAGAAAGGTTTCTTTCTGGGCTAAATTCTAAGCCTATAGACTGAATTAGGAGAGCAGAGGTTTAATCCAAAACCAGGCAGGAAAGCAAGCTATATCGAAGCCCAATGCCAAGCAAAGCCCTAGACTACAAGTGAAGAAATAGGGTTCCACTAAGCGCCCTTAACCCGACACAAGATGGGACCCTATTAGGTAGGATAGTGGGCTTAGTCAGCCCAACATAGGCTGTATACCAAAAAGGGGAAGTTCCCGTGATTTAAGGTTTCTGGATATCCTACCCTAAGACGAGAGGGTTGGGCTTAGAACAAGACCCATCGGTGGATAAGATCACATCTTCATAACAAAAGGTGTACACGTTCGGCCTCACTCAAGGTAATGGGCCAAACCTAACGAGTCCAAACAAATTGGATCTTTTTGTATGACAAAACCACATATTGGTAATTTTTTTCAGTAATTTATTTCCTCAAGCAATAGGGTTTTACCAGTCCCAGCAGAGCCTGTGATGAACACGGATTTGCCCTGAGGGATGGCAGACAAAATATGCTTCTGCTCGTTTCCCCATTCTATTGGAGTGAAGGTTAGCCCAATGTTAGCATTCAGATCCATTTTAAGCCCTGGCCCGGAAATGCCACCTTTTCCTGGCTTTCCAAACAAAGCCCATCGAAGTCCAGTCCATCTAATTTATTTTTTTCCCATTCCAGGACGGCCCAGGCCGCTATCCGAGTGCAATCGGCAAAAGCAAGTTTACCTGACTTATATTAATAATATAATTCGTTCTGCTGTCAAAAGTAGGGGAAAGTGTCTGATCCTTTCAATCAAGCGATAGAGGCAGAGGCTTTACTTCTTCAGCCTACGCTAGGACGGAGCTGCTGTCGAGTGACGATTGGCCGAGGGGAGTTCAATCATGAAGCTGGGTACAAATAAGCCAGTAAAAGACAAGTAGAAGCCAGTGAAAGAGGAGTAGTCAGGGTACGACGAAGCACGCCTGGTACGTAAGCGAATACGGATCACGTGGGTTTGTACTGATCCGCTTTCGAGCTGTCGAGTGAGGATTGCTCCATCTATGAAGAAAGGACGCAGGGGGCCTCTCTGATTATATTCTAAAGGGGGTTACTCTCTTCTCTGATGTGCGCTATATTATTAAGTTCTATTCCTGAAAGAGTTTTCGGGATTAAGCCACGTGGCGATACCCGCGAAAAACGAAAGACTCTTTTTTTTTCGCTTAGAGCTTCCCACGTCTATAAATAGAAGCTGCTTTCTCTATTTGGCAAAGCAAGGGGAGATAGATATGGATCCACCAGTTACCACTTTAACGCTTTTTCAAATTGAGCAAGCAATTCTTAATGTAGAGAACGCAAAGCTCCAGCAGGAGCAAACCCTGGCTGCCTTCTGGGAGCACATGCCTCCTGTCGAGGAGGAGGTCCTGGTAAAGCGGATACAAGAGCTCCGGGACCACATTCGCGCTCTGGAAGAACAAAGGAGGGTTCTCATCCGAGAGCGCGAATTGCTGCTTATCAGGGCGGCCTCCATCATCCGCAGGAGACCTGGGGGAAACTACTAAGAAGTCCTTTGTTTTTGCTTTTCTTTTAACTTAATATGTTGTTTGTTTACTTTGTTGTAATGTTGTGTTTAGTTGTGTGGCTGGTTTGTCTATGTGTGCGTAAGCTTCATAAAGGGTCCGTCGACTCTTTCTAGAAGATTTAAATAAGTGTCTGTAGACGCAAAGTAGTGTGTTTTAATGTATGGTGTTCTTTGTCTTTTTTAGTTGAGATCTACTCCGGATGCTTACTGGAGATAGACTCCTATCTATGCTAACTATCTTTGTTTGGTTTTATTTTTTATGTTTGCATGTATGGTATGGGAAAAGCCCTAGTTGTAAATCTTTACTACTTATGAAAATATAATAAATAATAATGTTCGTAAAAATGTGCTGAAAATTTAGAAGGTGTAAGCTCAGTGTACTGGAGATGCGCTTATTAAGCCTTTCTAGCTTTGAAGCAAACTTCTTCCTTGAGTCTGCGCCGTCTTAAAAACCAAACCCTAATCTTGCTAGTTCAGTTCGTGTGTTTTACGTGAGCGCGTTGAACTAGTGTGCATGGACCTTAGCCACGAGTTTTTCGGCCTAGACGCTAATAACACGAAAACACTTTGGTCCTGGGTTTTCGATCTCTGTTTTTGCGCTTAGTCTTGCTTCTTTGGTCACTTCACTTGAGCTATAGATTAATTTATCCGGGTTCCCTGCGGGGCTACCTCGCTCCATGAACTCACTCCACTCCCCCTTACTGGAATAGAAGACTCGGTAATCAGTCTCAAAAAAAGAGGGAAAAGGTAGCTCCTGAGTAAGAAGATAAAGAATAGTTCCTTTATTTCAATTTAACTATTTATCTTTCTGTAAGCGAAGGTATCGAATGACTTTCTATTCAGCTTAGTAATCAATTCCATCGCTTACTGTTCTCCTTCGGATCCTTAGTAAGTAGTCAGTCTGTTGCTTGTTTAGTAAAGGTCACTTCCCTTTTCTTGCTAAAGAAACTTTATCACCATCTCCAGGGCGATCCGTTCACAGAGTCCTTTCCCATTCTACCTAGGGCAACATGTTGAATGAATATTCCGGAGAGCCAAGAGAGAATGAACTGCCAATAGACTTTAATTAAAAGCTAAATAGAATAGAATTGATTACAGTTGCAGAATCAGAATAATCGGAACTATTCTTTATCTTCTTACCGTTCGTGACCCTATTAGTGAGCCAACAAGCAACAAGTAAACTTCCAAAGCTTCTAACAAGCAAGCTTCAATCGGTCAAATCCCCGAGTGAGGTGCCCTAACGCTATACTATAGGCTTGAGCTAATCATTCCTTCCTCTTGCGAGCAAGCGATTTCACATTCTTCTCCCTATCAGGCCTTTTGTCCTCGTAAGCAACGGTATTCCATCACTTAGTAGCTATGGTATTCAATCACTCGAGCTAAGCGAAGAGGTATGAGATCACTGAAAGGAGAGGATTGAATCGGATGCTCGGATGATCGACCGATAGGGAAAGGTTACAGCTGTAAGAAATGCGGTTACTACACTCTGATTTATCTGATTCTCGTTCGCCCACTTTACTTCTTCCTTCTTTGGCGCTGCTGGAGATGCCCCACAAGGCCTTCTTTCTCAAGATTTCACGCGGTGAACAAAAGGAAGCAACGCCGCTACAAGCAATAGAAAGCAACGTTTATTAATCCATTTCAGTAGGTGGCGGTGTACACTAAGTATCAACAAAGGACGCTTTCTCTCACCCAGCCCTTTGGAGGTGTTCACTCTTCGCCTTCGGCTTTCTATTGAATGATCCATCTGGTGTGCTATTTATACTCCCCCAGTTAGGGCTTCTCCCTTTTCAATCTACATGGCATACGTACACGAATTAATATTCAAACTCATCGACTCGGCTCAAAGCATATGATCAAAGCTCTAGTGGCGCACATAGCAATATCAGAATAGAATTCTCGTCGGCCTGACCGGCAGTAATAGCGAACTAACACTGTTCTAATAGAAAGGGGGAGTCCCTCTTTGCGGTAGATAACGCAACCGAACACAAAATTAAGCTTTCAGTCTCGCAAAGCATCTGGGCGAGCCCCTCCCCCCGGAAACAGCCAGCGAATCGATAACTGAACAAGAGGAAGTAGAGCGTCTCACGACTCTATATGCTGTACCACATACTAAGACCTAAAGCCGTTCTTAATAGAAGTCCCCAGGAGCTGGTTCCTTGAAAACTCTTCCCTTGACTTCTATACGAACTGGTCAAGATTTCACTTATTTTTCTTCGCCTCTATCAATTCCTTCGTCGAGAAAGAAAGCAATAAACGCTCGGGTGGAGGAGGAATTTAGTACCAAAAGCAAGCCGGTTCAGCCCCCCCCTACTAAGCATACGTTTATTACCAGATCCGATAACAGCGATTCTCCGTCTCTGACCGGGAGGTATCACATCTACAGACATTAGCCCCAAATGCTAGCTCGCATTATTAATTAATAGTAAGTCGCTACATCATGCTTTTGAGGAAGCTAGGAAAAGAAAATAGAGACTCCCTCCTAAGAAAGGATCTGCTAGCCTTTCTTTCCCGTCCTGTCATCCGGCAAAACATTAGGTTTAGCTTATATAAATGTGTTGGTTGGAGCAATGGGATTTGATTCCCCTGATCTACGATCACCCTCTTAAATCTATATTCGACAGCTTGAAGAGGGCTTGCTTCTTGCTAAAGATAAATTATCTCATTGAAGAAGGCATCGCCTGCCCAATGACAAGCAAAAGACGAAGAAGGAACTTACTAGACCTCCTTGCGCCCATAGCTTGACCTCAGCCTTGAACTACCTGCACGGAAGCCTTCCCTTCCTGGCGCGCAGACAGACCATCTTTAGTGAAGTCCCTCCTTCCCCTAAAGCATCCATTTCGTCAAAGAAGGACGGAGCAGGCACACTTACTACTCTGATTGGGCGTGGACTGGGAAAAAAAAGTAGCAGCTAAAGGAAAGCTATAAAAAAGGTATTGGCGAATAAATTTCAAAAAATAGAAAGGAAAGAGGCACCACTCGCGAATCCTTTATTTCTTGGTTTCGCTACCTGTGATAAAAACAATTAACGTATTAGATCTATCCATCTTTTGGTCCAGTAAAGAAGGAAGATAGGAAGAGGCATCTGTCTATCTAGCCCTGAAGTACACATTACAGGTTCAAGTCCTCTATTTATCTGTCTGAGTTGTTCGTGGTCAGAAGGTTGAGCATAGAATGGCAGTTTCGCGTACTCCTCTGTCTTTTTCCTATCTTCTCTCGGAATTAGGTGTAGCTATATCATAAGCTCATGTTTCACAGATATTGACTTTGATTTATCTTCCATGGCTAATGTAAGGAAATGAGACGACTCTTTCTTGAACTATATAATAAAAATATCTTCCCCTCCACACCAATCACGAGTTTTTCTCCATTCCTCTCGTATATCGTCGTAACGCCCTTAATACTAGGTTTTGAAAAAGACTTTTCATGTCATTCCCATTTAGGTCCGATTCGGATCCCTTCGTTGTTTTCTTTTCCTCCCGCACCTTTTCCTCGAAATGATAAAGAAGATGGTACACTCGAATTGTATTATTTAAGTGCTTTTTGCTTGCCAAAGATCCTACTTCTACAATTGGTAGGTCACCGGGTTATTCAAATAAGTTGTGTTTTATGTGGTTTTCCCATGTTACAACTTCCGTACCAATTCGGTCGATCCGGAATGGATCGGTTAAACATTCTATTAGGGAGCCTGGTCTTTACTCTTCTGTGTGGTATTCATTCTCGTTTGGCTCTTGGAATCACATCCAGCAGTGGTTGGAACAGCTCGCAAAATCCAACCACTTCACCTACTTCATTGCCCCCAACCGTATCTCGTACCTCTATTGAAACAGAATGGTTTCATGTTCTTTCATCGATTGGTTATTCCTCTCCGTTCGTATCTCTTTTTCCAATTGCGGTGTCAATGAGTTTACAAGATTGAATGGCGCTGGGCCCAGAGTTGGTGAATTGCTACTTAAAAAATGAAATGAGAGGCCATTCAAGCTCCGACACTGTATGCATACCAGCACCATGGATATTTTAATAAATCTATTGAGTAAGGGGGCTGAAATTAAGTGCGACCAGATCTCTGGCCTAACAGACCAAACAAATCTTGCCCAACTACAATCTTTCAAAGCATGGCAAAACGTCCTCCCCATCTGTCCCACAAATAGGGCAATTTGTGATCCCTCTTTATAATTTCGCCAGGTTCGTTAATAAGCGATCCCTTCTCGCCAGCTATAGGAAATGCTTAACACGATTAGAAACTCCAAAAAAAAGTAATAGAAGTCTAGCCGGTCGAGTACCACATAAGGAGACAATCCTATCAAAGCGAAGAATCCAATGACTTCCCCCTTTTTTTGCTTATTAAGGCCTCTTTCGGTTGCTATCTAGCTTTACCGAATGAAGTTAGTCAGCTTCCTTTTCCGCTTTCAGACAAGTAGCTAAGTCGTCTTAATCCAGCGACGAAAACTCTTGCGCTAGGAGAAAGGCTCAATCCCCTCGCTTTGTCGCCCCTATCTCGTTAGCCGTTGCTTCTTCCCTCGCCTAAACCTAAACTAGTCCTACTCCTACAGCTTGCGCCGAAGATTCACTACCAGCTCTTTTACCGCCCGTAGTTGACTGATTGGAGTCAGGAACTACTTTTTGGAATATTGCCCTTTCTTTTGACTTTACTTGCCCAAAAGAAATTATATTCCTTGACACTATATATAGTTGGCTGAAACCGGACCGGAAAGGCCTTCAAACAATCCCGTACTCCTGGCTCTAGCCCGCTTCACTGCATGAAACAAACGGTTAGGTTAGACCTCTGTCTGGCATTTCTTCCCTAGAGACCTGTCCCCCCAACATTTCCTTTTGGTCTTAAGAGATAGACTTGGCTCTCTTATCTTTCAATCTGGACTTGCATGTGTTCCGCATATGACTATTTCGAGTGATTGCTGCTATCTGGCTTGAGTTAGACAAGCAGAGAAGGATCTTATGCCACCGGTGATCGGCCTGTCTATCTAGTATCTAGTACTAGGACTAGTAGAGTAGAGGCACTACCGGGCGGGGCTTCCTCGATCACAGCTTCTCGCTTAGCTAACTGCCAGACAAGGATGCAAATCAACTCCTTATATAGAATAAGATCGACACATTCAATTCAATGAAGCAGCCAGTCCGGCAGACAAGCTACTTTCTGATTCTAGGACTGGCGGATCCTCTATCTATTAGCATACCCGTACCGGCAGTTAGACTAGCACTCTCTCCCGCAGTAACCGGCTGTAAGAGAGCTGACTGTCTACCTGATTCAGTCTACTGGCAGTGAGTACCAGACTATGAGATAGCCTGGCCAGTGCATCCAATCTGATACCAGGCAGGAAGCTTATTGATTGTATCCCCGTCTGCTTTCCTTAAGATCTACAGAATACGTTATAGATGAGCCTGCCAAACGTTCCACCGGAGCGGTTTGGTTGAAAGTCCCATCCATAGGGAGTGTCGACAGAACCGTCATACACCACTTATGAAGGGGATGTAAAACACGCGGGATAACCCAGTTACCTATGGGAAATATCCTACGCTTCCCCCCACCCTCTATAGACTGACCTAGTCGGCCGAGGCTGGGCATAACCTCAGCAAACTCTGGACAAGGATGTCCGACTCTAACAGCTTCCTCAAATGCAGAACAACCTATCTGCGAGATGAGTTCGTTGTTAGGGTCAAAACAATACCTCGTCCAAGGAAACCACAACGCGCCTAACCAATTAGCTTGTTGACGCCCACGGAACTGATTCCGAGACTCAGCAAGTTGAAACCTTGAATGGATTTCAAAAGGGAAGGCTCGGAAGACAGATGGAACTCCTTTCTTACGACGAGAGCCCTTCAATCGGATAGGCTTCATCTTAGATGGTGTGGCCTTCCAGGTCGGATCGGATCCCAAGTCATTCCTTGTAGCAAAGGAATACTAGAGATAGACGGAACATACCGATGCAGTAATTCTTAAAAAAAAATAAGAATTCGCAGCATCGGTAGCCAAGGCCTTCACATTAGAAGGGGGAGTAGAGATAGAAGAGAAAGTTGATCTATCCACTTTCTTAGCCAATTAAAAAATGTTTGCTATAGTAAAGAAAGATACAACTTGACTACTATATCTGCTCGATCATCACGCCTACGGATCACCTTACGGTGAAACGGGGGAATGATCCTTGGGAGTCCCGTCCTCGTGAGAGAGATGGGAACAGATAGTTCGGTCAACCTCTTAGGGTGAGTAGAAGAAGAATAGTGCATAAAGCATGTTGATGCTTGTTTACAGTAAAGTGCAACATACAGCCACCCTGATCGACGGCCTAACTTTACTACCTGTTTAACCAGGTGATGAACACCAAGACAGATTTCTATCGTTAACCCACCGGTGACCACCAAAGGAATCTTCAAAAGAACCTTAGTTTAGTAGTAGGGTCTTTTCCAAAATGCCCTTGCTTTTCAGTAACGCTCGAAATCACTGATGTCGAGTTCAATCAGAGTAGCTTACGGACTTGGAACCTCTGGCTGAAAAGATTGAATTACTTCAAAGGGAGGGGTTTCTCGGCGAATTCCGGGTATTCAATCTCTTTTTTCGGACTTTGCCGGGCTCTTCCCTTTCCTTTTAAAAATTGCCTCCAACAAGCTCTTGAAAGTCTTTGACTAAGCCTCCTTCCCGCTCTACTGGAAACTTTCCAATATGCTTCGAGTG
>C688J18823_10001419_pt1 | contig 14729 bp, 13 predicted proteins | sample HopSoiMetagenom1_FD_18823 | JGI IMG/M metagenome (IMG submission 18823)
TTGCCCGGCAATGCGCCCGCCGACACGAAGGTCACGATGAACGGCGTCGCGCTCCTGCGGGACCCGAATCTCAACGGCAACTTCTTCCGCCTCGACCCGGCGGGCCCGCAGCCGAGCATCGGCTGGGGCGGCCAGCTGGTGCTGGTCGCGACGGGCACCGATCCGAAGGATGGCAAGGCGATCCAGCGACAGCTGGTGCTGGACTGCCCGAAGGACATCTCGGTGACCTCGACGCCGGCGGTGGGCGCCTCGCTCGCCGGAGCGACTTCCCTGACCATCACCTCGCCGTCGGACATCACCTTCAACGTCGGGGTCCCCATCGTCGCCCAGATCTTCCCGCAGGCGACGCTCTTCGGCTACGACCGCGCGTCGCGCCAGCTCCTGCCCTCTGGCTCGCCGCACAACATCGGCCCCGGGCCGCTGAACGTCACGGTTCCGGTGACCCCGACGACGGGTGACGCGTACCTGCTCGATCTCCGCTGGCCAGGCGTCTTCATCCTCGATGGCCAGAGCGGAGCCTTCTGCGGCCTCGCCAAGCGCTGGACGTACGCGAAGTGAGCAAGGGTTCATGGCGCCCCGACCCACCCCTCGGGAAGTGGGGCGCGGCGGCCCCCGGTGGCAAACGTCACCGGGGGCCGTCTCTTGTCGGCGAATCGCCAACCAATGGACGTTCGTCGGCGAAGGAACTGGCCGCCCTGGGTGGATCCGGTGCCGGCGCGCGAATTCCGCTGCAACTTCAGTGCTTTCGCGCCGTCCCATCCAATTGGGCTCCCATGCAGTTCAAATTCTAAACTCGCCGCCATCGCAGATGCGACGACATTTCAACGAGTTATGGGTGGCACACCCAATGCACTCGAATCTGCCTGCCGAGGGGGGCTTGATGGCGCGTGGGCCCCCGGAGCCCACGCGCCGTCAGTATGACCAGGGGATCTTGCCGAAGGCGGCGGGACGCTTTTGCAAGAAAGCGTCGCGCCCTTCGCGCGCCTCGTCAGTCCCGTACGCCAGCCGCGTCGCCTCTCCCGCGAAGATCTGCTGACCCACCAGGCCGTCGTCGATCAGGTTGAAGGCGAATTTGAGCATGCGCTGCGCGGTGGGGCTCTTGGCGCAGATCTTCCGCGCCCACTCCAGCGCCGTCCGCTCGAGGTCCGCGTGCGGGACGACCCTGTTCACCATGCCCATGCGGTGCGCGTCGTCCGCGCCGTACTCGTCGCCGAGGAAGAAGATCTCGCGCGCGAACTTCTGTCCCACTTGCCGCGCCAGGTAGGCCGACCCATAGCCGCCGTCGAAGCTGGCCACGTCGGCGTCGGTCTGCTTGAAGCGCGCGTGCTCGCGGCTGGCGATGGAGAGATCGCAGACCACGTGCAGGCTGTGCCCGCCTCCCGCAGCCCAGCCGGGCACGGCGCAGAGCACCACCTTGGGCATGAAGCGGATGAGCCGCTGCACCTCGAGGATGTGCAGGCGGCCGGCGCGGGCGGGATCGACGCTCTCCTGCGTCTCTCCGGCGGCGTATTTGTATCCGTCCTTGCCGCGGATGCGCTGATCGCCGCCGGAGCAGAACGCCCAGCCGCCGTCCTTCTTCGAGGGGCCGTTGCCGGTGAGGACGACGCAGCCAACGTCGGAGGACATGCGCGCATGGTCGAGGGCGCGGTAGAGCTCGTCGACGGTGCGCGGGCGGAAGGCGTTGCGCACCTCCGGCCGATCGAAGGCGATGCGCACGGCGCCGGTGTCCACCGCGCGGTGGTAGGTGACGTCGGTGAAATCGAAGCCGGGCACCTGCCGCCAGGCGGCTGGATCGAACAGCTCGGACACCATGTGGTTCCTCCGCGGAGTCGCTGCCTCGCGGAGGGCTTACCGCGGGGGCGCGCCGCGGACAACACGGAGGGGCGGAATCACTGGTAGGGCACGAACCCTCGTTTCCGGGAACGCCCGGAGTGCAGTCAAGCGAATCCAACTCCACCCGGCCAATTCAACCCCGTAGCCCGGCAACTTGTGCAAAGCCGAATTGGCCCGCGCGGTTGCGCGATGCGAGTCCCGAAGTTGTGCAGAGTGCCCGCGCGTCCTATGCATGCCGTCCCATGGCCGTTCCATTGCCCGCGCCGCAGGCCGCTCCACGCTGGCGTAGCGATCCCTACCGCGTCTTCTTCCCCCTGGGCGTCCTGCTCGCCTGGGCAGGAGTGCTCCATTGGCTGCTGCTGGCCACCGGCGTCATCGGCGAGTACCGATCCATCTTCCACGCCTTCGCGCAGATCGAAGGCTTCATGACCTGCTTCGCGGTGGGCTTCCTCTTCACGCTCATCCCACGCCGCACCGGCACCTCGCCGCCGGCAGCGTGGCAAATGATCGTGGCGCTGATCGCGCCCGTGGCCATCGTGATCAGCGCCTGGTACGAGAAGTGGGCCCTATCGCAGATCCCCTGGCTCGTGCTGATGGCGGTGCTCATCCAATTCGCGGTGAGCCGGTTCCGCGCGCCGGGAGCGGGGCTGCGCGTGCCCAACAGCTTCGTCTGGGTGGTGCTGGCGCTCTTGATGGGCGTTGCCGGATCGATCCTCGCCGGCGTGGGCGCGGCGCTGGGCGACGAGACGTTCTGGATCCACGACGCCGGGCGATCGCTGGTGCTGCAGGGAATGTTCACCGGGCTGGTGCTGGGCATCGGCGGCATGCTCCTGCCCGTGATCACACGCGGCGTGCCTCCACTCGCGGGCGCCACGCCCTCGGCAGGGGCGAAACTCTGGCACCTCGCGGCCGGGCTGGCCTTCATCGCCACCTTCTTCGTCGAGGCCCGAGCGGTGCCGCTGGCCTACGCGCTCCGCGCCCTCCTGGTGCTGGCGACACTGCTCGCTTCGGCGGAGATCTTTCGCCCGCCCACCGTCCCCGGCCTGCACCGGCGGCTGGTTTGGACGGCCGCGTGGCTCTTGCCCCTGGGCTACGGCTGCGTGGCGGTGTTTCCCCAGTATCCCAAGGCCGGATTGCACGTGGTCTTCATCGGTTGCTTCGCGCTGCTCGCGCTCTGCATCTCCACGCACGTGGTGCTCTCGCACGGAGGCGCGCCGCGGCTGCTGGAGGCACGGCCCTGGCCGGTGGCGCTGATGGGCGCGCTGCTCCTCATCGCGGTGCCGTTGCGCGCGCTGGTGAACGTCGATGCCGCGCACCCCTATCGATGGCTGGGCAGCGCGGCCGCCTCGTTCCTGGCCGCCACCCTGGTGTGGGCTGCGTTCCTGATCGCGTCGTTGCGCTCAGCCCGGTGAAGAGCCGCGGGGCGATGGACCGCTCCTCGTCCTCCTGGTGCAGGGGCAAGGCGACGAAGTGGTAGCGGTGGACGCGCTGCGCGGCGGCGGCCACCTCCGCGTCCGGGGCCGGATCGGCCGAAGCCAACCGCCCGGCGAGCGCGGTGAAGGCACGGATGCAAACGTGGCAGGCGAGCAGGAGGTCGGCCGGACCGCCCGTCGCGGGATCGTGCGTCGAGGCCCCCAGGATTTGCAGCATCGTCTCTTTTCGGGCGATCGCTCAGGATTTGAGCAGCGCCTCCACCCGGGCGTCGTCGCCCCGCTCCATCGCCGCCTCGATGAGCAGGCTCTCGCGGTCGCGATAGATGGACGCCACCGCCAACACGCGGCCCGCCTGCCGATACGCGACCAGGCAGTTGCGGTCCTTCACGCTGCCGGTCACCTGGATGGTGTCCCATGCTTCCGCATGTCCCACGTAGTTGATGGGCACGTCGTAGTGCTGGCTCCAGAAGAAGGGCAGGTCGCGATACCGCTCCTGCGAGCCCAGCATGGCGCGCGCCGCGTGTTGCCCCTGCCGCTCGGCCACCACCCAGTGCTCCACGCGGATGGGCCGGCCGGTGCGCGGGTCGGGGAAGCGGGCGATGTCGCCGGCCGCCCAGACGCCGTCGGCGGCGCGAAGGGTCGCGTCCACCACCACGCCCTTGTCCACGCGCAGGCCGGCCTGCTCGGCCAGTTGCAGCCGCGGCCGCACTCCCACGCCCATCACCACCAGATCCGCCGCCAAGCTGGAGCCGTCGTCCAGCGCCACCGACCCCGCGTCCATGCGCGCCGGCTTGCGGCCCAGGTGGAAACGGACGCCGTGCTCCTCGTGCAACGCGCGGACGAAGTCGCCCAGCTCGGGCCCGAGCACGCGCTCCAGCGGACGCGCTTCCGGCGCCACCACCGCCACCTCCATCTTCCGCGCGCGCAGGGAAGCCGCCACCTCCAGGCCGATGAAGCTCGCGCCGATCACCACCGCGCGCTGGCCTTCGCGGGCGCGCGCCACGATGGCCTTGCTGTCCGCGAAGGAGCGCAGCAAGAGGGCGCGCTCCGCGCCGGGGATGGGCAGCCGGATGGGCTCGGCGCCGGTGGCGAGCAGCAGCGCGCCGTACCGCAGCGGCTGGCCCTTGGAGAGCCGCACCTCGCGCCGCGCGACGTCGATGCCCATGACCTCCGCACCCTCGAGCAGGTCGATCTTCTGCGCGGCATAGAAGTCGCTGCCGCGCAGCGGGATCCACTCTTCGGGCGCGGTGCCGGCGAGATAGTCCTTGCTCAAGTTCGGCCGGTCCACCGGGACGGTGCCTTCGCCCGCGAGCAGGGCGATGGGATTCTGGTAGCCCAGGCGCCGCAGCTCCTCGGCGCAGGCATTGCCAGCGGCGCCCGCGCCGACGATGACCACGCGCTCCGGTCCCGCCGCCGTCGCGGGTTGCGGCGCCGTCAGGCGGCCGCCCACGCGAACGCGCCCTCCTTGCTGCTCGACGCGATAGCAGGCCACCGGGTCGCGCCCCGGCCGCGACGGCGCTCCGGTGCGCAGGTCGAAGCGGGCGTGGTGCCAGGGGCAGCGGATGGTGTTGCCCTCGACGATGCCTTCCGCGAGCGGACCGCCGTAGTGCGAGCAGGCCGCGCCCACCGCGCACAGCTCGCCTCCGCTGCGCACCAGCACCACCGCCTCGCCCCCCGCGTGCCCGAGGAGCGGCTCCCCCTCTTTCAGCTGCGCCGCCTCGACTCCGGCCGCCAGATCCGGTCCCTTCAGCTCCTGTGGTCCGCTCATCGGTTCACCCCGGGGAGGAGGCAGCTTAGCGCCAACCGTTGGCGGCCGCCGTCGCATCGCGCGGCGTCTGTCCACCGGCGCCAGGGCACCGAGAACGAAGGCGGCCCGAGGTTCCCGGTCCGGCGCCCAGGCGCCCGCTCGCCCGCGACTCCGGACCAGAATCGCACCGTCGATGCGAATGGGGTGGAAGATCGCCGGGCGAAGCAGCAGGATGTGAGCGGAGCCGTGCCCGTCGGGAGGCCCCCATGGCCAAAGATTCCGAGCAGAACAAGCGCAGCGCGATGGCGTTCTACGACCTGATGTTCAACGAAGCCAGGCCACGCGAAGCGGTCGAGAAATACGTCGGCGACCAGTATCGGCAGCACAACCCCGGCGTCGGCGACGGCAAGGCGGCCTTCATCGAGTATTTCGAGCGGATGGCGCGCGAATACCCGGGCAAGCGCGTCGAGTTCAAGCGCGCCATCGCGGAGGGCGACTACGTGGTGCTGCACTGCCGGCAACAGTGGCCGCGCGATGGCGACTGGGCCGGCATCGACATCTTCCGCTTCGACGAGCGCGGCAAGATCGTCGAGCACTGGGACGTGCTCCAGCGCGTGCCCGAAAAGTCGGCCAACCCCAACACGATGTTCTGAGGAGGTGCCGGATGGCGGATCTGTGCGGTCATCTGCAGAAGCTCGATCCCACGCGGCGCGAGCCCGTGAAGCCGAGCGGCCACGGGTGCAAGGAGTGTCTCGCGTCGGGGGACGAGTGGGTGCAGCTGCGGCTCTGCATGTCCTGCGGGCACGTGGGCTGCTGCGACTCGTCCCCCAACAAGCACGCCACCAAGCACTTCCACGCGACGCGCCACCCCGTCATCCGCGCCTTCGAGCCGGGAGAGGAATGGGCCTACTGCTACGTCGACGAGAGCACCATCGACCAGGTGCCCGCCCTGCCGGGCGAGTCGGCGCAGCGCCATTACTCCGCGCCGCACGCGACGCATCCGTGACGCCGCGGCTGGGACGCGACGGTCCCGAGCTCACTCGCTTCGGCCTCGGCATGGCGGCGCTGGGCCGCCCTGCGTACATCACCATCGGCCACCAGGGCGATCTCCCGGAAGGGCACTCGGTGGAAGCGGTGGAGGCGCACGCGCACCGCGTTCTCGATCGCGCCTGGGCAAGCGGCATCCGCTACTTCGACGCCGCGCGATCGTACGGCCACGCCGAACGGTTCTTGCGCGCCTTCTTCGAGAGCCGGAAAATCAAGCCCAAGGACGTGGTGGTGGGATCGAAGTGGGGATACCGCTACACGGGCGACTGGGCGGTAGACGGGCGGGTGCAGGAGGTGAAGGACCACGGTGTCGCCATGCTGCGCGCCCAGGCGGCGGAATCGACTTCGATCCTGGGACCGTACCTGCGCCTGTACCAGATTCATTCGGCCGCGCCGGAAACCCGGGTGCTGGAGAACGAGCCGGTGATCTCCGACCTGCTGCGGCTGCGCGAGCACGGCGTCCAGCTCGGGCTCACCACCACCGGTCCCAGCCAGCTGGAGACGGTGCGCCGGGCGATCGACCTGCGCTTCGACGGCCGGCCCCTCTTCACGGCCGTCCAGGCGACGTGGAACATCATGGAGCGCAGCGCCGAGGCGGGGCTCCGCGAAGCGCACGACGCGGGGTTCACCGTGCTGGTGAAGGAAGCGCTGGCCAACGGCCGCCTGACCTCGCGCGGGGACGCGGGGCAGGCCGGGCCCCTGCGCGCCGTGTCGACCCGGATGGGACTGTCCCCTGACGTGGTGGCGCTGGCCTTCGTGGCCATGCAGTCCTGGGCCGACGTGATCCTGATAGGCGCCGCCACCGAGGAGCAGCTCGACTCGAATCTGCGCGCCGGCGAGGTGGCGGTTTCGCCCGAGGATCTGCGCGCGCTGGAGGCGATGCGCGTGCCGCCGGAGCTGTACTGGTCGCGGCGCGCGGCGCTGCCCTGGAATTGATCCGGGCTTCAGCCTTCCAGCATCGCGCCGCAGGCGCGCTCTGCCGCCGCGAAGAGGATCTCGTCGCGGCCGCGCGGACCCACGAGCTGCAATCCCAGGGGGAGACCCGCGGGGCCCCGCAGCACAGGAAGCGAGACGCAAGGGGTGTGCAGCAGCGTCCAGATCCGGCAGAAGAGTGGATCGCCCGTCGCCGAGACCCCCAACGGCGCCTCGCCGCCGGCAGCCGTCGTCAAGAGCGCCGAGACGCCGACGAAGATGGCGTCGAGCTCGGCGCGGCAGCGCTCCGCCCGCTCGCGCGCCGCCTGCAGGCGCTCCGCGGGGACGGCCCTGCCGGTCTGCAAGAACTCGCGCAGCCGGGGGCTCAGCTCCGAGGAGCGCTGCTCGAGCTCGAAGCGCAGCGAGGCCGCGGCTTCCGCGCCCATGATGGCGATCTGTGCGTCCACGAGGCCAGCAAACGACGCGCCGAGCTGCACCTCGCGCACCTCCAGGCCGGCGCGCTGCAGGCGAGCAGCGGCGGCCTCCACGGCGGAACGCGTCGACGGCTCTGCCCGGTCCCACGTCTCGGTCTTGCAGAGCCCGAAGACCGGCCGCGACTCCGGCGGTCGAGGGCGCAGCGGCGCTCCCAACGCGGAGAGCGCGACAGGCACATCCTCCAATTCGCGCACGAAGAAGCCAAGCGTGTCGAGCGACGGCGCCATCGGCCGGACGCCGGCCATGGGCAATGCCCCGAACGTGGATTTCCATCCGATCACGCCGCAGAAGGAGGCGGGGCGGACGACCGAGCCCGCCGTCTGCGTGCCGAGCGCGAGCGGAACCATCCCGTCGGCCACCGCCGCCGCGGAGCCGCTCGACGATCCGCCCGGCGTCCGCGACGGATCGCGGGGGTTGCGCGTCTTGCCCGGCGAGTACACGGCGAACTCGGTGGTCACGGTCTTGCCCAGCACGACCGCGCCGGCCCACCGCAAGGCGCGCACGCATTCGGCGTCGGCAGCAGGCCGATGCCCTCGGTAGATCGGCGACCCGTACGCCGTGGGAAGGTCCGAGGTGTCGATCAGGTCCTTGATTCCCACCGGCAGCCCGCAGAGGGGTGGGCGCTCGCGCAGGCCGTCGATCTGGCGCGCCTCCCGCAACGCTCCGTCGGCGTCGAGCACTTCCCAGGCCTGCACGGCGGGCTCGCGCTCCGCGATGCGCGAAAGGCACTGCTCGACCAGGCCCTCCGCCGTGAGCTCGCGGCGCGAGAGCAGGTCGACCGCGCGGGCCGCGCCGATCATGCGCCGCACCTTTCGCGCGCGATCTCCACGTAGGCGGCCGCCGCCTGCTCGATGCGCTCCACTCGGCAGTGCTCGTCGGTCTGGTGGCAGAGCGCCATCTCGCCCGGGCCCAACACCACGGTGGGAATGCCGCCGAAGGCCGGCGTGAGGACGCTGGCATCGGTGAAGTAGGTGGCGGTGCCGGTGACCGCCGGCTCTCCGGTGATGCGCGCGACGATCTCCGTGATCGACCTCACGAAGGGATCGTCCTCGCGCGTCCGCACGCCGGGCAGATCGACGATGGAGCTGAGCTCGACCTCGTCTCCCAGCAGCTCTTGCAGCCGTGCACGCAGCGCGGCGTGCCCCTGGGCGGGGATGGTGCGCATGTCGATGCCGATCACCGCCTCGTCGGGGACCGAGTTGACGTTCATGCCGCCCTGGATCAACCCGATGTTGAGGGTCGGCTCGCCGAGGAGGGGATCGGGTTTGACGTCGAAGCGGAAGGCATCCAGCGCAAGCACCGCGCGCGCCGCCTTGACCACCGCGTTCACGCCCATGGAAGGCATGGAGCCGTGCGCGGTCACGCCGCGCGTCCGCGCCCGGAGCCAGAGCGCGCCCTTGTGGCCGATCACCGGCACGTTCCCGGTCGGCTCGCCCACGACCATCGCGGACGCCTTCCCCAGCGCGCCTTCGCTGCGCGCAAGGTGCAAGGCGCCTTCGCACCCCGTCTCCTCTCCCGCCACCAACAGGAGCGTCAGCCCCGCCTTGCGCAGCGGCGTCCTGCCCAGCTCGAGCGCAGCGCACACCATCGCGGCCACGCCGCTCTTCATGTCGCTCGATCCGCGGCCATAGAGCTTGCCGGCGTCGATCTCGCCGCCGAAGGGCTGGTGCTTCCAGGGCGCCGCGCCCAACGGCACGGTATCGATGTGTCCCGCAAAGCAGAATGGCGTCCCTCCGCCGTCGCGGCGGGCCACCACGCTGGCCCGCCCGGGCGCGAACTCGTGCAGCCGCACGGCGAATCCGGCGTCTTCCAGCAGGCGGCCCAGCCGCTCGGCGCAAGGTCGCTCCGGGCTGACGGGATTCACCGTATCGATGCGGACCAGCTCCCGCGTCAGCTCGACGGCGTTCATCAACTCTCCTCCAATGCTACGGGCTCCGCCCTCCGCCCGTCGCCGGGGGGACCCCGGCTCCTCCTCCAATGCTACGGGCTCCGCCCTCCGCCCGTCGCCGGGGGGACCCCGGCTCCTCCTGCCCCGAAATAGGCGGCGCGCACCTGGTCGTCCTGGATCAGATCGGCCGCAGCGCCTTGCGCCACCACCCTGCCCTTGGAGAGTACGTACCCTCGCTGCGCGATGGCCAGTGTCTGGTGGACGTTTTGCTCCACCAGGAACACCGTCACGCCCTCCTGGTTGATGCGCCGGATGGTGGCGAAGTTCTCCTGCACCAGCAGGGGAGAGAGGCCCAGCGACGGCTCGTCGATGAGCAGCAGGGTCGGAGCGCCCATCAGCCCGCGGCCGATGGAAAGCATGGCCTGCTCGCCACCGGAAAGTGTCCCCGCCAGCTGCTCCCGCCGCTCGGCGAGCCGCGGGAAGGCGGCGAACACCCGGTCGAGCCGCTGCCCCACGGCCTGCGCATCGCGCGTCAGATAAGCGCCCAGGCGCAGGTTCTCCGCCACGCTGAGCCGGGGGAAGACCTTGCGCCCTTCGGGAATGCAGGCGATGCCCTCCGCCACGATGCGGTGGGTGGGCATGCGGGTCACGTCGCGTCCGCCGAAGAAGACCCTTCCACGCCGCGGCGGCGTGAGACCGAGGATCGATCGGATCAGCGTCGTCTTGCCGGAACCGTTCGAGCCCAACAGGCAGGTAATGCTGCCCTTCACGACCGTGAGCGAGACGTCCTCCAGCACGTCCGCGCGCTCGTAGGCGGTGAAGAGATTCTCGACCCGCAGCGCCTCCGTCACGATAGCCCCAGGTAGGCCTGCCGCACCGAGGCGTCCTGCGACACCTCGGCGTACGTGCCCTCGGCGATCTTGCGCCCGTAGTTGAGCACCACGCAGCGCCGCGTGATGCGCTCGATCACGCCCATCTCGTGCTCGATGAGGATGATGGTGAGCCCAAGCTGTTGCTGCACCTGGAGGATGTCGTCCATCAGCCGCGCCGTCTCGTCGTGGGTCATGCCCGCCGACGGCTCGTCCAATAACAGGAGTCTGGGCCGGCTGATCAACGCGCGGCACACCTCCACGCGGCGGCGGTCGATCATCGCGATCCGGCCGGCCGGCTCGAGCAGGCGATCGGCGAGCGCCGCGTCGAAGATGCGCAAGAGCTCGCGCGCCTGGACAAAGCTCTCCTCCACCTTGCGGCGCAGCGCGCCGCGGCGCACCAGGTTGAACCAGAGCCCGTGCGGCAGGTGCCGGTGGTTGCCGACCATGAGGTTGTCGAAGATGGAGAGCGGGAGGCAGAGGCGCGACCGCTGGAAGGTCCGCGCGATGCCCTGGCGATACACGCCTTGCGGCGTCAGCCCGGAGATGGGCGCCCCTGCGAAGGTGATCTTTCCGGCGCTGGGCGGGAAGATGCCGGTGAGCACGTTGAAGAAGGTGGTCTTCCCCGACCCGTTGGGACCGATCAGGCCCATCACCGATCCCTCTTCGACCTCCAGGTCCAACGCCTCCAGTGCCAGAAGGCCGCCGAAGCGGCGCGTCAGCCCGCGGCAGGACAGCAGCGGCGCCATCATCGAACCTGCCCCAGCCGCCGCATGGGCCGGGGGAGAAGCCCCGCGGGCCGGAAGAGGAGGATGAGGATCACCATCGCTGCGAAGAGCAGGAACCTGTACTCCTGGATGACCTGGAGCTTCTCCGGCAAGAGGACGACGATGGCGGTGGCGAGGGAGAGCCCCCAGGGATTGCCGATGCCCCCGAGCAGCAGGATGGAGACGAAGATCAGCGACTCCGCGAAGTTGTAGTTGTTGGGCGCGATGAAGCCGATCATGAAAGCGGAGAGCGCGCCGGCCACGCCGGTGACGAAGTTGCCCAGCGTAAAAGCGGCGATCTTCCACCACGCGACGTCGAGGCCGAAGCTTGCGGCCGCCGTCTCGTCCAGCCGCACGGCGTCGAGCGCGATGCCGGCGAACGACCGCTCCAGCCGCTGCACCACCGCGAAGGCGAGGACCAGCACGAGGAGCGCGAGCGCCACGTACCGGAGATAGAACGAACCCTCGAAGGCGCCCAGCCCGACCGGCTCGTTGAAGCGCAGGGGGCCTACGCGAAGCTCCGGCAGCTTGAGGCCCTGCGGCCCGCCCAGCGTGTCGTTCACTTCCAGGAAGGTGCGCAAGAGCAGCGCGAAGGCAATGGTGACCAGCGCCGCGTAGTGGCCGCGCGTGCGCAGCACCGGCAAGAGCAGCAGCGTCCCAATCAGTCCCGCAGCGGCGCCGCCGGCCACGAGAACGAGCAGGTGCGGCATGCCCGTCGAGCGCGAGAGCACCGCGGCCGTGTAGCCGCCCACGCCGAAAAAGCTGGCGCCGGCGAAGTTCACCACGCCCGCGTACCCGAACTGCACGTTGAGGCCCAGGCAGGCGACGATGACGATGAGGATGCGGGCGATCAAGAGCAGCGAGAAGTCGTCCTCGCGCAGCAGCGCCGCCAGCACCAGCAAGGCCGCGAAGGCCAGGCCGTGTGCCAGGCGCTCCGAGCCGCCGCCCAGCGCAGCCGTGGGGCCAGCACTCCGGCCACCACCCCGACCCCGAGCAGCAGGGCAACCGCGGCCTGCGACTCCGCGCGGAGCAGGAACCAGGCGAACGCGGTCAGCAGCGCCACCGCCACCGCCGCCTTCATACGCGCTCGCTCACGCGCTCTCCGATGAGGCCGGTGGGGCGGATGGCCATCAGCACGATCACGACTCCGAACGCGAAGACGTCCTTGTAGGCGCTGGCGAAGGGCAGCGCGACCGCGCCCAGCGTCTGCAGGGCCGCGAAGAGGAAGCCGCCGACGATGGCTCCGTACAGGTTGCCGAGTCCACCGAGGATGGCCGCGGCGAAGCCGATCACGCCCAGGAGCAGCCCCATGCCGAAGAACACCTCGTTGTAATAGAGCCCGTCCATGACGCCGGCGAACGCCGCCAGCACCGAGCCCAGGGCGAAGGTCACCAGCACCACGCGCCGGAAGTCGATGCCCATGGTGCGCGCGGTCTCCTCGTCCTGCGCCACCGCGCGGATGGCAAGGCCCAGCCGGGTGCGGGTGATGAAGAGGTGGGTGCCCGCGATCATCAGCGTCCCGGCTGCCAGCAGGATCACGTTGTCGAGCCGCAGGTGGAAGGCGCCGAAGTTCCAGCCGGACGACGGCAGCAGCGCGGGAAACCGCTGCGGCTGCGATCCTCCCGGGTAGAAGAGGCGGATCGCCTCCCGCAGCACGGTCCCCCCCATCAGCGTGACCAGGAGCACGTTGAGCTGCGGGGCGCCCTTGATCGGAAGCACGATGAAGCGCCCCACCAGCGCGCCCAACAGGGCGGTCGCGAGCGCCGCGGCGAGCAGTACGGCGACGAGCAGCAGCGCGGGCGAGGTCACGCCCGCGGCGGAGAGGCCGGCCCAGGCCAACAGGCCCGCGAAGGCGCCGGCCGCCACCACGTCGCCGTGGGCGAACTGGATCACGTCCAGCACGCCGAAGAAGAGCGTGAACCCCACCGCGACCAGCGCGTACATCATCCCCAGCATCGCGCCGTTCATCACGTACTGCGCGACCAGGCTGGCGGACATGGTCACTTGCCGGCGAGCTTGCGCTTTCCGGCGGCGTACTCGCTGTCCTCCCACAGCACCCACTTGCCGTCCTGCACCACGTACTTGCTGATGGCGGGCACCGTGTTCTGGCCGTGCTCGTCGAAGCTGATCTGTCCGACGATGGATTCCACGCCCTTGACGTGCGCCGGCGCGAGCTGTGCGACGATCTTCTTGCGGTCGGGGCCCGTCTTCTCGATGGCGTCCATCAAGAGCACCGCCGCGGCGTAGGCGAAGGGCCCATACGCCTCGGGCGGGTTGGCATAGGCCTGCTTCTGGTAGTCGGCGAGGAACTGCTTGCCGCCGGGCAGCTTCTCCGCCGGCGCGCCCTCGCGGAAGGCCAGCACTCCTTCGGCCAGCGGGCCCAGCGCCTTGATGAAATCGTCGTTGACGATGCCGGAGGTGCCGTCGAACTGGGCCTTGAGGCCGAGCTTGTCCATCTGCGCGCGGACTCGCACGCCGATGGGGGTGAGCCCGCCGAAGTAGAGCACCTCGGGGTTGAGCGCCTTGATCTGTGTCAGCTCGGCGGTGAAGTCCTGCTGGTCGGCGGTCACGCCGAAGTCGCCCACGATCTGCCCGCCGTCCTGCTTGACGAACTGGGTGAAGTACTTGTCGTGGCCCTTCCCGTAATCGGTGGTGTCGTGGATGACGGCGAACTTCTTGTAGCCCTGGCCGGTGACCAACCTCGCGTTGGCCTCGTTCTGGTTGATCATCGTGCCGTTGACGCGGTGGATCTCCTTGAAGTCGTTCGCGTAGGTGATGTCGGGCAGCACCGCGCCCCAGACGATCACCGGCACCCCGAAGCGGTGCCAGGTGTCCACCGTCGCCATCGCCACCACCGAGCAATAGTGCGTCACCCCCGCCACGATGGTGCGGTCCGAGCCTGCCCGGGTGGCCATCTGCACGCCGGCGTCCGGCTTGCATTCATCGTCCAGCACCACCAGCTCGTANTGGTACTTGGCCTTCGCATCCGCGTTGCGCAGGCGAACCGCCAGGTCCGCCGAGTTGCGGCCCCCGAGGCCGATGGCGGAGTTGCCGCCCGTGAGCGGTCCGACGAAGGCGATCCGCACGGTCTCCTTGGCCGATGCGGCGAAGGACAGCGCGACCGTCAGGGCTGCGGCGGCAAGTCTCATGACGTCCCTCCTCGGCAGGCAGGGGCGAGACCGTAGCAGAAATGTCCCGCCTCAGCCTGCGCTCGGCTCGCCCGAGAGACGGCGCTGGATGCGGCGGCGCACCACATCGACGTGCTCGCGGAAGAAGTAGAGGTTGTCCGCATAGGCCAGCGGGGTGCGGATGCCGTTGACCGCTCGCTCCGTCTCGTCCAGGCGGCGGAGCATCTCGGTGAGATTCTCCCGCCCGCCGTCCTGCTCGAGCTGCAGCTCGATCTCCTTGAGCCGCGCGTACCAGCGGAAGACGCGCGAGCGGATGCGCCAGCGATACGCCGCCGGCAGGATGCGGCTGAGCGGAACCACGATGGCGATGAGGGGCAGGAGCATCACCCAGAGCCGATCGACCAGGTTGGCTGCCCAGAACGGCAGGTAACGTTGCAGGAAAGGAACTCCCGCCTGGTAGTAGCGCCGGGCTTCCGCGCTGGTGGGAAAGCCCGTCTCGAGCGGCGCGGGGAACTCGCCCGACTTGTCGAGCAGGCCGGCGGAGGCGTGCACTTCGGTGGCCGCGCGCAACAACAGATATGCCAGCGCCGGGTGCAGGCGCTCCTGGGCG
>C688J18823_10001421_pt1 | contig 14724 bp, 16 predicted proteins | sample HopSoiMetagenom1_FD_18823 | JGI IMG/M metagenome (IMG submission 18823)
AATCGCTGACGCCCGGCTACATCACCATGGGCGGCTTCATCCCGGCGCAGGACGAGCACGGCTGGTATGACACCGGCGACCTCGGCTACATCATGGAGAACGGACACATCGTGGTGTGCGGCCGCGTCAAGGACGTCATCATCATGGCGGGCCGCAATATCTATCCCACCGACATCGAGCGCGCCGCAGGCCGCGTCGAGGGAGTGCGGCCGGGCTGCGCCGTCGCGGTGCGCCTGGATGCCGGACACTCGCGTGAGACATTCGCCGTCGCAGTCGAGTCCAACGCCTGGCAGGACCCCGACGAGGTGCACCGCATCGAGCGTCAGGTCGCACACGAGGTGGTGGCCGAGGTCGACGTGCGTCCGCGCAACGTCGTGGTGCTGGGGCCGGGCACCATCCCCAAGACCCCGTCGGGCAAGCTGCGCCGCTCCAACTCGGTCTCGCTGGTCACCTAACCCCCACTACCGCGAGCGTGCGTGTCTGCGGGCGACACGCCGTCGAAAATGCTGACTTTGCGCACGCTCGCGCACAAGCCGTCACCCCAGGTGCGGTGATTCAGACTTCCCCAGTGCGACGGGTGGCAGGTATTCACCAACCAAGGTGCGATGCCACCACACGTGCTCGCGCAACAATTCCCGCCGCGTGCTGAACCGGTACTCGTAGAGCTGTGCCCGCACATACCGCGGTGGCGCATCGAAAAATGGATTGTGTCGAAGCAAGCGCAGCGTCGAGGGATCGTTTCGCAGCAGGCGTATGACGAACGGGCCGATCCACTCCAACGCGTACGCCGGTGAGAGCGCGGCGAACCACATGAGCCAGTCCAGGCGCAGATGGTAGGGCGCCCATTGGCGTGGCAGCCGGTGGAGATCGCCGGGCTTGCCTTTGAATCCGTATTCCTTCCACGCCGTCTGTTCGGTGATCTCCGGCTCGTCGGTACCCTCGACCACCACCTCGAGCCGGATACGGCCGATGCTGCCGAACGCGCCGTAGGTGTTGACCAGGTGATATGGGTTGAACGAGGCATTCATCTGCTGATGGCTTCCCACCATGTTGCGCACCGGCCAGTAGCTCAGGAACGCCGTCAGCGCGGTGAAGGCGATGACCACACCGGCGAACCAGAGCGGCGGGCTGGGCATGGCGGGCGGATCGGGTACCGGCAGCACCGACGCTAACGACGATTGATCGATCGCGCTGAAGGCGAGAATGATCGTGATCCAGTTCAGCCAGGCGAAGTTGCCGGAGAGCACGAGCCACAGCTGCGTGACGATGATGACCGCCGCGGCCACGCTCGCCACCGGCTGCGGAGCGAACAGCGCGAACGGCACGACGAGTTGAGCGAAGTGATTGCCCGCCACCTCGATTCGGTGCAGCGGCCTGGGTAGGTGATGGAAGAACCAACTCAGCGGACCCGGCATCGGTTGTGTCTCGTGGTGGTAGTCCAGGCACGTCAGGTCGCGCCAACACGGATCGCCGCGCAGCTTGATCAGCCCCGCCCCGAACTCCACCCGGAACACCAGCCAGCGCGCCAGGAACAGCGCCAGCACCGGCGGCGCTGTCTCGTCGTTGCCGAGGAAGATCGCGATGATTCCGGCCTCCAAAAGCAATGACTCCCAGCCGAACCCGTACCACCTTTGGCCGACGTTGACGATCGACAGATAGAGCACCCACAGCGCCAGCCAGACCAGCATGGCGGCCCACAGCGGTACCAGATCGTTCACGCCGGCGACGACTGCCGCCGACAGCGCCGCTCCACCCCAGCAGACGATCGCGAAGAATCGGTCGGAGTAGTGGAAGTGGAAGATGCTCGGTGCGGTCCCGAACGACACCCGCTCCACGAACCGCGGCACCGGAAGCATTCCGTGGTCACCGATGAGTGCTCGAAATTGTCGCGCGGCCGCGATGAAGGCGATCAGATAGATCGCCGCCACGCCGCGCTGCAGTAGCTGTCTAGCCAGCCAATACTCGGGTGCTACAAACCATTCCGCGTCCATGTCGGGTGCTCCTGAGACGATGTACCCATCCGACGCGCGATTGAGACGTACGCGGCGATAAAACCGATGGCCCGGTGTCGGTGTGCGCGGATACGGTCGGTGGCATGACACCCGCCATTGAGGCCATCGAGCTGGTCAAGCGGTTCGGTGGCACCAGCGTCGACAAACCAGCGGTCGACGGCGTCAGTTTCGCCGTCCCGCCGGGCACGGTGCTGGGTCTGCTCGGCCCCAACGGCGCGGGCAAAACCACCACAGTCCGGATGATGACGACGCTGACGGAGCCGACGAGCGGCACCGCGCGGGTGGCCGGCTACGACGTGCGTCGTGAGCCAGAGATGGTGCGCCGCAGCATGGGCCTGACCGGCCAGGTCGCCACCGTCGACGAACTGCTCACCGGCCGCGAGAACATCCGGATGATCGGCGGCCTCTACGGCATCCGGCGCAGGGAACTCGCGCGACTCGGCGACCAGCTCCTGGAGCAATTCGAGATCGCCGACGCCGCCGACCGCGTGGTGAAGTCGTATTCGGGTGGCATGCGCAGGAGGCTCGATCTCGCCGTCAGCCTGCTGGCGTCGCCGCCGGTGCTGTTTCTCGACGAGCCGACCACCGGCCTGGACCCCCGCAGCCGCAGCGACCTGTGGGATGTGCTGCGCGGACTGGTCAAACAAGGCACCACGCTGTTGTTGACCACCCAGTATTTAGAGGAAGCCGACCAGCTCGCCGACAACATCGTGGTGATCGACAAGGGCCGCATCATCGCGGAGGGTTCGCCGTTGCAACTCAAGCAGCAGGCCGGGGCCGCCAGCCTGGTCGTGACCGTCGCCAGGACCGACGATCTTCCGGCCGCGCAGGCGCTGCTAACCAAGGCCGGCGCCGAGGTGTTCGTGGACGCCGGTGCCCGCCAGCTCACCGCCGCCGCCGACGGCCTGGCCGACATGATCCGGGTCGCGGGCTGGCTGCGTGACAGCGACATCGACGTCGACGACATCGGGCTGTCCCGGCCCAGCCTCGATGACGTGTTCCTGTCGCTCACCGGCCACCGCACCGAAGAGGAGGTAGAGGCGTGACGACCACCGCAACGCCGGCTCAGATCCAGTCGCGGCCGGCGCGCACGAGACCCACCAACATCGCGCAGCAGTCCTGGATCATGGTGAAGCGCAACATGATCCACACCAAACGGATGCCCGAGATGCTGAGCGACGTCACCGTGCAGCCGATCATGTTCGTGCTGCTGTTCGCGTTCGTCTTCGGCGCGTCGATCGCCACCGGAGGTGGCGCCTCGTACCGGGAGTTTCTACTGCCGGGCATCCAGGCACAGACAATCGTGTTCACCGCTTTCGTGGTCGCGTCGGGGATCACCGCCGACGTCGAGAAAGGCATCATTGACCGCTTCCGGTCGTTACCGATCTCGCGGTCATCGGTGTTGATCGGGCGCAGCGTGGCCAGCCTTCTGCACTCCACGATCGGTGTGGTGGTGATGGCAGGTACCGGATTGGCGATCGGCTGGCGGATCCGGGGCAGCGTCGCCGAGGCGGCGCTCGCCTTCGCGTTGATCCTGGTGTTCGGCTTCAGCATGATCTGGTTCGGAATACTCATCGGCTCGGTGATGCGCTCAGTTGAGGCTGTGAACGGAGTCATGTTCACCGTGCTGTTCCCAATCACGTTCCTGGCCAACACCTTTGCGCCAACCGAGCCGATGCAGCATTGGCTGCGCGTCATCGCCGAGTGGAATCCGGTGTCCTCGCTGGCGCAGGCCATGCGCGAACTGTGGGGCAACGGGGGACCGGCGCCGGGGAGCGCTCAACTGCCGCTGCACCACCCGGTGCTGGCGACCATTCTGTGGTCGCTGGCGTTGACGGCCGTCTTCGCGCCCTTCGCGTTGCGTGCATACGCTCGCCGCACCGGAGGCTAGTGCAGCGCGAGGCTCCGGCACACAGCTGATTTGAAACTGAAGCAAGACAGCAGCATTCGCTACTTGCTGATCGGCGGCGGCTCAATTCGCTCAACCGAGTTGACCCGGTCGATGGACCGGTCGAACGACGCAACCCGGCTAACGCCGGTGCTTTCGGCACAGGCGACGAGGTATGCCTCAGCGAAGTCAACCCGGTCGGTCTCATAGACCTCGATGGCGCGCAGGAGGAGCGCCGGGTCGACGCACAGGATTGATTCAAATGCGACGAGCGAGCGTACGGCTTGGGCGATTTGGTCTCGGGGGGCTTCGTAGAACGACTCGATTACGTAAACCGTCTCGGCGACGACGAGGTCGGTCAACAGCAGCTCTCGCTCCGTCCTGAGGTAGGCCGTTGCACGCGCAGCCATGGCCGGCGGATCACCGGTCAAATGTCGCACCAAAACGTTCGTATCAATGAATGCGCTCAACGCCGACCTGCGGCCCGACCCGATCTGGTGCGGCGGATCACGTCGTCCCAAGCGGCGTTGCGCTTCGCGGCAGGAACGGGGATCGTCCCTGCGAGATCAAGAAAGTCTGGCGTCCGGGCGAGCACCGCACGATTTCCCTCAACCCTGAAAATGAGCTCGTCGCCGGCCTTGATACCGAGCGCATCACGCACTGCCTTCGGTAAGGTCACCTGGCCTTTCGAGGTCATCTTAGCCGCAGCGTCCATGGCTCTCCTTACATTCCCAATGAAGTAAGGATATCTTCGCCGTGCCCGAGAGGTCGATCCGTCGCGGATCGCCCGAGGAAATGACGGCCTTACGTATTACGCTATAAATGTAATGATTGCAAAGATGGCGGGCGTTAAGCCGAAGGTCGCGGTCATCGGCGCTGGGCCCGGCGGCGTCGCGATGGCGATTCAGCTCGCTGTGGGCGGGTACGACTTCACGATCTTCGATCGGGCCGACGGTTTCGGCGGCACCTGGCGCAAGAACACCTATCCCGGCGCCGCGTGTGACGTCCCATCGCACTTCTACTCCTACTCGTTCGCGCTGAACCCGCGATGGAGCAAGACCTTCGCCAACCAGCCGGAGATCCTCGCCTACCTGGAAAGGGTCGCCGACGACAACCAACTCGCCGATCACCTCGTCTCGCGAACACACGTCATGACGCTGCGGTGGTCTGACGTCGACCGACGCTGGATGCTGGAGACCTCCGACGGCGTCGCGCATCAGTTCGACGTCGTCGTCACGGCGGTCGGGATGCTCGACGTCCCCAACATCCCGGACATCCCCGGCGCCAAGCGATTTCGCGGCCGCGCATTCCACTCGTCGGACTGGGATCACACCAAATCGACAGCGGGCGAACGCGTTGCGTCGATCGGGACAGGCGCAAGCGCCATCCAGTACGTTCCCGAGATCGCACCGGAAACCGCGCATCTGACGGTGTTCCAGCGGACACCGATCTGGGTGAGCCCCCGCTACGACGAACCCTTCACTCCCGAGCAGCACGAACTCTTCGAGCGCGATCCCATCGAGGCCCTCAAGGTGCGAGACGCAGCGTTCCAGGCATACGAGTCCGCGAATTTCGGGGCCGATTCAGCGATGACCAAGGAACTGACCGAAATCGCCAACGCGTACCTGACGCGCAAGGTGACTGATCCGGAACTGCGCGCGAAGCTGACTCCGTCCTATCCGGTGGGATGCAAGCGGCCCTTGCAGTCTCGAACATGGTTTCCGACGTTCGCCCTTCCGAACGTGAGCCTGGAGACGACGCCCATCGTGGAGTTCACCGAACGCGGTCTTCGCACCGGTGACGGCACCGAGCACGAGGTCGACACCGTCATCTATGGAACCGGTTTCCACGCCGCCGACTACCTCCGCAGCCTCGACGTCTACGGCATGGACGGCCGCCGGCTGCGCGACGACTGGCGAGACGGCGCCGAAGCGTATCTGGGCACTGTCGTCCCGGGCTATCCCAACCTGTTCACGCTCTACGGCCCGAACACCAACGGGGTCACGTCGATCATCTACATCCTTGAGGCTCAGGTGGAGTTCGTCCGTCGCGTACTCGACGACATGGTCGGTCACCGCCTGCAGGCGATCGACATCAAACGAAACGTTCACGATGCGTACAACGACGACATCCAGCAGGCGATGCAGGGCACCGTGTGGCTGGCCAACTGCAACAACTACTACCGCCATGCCAGCGGCAAGGTCGTCACCCAATTCCCTTACAGCGGNACCACGTTCGCCGAAATGCTGGCACAGGTAGCACTGGACGAATTCAACTAGTCGGCGGCTATGCGCCGCTGCCCGATTCATGCACGGCAGGGGAGGGCGGACCCATCTGGTCATATACCCGCCACCATGTCATCTCGTGGGCCGCCGCCGAGATCTGGCCACGGGCGAGGAGGTCGTCGGCTTCCATCAGCGCGCCGGCAAGGGTCTCCAGCCTGTGGCGGACGGCCGATGACACCGGATCGTCGTGACCCGCCATCGCCATCGCGCCGATCGTCCTGACCTGCCTGCGCGGATCGCCGGCCATCGCCGTGGCGGCCACGCCCAGACCGAGATATAACGCGGTCGAGGTGNCCAGAGCGGTCATCGGACCGGTCGTGTGGCTGAGCGAGATTTCGCAGAAGATCCACACCAGCGCACCCCACAATGTCCAGCCCCGCGCCACACGGACCCACCGCCGCTCCGAGTCGCTGATGCCCGGGGGGAACACCACCAGGCGGTACCGCGTCACCCCGAAGCGGTCCGGGCGAATGTCGATCGACCCCCACCGGCGGTCACCGTCGAGCGCCCGCCGCCAGCCCCGGCGCAACAGGCCGGAGCCCGTCCATATGCCGTGCATAGCTCGGGTGTACCCCCAAGAAACGGCCACAATGCACGGTTCCGACGCATTCTTTATCTGCACCGGCGCGGATCTAAGTATTGTGTACTATACTCAGCATGACGACCGAGAAGATCCCGAGCCGGCTCGCCGACCATCCCACGGTTCGCAAGGTGCGTTCACGCAAGACGGAAAAGCCCGGGATCATCGACGCCGACTGGTTGCGCCAGGTGTGTCTCGACGCCGGCGTCGACGACGTCGCGTTCGCGAGCGTCGAGAACCCCGAGCTTGCCGGTGAGCGCGAGCACGTCGACGCGGCGCTGCCCGGCGCGCAGAGCTTCATCTCGCTGGTCGTCAAGATGAACCGCGATAACATCCGCTCGACCGCGCGCAGCGTGGCAAATCAGGAGTTCCACCGCAGCGGCGAGATCATGAACGAGGCGGCCCACCGGATCACCCGCGGGTTGCAGGACGCGGGCTACCGCGCGATCAACCCGTCAATGTCCTTTCCGATGGAGATGGATAGATACCCCGGCCGCATCTGGGTGGTGGCGCACAAGCCGGTGGCGGTGGCCTCAGGCCTCGGCGTGATGGGCATCCATCGCAACGTGATCCATCCGAAGTTCGGCAACTTCATCTTGCTCGGCACGATCCTTGTCGCGGCCCCGGTCAGCAGTTACGGTGAGCCGCTGGACTATTCGCCATGCCTGGAGTGCAAGCTGTGCGTCGCGGCCTGCCCGGTTGGAGCGATCAAGAAGGACAGCGACTTCGACTTCGTCGCGTGCTCGGTGCACAACTACCGCGAGTTCATGGGCGGATTCACCGATTATGTGCAGACCATCGCCGACAGCGCAGATGGCGATGACTTCCGATCGCGCGTCAGCGATTCCGAGAACGCGTCGATGTGGCAGAGCCTGTCGTTCAAGGCCAACTACAAGGCGGCGTACTGCCTGGCGGTGTGTCCGGCCGGTGAGGACGTCATCGAGCCGTATCTCGACGACCGCAAGGGGTTCATGGATCTGGTGCTCAAGCCGCTGCAGGAGAAAAAGGAAACGCTCTATGTGCTGCCGAATTCGGCGGCCAAGGCGCATGCCGAGCGGCGCTATCCGCATAAACAAGTGAAGGTGATCGACAGCGGGATCAGGGGCCGCTAGCGGGGCACTGGAATACTTTTGCCGACGATCGGCGTTTGCGATTGCATGAAGATGCGTCGGGTATTGATCGTCGTTGCGGCAGCATTGGTTTCGGGTGTGACGTTGGTCGCACCCGCTTTGCTTCCGTCCGGCGCGACGGGCATCGCCTTGGCAGAGGCGGCTGCGTGTCCGGCCATCCAGGTCGTGTTCGCGCGCGGCACCGGCGAGCCGGACGGCACCGGACGGGTTGGTGAGGCGTTCGTCGACGCGCTGCGGCCCCTAGTCAAGGGCAAGTCCGTCGACGTCTACGCCGTCAACTATCCCGCAACGCGGGACTTCCTGCGCGCGGCCGACGGCGCCAATGACGCCAGCCTGTTCGTTCAGAACACGGCCGCTACCTGCCCCGACACCAAGATTGTTCTCGGTGGCTACTCGCAAGGCGCGGCCGTCGTCGACATCATCACGGTCGCCGATCAGCCGACCCTTGGCTTCGCGGAGCCGATGCCGGCCAACATCGCCGACCATGTCGCCGCGGTGGCCGTGTTCGGCAACCCGTCCATCCGTCTCCTCGGCGGCCCGCTGACCGCACTGAGCCCGCTGTACGGCTACAAGACGATCGACCTGTGCAACGGCACAGACCCGGTGTGCTCGAACGGCGATGATGTCGCCGCCCACAGCTTGTACGTCCAATCTGGATTGTCCACGCAGGCAGCGCAATTCGTCGCCGATCGGGTCAACACTCAGGCGCCGATAAGCACGCTGGCCGGCCAGAGCCAAGGCTGATGTACCTACGCGAGCAGACGCAAAAGGGCGTGCCCGAAACGCCGATAAAATGGGCAACTTTGCGTCTGCTCGCAAGTGCTAGCCCCAGGCGTGCACGGTGTTCTGTGCAGGCTCCAGGCCTTGGGCCACAAGGAGTTCGGTGGCGTCGGCGGCCTGCTCGCAGATCGTGGGAACCTCGCGCCATTCCGCGTTGGTGAAGTTTCCCAACACGAACGCCGCGCCTTCCATGCGGCCGGGCGGGCGACCGATGCCGATGCGCACCCGCTGAAAGTCGTTTGTGCCCAACGACGATGCCACTGAGCGCAACCCGTTGTGGCCCGCGACGCCACCACCGACCTTGAGCCGGATGCGGCCGAACTCGATGTCGAGCTCGTCGTGGATCACCACGATGTCGGCAGGCGGCACCGAGTAGAACTTGGCCAGCGGCGCGACCTGGCGCCCGGACTCGTTCATGTAGCACCGCGGCTTGGCCAGCACAACTGACCGGCCGCCGAGCCGCCCCGTCGCCACTTCTGTGCCCGACTTCTTGTGCACCTTGAACCCTGAGCCGATGCGGTCCGAAAGGATGTCGGCGACAAGGAAACCGAGGTTGTGCCGCGTCGTGGCGTACTGCGGTCCAGGGTTGCCCAGGCCGACCACCAGTAGGGGTTCGGCCACGCCGAGCTACTCGGATTCTTCGGCGGGCGCCTCTTCGGCGGCCTCGCCCTCGCCCTCGGCGGCTTCCTCGCCCTCGGCGGCTTCGGCTGCCTCGCCGGCACCCTCGCCCTCCATCTCCTCGGCCGTCGGCGCCGCGACGACGTTGACGACGAGCGTGTCGGGATCCGACACCAGCGTCACGCCCGAGGGCAGCGTGATCGAGGCAGCGGTGAACTGGGTGCCGATCTCCGCACCCTCGATCGAAACGGTGAGATGGTCGGGGATCGACTGAACGTCGGCTTCGATCTCGATGGTGTTGGCGTCCTGGGTAACCAGCGAGCCCGAGGCGGCTTCACCCTCGACGACGACGTTGACCTCGACGGTCACCTTCTCGCCGCGACGCACGACCAGCAGGTCGGCGTGCTGGATGTTGCGACGGATCGGGTGAATCTCGAGCGCCTTGGTCAACGCGAGCTGCTCCTTGCCGTCGATGTCCAGGGTGAGCACCGCGTTGGTGCCGGAGTGCCGCAGCACGGCCGAGAAGTCGTGACCGTCGAGTTCGAGGTGCTGCGGGTCGGCGCCGTGGCCGTAGAGGACGGCGGGGACCTTGCCGTTGCGGCGGGCGCGACGCGAGGCGCCCTTGCCGGTCTCGGTTCGGACCGCAGCGGTCAGCTTGTTCGCGGTGGGGGTCTTAGCCATGGTGTTGCTCCTGTATGCCGGTGTCTTGTCAGCACGGCCAGGGTCGCAAACCATCAGATGTGCGGGTTCCCGTCGATAACGGTGGCTGCAACCACCCTCGCCGTGACGCGCCCGCAAGGGTAGCGCAGTCAGCCCCTATTGCGGAAATTTGGTGTCTGTTAGCTGCTCGGATAGCTCCCAGAGCGCGGTCGCCGTCTTCGCGCTGCGGGCCAGGGGGCTGCGGAACGGGGTGGGTCCGGTTGGGCCGCGCATGGCGAATCGGGGGCCGACGTAGGTGTTGCCCGGCAGATCCTGCGAGGCGGCGTACAACGTCTGGCGCGCGCCGAAGTCGGCGGTGGTGGCGACCAACTTGGTGCCCGCGTTCCACACCACGGTGCCGACCCGGTTGCCGGTCTGGCCCTGCAGATTGGTGGCGGAGTAGCCGGGGTGCGCGACCAGCGCCTTCACCCGAGACCCCGCGGCGTCGAGGCGGCGCTGCAGTTCCTTGGTGAACAGCAGGTTCGCCAGCTTGGACTGCCCGTAGGCCGGCCAGGCCAGGTACGGCCGCGACTTCCAGTTCAGGTCCTTGAGGCTGATCCAGCCCAGCAGGTGCATCATCGACGACACCGTCACCACCCGCTCGGTGACCTTGGGCAGCAGCAGGTTGGTCAGCGCGAAATGGCCGAGGTGGTTGGTGCCGATCTGGCTTTCGAAGCCGTCGGCGGTCTGCGCATACGGCACCGCCATGATGCCGGCATTGTTGATCAGCACGTCGACACCGTCGACTTCCTCGGCGAAGGTGCGCACCGACGCCAGGTCCTGAAGGTCGAGCTTGCGGACCTCGACGTCACCGGTGATGGTGGCGGCGGCTTCGTCGCCCTTGGTGGTATTACGCACGGCCAGAATGGTTTTGGCGCCGACGCGGGCGAGCTCGCGTGCGGTGACCAGTCCCAGGCCGCTGTTGGCGCCCGTGACGATAACGGTGCGTCCGGAAAACGATGGCAGATCCGCTGCGGTCCACTCAGTCATGGCGAACACCCTAGTGCGCAGAGACTGTCTTGCAGCTACTTCGGCGGCACAGTCGGCACCTTGACGTCGAAGCCCGCGATGACGGCCTCGATGTCGGGCGCCTCCTCGGCGGCCTTCTCCGCGTACCCCGTCACGGTGAACTGAACGAGGTAGCGCTGGTTTGGCGGAGCCGCCTGGCCGGCGACATTGGGCTTCTGCGGCGCACCCGTCGGGATGACGATGCGGTTGTAGCTGTGCATGCGGCGGCCGTTGAGGTCGTAGCTACCCTCGATCATCGCCGAAGGGAAGCCGTGCCAGTTGTCGGTGGAGGCGTTGAGCCGCTTGAAGTTCTGCGACAGTTCCGCGTCGACGTAGCCGTGCTTGATGGCTTCGTTGACGTCGAAGTCGCCGGTCAGCTTGAGCACGACCAACATCGCGATTGGGTAGGTGTCGCCCTTGGCGATCACCTGCGTTCCCGGTGCGAAGTTCGGATTGTTGTACTGCTGCCAGCCCTTCGGCTGCGGCATCGTCACCGTCAGGTCGCTGAGCTTCTGTGGCGCGACGGGCTCGCCGGTGACGCCCGCGCCCTCGAGAAACTTGGCGATCGGCACGGGCGCCTCGGTGGTGGTGGGCGCAGGCTTCGTGCTCGACGTCGACCACACCGAGTGATAGTCAGGCGATTCCGCGCCGCAGCCCGTTGCGACGAGTACCAGCAGCGCGACGGCGGCCGCGCAGCGGCCGGCCCTCACAAAATCTCGCGAACCGCGTCGATCGGCCGGGCCAGCCGGGTGCCCTTGGGGGTGATGACGAACGGGCGCTCGATGAGGATCGGGTGCTCGGCCATGGCGTCGAGCAGTTCGTCATCGCTGGCCTCGGCGAGGTTCAGCTCGTCGTAGAGCGCCTCCCGCTTGCGCACGGCGGTGCGGACGTCGATACCGGCGTCCTTGATCATCTTGACCAGCTCGGCGCGCGACGGCGGGGTCTTGAGGTACTGGACCACGGTTGGTTCAATGCCGTTGTCCCGTAACAGATCCAGCGTCTTGCGCGAGGTGCTGCAGCGTGGATTGTGGTAGATGAGGTTTCGCGATGTTCCCGCCACTACGCGGACCCGTCGAAAAGACCTGTCACCGAACCGTTTTCGAACACCGCGCGGATGGTGCTGGCCAGCAGCGGCGCGATGGACAACACCGTCAGCTGCGGGAACTGCTTGTCCTCACCGATCGGCAGCGTGTTGGTGACGATCACCTCGCGGGCGCCGCACTCGGCCAGCCGCTGCGGCGCCGGATCGGAAAGCACGCCGTGCGTCGCCGCGATGATCACATCCCGTGCGCCGTCCTGGTGCAGCAGCTTCACCGCACCGGCGATCGTGCCACCGGTGTCGATCATGTCGTCGGTGAGCACACAGGTCTTGCCCTTGACGTCGCCGACGACGCGGTTGGACTTCACCTGGTTGGGAATCAACGGATCTCGAGTCTTGTGGATGAAGGCCAGCGGCACGCCGCCCAGAGCGTCGGCCCACTTCTCGGCGACCCGAACGCGGCCGGAATCCGGGGAGACCACGACCATGTCATGGTCGTGGTAGTTCTCGGCGATGTAGCCGGTCAGCAGGTTCTGCGCCCGCATGTGATCCACCGGACCGTCGAAGAAACCCTGGATCTGGTCGGTGTGCAGGTCGACAGTGAGGATCCGGTTGGCGCCTGCGGTCTTGAGCAGGTCGGCGACCAGTCGCGCCGAGATCGGCTCGCGGCCGCGATGCTTCTTGTCCTGGCGGGCGTAGGGATAGAAGGGCAGGATCGCGGTGATGCGCTTGGCGCTGCCTCGCTTGAGCGCGTCGATCATGATCAGCTGTTCCATCAGCCACTGGTTCAGTGGCCACGGATGCGACTGCAGGACGAACGCATCACAACCGCGGACGGATTCATCGAAGCGGACGAAGATCTCACCGTTAGCGAAGTCGCGTGCGGTCTGCGCGGTGACCGGGACGTCGAGCTCCTTGGCCACCTGCTCGGCCAGTTCGGGGTGCGCGCGGCCCGAAAAGAGCATCAGATTCTTGCGGTTGTCGGTCCACTCGGTGCCCACGGTGCCCTCATTGCTTGGGGATCGATACGGCCTCATCGTACGGGTTGCCGGTTGCCCAACAACCGGCAACCGGCTCACGGCGTTGCGGCGTCGTCCGAGTGTGCTTGTTCGCCGGAGGCCCTGCGCGCGGCCTTATCGGCCTCGGATCCGGGTCGCTTGCGCGACACCCAGCCCTCGATATTGCGCTGCGGACCCGCCGATACCGCGAGCGCGCCGGGCGGCACGTCGTCGCGCACGACCGTGCCCGCCCCGGTGTAGGCACCGTCGCCGACCGTGACCGGAGCGACGAACATGGTGTCCGATCCGGTCCGCACGTGCGAGCCGATCGTGGTGCGGTTCTTGTGCTCGCCGTCGTAGTTGACGAACACGCTCGACGCGCCGATGTTGCTGTGCTCGCCGATGTCCGCGTCGCCGACGTAGGTCAGGTGCGGCACCTTGGTGCCGGCACCGATGGTGGAGTTCTTCGTCTCGACGAATGCGCCGAGCTTGCCATCGGCGCCCAGCACGGTGCCGGGCCGCAGATAGGCGAAGGGCCCGACGACCGCGCCGTCGCCGATCGCCGACTGCCCGCCGTGGGTGCGGACCACCGAGGCCGCGTCGCCGACAGTGACGTCGGCCAGAGTGGTGTCCGGACCGATCACGCAGCGCCCGCCGATCCGAGTGGCGCCAAGCAGCTGTGTGCCCGGCTGGATCACGGTGTCGCGGCCGATCGTGACGTCGACGTCGATCCAAGTGGTGGCGGGGTCGACGATCGTCACACCGGAACGCTGATGGGTGGCGACGATCCGGCGGTTCAGCTCGGCGCCCAGCTCGGCCAGCTGGACGCGGTCGTTGACGCCGGCGACCAGCGCCGAGTCGTCGACGTGCCTGGCCCGCACGATGTGTCCGTCGGACCGGACGATCGAGATCACGTCGGTCAGGTAGAGCTCGTGCTGGGCGTTGTCGGACCGCAGTCGGCTCAGCGCGGAGCGAAGCGCGGCGATGTCGAAGGCGTAGACACCGGCGTTGACCTCGCGAATGGCCAGCTGCGAGGGGCTGGCGTCGGCCTGCTCGACGATGCCGATCACCTCACCGTCCTGGGTGCGCAGGACGCGGCCATAGCCGGTCGGATCGGGCAACGTCGTGGTGAGCACGGTCGCGGCGGCGTGCTCGGCGTTCTGCGCGGCGATCAGGCCGGCCAGCGTGTCGGCGTCCAGCAGGGGCACGTCGCCGTAGGTCACGACGACGATGCCGGTGAAGTCGTCTGGGAGTGCCGCCAGGGCGCAGCCCACGGCGTGACCGGTGCCGAGCTGCTGCTCCTGGACTGCGGTCTGGATCGGCCGGCCCAGGTCGTCGGCCAGTTCGGCGACGGCGGGCGCGACCCGGTCGCGGTCATGGCCCAGCAGGACCACCAGGTGGGTCGGCGCCACCTTGGCCACCGAATGCAGCGTGTGCGACAGGATGCTGCGGCCGCCGAGCGTGTGCAGGAACTTCGGGGTATCCGAGCGCATGCGGGTACCCGCCCCGGCCGCCAGGACCAGGACCGCGGACTCTTTAGATGGGGTCATCACCTTGCTCGTGCTCCGTGCCAATTGTCGCTCGGCGAGCCTCGCTCCGTCGCCAGGACTCGAACCTGAACTTTCTGAACCAAAATCAGAGGTGCTGCCGATTACACCACGACGGACTGATCAACTCGTGATGCTAG
>C688J18823_10001422_pt1 | contig 14721 bp, 14 predicted proteins | sample HopSoiMetagenom1_FD_18823 | JGI IMG/M metagenome (IMG submission 18823)
CAGCCTCCCCGGCCGCGCCTCGCCGAGCAATATTCCGAAGACGGCGCCTTCTTCCCCGGGGGTCGATCCGGAGGAGGCGTTCGTCGCCGCCCTATCGCAGTGCCATATGCTGTGGTTCCTGCATCTCGCGCTCGAAGCGAAGTTCGTCGTCGAGCGCTATGTCGACGAAGCGGTCGGCGTACTGGACCGCACATGGATGTCGAAAGTGACCTTGCGGCCGCGCGTGACCTTCTCGGGCAAGCGCCCAACGGACGAGGAGCACGGGGCGCTGCACCACGAGGCGCACGAGAAATGCTTCATCGCCAACTCTGTCAAAAGCGAAGTGCTCCTGGAGCCGAGCATTGATCAACGTTGAAAAAAAGGCCGGCGTCGCCCGCGTGACGCTGAACCGCCCGGAGGTGCGCAATGCCTTCGACGACGCGCTCATCGCCCAGCTCACGAAGACCTTCAGCGAGCTGGACGAGGACGCGTCCGTGCGCGCCGTCGTGCTCGCCGGCAACGGCCCCGCGTTCTGCGCCGGGGCGGATCTCAACTGGATGAAGCGCATGTCCGGGTACAGCTACGACGAGAACCTGCGCGACGCGCGCGGGCTTGCTGAGATGCTTTCGACGCTCGATCGGATGGACAAGCCGACGATCGCGCGCGTGCACGGTCCCGCCTTCGCCGGCGGCACGGGCCTCGTCGCGGCCTGCGACATCGCGGTCGGCACGCCGGATGCCAAGTTCTGCTTCTCGGAGGCGAAGCTCGGCCTTTCGCCCGCGACCATCAGCCCTTATGTCATGCGTGCGATCGGCGCGCGTGCCGCGAGCCGCTATTTCCTAACCGCCGAGGTCTTCGACGCCGAGGAGGCGCTGCGATCGGCATGCTGTCGGCGCTGGTGACGACGAGCGAGCTCGACGCATTCATAGACTCTCTCTTGAAACATTTGCTCGCCGGCGGCAGCGCCGCGCACGCACGCATCAAGGACCTGATCCACGACGTCAACGGTCGGCCGATCGACGATGAACTGAAGGGCGATACGGCGCGTCGCATCGCGGTAATCCGGGCATCGGAAGAAGGCAAGGAAGGCATCGCCTCGTTCCTCGAGAAGCGCAAGCCGAAATGGGTTTCGGGAAAATCCTGATCGCCAACCGCGGCGAGATCGCCTGCCGGGTGATCCGCACCGCGAGGCGCCTGGGGATCCGCACGGTCGCCGTGTATTCGGACGCGGACCGCGGCGCGCTGCACATGAAGCAGGCGGACGAAGCGCGCCGCATCGGGCCCCCGCCCGCCGCGCAGAGCTATCTCGACATTGATGCGATCGTCGCCGCCGCAAAAGCAACCGGTGCCGAAGCCGTACATCCGGGCTACGGGTTCCTCGCCGAGAACGAAGATTTCGCTACGGCGTGTAAGAAAGCCGGGGTCGTCTTCATCGGGCCGAGCCCCGAGGCCATCGCCGCGATGGGCGACAAGTCAGCCGCCAAGCGCCTGATGGAGAAAGCCGGCGTGCCGCTCGTGCCGGGATACCACGGCGAGAACCAGGACGCCGCGTTTCTGGAGAAAGAAGCCGCGCGCATCGGCTTTCCGGTGCTGATCAAGCCTTCGGCCGGCGGCGGCGGCAAGGGCATGCGCGTCGTACGCGAACGCAAGGAGTTCGCTGCGGCGCTGCAAGGCGCGCAGCGTGAGGCGAAGAGCTCGTTCGGTGACGATCGCGTGTTGATCGAGCGCTATCTCGATCGGCCACGGCACATCGAGATGCAGGTGTTCGGCGATTCGCAGGGCAACGTCGTGCACCTCTTCGAACGCGATTGCTCGGTTCAGCGCCGCCACCAGAAAGTGATCGAGGAAGCGCCCGCTCCGGGGTTTAGCAAACGAAATGAAATGGGCGCGGCAGCCGTGGCGGCAGCAAAGGCGATCCATTACACCGGCGCCGGTACCGTCGAGTTCATCGCCGAGCAGGACGGGCGCTTTTACTTCATGGAGATGAACACCCGCCTGCAGGTCGAGCACCCGGTCACCGAGATGATCACTGGCCTCGACCTGGTCGAATTACAGCTTCGCATCGCCGCGGGCGAGCCGCTGCCGTTCAAGCAGGACGCGTTGCGCGTCAACGGCCACGCGCTCGAGGCGCGCATTTACGCCGAGGATCCCGAGCGCGAGTTCCTGCCCTCGATCGGCAAGCTTGCTTACCTGCGCTTCCCGGAGGGCGCCCGCGTCGATACCGGCGTCGCGGAAGGCGACGAGATTTCGCCCTGGTACGACCCGATGATCGCGAAGGTCATCGTCCACGCCGACACCCGCGCTGCCGCGCTCGCCAGGATGGCCGCTGCGCTGCGCGATACGCAGATCGTGGGTCCGGCGACCAACGTCGAATTCCTGCGCCGCATCTGCGAATCCGATGCTTTCTCCCGGGGCGAGATCGACACCGGCCTCATCGAGCGGCATCGGGCGGAGCTGCTGCGCCCGCGCGGCGCGGTGCCAGCCGAGGTGCTCGCCACCGCCGCGTTGGCAGAGCTGGCCCATGAAGAGAAAACGGCGCGCGAGCGCGCGATGCGATCGACCGATGCCCATTCGCCGTGGCACGCGGTCGACGGCTGGCGCCTGAACGAGGAGTCGCACCACGACTTCATCTTCAGCGCCGCCGATGCCGAGCACCGCGTGCGCGTCGCTTTTCGCGACGATGGGCGTCGCGTCGAGATCGATGGACGGGCCGTGGAAGCGGCAGCGAAGACGCAAACCGTGCGTGACGGCCGCAACTGGCACGTGTTCCTGGACGGTACGCGCTGGACGCTCGCGCTGAAGGATGACCTACCGGACGTCGATGTCGAAGCCGCCGGTTCACTGGCCGCGCCGATGCCCGGCCGCGTGATCAAGCTGATGGTCCAGCCCGGCGCACGAGTCACCAAAGGCCAGCCGCTCCTGATCCTCGAGGCGATGAAGATGGAGCACACCATCGCGGCGCCCGCCGACGGCACGGTGAAGGAGATCCACTACGGCGAAGGCGACCAGGTGCTCGAAGGCGCGCAGCTCCTGCGGGTGGAATGATGGAAAGTGTGCGCATCGTGGAAGTCGGTCCGCGCGACGGGCTGCAGAACGAGTCACGCGAGGTGCCGACGGACGTGAAGGTGCAGCTGATCGAGCGCCTGGCCGATGCCGGACTGCCCGCCGTCGAGGCGACCGCGTTCGTCTCACCGAAGTGGGTGCCGCAGATGGCGGACCACACCGAGGTGCTCGAGCGCATTCGCCGCAAGCCCGGGGTCGACTACCCCGTGCTCGCGCCGAACCTCAAGGGCTTCGAATCCGCACGCGCCGCGGGCGCGACTGAGGTCGCCATTTTCGGCGCCGCATCGGAGTCCTTTTCCCGCAAGAACATCAACTGCTCCATCGCCGAATCGCTCGAACGCTTCCACCCCGTCGCCCAGGCAGCGAAAAAGCACGGGGTCAAGGTGCGCGGCTACGTGTCGTGCGTGCTTGGCTGCCCGTACGAGGGCGAAGTGCCATCGGCCCAGGTCGCAAACGTGGCCAAGGCGCTCTACGACATGGGGTGCTACGAGGTCTCGCTCGGCGACACCATCGGCACCGGCACGCCCGCGAAGACCAAGACGATGATCCAAGCCTGCGCCGCGCAAGTACCGATGCAGAAACTTGCCGGTCATTACCACGACACGTACGGCCAGGCGCTCGCCAACATCTACGCGTCGCTCGAGATGGGCGTTCGTACGTTCGATGCTTCGGTCGCCGGCCTTGGCGGCTGCCCTTACGCCGCCGGCGCTTCTGGCAATGTGGCGACGGAAGACGTCGTTTACATGCTGAACGGCATGGGCCTGCGCACGGGCGTGGATCTCGACAAGCTCGTCGATATCGGCCGATGGATTTGCGGCGTGCTGGGGAAGGAGCCCAGTTCGAAAGTCAACAAGGCCTACAAGAAGCGGTGAACTCGCCGTGCATCAAGGTATGCCAGATGGACCCGCAGCGCGGTCTATGCCTCGGCTGCGCACGAACGCTCGACGAGATTGCACGCTGGGGATCGATGAGCGATGCGGAGCGCGACTCGATCATGAAGCAACTGGGGAAACGCCTAGATGTCGCGAAAATCGCCGTGCCGCCCCTTGCCTGAGGCGAAGCGCGCCGCGCCGGCAGCGCCATCGATCTCGAACGCCGGGAAGCCGTTGTACCACTCCTTGCGCATCGCCTCGCGCAACGGCATGCCTTGCTGCATATAGGCGGAGCGCCGGTCGGCTCGGACGCACGCCTGCGGAAAGCGCGCAATCTCCTGGGCCATCGCTTCCGCGAATTGCCGGCTTTGGCCATCGCGCACCACGTGCTCGCAAGCGCCGATGCGCAGCGCTTCCTCCGCAGGGACCTTGCGGCCGGTGAGGATGATCTCCATCGCGCGCCCCATGCCTACGATGCGCGGCAAGCGCACCGTGCCGCCGTCGATGAGCGGCACACCCCAGCGCCGGCAATAGACGCCGAAGTACGCCGACTCCTCCATCACACGCACGTCGCACCACAGCGCGAGCTCGAATCCGCCCGCGACGGCGGGGCCGGCGACGGCCGCGATCACCGGCTTATCGAGCTCAAGCCGGGTGGGTCCGAGCGGCCCGCGGGGGATGGCCTTGCGATCGTCGAGCGGATAGTCGATGTCGTGGAGCTGCTTCGCGTCCTCGATCATCGTCGCGCAATACTTGAGATCCCAGCCGGCGCAGAAGGCGCCGCCCTCGCCCCACAGCACGGCGACCGCCGCATTCGCGTCGTTGTTGAATGCTTCAAAAGCCGCCACCAGCGCGTCCGCGCTTTCCGGATCCATCGCATTGCGCGACTCGGCGCGCGAATGGATGACCGTCCACACCTTCCCCTTCTTCTCGATCCTCACTGCCATGCGCGCCTCCATTGATTGGTACTTCGATTTCGTCTCGCCGTATTCGTACATCGCGCTGCATCGCTTGCGCGAGTTGCCGCACGCGGTGAACTACAAACCCGTGCTCTTCGCCGGCCTGCTCAACCACTGGGGGCAGAAGGGCCCGGCCGAGATCCCGGCGAAGCGCCGCTGGACCTATCGATGGTGTACCTGGTGGGCCGGCAGCCTGGGCATCCCCTTCCGGTTTCCCGCCGAGCACCCGTTCAACCCGCTCCAGCATTTGCGCCTTGCGTTAGCGTGCGGCAGCAGGCCCGAAGCGGTCAAACGAATCTTTGAAGCCATTTGGATGAGCGGCGCGAATGCGAACGATCCGGCACGCTTCGCGGCGCTCTGCGCCGAGCTCAGCGTGTCCGAGGCGCAGCTGGCGGCAGCGAAGGACACGCTCAGAAAGAATACCGACGAAGCCGCCGCGCGCGGGGTCTTCGGGGTGCCGAGCTTTCTGGCCGATGGCGAGGTATTCTGGGGCGCGGATGCAATCGACTTCCTGAAGGACTACCTCGGAGACCGCAGCGTGTTGCAGAACGACGAAATGCGTCGCGTCGACAGCCTGCCGGTTGGCGCGGCGCGTAAGCCCCTTTGAAGAAAGACCAGAAGATCGTGGCAATCGGCGCCGCGACCGGCATCGTGCTGATGGTGCTCAGCGTCTGGCTCCTGACAACGGTGCTGCCCTCGCCCCGCATGATCGGCACCAATGCCGATCGCCTCGGCTATGCGCTGCGTGCCAATGTCGTCGCGCTCCTGCCGCTCTTCATCATGATCATCACTATCGCGAATTCGCGCTTCCTGAGCGAGGCCATCGATCCCACGCGCCACGCAGAGAGCCCGACGATGCTAGTCGACGGCCGCGTGGCGGAGAACACACTGCAGCAGAATTTCGTGTTCGCGGTTGCTTCGCTTGCCATGAGCACGCTCGTGTCGCCCGGCAACCTGCAGGTGGTGTGGGCGTGCACCATCGTGTTCGTGGTCGCACGTTGCGCCTTCTGGATGGGATATCGCGTCAATCCCTTGTATCGCGCGCCGGGCATGTCGGCCACCGGGTACCTAAACCTCGGGATGATCGGGTACGTCCTCTACCGGCTGATGGTCTGAACTAGCCGTACTTGCGCAGGTCTTCGATCACCTTGCCGTCGTTGGGCAGGCTGCCGGCTTCGACCAGCTCGACCCCGCCGCGCAGCTTGGTGACGTCGCGGATGCTGGCGACGAGCGCCTCCTCCAGCGCAGCCGGGCGATCGCGCACCTCGCACTTCAACGTCATCTGGTCCGCGCCGGCCTCGCCCGAAACGACGAGGCGCGCGCGCGAAACCTCGGGGTGGCGCCGCACGATCTCGTTCACCTGCCTGGGCGTGACGAACATCGCGCGCACCTTGGTGCTCTGGTCGGCGCGCCCCATCCAACCCTTGATGCGCACATTCGTGCGGCCGCACGGGCTCTTGCCCGACAGCACAGCCGATAGGTCGCCGGTCGCGAAACGGATGAGCGGATAATCCCTGTTGAAGCTGGTGATGACGACTTCGCCCACCTCTCCGGACCGCACCGGGTCGCCGGTGCCCGGCCGCACGATCTCCAGAATCAGCGCTTCCTCCATGACCATGCCTTCGCAAGGCACGCCATCCTTGCCGAGCGACTCGTAAGCGATCACGCCGAGGTCGGCGCTGCCGTACATCTGCGTGACCACGATCCCGCGCTCCCGCATCGTGTTGCGCAGGGCGGGCGGCAGGTATTCGGCGCCGACCTGCGCACGCTTCAGGCACGAGATGTCGACGCGCAGCTCATCGGCCTTCTCGACGATCAGCTTCAGGAACGACGGCGTACCGGTATAGGCGGTGATCTGCAGCCCATTGACGGCAGCCACCTGCATTTCGGTTTGCCCCGTGCCAGCCGGTATCACCGTGCAGCCGAGCGCGAGCGCGCCGGACTCGAGCATCGAGCCCGCCGGCGTAAAGTGATACGCGAACGTGTTCAACACGCGCTCACCGGCACGGAAACCGGCGGCAAACAACCCGCGCGCGCTTCGCCACCAGTTGTCGCCGCGGCCTTCCGGGTCGTAGACCGGTCCCGGCGAGATGAATAGGCGGCCCAGTTTCTCCACCGGTGTAGCGTTCAGTCCACCCAAAGGCGGCATCGCCTTCTGCAATTCGCCGAGATCCGATTTGCGCGTGACCGGAAGCTGCGCCAGCGCTTTTCGACTGTTGATGCTGGAAGCCTTTACGCCCTTCAGGATGCGGCCCCACCCGGGCGCGTTCTTCTGCGCGTGCGCGACGAGCTTCGGCAGCGCTCTCATCAGCGCCTTCTCGCGCGCGCCGGGCGCGCGCGTTTCCAGCTTGTCGTAGTACTTCAGAGCCACCGCTTGCGTCGTCTATAGGACTTCACGTCGCGGAAGCTTTTGCGTCCCGCGGTCGAGAAGCCGAGGTAGAACTCCTTCACGTCCTCGTTCTGGGCGAGCGCGGCGGCTTCGCCGTCCATCACCACGCGGCCGTTCTCCAGGATGTAGCCGTAGTCGGCGTAGCGCAGCGCGATGTTGGTGTTCTGCTCGGCGAGCAGGAAGCTGACCTTTTCCTTCTGGTTGAGGTCCTTGACGATGTCGAAGATTTCCTCGACGAGCTGCGGCGCGAGGCCCATCGACGGCTCGTCGAGCAGGATCATCTGGGGGCGCGCCATCAGCGCGCGGCCGATCGCGGTCATCTGCTGCTCGCCGCCGGAGGTGTATCCCGATTGTGAATGGCGACGCTCCTTGAGGCGAGGAAAGTACGCGTACACCTTGTCGAGGTCGTCGCGGATGCCCTTGCCGAGTGCGCCGCGCGTGTAGGCGCCCGTGAGGAGGTTCTCTTCTACCGTCAGGTGCTGGAAGCAGTGGCGGCCTTCCATCACCTGGCAAAGGCCGCGCTTCACGAGCTCGGCGGGATTGAGGCGATCGATGCGCTCGCCCTTGTAGACGATCTGGCCTTTAGTGACGTCGCCGCGCTCGGCGCGCAGCAGGTTCGAGATGGCCTTCAGCGTGGTGGTCTTGCCCGCGCCGTTGGCGCCGAGCAGCGCCACGATCTGCCCGTCCTGCACCTCGAGCGAGACGCCGCGCAACACGAGGATCACGTGGTCGTAGATGACCTCGATGTTCTGGATGGCGAGGAGCGCTTGGGCGGCCATAAAAAAACGGCGGACCGCAGCCCGCCGTTTCCGTGAGCGTTAACTTCTTACAAGGCTTCCTTCGAGCAGTCGCGCGGCTGAATGCCTTTTTCCTTCGCGTACTGCGCGGCGTCGGACTCGACCTTCTCGCGCACCAGTTTGCGATCCGGTTCCATCCAGTCGGTGATCACCTTCCATTTGGCGCCGTCCCACTGCTGGAATTTGACCAGGCCCGAGCCCTCGTGGTCCATGCACGAGACCTTGATGGTCGGCATTAGGCCCGTGGCGCCGAGCTCCTTCAAGCGCTTGTCGTCGATGTTCAGATGCTCGATCCCCCACCGCATCTGCTCGCCGGTGATCGGCTTTCCCTTGCCGAATTTGCCCTGGGCAAGGCGGATCGCCTCGATCGTAACGATGCCGGCCACCACGCCGCGCGTGTGGTAGATCGAGCCGAAGCGCGCCTTATCCTCGAACTCGCCCTTGCCCTTGTCGTAGACGAACTTCTTGATGTCCTTCATCACCGCGAATTCTGAGCCGGGCGCGTTGAAGCCGGCCGAGATGTAGCCCTTCGCGGCAGACCCCGCGGGCAGCACGTCCTCTTCCGCGCCGGACCACCAGGCGCCGATGATCTTGTCGCGGGGGTAGCCGATCTTGGCGGCGGCCTTGAGGGCCGTCGGGTTCATGACGCCCCATCCCCAGAGGATCACGTTGTCCGGCTTCGCCTGGCGGATCTGCAGCCATTGCGCCTGCTGCTCGTTGCCCGGATGCGGCACGGCGAGCGGGATCAGCTCGTAGCCATACTGCTTCGCCATGTCGGTGAGTACCGGGATCGGCTCCTTGCCATAGGCGGAGTCGTGATAGACGAAGGCGATTTTCTTGCCCTTGAGCTTGTCCATGCCGCCGGCCTTCTGGCCGATGAACTTGATCAGCACGGTGGCCTGCGACCAGTAGGTGGTAATCAACGGGAAGACATACGGGAACACGCGCCCGTCGGCCGCGGAAGTGCGCCCATAGCCCATGGAAATCACCGGGATCTTGTCCGCGGTGGCCTTCTCAATGAGCGAATAGGTGATGCCGGTGGACAACGGGTGGATGACGGTGGCGCCGGTGGGGGGGTGCTTCTTCACGCGCTCGTAGCATTCGACGCCGCGCGCGTTGTTGTACTCGGTCTCGCACTTCTCCCAGGTGAGCTTGACGCCGTTCACGCCGCCGTCGCGCTCGTTGATCATCGCCATGTAGTCGATGATGCCGCCGCCGAAACCGGAGCCGCCGGGCGCGTAGGGCCCGACCCAGTAGAAGTTGGCGGGAACGAACTGCTCATTCTGAGCGATGGCGGTACCGCTGAGGGCAAAGCCGAGTGCTGCCGAAATGACGGCGAGTTTCCGATTCATGCCAGTCCTCCTCCTAAGAGCCTGATCCGAATAGCGGAACGGCGAGTATACGCGCGCTAGTGCGGAAATGGCCAGAGGCGCAGCTTCTCCTTCGCCACCTGCCATAGGCGCGCGAGCCCCAGGGGCTCGACGATCAGGAAGAGGATGATCAGGCTGCCGAAGATGATCGCCTCGGTGTTCGACACCACCGCGTGCGACATCTCGATGCCGAGCAGCGTCTCGATCCATTTGGATCCCACGCTGAGGAAGATCGGGAAGAGCGTGATGAATGCAGCGCCGAGGAACGAGCCGAGGATCGAGCCGACGCCGCCGATGATGATCATGAACAGCACGCGAAACGAAAGGTCGAGCGTGAAGGCCTCGGGCTCGACGGTTCCTAGGTAGCAGTAGGCATACAAGGCGCCGGCCACGCCGCAGTAAAAAGAGCTGATGGCGAAGGCGAGGAGCTTGGTCTTCATCATCGGGATGCCGATCACGCTCGCCGCCACGTCCATGTCGCGCACCGCCATGAACGCGCGGCCGGTCTCGCTGCGCATCAGGTTCTTTGCCGCGAGCGCCATGAAGACGACGACGAAAAGCGTCAGGAGGTACTTGGCGGCCGGCGTGGCGATCGCAAAGCCGAAAATCGCCATGCTCTGCGCGGTGATCACGCCGGAGGAACTATGGTTCGACAACCAGCCGATGCGGTTGATCGCCCAAAGCACGAAGAATTGGCACGCGAGCGTAGCCACGGCGAGATACAGGCCCTTGATGCGCAGGCTCGGCAGCCCGAACACCAGGCCGACCGCCGCTGCGCAGAGCCCCCCGATGGCGAATGCGGCCAGGATCGGAATGCCTGGAATGCGCAGCACGGCGTTGTACGCCATGAACGCGCCGATCGCCATGAATGCCGCCGTGCCGAGCGATAGCTGTCCCGCGTAGCCGGTGAGGATGTTGAGGCCGAGCGCCGCAAGCGAAAGGACGAGGAACGGCGTGATGATCGCGGAGAGCCAGTACTGGTCGCCCACCAGCGGCACGACGATGAAGGCCACGAGGAGCAACGCCACCATCGCGACACGATCCTGCAGCAGCGGAAAGATCTGCGAATCCTGCGCGTACGTCGATTTGAACTGGCCGGCTTCGCGATAGAGCACGCTAGACCCGATCGATGTGTTTCTCGCCGAAGAGGCCTTCCGGCCTCACCAGGAGAAAGAGCAGCGCGACCACGTACGCGAACCAGCTTTCGATGCCGCCGCCGACCATCGGCCCGACGTAGACCTCCGCAACCTTCTCGCTCGCGCCGATGATCAGGCCGCCGACGATGGCGCCGAGGATCGATTCGAAGCCGCCGAGGATGAGCACCGGGAGCGCTTTAAGCGCGACGAAGGTGAGCGCGTACTGCACGCCGTTGCGCACCCCCCACATCACGCCCGCCACCAGCGCCACGAAGCCCGCTGTCGCCCACACGATCGCCCAGATGTGCTGCAACGGAATGCCGACGGCAAGCGCGGCCTGGTGATCGTCGGCGACGGCGCGAAGGGCGCGGCCGATGCGCGTTTTCTGAAACAGCAGTGCAAGCACCGCCACCAGAATTCCGGCCACTGCGGCCGCGAAGAGGTCGAACTGGCTGATGTTGATGTTCCACCTCTCGGACAGCCATTCCATCGGCACGTCCGGGATGCCGAGCTCCAGGCCGTGCGGCTGCGAACCCCACATGAGCTGCGAGATGCCCTCGAGCACGAAGGTGAGGCCGATGGTCGCCATCAATAGCGTGATCGGCGGCTGGTTGACGAGGGGCCGCAGCACGACGCGTTCGATGGCGACGCCCACCAGGATCATCGCGACCATCGTCACCGCGAGCGCGAGCCATATGTTCCAGCCGCGCTCCATGAGCGACACGAAGGTGAGCGCGGCGAAGAACACCATCGAGCCCTGCGCGAAGTTGAAGACGCCCGACGCTTTGTAGATCAGCACGAACCCGAGCGCGACCAGCGCATACATGACGCCCGCCAGCAGCCCGCCCGCGACCACCTCGATGAAGAAGGTCATGCGTGCGCGACCCCGAGGTAGGCGTCGATCACTTTCTGGTCGTTGCGCAGCTCCTCGGGCGAGCCGTCGGCGATCTTGCGGCCGTAGTCGAGCACCACTACGCGCTGCGAGATGTCCATCACGACGCCCATGTCGTGCTCGATAAGAACGATGGTGGTGCCGAAATGGTCGTTGACGTCGAGGATGAAGCGGCACATGTCCTGTTTCTCTTCCAGGTTCATGCCCGCCATCGGCTCGTCGAGGAGCAGCAGGGTCGGCTGCGCCGCGAGCGCGCGCGCGAGCTCGACGCGCTTTTGCAGGCCGTACGGCAGGCGCCCGACCGGCGTCTTGCGGATGTGCTGGATCTCGAGGAAGTCGATGATCTCCTCGGCCGCCCGGCGGTGCTCGATCTCCTCGCGCCGCGCGCGACCCATCCACAGCGCCTGCTCGAGGAAGCTCGCACGCATCTTGAGATTGCGGCCGGTCATGACGTTGTCGAGCACCGTCATGCCCTTGAAGAGGGCGATGTTCTGGAACGTGCGCGCGATGCCCATCGAAGCGGCTTCGTGCGAATCCATGTTGCGAAACTCGCGGCCGCGGAAGCGGATGCGTCCCTGCTGCGGGTGGTAGACCCCGTTCAGCACGTTCAGCATCGAGCTCTTGCCGGCGCCATTCGGGCCGATGATGGCTCGCACCTCGTGCTCCCGGACATCGAAGGAAACGTCGCTCAAGGCCTTCACCCCGCCGAAGGCGAGGGATACGCCTTCAACGGAAAGCAACACCTCGCTCAGGCGGCCCGCCTGGCCGCGGCGGGCGGGAAGGTCCGGGCGTCCGCGATCCGCAGGTCCGCGGAGACGCTTCCGCTGCGGCCGTCCTCGTAACGCACCTGCGCCTCGACGTGCACGGTCGGGCTGCCGTCGTACAGCGCGGCGACGAGCGCCGCGTACTTCTCGCCGACGAAGCGCCGGCGCACTTTGCGCGTGCGCGTGAGCTCGTCGTCGTCGGCGTCGAGCTCCTTGTGCAGGATCAGGAAGCGATGGATCTGCGAATTGGCGATCTCGGGCTCGAGCGCGAGGTCGGCGTTTACCTGCTCGACGCATTCGCGGATCAGCGCATAGACCTCGTCGCGCGAGGCGAGGTCGATGTACCCCGAATAAGGCATGTGGCGCTTCTCGGCCCAGTTGCCGACCGCCTCGGGATCCATGTTGATGAACGCGCAAACCTGGTCCTTGCCATGGCCGAAGCAGACGGCTTCGCGGATGTAGGGAAAAAACTTGAGCTTATTCTCGAGGTACTTCGGCGCGAAGAGCGTGCCATCCGCGAGCGCGCCGACATCCTTCACGCGGTCGATGATCTTCACGTGGCCGTCGGCATCGAAGTAGCCGGCGTCGCCGGTGTGGAACCAGCCCTCGGCGTCCTTCACTTCGGCCGTGGCTTGCGGATTTTTGTAGTACTCGCGGAAAAGTCCGGCGCTTCTCACGACGAGCTCGCGCTCCGGCGTGAACTTCAGCTCCACCCCCGGCACCGCCGGCCCAACCGTATCCGGCTTCACTTGTCCGTTGGGCTGGATGCAGACGAAGACCGCCGTTTCGGTTGAGCCGTAGAGCTGCTTCAGGTTGATGCCGATCGAGCGGTAGAACTTGAACAGATCCGGCCCGATCGCCTCGCCAGCCGTGTAGCCGATCTTCACGCGGCTCATGCCGAGCACGTTGCGCAGCGGCCCGTAGACCAGGAAGTCGCCGAGCGCATAGAGCATGCGATCGGCAAGGGACACCGGCCTGCCGTCGAGGAGGGCGCCGCCCACCCGGCCCGCCACGGCCATGAACCGCCGGTAAAGCCAGCGCTTCGGGCTGGACGCATCCTCCATGCGGATGGACACCGTCGTCAGCAGATTTTCCAGCACCCGCGGCGGCGCGAAGTAGTACGTCGGGCCGATCTCGCGCATGTCGGTCATCACCGTCTCCGCCGACTCCGGGCAGCAGATGCAATAGCCGGCAACGTAGGCTTGCGCACAGGAAAAGATGTTCTGGCCGATCCACGCCGGCGGCAGGTAAGCGAGGATCACATCGTCGGGTCCAAGCTTTTCCATCTCGGCTGCGGTGCGCGAGGGACCGATCAGGCTGCCGTGCGTGTGCACCACGCCTTTGGCGACGCCCGTCGTGCCGGAGGTGAAGAACATCGCGGCCGCATCGGCGGCGCGGCCGGCGGCGATCTCCTTCTCGATGAACGCGGGATCGGCTTTCAGCCGCGCGTGTCCGTCCGCCAGCAGCTTGTCGTACGGCACGAGATGCTCGTGCGCGTAGTGGCGCAGGCCGCGCGGGTCGTCATAGATGATGCGCGTGAGCGATGGGCAGCGCGGATGGATCTCGACGAGCTTGTCCACCTGCTCCTGGTCTTCGGCGAAAGCGATGGCGATCGAGGCGTTCTGGATCGGGAACGCCATCTCGGCGGCGACCGCGTCCTGGTAGAGCGGCACGGGGATCGCGCCGAGGCATTGTCCCGCCGCCATGGTGGCGTACAGACGCGGCCGGTTGTCGCCGACGAGCGCGAAGTGCTCGCCGCGTTTCAAGCCGAGCGCCGCGAGGGCGCACGCGAGCGCACGAACCTCGTCGGCGAATTCGCGCCAAGTCCACGTCTGCCAGATGCCCAGATCCTTCTCGCGGATCGCGGGCCGCTCGCCATGCACGCTCGCGTGGTGCATGAGGAGCTTCGGAAACGTGTCGAGCCCTTCGATGTCCTCTTTCATCGAAGCCTCCTCCACCCTCTTAAGTGCGCGGATTCTTGCACAGAATGGCTAAGATTACGGCCCATGAAAGCTACCGAACACTGGACTCGAAAAGGCGACGTCAAGCTCTTCGTCTTCAATAAGACTTCCGGCAACAAGGAAAAGGGCACGATCCTCTTCGTGCACGGCTCGTCGATGGCGTCGCAGCCCACCTTCGACCTGCAGGTTCCGGGGCGCCCGCATTCGTCGGCAATGGAATACTTCGCCAGTCTCGGCTACGACACGTGGACGATGGACAACGAGGGCTACGGCCGCTCGGACAAATCGCGGCCGATCAACTGCGACATCCCCAATGGCGCCGACGACCTCGCCGCCGGCACGGAATTGATCCTCAAGCAGACCGGCGCGAAGAAGCTGCTGATCTACGGTATCTCGTCCGGCGCGTTGAAGGCGGCCCTCTTCGCGCAGCGCCATCCGGAGCGCGTCGCGCGCCTTGCGCTCGACGCCTTCGTCTGGACCGGGAAAGGCAGCCCGACCCTCGAGCAACGCAGGAAGCGCCTGCCCGAGTTCCAGAAAAT
>C688J18823_10001423_pt1 | contig 14717 bp, 11 predicted proteins | sample HopSoiMetagenom1_FD_18823 | JGI IMG/M metagenome (IMG submission 18823)
GCCGATCTCTGCGTTGCGTGCCGGCGGCCGCCTCGTCGAAGTCGGCGTCGAACGTCTTGCGCTCGACCGGCGCGAGGCCCAGCGGCTCCTCCAGACCACCGGAGTCGACGTCACCTTGGCACAGACCACGGCGCTCGTGCAGCGCTGCGAGGGCTGGCCGGCGGGCCTGTACCTGGCAGGCCTGGCGCTCAGTGAAGAGGACCCCGTCGACCGCGAGGAGCAGGTCGCGGCGTTCCGCGGCGACGACCGCCACGTCGCCGACTACTTCCGCGGCGAGTACCTCGCCGGGCTACGGCCGGCGACGCTGCGGTTCCTGCGGCGCACGTCCGTCCTCGAGCGCATGTCCGGGCCGCTGTGCGACGCGGTGCTCGACGACGCGGGCTCCGCGCGCGAGCTCGAGAAAATCGAACGCGAAAACATCTTCGTGGTCCCGCTCGACCGCACGCGCGAGTGGTTCAGGTACCACGAGCTCTTCCGTGGGCTGCTGCGGCGCGAGCTGCTCGACACGGAACCGGAGCTCGTCCCGACGCTCCATCTGCGTGCGGCGGACTGGCACGAAGCGCACGGCGACCTCGAGTCGGCGCTCGAGCACGCGACAGCAGCCGGCGACGAGGAACGGGCCGCGCGCATCCTCACCGCGATCGCGCTGCCGGTGTACTTCAGCGGACGGGGCGCCACCGTCGACCGCTGGCTCGACGCATTCGACCGCGAAGGGCTCGAGCGGTTCCCCGGCGTCGCCGTCATCGGCGGATGGATCCACGCCCTGCGCGGGCGGGCGCAGGAAGCGCAGGACTGGCTCGCCGCCGCCGAGCGGGGCGCGTTCGCGGGGCGCCTGCCGGACGGAAGCACGTCCGTTGCGCCGTGGCTGTCCGTCTTGCGCGCCGCGATGTGCCGCGACGGCGTCGAGCAGATGCTCAAAGACGCCGAGAGCGCGCTTGACGAGCTGCCGGCCAGGAGCCTCGCGCGGCCGTCCGCGCTGCTGGCACAGGGCGCCGCGTACGTCCTGCTCGGCGACGACGAGCGCGGCGACGCGATCCTGCGTCAGGCCGCGACGGAAGCCGACGTCCTCGGCGCAACGGAGACGCGCGTCCTTGCGATGAGCGAACGGTCGCTCGTTGCCTCGTCGCGCGGCGACGCGGCGGCCGCGGAGGAGCTCGCTCTCGAGGCGAACGCGCTGGTGGAGTCGTCGAGCCTCGACGGATATCCGTCGACGGCGATGGCGCTCGCCGCGTCTGCGCGCGCCGATCTGCGCCACGCGCGCTGGGAGGCTGCGCGCGCGCACCTCGCCAAGGCACAGCTCTTGCGGCCGCTGCGCGAAAGCGCATTCCCGTGGCTGGCCGTTCAGACCGGGATCGAGCTCGCGCGCTCCTATGTCGCGCTGCGCGACCGTGCCAGTGCCCGTGCGCTCGTGACCGAGATCGTGGACGTGCTCGGACAGCGACCCGACGTCGGTGTGCTCTCGGCCCAGGCCGACGAGCTGCGCGCGGCGGTCGACGAGATGCACGACCCCGGTGACGCGCGCGCGCGCGGCCTCACGGGCGCGGAGCTTCGCTTGCTCCCGTACCTGGCGACGCACCTTTCGTTCCGGGAGATCGGCGAGCGGTTGTTCGTCTCGCGCAACACGATCAAGACGCAGGCGATCTCCGTGTATCGGAAGCTGGGCGTGTCGAACCGCAGCGACGCGATCAACCGCGCCGGCCAGCTCGGGCTCGTCGAGCCGAGCAGCACCGCTGCCTGAGGATCAGCTGACTCCGGGCACCGCCGGAGCCGCGGGTGCAACGTCCGTCGTCGGCGGTCGCTCGTCCTCGGCCGCATACGCCGCGAGCAGCGACTGCTCCTCGGCCTTCTTCGGGAAGCAGACGAACACGAGCACGGCGCCGAGCGCAACGGCGACGAGGCCGGCCGTGTACGCCCACTGGTCACCGTGCAGGAACGACGCCTTCGCGGACGCGATGATCTGGTTTGCGTATTGCGGATACTGCGCCGCGACGTCGTCGGCGCCCGCGAAAGACTTCGTCAGCTGGCTCTGCACGCTGTCCGAGACGTCCTTGTTCGAAGCCGCGATCGCCGCGCCGGCTGCCGCCGCATAGCCGGCGGTCAGCAACGCGCCGAAGATCGACTGCATGATCGCGCCGCCGAGATCCCGCTGTAAGTCGGCGGTACCGGACGCCATCCCGGCTCGCCTGACCGGGACGGATCCGGTGAGCGAGTGGGACGCGGGTGTACCCGCGAAGCCGACACCGACGCCGATGAACGCGTACGCGAGTGCAATCTCCCAGTACGCGGTCCCCTCTTTCCAGAGCAGCAGCATCGAGAGGAACGCGAGCAAGAGGAAGACGTAGCCGAGGAGCAACGTGAAGCGCGCGCCTCTCTTCTCGACGAGCACGGCCGAGCGTGGTGCGACGAGGATCATCATCACGACCGCGGGCAGGAACGCAGCGCCGGCCTCGAGCGTCGAGTAGCCGAGCACGTTCTGGAGGTACTGCTGGCTCACGAACGCCGCGCCCATCAGCGAGCCGAAGACGATGATGCCGGCGCAGGCCGCAACCCAGAACGTCGGCCGCGCAGCGACCTCGAGGTCGTACAGCGGGTTTCGCGCGCGCCGCTGCCGGATGTAGAAGCCGACCGCTGTTGCGAGCGCAACCGCGCCAAGCGCGAGCGCCAACGTCCCGTGGTCGGGGACCGGCGCGAAGTTGATCGAGAGGATCAGCGCACCGACGAGGACGACCGACAGGACACCGCCGAGGTTGTCGACCGGCTCGGTGCCCTCGTTCACGTGCGCCGGGACGAACAGCCACGCCATCGGCAGCGCGACGAGCACGAGCGGCAGCGTGATGAGGAAGACCGATCCCCACCAGAAGTGCTCGAGCAAAGCTCCGGCCACGAGCGGCCCGAGCGACGCGATCCCACCGCCGAGCGCCGACCACAACGCAATCGACTTCGTTCGGCCCGGACCGGACCAGAGCGCCGCGATCAGCGCGAGCGTCGTCGGATACGCCAATCCTGCCGAGAGCCCTCCGAGCAGCCGCGCGAGGAACAGCACCGTGTCGGACGGCGCGTACGCGGCCAGCAGGCACGCCGGCACCGACAGCGCCATGCCGAGCAGCAGCAGCAGCTTCCTCCCATAGCGGTCGCCGACCGCGCCGAGGTACAGCACCGACGCCGCCAGCCCGAGGGAGTAGCCGACGGCGATCAGGTTGAGCGTGGTCTGCGACGAGTCGAAGTGCTTGCCGATCGACGGCAGCGCGACGTTCGCGACCGACAGATTGAGGTTCGCCACACCCGCGACCAGGATCAGCGAGCCGAGCACGAGCCCGGCGCGCGGGGGCGCAGCGGGCGAGCTCACTCGCGCTTCATCATCGCGAGCGCTTCCAGCTCCAGGTCGACGTAGTGGTCGCCGGAGACGTCGACGACGGCGCGCTTGATCGTGCCGCCGGTGAACGCGTACGGGCTCGCCCCGGCGTAGTCCGACGTGACCGGCTCAGCCGGATCGACGCCGACGTTGAGGCCCTCGCCGACGAGGGAGAAGTTTCCCGGCTGCGTCATGATCTGACCCTCGCCGACCTTCTCGTCGTCGATGAAGAGCGACAGCGTTCCCCGCGTCGGCATCTCGGTCCCGTCGCGCACGAACGACGCGCCGAGAATCACGTCACCGGAGGGAATCTCTTTCGTGGAGTCGACGATCTGCTCGTTCGAGCCGACGAAGTTGTAGGCGTACTTGAGCCTGCCGTCTTTGACGTACAGCGCGTGCCCGCCGAAGCGCGCGCCGTGCGAGAACAGCACGCCGTTCGCCTCGCCGTTCTCGACGTGCGCCTCGACGGCGATCGAGTAGCTCCTGTTCCGGATGTTGACCGCGGCGGCCTCCGGCACCTCGGCCGTGTCCGGGTAGTAGACGTACTGGTCGCGCGGCGCCGAGGCCTGGGGCCGATCCGGATCGGAGAGGACCTCGATCGCCGTCAGGTCGAGCAACGGGAAGCCGTTGTACTTGCCCGCCTCGTGGAACCACAGGTTGACGAGCGCCTGCACGCGCTCGGGATGCTTCGCGGCGAGGTCGTGGCTCTCCGTCGGGTCGACCGTCGTGTCGTACAGCTCCCAGCGATCGTGCTCGAAATTTCCCCAGCCGGCGATCGTCGGGTGCACCGACACGGCCTTCCAGCCCTGGTGCCAGATCGCCCGCGACCCCAGCATCGAGAAGAAGCCCGTCTCCTTCGGCGTCGGGACGTCGTCGCTCTCGAACGTCGACCGGAAGCTGACGCCCTCGAGCGGAAGCTGCTGATAGCCCTTGACCTCTTCGGGCAGCTCGAGGCCGAGGCAGTCGTACATCGTGGGAGCGATGTCGGTCGCGTGGAGGAACTGGTGGCGCAGCTCGCCTTTCGCGGCGATCCCGCGCGGCCAGGAGACGACCAGCGGGTCTGCGACGCCGCCCTCGAAGTTGTAGCGCTTCCACATCTTGAACGGCGTGTTGAACGCCCAGGCCCAGCCGACGGGGTAGTGGTTGTACGTCGCGGGCGAGCCGAGCTCGTCGATGTACTGCAGGTTCTCCTCGATCGTGTCCGGGATCCCGTTGAAGAACTTGTTCTCGTTCACGGATCCGTTCGGCCCGCCCTCGCCGCTCGCTCCGTTGTCGGACACGAGCACGACGATCGTGTTGTCGAGCTCGCCCGTCTCCTCGAGGAAGTCGAGCAGCCGCCCGATCTCGTAGTCCGTGTGCGAGAGGAAGCCGGCGAAGACCTCGGCCATCCGGCAGAAGAGCTTCTTCTCCTCGTCCGAGAGCTCGTCCCACGGCCGCACGACGTCGACGGCGTTCCACGGCAGGCCCTCGACGCTCGTCTCGTTGACGTACGGGTTGATCGGAGTGAGCTCGGCGTCGTCGTCGAAGATCCCGAGCTCCTTCTGCCGCGCGAAGACGAGCTCGCGGTAACGCTCGTAGCCCATGTCGAACTTCCCCGCGTGCTTGTCGATCCATTCTTTCGGCGCGTGGTGCGGGGCGTGACATGCCCCGGGGCAGAAGTACATGAAGAACGGCTTGTCGGGAACGATCATCTTCGCGTCGCGAATGAACGAGATCGCCTTGTCCGCCAGGTCGGTGGTCAGGTGGTAGCCCTCTTCCGGGGTCGACGGCTGCTCGACGGGATGGTTGTCGTAGATCAGGTCGGGATACCACTGGTTCGTCTCGCCGCCGAGGAAGCCGTAGAAGCGCTCGAAGCCGCGGCCGACCGGCCAGTTGCGCTTCGTCGAGGCCATGTTCATCTCGTCCGCCGCCACGAGGTGCCACTTTCCGAGCATGTAGGTGTTCCAGCCGCGCTCGCCGAGGACCTCCGCGAGCGTCGCGCACTCGAACGGGATGTGGCCGTTCGAGTTGGGAAAGCCGGTAGTCGCCTCGGCGATGCACGCCATCCCGTTCGTCGTGTGGTTGCGCCCCGTCAGGAGCGAGGAGCGGGTTGGCGAGCACAAGGCCGTCGTGTGCCAGTTCGTGTACGTCAGGCCGTTGGCCGCCAGCCGGTTGATGTTGGGTGTCTCGATCAGGCCGCCCCACGGCTCCATCGACGAGAAGCCGACGTCGTCCAGCACGATGTAGACGACGTTCGGTGCGCCCTCGGGCGCCTTCGGCTGGAGGTACGGCTCCCAGTCCGGCGTCGAGTCGCGCGTGTCGACGTTGATCACGCCCTTGAACGGCTTCGTCATCGGCGTGAGTCTCTCGCGCGCCGGGCCGGGATTCGTCACCCCGAAAGGACGATTGCGGGATCTAGCTCTGCAGCACGACGATCAAGATCGTCCCGACGGCGAGCAGCAGGCCCATCACGGTGAATGCGAGGGCCGCGCGCTCGTCGAACGCCGCGTAATCCCCGCTTCGGAGCGCCTCTTCGACGCGACGCTGTCGGAGGAAGGCGGCGACGATGAATGCAAGCCCAAGCACGCCGAAGCCGGCGCCGACAACGGCGTACGGCCACGTCTTCCCGCCGGCGAGCTCGGGGACGATCCGCCCCGCGCCGAAGCTCACGGCCAGTGCCGTCAGGCCGCTGCGCAACCAGGCGAGGTACGTGCGCTCGTTCGCGAGGCGCGTCCGCCGCGTGGCGTCCTGCACGCCGGGGTCGTCCATGCCGTTTCGTTCGGCAGGCCGGCAGGTGGCCCTTCTCGTAGGGTCGTCCCGTGCGAGCCCTGACTGGGACGATCGAGTCGTACGACGCGCCGTCGACGGACGAGATCGCCCGTCGCGTCGGGCTCGCGCCGGAGCAGATCGTCCGCTTCGACGGCAACACCTCGCCCACGACGCTCCCGTCGACGCGCGCAGAGGCGCTGACCGAGGAGCTCGGCCGCATTCACACCTATCCGCACGGCGGCTACCCGCAGCTCGAGCAGGCGATCGCGGGCTACGCCGGCGTCGACCCGGAGAACGTCGTGCTCGGCGCAGGCGCGGACGATCTGATCCTGCTCGTGACGCGCGCGTTTGCGTCGCCCGGCGATCGCGTGGCGATCGCGAACGACCCGACGTACCCGATGTTCGCGATCAGCGTGTGGGTCGCGGGCGCCGAGGTGAGCGCCGACGACCCTGTCCTGACGATCTGCTGCCTGCCGAACAACCCGACCGGCGAGCTCGGCGAGCTGCCGGCTGGGCGGCCGCTCGTCGTCGACGAGGCGTATTACGAGTACTCGGGCGTGAGCGCGGTCGACCTGATCGAGAAGGAGGACGTCGTCGTGCTCCGGACCTTCTCGAAGGCCTTCGGGCTGGCCGGCGCACGGGTCGGCTATGCGCTCGCCGGGCGCGACCTCGCGGCGGAGCTGAACAAGCGGCAGCACCCCGCTCCGCTGGCGACGCTGTCCGCAGCGCTCGCCCTCGCCGGTCTCGCCGCACCGCCGGACGTGACGCCGATCCTCGAGGAACGCGGGCGCGTCGCGGAGCGCCTGCGCGGGCTCGGCTTCGAGCCTGGCGAGTCGCACGCGAACTTCCTCTACGTGCCGGTCGACGACCCGAGGGGCTGGTACGACCGCCTCCTGGAGCACGGGCTGGCGGTACGGCCCGTGCGAGGCGGGATCAGGATCACCATCCGTACAAACGAGGATGACGAGCGCCTGCTCGATGTTCTAGGTTCTCTGCATGGCGTCTAATCCGCATCGCTGGCGCATCCTCGCCGTCGTCGCGACCGCGTTCTTCATGACGATCCTCGACGTCTCGATCGTCAACGTCGCGCTGCCCTCGATCGCCAAGGACCTCAACTTCTCGCAGGAGAACTTGCAGTGGGTCATCACCGCGTACGCGATCGCGTTCGGCGGCTTCCTCCTGCTCGGCGGTCGCGCGGCCGATCTGCTCGGGCGACGGCGCGTCTTCATCGTCGGTGTCGCTCTCTTCACGCTCGCGTCGCTCGTCTGCGGTCTGGCGCAGAGCGAGGGGATGCTGATCGCGTCGCGGTTCGTACAGGGGCTCGGCGGCGCCATCATCTCGCCAGCCGCGCTGTCGATCGTCATGACGACGTTCGAGGAAGGACCCGAGCGCAACAAGGCCCTCGGCGTCTGGGGCGCGCTTGGAGGCAGCGGCGCCGCCGTCGGCGTGCTCGCGGGCGGCGTGCTGACGGACTACCTGAGTTGGCGCTGGATCTTCTTCGTCAACGTGCCGGTCGGAATCCTCGTTCTGCTCTTGACGCCGCGGATCGTTCCCGAGAGTCGGCGCGAGGGCGGCGAGCGCCGGTACGACGCGCTGGGCGCCGTGCTCGTCAGCGGCGGACTCGCGCTGATGGTCTACGCGATCTCGGAGGCTCCGAAGGTCGGTTGGGGGGCAGCCCGCACGATTCTCCTGCTGATCGTCGCCGGAGCATTGCTCGTCGGCTTCCTCGTCAACGAGCGCCGCGTCAGCGATCCGTTGATGCCGTTCCACATCTTCCGCGTGCGCACCGTCGCAGGAGCGAATGCTGTCGGCTTTCTGCTCGGCGCCGTGATCTTCGCGAACTTCTTCCTCCTGACCTTGTACGTGCAGGACGTGCTCCACTACTCGCCGCTGAAGACCGGCTTCACCTTCATCGCAACCGCAGGCACCGCGGTGCTCGCGGCGGGCGCCGCGCAGGCGCTGACGACGAAGTTCGGAGCGAAGCCGATCATCGTGATCGGGCTCGCGCTGCTGACCGCCGCGATGGTCTGGTACTCGCAGATCCCCGTCCACGGGAAGTTCGCGTCGGATCTCCTGCCCGGCTACGTGATGGTCGGCGTCGGGATCGCCTTTGCGTTCGTGCCCGTGTCGATCGCCGCGCTCGCCGGCGTCGCCGAACGGGAGGCAGGGCTCGCCTCGGGTCTGATCAACACCTCCCAGCAGATCGGAGGAGCGATCGGCACGGCCGTCGCGTCGACCGTCTTCGCGACGCATTTCAAGACGCTGCTGCGCACCGGCCATTCCGCCGCCGACGCGCTCACGCACGGTTACGGCTACGCGTTCTGGGCGCTGGCGTTCTTCGGCGTCGCCGCAATCATTGCGGCCGTGACGCTGATCCGGCGCGACGAGATGGCGGAGTCGCCGGTCACCGCACCGATGGCGTAGCGCTAGACCTTCGCGAGCAGCGCTTCCGACACCGACTGGTGCACCGTGAAGTGCCGGTCGAGGCCGGAGATCTCCAGCGCGCGGAGCGTCTCGAGCCCGGGCGCGGCGAGCAGGAACGCGCGGCGGTTGTCGAGCTGCGTGCGCGCTTCGATCAGCACCCCGAGCGCCGTCGAGTCGATGAACTCGACGTCGGCGAGGTCGACGACGATGCGCTGCGGCGAATCCGCGCATGCGTCCGTCAACGCCGACCGGACCTGGGGCGCGTTGTAGAGGTCGAGCTCGCCGGCGAGCTTCACGACGCAGGCGTCGCCCTGCTTCTCGACTCCGAGAATCGGATCCTTGCGCAGCCCGTCGGTGTTTGACAACTACCCTCCCGAACCAACTCGAGTTGTCTCCAGCGCCCGCAGCGGGGTCACGGCGGCTCTGACGCTCCAGAATTGAACCACCTGCAGGTGGCTTGTGCAAACGTGTGACGAGATGGACGTCGCAACCGTCGCCCGGCGCTCGCGGACGGAGAATTTTCCCGTCGCGTCGCTGCTGTTTCCGCGGGGGCTGCGGCCCCATCTTCGCGCCGTCTACGGCTTCGCCCGCCTCGTCGACATGCTGGGCGACGAGGTGCCGGGCGACCGCCTCGCGGCACTCGACGAGCTCGAGGGCGAGGTCGAGGCCTGCTACTCCGGAGTGCCGACCTGGCCGGTGCTGCGCGTCCTCCAGCCGACGATCCGCGAGTTCTCGCTGCCGCGTGAGCCGTTCCTGCGCCTGATCGAGGCGAACCGCATGGACCAGCGCATCTCGGAGTACGAGACCTGGGCCGACCTGCGCGAGTACTGCCGTCATTCGGCCGACCCCGTCGGGCGCCTCGTCCTCGGCCTGCTGCGCCTCGACCGCGAGCCGGAGCTGGTCGCGGCGAGCGACGACGTCTGCACCGGGCTGCAGCTCGTCAACTTCCTGCAGGACGTGCCGCGCGACCTCGAGCTCGGCCGCGTCTACCTACCTGCCGAAGACCGCCGGCGTTTCGGGGTCACCGTGCTCGACCGTCCCAGCCCGGAGCTGAGAGCGACCCTCGAGTTCGAGGCGGCGCGGGCCCGCGCGCTGCTCGGCGCCGGACGGCTCCTGCAGGTGCGCATCGGGGGACGTGTCGGCCGCGGGGTCGGGCTGTTCGCGCGCGGCGGCCTCGCCGCGCTCGAGGCGCTCGAGCGTGCGCGCTGGGACATCTTCACTCAGCGCCCGCGGCCCTCTCGCACGAGGCTCGCGCTCGCGGCGTTCGCGCGATGACGGCGGAGCGTGCGTATGCCGAGGTCGAGCGGATCACGCGCCACCGGGCGCGCAACTTCGCCTACGGGATCATGGTGCTGCCGCGTGAGAAGCGCCGCGCGATCGCTGCGATCTACGCGTTCGCGCGCCGCGTCGACGACATTGCCGACGGCGACCTGGAGCCCGCGGAGAAACGCAGGCTGCTGAACGAGCTCCGCGGGCTGCTCGAGGCGGAGCCCGGCGACGACGCGATGCTCGTCGCCCTGGAGGATGCACGCAAGCGCTTCCCGATACCCGGCGGCGCGCTGCGCGCTCTGGTGGACGGCGGTCTGCAGGACCTCGACCAGACGCGCTACGCGACCTTCGACGACCTGCGCGGTTACTGCACGAAGGTTGCCGGCGCGGTAGGCGTGTCGTGCGTGGCCGTGTACGGCTCCGCGGACGTCGAGCGTGCGGAGACGCTCGGCATAGCCCTGCAGCTGATCAACATCATCAGAGACGTGCGCGAAGACTGGGAGCTCGGCCGCGTCTACCTGCCCCAGGACGAGCTGTCCTCATTCGGCATATCCGAAGACGACATCGCCGCCGGGAACACGTCACCTGCCTGGCACGCGCTCATGACTTTTCAGGCCGAGCGTGCCCGCGCTTACCTCCAGGACGGCATGCGGCTCCTGCAGTCGCTCGACTCGCGCAGCGCGCTCTGCGTGTCGACGTTCGCCGGGCTCTACCGCGCGACGCTCGAGCGGATCGAGCAACGCGCCTTCGACGTGTTCGATGGGCCGCCGCACCTCTCGACGCTGACGAAGCTGCGGATCGTCGGACGGGGCCTCTGGTGAAGGCGGCGGTCGTCGGCGGCGGCCTCGCCGGGCTCGCGGCGGCGCTCGAGCTGGTCGACGCCGGACATGCGGTGACGCTCTACGAGGCGCGCCCGACGCTCGGCGGTGCCGTGCAGACGCTGCCGGAACGAGAGGGCGACCCCTCGCCGCCGCCCGACAACGGCCAGCACATCGCGCTCGGGTGCTTCACCGAGTACCTCGCGTTCCTCGACCGCATCGGGGAAGGCGGGTCGTACAGCCGGCGACCGCTGGTTCTGCCGGTGCTGGCGGAGGATGGCCGGCGCGCCGACGTGAAGCCGAGCCTCGCCGCGTTGCTCTCGTACGCGCATGTTCCAGTCCGCGACCGGCTGCGCATTCCGCTCGTCACGGCGCGCTGCCGCAGCGCGCGCGCCGAGCCGGGCGAGACGTTCGGGGCGCTGCTGCGGCGGCTCGGTGCGAGCGACGCCGCGGTCGAGCGCTTCTGGGACGTCTTCATGCGCCCGGCGCTCAACCTGCCGTCCGACGAGGTCGACGCCGACTCCGGCCTCTTCACCGTCCGCACGGCGTTGCTCGGGCCGCGTGCGAGCTCCGACCTCGTCCTGCCGGCGAAACCGCTCGGCTCGATGCACGGCGACGCCGCTGCGCGCGCGCTCGAGGCGGCCGGAGCGACGATCGAGACCGGCGCACGCGTCGACCCGGACGAGCTGGATGCAGACGCGGTCGTGGACGCGACACCTTCGCCGGACCTCGAGCGCTCGCCGATCGTCAGCGTGCACCTGCTCTTCGACCGCGCCCTGCTCGCGACGCCGCTCGCGGCGCTGCTCGGCTCGGACGCGCACTGGATCTTCGATCGCGGTGCGTTGACCGGCCGCAAGCCCGAACGCGGCCAGTATCTGACGGTCGTCGCGAGCGGTGTGCCCGAGTTGCTCGACGTCCGCGGCCGAGAGCTCGTCGAGCGGATTGCGGGACAGGTCACGGACCGTCTCGGCGCGGCCGAGCTCGTGTGGTCTCGCGTCTCCCGCGAGCCGGAGGCGACGATCGCGCTCCGTCCCGGAGTGCGTCGTCCCGTGCCCGGTCTCGTTCGCCCGGGCCTCGCGCGCGCGGGCGCGTGGACCGAGACCGGCTGGCCGGCGACGATGGAGAGCGCCGTCCGCTCCGGCCGCGCCGCAGCGCGCGCGCTGCTGGCCGACGTGGCAACCAAGGTCGCGGCGTGACCGTCGTGCAGGAGCTCACCGCGCTCGACACGGGGGTGGAGCGCGCCGCCGAGCGGCTGCTGGCTCTTCAGCATCCGGACGGCTGGTGGAAGGGAGAGCTCGAGTCGAACGCGACGATGATCGCGGAGCATCTGTTCCTGCTGCACTTCCTCGGCCTGCGGGACGCCGACACCGACCGGCTGCTCGCCAACGAGCTGCTCGCGCGGCGGCGCCGCGACGGCACGTGGTCGATCTGGTTCGACGGCCCGCCGGACCTGTCGGTGACGGTCGAGGCGTACACCGCGCTCAAGCTCGCCGGCGTCGACGCCGGCGACGCGACGCGCGACTACATCCGCCGCGGCGGCGGAGTCGCGCGGACGCGGATCTTCACGCGCGCGTTCCTCGCGCTGATCGGCCAGTGGCCGTGGCGGCGGCTGGCGCACGTCCCCGTGGAGCTGATCCTGTTGCCGCAGGGCGGGCCGCTTTCCGTCTACGACTTCGCGTGCTGGGCGCGGCAGACGATGGTTGCACTGTCGGTCGTCGAGGCCCTGCAACCCGTGCGGCCGAGCGCGATCGACCTCGCCGAGATCGGCGGGCGCAAGACGGAGCGCGCGGGGGCGCCGCGCCTCTCGCCGTTGCGGCGGCATGCGGTCGCGGTCGCCGAGCGCTGGGTGCGCGAACGTCAGGAAGCCGACGGGTCGTGGGGCGGGATCCAGCCCCCGTGGGTGTGGTCGCTCGTGATGCTCGCCGCGCTCGGCCACGGGTTCGAGGACGAGGCGTTCGCGCGCGGGCTCTCCGGCTGGGACCGCTTCCTGATCCGCGACGGCGATCGGCTCCGCCCCGAGGCGTGCCAGTCGCCGATCTGGGACACCGCGCTCGCCGTGCTTGCCCTGCGCGCCGCCGGCATTCCTGCGGAGGACGCGCGCCTGCAGGCCGCCGGCGAGTGGCTGCTGCGCGAAGAGGTCACGGTCCCGGGCGACTGGGCGGTTCGCAGGCCCGCCCTCGCGCCGGGCGGCTGGTCATTCGAGTTCGACAACGACCTCTATCCCGACGTCGACGACACCGCGGTCGTCGTGCTCGCGCTGCGCGAGCTCGGCCTCGGCGACGCCGCAGTCGCGCGCGGCGTCGACTGGATGGTCGGGATGCAGTCGCGGAGCGGCGGCTGGGGCGCGTTCGACGCCGACAACGAGGCGCTCTGGCTCTACAAGCTCCCGATCTGCGATTTCGGCAAGGTCACCGACGAGCCGAGCGCCGACGTGACCGCCCACGCGCTCGAAGCCCTGGGACGCGAGCATGGGTACGACGACGTGCAGGCCGCCGGCTTGAGCTGGCTGCTCGCCGAGCAGGAGCCGGACGGATCCTGGTTTGGCCGTTGGGGCGTCAATCACCTGTACGGCACCGGCGCCGCAGTCCCGGCGCTGGAAGCGTGCGGGGTCTCGCCGGGGCATCCCGCGATCCGCCGGGCGCTCCGCTGGCTCGACTCCGTGCAGCAGGCCGACGGCGCCTTCGGCGAGGACATCGCCTCCTATGGCGATGCGGCAAGCCGCGGCCGCGGCGCCGCGACTCCGTCGCAGACGGCCTGGGCGTTGCTCGCGTACGTCTCGGGCGGGGCCGCGCAGGGCTTGTCCGCGCGGAGGGCCGCCGAGTATCTTCTCCGGGTTCAGCGTCCCGACGGTGACTGGGACGAGCAGCACTACACCGGCACCGGCTTCCCCCTCGATTTCATGATTCGCTACCACCTCTACCGGCTCACGTTCCCGCTCCTCGCCCTCGGGCGCCTGAGAGAAAGGCTCACTGGATGAAGTTCCCCCTTCGCTCAACCGTGCAGATCGGCAAGTACGTCGCCAGCCAGCAGCGCAAAGGCGCGCGGTACCCGCTCGTCCTCATGCTCGAGCCCACGCTCGCGTGCAACATCGCGTGCATCGGCTGCGGAAAGATTCGCGAGTACGAGTCGAACAAGGCGCGGTTGTCCGTCGAGGAGTGCATCGACGCCGGCGCCCAGTGCCCGGCGCCCGTCGTTTCGATCTGCGGCGGCGAGCCGCTCGTCTACAAGGGGATCGAGGACGTCGTCGCCGGGATGCTGGAGCTCGGGAAGAACATCGATCTCTGCACGAACGCGCTCAAGCTCGAGCAGTTCCTCGACGTGTTCAAGCCGACGCACCGGCTGACGTTCGTCGTGCATCTCGACGGCATGCGGGAGATCCACGACTACATCTGCGACTACCCCGGGCTCTGGGACATCGCCGTGGACTCGATCAGGAAGGCGCGCGAGGCGGGTTTTCGCGTCGCGACGAATACGACGGTGTTCAAGGAGACGTCGGTCGACGACGTGCTCGAGATGATGCATTACCTCACCAACGAGGTCGGCATCGACGGCATGCTGATCGCACCGGGCTACCAGTACTCGCAGATCGACCCGGCACTGACGATGACGCGCGCGGAGCACGAGGAGAAGTTCCGCGTCATCCGCAAGGTGGCGCGCCAGCGCGGCTACCGCTGGCTTGCCAGCCCGATCTACCAGGAGTTCCTCACCGGCGAGCGGAAGCTGAAGTGCGCGCCGTGGGGATCGATCACGCGCAACCCGTACGGCTGGAAGGGCCCGTGCTACCTGCTGACCGACGGGATCTTCCCGACGTACGACGCGCTGCTCGACGGCATGGAGTGGGAGGACTACGGGCCTGGCAACGATCCGCGCTGCGAGCACTGCGCGATCCACTCGGGCTTCGAGCCGTCGGCGGCGTACGAGGCCGCGGGCTCGATCAAGGACAGCGTCCGGAGCATGGCGTGGACGCTCACGGGCTGACCTTCGCCTGTGCGATGACGGTGGAGGAGCGGATCGCCCGGCGACTGGGGCCGACCGCGCTTGTCGGGCTCGGCGCATCCCGCGGCGTGCCCGAGGGGCGGCTCGTCTCGTTCGGCATCGCCGGCGCG
>C688J18823_10001424_pt1 | contig 14715 bp, 11 predicted proteins | sample HopSoiMetagenom1_FD_18823 | JGI IMG/M metagenome (IMG submission 18823)
GAGGGGCTTGTGCCGCCGGCGGGGGAGCGGGAGCTTTCGGAGGAGCCTTGGGAGCCGCTTTCGGGGCGGCTGGCGCCGGCGCGGGCTGCTGGGCTTGCGCGCCCGAAGCGATCAATGTTGCCGACAGTGCCGAGGCCGCCAACAGGGCTAAGATCTGCCCACGCGGCCGGATCGACCCGGCCAAGATACGGAAATTCATTGCGGAAAACCCTTTCTGAACCGCAGCGCCCGAAACCGCTACAGGCACCCACACCTAGCCGCGCTGAGGCGGTTGTCTCGTTGGCAATTGAGGCGGATACGTGACAGGTGTTCCCGCCGTTATCAATTGCACGCCTTCAATACAGCTGCAGACGAAAAGATCAATGCCGACAGGCATATTTGGCATTCGCCGAAGGTCGAGGCCGAAGCCTATGGTAAAGCTTTCGGGTGCGCATTTTCGAATCAAATTCCCGCTCGCCTATGACCGTCTGCGGGCGTATCCATCTGCGTGTGTTGGCGTGTATAGCCCTCGCGCTGGGTGTAGCGCCGCTGGCACCATTCGGCGGAGCAAAAGCGGCCGAAAGCCACGCGCTGGCAATGCACGGCGCGCCGGCCCTCCCACGCGACTTCACGCATATGCCTTACGCCAATCCCGATGCGCCGAAAGGCGGCCGGCTGGTCTGGGGCATCCTCGGAACCTTCGACAGCCTCAATCCCCTGATCGTCCGCGGCATCGCCGTTCAGCAGGTCAGGGGTTTTGTGGTCGAGAGCCTCATGGCGCGCGGCAATGACGAGGCTTTCACGCTCTATGGCTTGCTGGCCAAAAGCGTCGAGACCGACGACACGCGCAGTTATGTCACCTTCCACCTCGACCCCAAAGCGCGCTTCGCCGATGGCAAGTCAGTCACGGCAGACGACGTGCTGTTTTCGTGGGAGCTGCTGCGCGACAAGGGCCGCCCCAATCACCGCCAGTATTATTCCAAGGTCGCAAAGGCCGAGGCGCCCGACCCGCTGACCGTGCGGTTCGATTTCGGCGGCGCCAGTGACCGCGAGCTGCCGCTGATCCTCGGCCTGATGCCGGTCCTGCCGCGGCACGCGGTCGATCCGGCGACGTTCGAGGAAACCACGATGACCGGCCCGGTCGGTTCCGGCCCGTATCGCGTCACCGCCGTCAAGCCTGGAGCCAGCGTCACGCTGACCCGCAATCCCGATTACTGGGGCCGCGACCTGCCGGCCAATCGCGGGTTGTGGAACTTCGACGAGATCAGGCTCGACTTCTATCGCGAATCCAACGGCCTGTTCGAGGCGTTCAAGCGCGGCCTCTACGACTTCCGCGTCGAGCACGAACCGCTGCGCTGGCACGACGGCTACGATTTTCCGGCGGCCCGCAACGGCGAAGTGATCCGCGATACCATCAAGACCGGGATGCCGCAGCCGTCGGAATTCCTGGTGTTCAACACGCGGCGCCCGGTGTTTTCGGATGTCCGCGTGCGGCAGGCGCTGACGCTGCTGTTCGATTTCGAATGGATCAACCGCAACTACTTTTTCGGACTCTACGCGCGCGCCGCAGGCTTCTTCGCGGGATCCGAACTGTCCGCCTATGGCCGTTCGGCCGACGAGCGCGAGCGCGAGCTTTTGAAACCGTTCACCGAGCACATCCGGCCGGATATTCTCGACGGCAGCTACCGCCTGCCCGTCACCGACGGATCGGGGCGCGATCGCACGACGCTGCGCGGCGCGCTTAAATTGCTGTCGGAGGCGGGTTACGAGCTCGATGGAAGCGTGTTGCGGCAGCGCGCGACCAAAATCCCCTTCACCTTCGAAATCCTGGTGACGACACGCGATCAAGAGCGAATCGCGCTGGCCTATCAGCGCGACCTCAAGCGCGCCGGCATCGATGCCAGCGTTCGCGCGGTCGATCCCGTGCAGTTCGACCAGCGCCGGCTCGGCTACGAGTTCGACATGCTGCAGAACCGCTGGGACCAATCACTTTCCCCCGGCAACGAGCAGTCCTTCTACTTTGGTAGCCAGGCCGCCGACATTCCCGGCACCCGGAATTACATGGGGGCGAAGGAGCCTGCCATCGACGCCATGATTGCGGTGCTGCTCGAGGCGCGCGAGCGGGCGGCCTTCGTATCCGCGGTGCGGGCGCTCGACCGTGCCCTGATGTCGGGCTTCTACGCTATCCCCGTTTTTAACATGCAGGAGCAATGGATTGCGCGGTGGAATCGGATAGAACAACCTACAGCTACTGCGTTGACGGGCTACCTGCCGGAAACCTGGTGGCAGAAGCCGGAAACGAAGTGAACCCGCGAAGCGACCCAACCCCCGTGACAGAGCCGAAGTAACGCCGTGACCCAGCCCACCGCTTCGCCAACGCTCGATACCTTGTTCAAACGCAACCTGGCGCGACAGCCGGATGCGCTGGCGCTGGTCGATCCCCTCAACAAGCAGCGCATCACCGGCCAGCCGCCGAAGCGTCTGACCTTCGCGCAGGCCGACCGCATGATCTCGTCGCTATCAGCGCACTTCATCGAATCAGGCTTGCCGGCCAATTCCGTGATCGCGGTTCAACTGCCCAACACCATCGAATTCGCACTCACCGTGCTCGCCGCCTTCCGCGCCGGCCTCGTCGTCGCGGTGCTGCCGCTGCTCTGGCGCCAGTCCGAATTGACCATGGCGCTCAACCGCACCGCGGCGCGGGGGATCGTGACCACGGGCAAGATCGACGGCGTGACCTATTCGGACATCGCCATGAACGCCGCCGCCGAAGCGTTCTCGATCCGCCATGTCTGCGGCTTCGGCAGCGACCTGCCCGAAGGCATGGCCTCGCTCGACAACGCGATTTTCCGGGAATCGCTGACCACGCGCGCCGTGATCCAGGACGGCCGCAAGGCGGCGCTGATTTCTTTTGACGTCACCTCAGACGGCTTCCGGCCGGTCCCGCGCGCCCATCTCGGCCTGATTGCCGGCGGCCTTGCGATCTCGCTTGAAAGCGACGTGCCGCAGGGCGCGACAGTCCTGTCGGCCTTCTCGCCGATGTCGTTTGCCGGCCTCGCCTCGTCGCTGGCGGTCTGGCTGCTGTCGGGCGGCACGCTGGTGCTGCACCATCCGTTCGACGAGGAGGCGCTGGAACAACAGATCAACGAGCAGGCCTGCGATACGCTGATTGCACCGGCTCAACTGGCGCTGCGGCTGGACGAGATGGACCTCGCGGCACGGATGCCGAGCCTGCGCAATGTCGTCGGGCTGTGGCGCACGCCGGAACAGGTCGGCTCCAGCGCGTGCTGGGCCGCGAAACAGGCGACGCTGACGGATGTCTATCTGTTCGGCGAGGCCGGATTGTTCGGCGCGCGCCGGATCGCGGAGGACGGCTCGCCGGCCCTGATCAAGCCCGGCCCGCACGGCGCACCGCGCGACCTGCCGGGGTCGTCGATCGCCGGCGATATCGTGCTGACGCCGCGTGGCACGCTGGGACTGCGCGGGCCGATGGTGCCGGTCGCAGCCTATGCACCGCCTCCGCCGCCAAGCGACTCGCTGATCGCCTCGCCGCCGCGCGACTACGTCGATACGGATTACGCGGCGCGGCTCGACCGCGTGACCGGCGCGATCAACATCACGGCGCCGCCGTCCGGCGTCATGGCCGTCGGCGGCTACCGCTTCCTGGCGCAGGACCTGCAGGAATGGGCGCGGCGGCTCGGCCAGGGCGCGCTCTTGACCGCATTGCCCGACCGCCTCAGCGGCCACCGGCTCGCCGGCCGCGCACTCGACAATGCGCGCGCCCGCGACGCGCTGACAGAGCTCGGTCTTAACCCATTGATGGTGGAAGCATTTCGCGATCGGAGCAACGCGGCCTGAGAGCCTCTTTCAGCCCGGCCGTTGACGCCGCATTAAGCGCCGCAAACTAGACTCGCTGGTTCCAGATGCGCGCCAGACCCGAGTTCTAAAAATGTCCCTGCAAGGTCCGATTCTCGTCGTGTCGACCGCGAGAAGGCCGTCCTTTGCTGCCACGCTCGACATCGGCAGGCTGTTTCCGGTGGTCGAGACCGAGTGGGCGGACGCGGTGCGCGCCGTCGAGCAGGTGCAACCAGCCGCCGTGCTGGCTGCAACCTCCGATACCGATGCAGCCGGACTGGCGGAGCTGGCAGTGCGGGTTGCGGCACGCCAACCCTATCTGCCGCTGATCTCGATCGACCCGCAGGTCGCGCATCCAGACAACGTGATTCCCTTCTTTCAGAACCAGGTCCCGCAACCTCAAGTCTCGCAAACTCAAGCCTCTCAAACTCAAGGCGGCTCCGACCGTCTGGTGGCCCGCCTGCGTGCCGCGCTGCGCGTGCGCTCGTTGCATGCGACCGTGATGCGCCGGCTGGTGCCGGCAACGCCGATGGCGATGTCGCATATCGATCCGGCGCGCGACGCCACCGTGCTGCTGATCGGCCGCGGCGGCGCCTATCCGACGCTGTCGGTCGCGCTTGGCGAACGCACCGGCGTGGTCGGCGCGCTCTCGATCGAGGCGGCTGCGAAGCATCTCAACGTCAGGGACATCGACGGCATCGTGCTCGGAGAAGGTTTCAGCCCGCGCGTGATCGACGCCTTCCTCACCGTGCTGACGGAGGACGCCCGTTTCCGCAATCTTCCCGTCGTCTTGACGGGAGCCGATCTGACGCCGGCCTACGATCTGCCAAACCTCGAGGTCGTCTCCGACGACACCGCCCAGGTGGTCGCGACGGCCCTGCCGCTGATCCGCCAGCACGCCTTCGAGGCGCATCTGAGCCGCACGCTGAAGGCCATCGATGCCGACGGCCTGATCGATGCGCGAACCGGCCTGCTGACCCGGGAAGCCTTCGAGCGCGACTTCGCCAGCGCCATCTACCAGACGCAGCAACGCGGCGGCGGATTGTCGGTCGCCCGCTTTGCGTTCGATCCCGAACATCCCCGCGCGCAATTCGACGGCGCGCGGATCATCAGCCGCCTGATGCGGCAAATGGATTTCGGCGCCGCCGAGGAGGACGGCTCGGTCGTCGTGGTCTTTGCCGAAACCGACCTGAAGACGGCGCATACTATCGCGCGGCGGCTGTCGAGCGTGATGCGCCATACCAGCCACGGCCACCGCGACGCACGATCGGAGCCGGCCGTTACGGTCGCAACGCTGCTGCCGAACGATTCGGCGAAGTCATTGCGGTCGCGGCTTCAGGAAGAGGCGCATCGCGCTGCGTCGTAATGATACGACGGATCTGAGGAACAACCTGCCCTGTCCTGCATTGTCATGCACCAAATGCACTGGAGGACGGACATGATTAAGATTGCAACTATCGCCGCGTCGCTGGCCCTGCTGGCCAGCCCGGTATTCGCCGAGGAAGCCAAGACGGTCGGCACGGCGCCGGCCGAGGCGAAATTCTCGACGGTGTCGAAGGACGAGATGTTCTCTTCGAAATTGAAGGGCCTCAACGTCTATAACCAGAAAGACGAGTCGGTTGGCGAGATCACCGACCTCGCCATCAAGGGCAGCCAGGTCGACGCGCTGATCCTNTCGGTCGGCGGTTTCCTCGGCATGGGCGAGCACTACGTCGCGGTGTCACCGTCTTCCGTCAGCGTGAAGCGCGACACCAAGAATGACAAATGGGTGGCGACGATGAACACCACCAAGGAAGCCCTGAAGGCTGCGCCGGAATTCAAGTATCCGAAGTAAGCAAACGCAATTGCGGACCTCGTAGGGTGGGCAAAGGCGCGCAAGCGCCGTGCCCACCTTTTCTTTGCGAAAAGTGGTGGGCACACTTCGCTCTGCCCACCCTACGATTCGCGCGCGCTACGCCGCCTTCTTGTTCTCCGCGAGATTGGCGAGTTGCCGCAAGATCTCGGTCGTGCCCATCAACCGTTCTTCCGGCGTCTTCCATGTCTGCAGGAACACCACCTTCATGTCGGGTCGCACCTTTGCGGCCTGGCCGTGCTGGCGGATGAAGAACACCAGCCGATCCGGTTGCGCAAACTTGTTGTCGCGGAACGAGATCACCGCGCCCTTCGGCCCGGCATCGACCTTCTCGACATTGGCACGCCGGCAATAGGCCTTGATGGCCGCGACCTTGAAGAGATAGCGCACTTCGTCGGGCAGCACGCCGAAGCGGTCGCGCATCTCCGCGGCGAAATTGTCGATCTCCTCGTCGGTCTCGAGGTCGGCCAGCCGCCGGTACAGCGATAGCCGCACCGCGAGATCGTTGACGTAGTCCTCGGGGATCAGCACCGGCATGCCGATAGTGATCTGCGGCGACCAGCGGTCGGCGGCAGGCTCCGCCACGCCGGCCTTGAGGTTGAGGATCGCCTCCTCCAGCATCGACTGATAGAGCTCGAAGCCGACTTCCTTGATGTGGCCGGACTGTTCTTCGCCGAGCAGATTGCCAGCGCCGCGGATATCGAGATCGTGCGAGGCCAGTTGGAAGCCCGCGCCGAGCGTTTCCAGCGACTGCAGCACTTTCAGCCGCCGCTCGGCCTGGGCGGTGATTTTCTGCTGCGCCGGCAGCGTGAACAGCGCGTAGGCCCGGAGTTTCGAGCGCCCTACCCGGCCGCGCAGTTGATAAAGCTGCGCCAGCCCGAACATGTCGGCGCGGTGCACGATCAGCGTGTTGGCAGTCGGGATATCGAGACCCGACTCGATGATCGTCGTCGAGAGCAGGATGTCGTATTTGCCGTCGTAGAATGCCGACATGATGTCTTCGATCACGGTCGGCGGCATCTGGCCATGGGCGACCGCGACCTTCATTTCCGGCACGTTCTTGTCGAGGAAGTCCTTGACGCCGGCGAGGTCCTCGATCCGCGGCACCACATAGAACGCCTGTCCGCCGCGGTAGCGTTCGCGCAGCAGCGCCTCACGGATCATCAGCGGATCGTGCGGCGCCACGAAGGTCCGCACCGCCAGCCGGTCGACCGGGGGCGAGGCGATGATCGAGAGGTCGCGGACGCCGGTCAACGCCAGCTGCAGCGTGCGCGGGATCGGGGTGGCGCTCAGCGTCAGCACATGCACCTGCGCGCGCAATTGCTTCAGCCGCTCCTTGTGACTGACGCCAAAATGCTGCTCCTCGTCGACGATCAGAAGTCCCAAATCCCTGAACTTGATCGCCTTGCCGAGCAGCGCGTGGGTGCCGACCACGATGTCGACATTACCATCGGTCAACCCCTTCTTGACCTGCGTCAGCTCCTTGGCCGGGATCAGGCGCGAGGCCTGCGCGACGTTGACGGGAAAGCCGCGGAACCGTTCGGCAAAGTTCTTGCTGTGCTGACGGGCCAAGAGCGTGGTCGGCACCACGACGGCGACCTGCTTGCCGTCGAGCGCGACCGCAAACGCGGCGCGCAGCGCCACCTCGGTCTTGCCGAAGCCGACGTCGCCGCAGATCAGCCGATCCATCGGCCGGCCGCTTTCGAGGTCCTTCAGCGTGGAGGTGATGGCTCCCAACTGGTCTTCAGTCTCCTCATAGGGGAAGCGCGCGCAGAACTCGTCATAGACATGCGGCTGCACCGGCATTTTCGGCGCTTCGTGCAGATGCCGCTCGGCCGCGATCTTGATCAGTTCGCCGGCAATCTCGCGGATGCGGTTCTTGAGTTTAGCCTTGCGCGCCTGCCAGCCGCCGCCGCCCAGCCGGTCCAGTTCGACATTGGCGTGGTCGGAGCCGTAGCGCGACAGCAGTTCGATGTTTTCGACCGGCAGGAACAGCTTTGTTTCGGCGGCATAATGCAGTTCGAGGCAGTCATGCGGCGCGCCGCCGACCTCGATGGTCTGTAATCCGACAAAGCGCCCGATGCCGTGCTCCACGTGAACCACGAGATCGCCGGTCGCGAGGCTCGTGACTTCGGAGATGAAGTTATCGAGCTTGCGGCTTGACTTGCGCGGCCGCACCAGGCGATCGCCGAGGATGTCCTGTTCGGTGATGACGGCGAATTCGTCGGTCTCGAACCCGCTCTCCATGCCGACACCGCCAGCATGGCCTCGTTGCGCGGCGTCGCCTGCACCGTGCGCCAGGCGTTGACGCTGGTGAGGTTGGCAAGCTTGTGGTCGCGCAGCATGCTGCCCATGCGGTCGCGGGAGCCTTCGCTCCACAGCGTGATCACCACCTTCTTGCGTTGTGCCTGCAACGCCAGCACATGCGCCACCACGGCTTCGAACACGTTGACCGAACCGTCGGCGCGCTCGGGCGTAAAGTTGCGGCCCTGCCGCGCGCCGGCGTCGAACACATCGGGGCTGCCTTCAGGCACCGCAAATGGCGTCAGCCGCGCCAGTGCGGCCTCATTCAGACGCTCGGTCCACTCCGCTTCCGTCAGATAGAGCCGATCCGGCGGCAATGGCTTGTAGATCGCGCCGCCGCCCGGGTGGTCCAGCGCCTCGCGCCGCGCCTCATAATAGTCCGCGATCTGCTTGAAGCGCTCGCGGGCGGCATCCTCGCNCTGCGGCTCGATCGCGACTGGCGCGCCGTCGAGANAGTCGAACAGCGTATCCATCCGCTCCTGGAACAGCGGCAGCCAATGCTCCATGCCGGGATGGCGGCGGCCCTCGCTGACGGCTTCGTAGAGCAGGTCGTCGCGCTGCGGCGCGCCGAAGGTTGCGACATAGCCCATGCGAAAGCGGCGGATGGTTTCGGTGACGAGCTGGAACTCCGAGACCGGAACAAGATCGAGCGCGCGCATGTCAAGCAGCGTGCGCTGCGTTTCCGCGTCGAATGTGCGGATCGATTCGAGACTATCGCCGAAGAAGTCGAACCGCACGGGTTGGTCCAGACCGGCCGGAAACAGATCGAGGATACCGCCGCGCACGGCGTATTCGCCGGGCTCGCGCACGGTGGACGAGCGGTTGTAGCCATTGTGCTCCAGCCAGGCCACGATCGAGTCCATCGGCACGACATGGCCCGGTGCCACCGACAGCGCCTGCGCCGCCACCACCTCGCGCGCCGGCACGCGCTGCACGATGGCGTTGACGGTGGTGAGTACGATCAACGGCTTGTCGCTGCCCTGCAGGCGCGACAGCCGCGCCAGCGTGGTCAGCCGCTGCGCCAGGATGCCGCCATGCGGCGACACCCGGTCATAGGGCTGGCAGTCCCAGGCTGGAAACTGCATTACGGGCAGATCGGGGGCGAAGAATTCCAGCGCCCGCGCCAGCTGCTGCATGCGCGGACCGTCGCGGCAAACGACGGCAAGGCTCACTGCTGGCGGTTTTGGCCGGGCCGCCACCGCGCGCGCGAGGTCCGAGATGACGAGCCCCTCAGCGCCTTCGGCAACATTGGCAAAGGTCAGCGCGCGGCCGGGAGCCAGCAGCGCGGCAGGCGATTTGACAGGCGACTTCATGCGTCGTGATCCACGGCGCGAAACGCCTTGATGCGGTCGAACAGCGCGGTCGCATATTCCGGATCGAGCGGGGTGTCGCCGATCAGTGCGGCATAGAGATCGGGATCAGGCACCTCGATCAGGCGCTCGAGTTCAGTCAGTTCGTCATCGCGCATGGCCGATATCTCGGCATCCGCAAAGCGGCCGAGGATCAGATCCATCTCGCGGGTACCGCGATGCCAGCAGCGGAACAAAAGCCGCTTGCGGCGGTCGTCGAGGCCACCGCTTGATCGTGTCGTACCCGTCATTGTCCCATTCCATTTCGAACGCCAAAAGCCCGGACGTGCCGGGCGGGGTTGATATAACCCTCGCACCGGGGAATGTCAGTAGTGTTTCACCCACAGGCCCATGCGAAACTAGCGTGTGTCGTTCGCACGGCAGTCCGTTGCGCGCACAACTCCCGCGTGGATTGCTTCCGCGCGCGCCTCATGGCGGGACTTGCGGATTTTCCATTTCGCCGCTATGTGTCTCGCGCGATCGGTGGCCGATTTTGGCACGATCATCACGGAGAAGGCTCGATGACATTGTCTCGCCGCCCCGTCGAGGGCATCGCCTAAGGGCGCGTGCGTTAGCCGCGCCGCTTGGGAACTCGCGCGCTTAAGTCAGCGACCGTTGTGTTGCGCGCGTCGACGTTTCTCAAATCTCCTGAAAGATTTCCAATGGGCACTTCTCCCAAGGTGGACGGCTGCGCGCCGATCCACGTCTTCGCCTCGTCCAAATCCTGGATCGAAGGCAACGCCACGCTTCAACTCCAACAGGTCGCTGGATTGCCCGGCGTCCGGGCGGTCGCGGCCATGCCGGATCTCCATCCCGGCAAATATGGTCCCGTCGGCTGCGCCGTACTGGCTGATCGCATTCACCCCCAACTGGTCGGCTCCGACATCGGCTGCGGCATGGGGCTGTTCGAGCTCGATACCGCTGCGCGCAAGCTGCGGCTCGACCAACTGGCCGAGCGGTTGCACGCGCTCGATCAGCCGTGGGACGGCGACATCGACTGTGCCCTGATCGACGCCGGCCTTCACGCCACCACCTTTGATGCCTCGCTCGGCAGCATCGGCGGCGGCAACCACTTCTGCGAACTCCAGGCCATCGAGGAAATCCTTGCGCCTGACATCGCGGCGCAAGCGGGACTCGATCGCGACCATGCCTACGTCCTGGTCCATTCCGGTTCGCGAGGCCTCGGTTACTCGGTCCTGGAGCGCATTCTGCTGAATGGGCAGACAGCGCTTGATCCCGCGAGTGAGGAGGGTCGCGCGTACATGAACGCGCATGACCACGCCGTGCAGTGGGCCAAGCTCAATCGCCGCATCATCGCGGAGCGTGCCGCAGCGGCAGCGCGTGCGGACCTGCGTCCTGTCAACGATCTGCCACACAACATGGTCGAACGTCAGGGCAATGCAGGCGGCAACGTCATGGCGCTGCACCGGAAGGGCGCCGCGGCGTCCGATCGCGGGCTGGTGCCGGTGCCGGGATCACGCGGAACGCTGTCGTATCTGGTGGAGCCGCTCCCGGCGATGCGAACCGAGGCACTCGCCTCGCTCGCGCATGGCGCCGGCCGCAAATACGACCGCGGCTCCATGCACGGTCGCGTCCGGGTCAAGAAGTCCGACGTGGCGCGGCTGGAGCGCAATCCCTATGGCGGCATCGTCGTCTGCGGCGATCGTGGCCTGCTCGCGGAGGAGGCGCCGGAAGCCTACAAGAACATTGAACGCGTCATCGCCGACCTCATCGAGTTCGGCCTGGCGCGCGTGGTGGCGACGTTCCGGCCGCTGGTGACGTTCAAGAAGGCGCAATCCAATGTCGCCGCCGGCGGCAGCCGGCGGGAGAAATCCTGGAAGGAGGATCGCCGATGATCCGACTTCTCTTCACCAGCGGACGCGGTCCGGCGGAATGCCGGATCGCAGTCCGGAAGGCTGTTGCAACACTTGCGGCCGAAGCTGCCTCGCTCGGGCTCGGGACAGATTGCCTGGAGGGGCCGAATACGGACGGGCATGGGCCGGCCTCGGCCATCGTCGTGATCCACGGCGATGCAGCAGCCGCGTTTGCGTGGCCGTGGATCGGTGCGATCCAGTGGGTGGCACAAAGTCCGGTCCGGCCGCATCACAAGCGCAAGAACTGGTTTATCGGCGTGTTCGAACTGCCGGCGCTGCCGGATGCACCGAAAGCACTGGCCGCCCAAGATGTCCGCTTTGAAGCCTTCCGGGCCGGTGGCCCGGGCGGACAGCATCAAAACAAGACTGAGAGCGCCGTGCGCGCCACCCACGTCGCAAGCGGCCTCTCCGTCGTGGTGCGGGAGGAACGCTCGCAGCACCGCAACAAGGCGCTGGCGCTGGAGCGGATCGCGGCACTGCTGAAACTGCAGGGTGAACTGGAAGCTATCACCGCGCGGAACGATGCGCATGCCGCGCATGACCGCCTTGAGCGCGGGCGGCCGGTGAAGCGGTTCAAGGGCGAGGCATTCCGGGCGTGTTAGTATAGATTAACGGCAATGCCAGAGGCACATTAAGGCTGCCGTCTCACTGCCCTGGAAGGCGGGATCGTAAAATGACGAACGTGGTACAGGATTACGACTATCGGTTTCCTCACGCCGATTATGCCATAATGCGCTTTCAAGTGCGAATTTCCGAAATTGCAAATTCCCTTGGGTTTGAGATCGAGAGTTGGAGTGATCAACTTGGTCCAGCTCTTAGCATGTGTCTTCGGCTTCCCTCGGGACGGATGATCGTATTTCTTGAGCTCCAATACGCGATTACTCACTATGGTGAGAAGGGGCCATACGTCCACGTGGACGCCGCCGGGATTGCGGAGTTCGGCGTTGAGCCCTTGATAGACGAAGTTCTGACGAGTCTCGGTCTATCGGATCAATTGGTTGATTGGCGCGCAACAAGCGAGCAGCAACAATATGCAATTGATTTCATGAAATGGGCGGCGGCTCACAAGCAGGAAAAAGGAACGACTTGATGCCGCCTGCAACAACGTCGCACTAGATCGTCATTATGCGCCCCACCCTGCTCAATCCGCTGTTTGCGCTGGTCACGAGCCTTCCCGGCGTCGGGCCGAAGCAGGACAAGCTGCTGCGTTACCTGCTGTCGCGCAATGAGACGCCGCGGCTGGTCGATCTGCTGCTGCATTTGCCGGCCAGCGTGATCGACCGGCGGGCGCAGCCGAAGATTCGCGAAGCCGTACAGGGAACCATGGTGACGCTGGAAGTCACCGTGGATCGCCACCGTCCGCCGCCGCCACGTAATTCGCGGGCGCCCTACCTCGTCTATGCCTCGGACGAGACCGGCGACGTGGTGCTGACGTTCTTCCGCGCCAAGCCCGGCTATGTCGAAAAACTGCTGCCGGTCGGCGAGAAGCGTTACATCTCCGGCACGCTGCAGATGTACGACGGCATCCCGCAGATCGTGCATCCCGACCGCGTCGTGGACGAGGCCGGATTTGCGAAACTCAGCGGCATCGACCCGGTCTACCCCCTCACCGAAGGCCTCGCGCTGGGTTCGTTGCGCCGTGCGATCGCGCAGGCGCTGCAGAAACTGCCTGATCTGCCCGAGTGGATCAGCCTGGAAGTCATCCGCCGCTGCAGCTTTCCGCCGATCAGCCAAGCGCTGAACCGCGTGCATGTGCCGCTCGAACTCACCGACATCCTGCCCGATGGTCCGTTCTGGTCGCGGCTCGCGTTCGACGAACTTTTGGCCGGCCAACTGGCGCTGGCACTGGTGCGCGCGCAACTCCGGCGCCCGGCCGGTGACCGCAACGCCGGCGACGGCCATTTGCGCCACAAGATCATCGATGCGCTTCCCTACGCGCTCACATCCTCGCAGCGCGAAGCTGTCGCCGCCATTGCGGAGGATTTGCGCCAGCCGATCAGGATGCTGCGGCTGCTGCAGGGCGACGTCGGCTCCGGCAAAACCGTGGTGGCGCTGCTCGCTGCCGCCGCGGTCGTCGAGGTCGGCAAGCAGGCCGCGCTGATGGCGCCGACTGAAATCCTCGCGCGCCAGCACATCAAGACCATCGCGCCTCTGGCAGAGCGCGCCGGCCTGCAGGTGGCGATCCTTACCGGCCGCGAGAAGGGCAAGGAGCGCCGCGAAATTTTGGCGCGGCTCGAAGCCGGCGAGATCGATTTTCTGGTCGGCACGCACGCGCTGATCCAGGACGACGTGATCTTCAAGGCGCTGGCGCTCGCCGTGGTCGATGAACAACACCGCTTTGGCGTGCGCGAACGGCTGGCCCTGACCAACAAGGGCGACGCGGTCGACGTGCTGGTGTTGAGCGCGACGCCGATCCCGCGCACACTGGTGCTCACTTATTTTGGCGACATGGACGTCTCCGAGCTGCGCGAAAAACCGGCCGGCCGCCAGCCGATCGAAACCCGCACCATATCGATGAGCCGCCTCGACGAGGTGACCGACGGCGTCGGCCGCGCGCTGCAAGCGGGCAAGCTGGCCTACTGGATCTGCCCGCTGGTGGAGGAATCGGAAGCCGAAGGTACCGAGCACCTCACCAACGCGACGGAGCGGTTTGAAAAGCTGCAGCAACGCTTCGGCGACAAGGTTGGTCTGGTCCACGGGCAGATGAAGGGGACGGAGAAAGACCGCGTGATGGCGCAATTCGCCACCCACGAGATCGGGCTCTTAGTCGCAACCACGGTGGTCGAGGTCGGCGTCGACGTCCCGGCCGCGACCATCATGGTGATCGAGAACGCCGAACGCTTCGGGCTCGCGCAATTGCACCAGTTGCGCGGCCGGATCGGACGCGGCTCGGAGGCGTCGACCTGCCTGCTGCTCTACAGGGAGCCGCTCGGCGAGATGTCGAAGGCGCGGCTGAAGGTGATCCGCGAGACCACCGACGGTTTTCGGATCGCCGAGGAGGATCTAAAACTGCGCGGCGAAGGTGACGTGCTCGGCATCCGTCAGAGCGGCCTGCCTGGCTACCGCATCGCCCGCTCCGACGTCCACGCCCAACTGATCACGCAGGCGCGCGACGAGGCGCTGCGGATCATGAAGGACAATCCAAAACTCAGGGGCGAGCGCGGCGAGGCGCTACGCTGCTTGCTTTATCTGTATGAGCGCGATGAAGCGGTGCCGCTGATCGGCGCGGGATAATTGGCCCGCGTTTGCGCGACTCGACGGCGGTAGTGCTCGGTGCCCTCGACGATCTTGTCCAACAGCGCCTCCAGCGCCCAGAATTTTTCGTGGACATCGAAGGTGACGGCGCGACTGTCGGTGCAGGAAAACGTGCCGAGGCGCTGGTGGTAGAGCTTTGCGAGCTTCGGATAGCCCATCGGCTCGGCCATCGCCGACAGCGCAAGATAGACCGAGAGCTCGTCCGCGAGCGCCGGATGGCGGCCGGCGTGCTCGGTCATCAGCCACT
>C688J18823_10001426_pt1 | contig 14709 bp, 13 predicted proteins | sample HopSoiMetagenom1_FD_18823 | JGI IMG/M metagenome (IMG submission 18823)
CACCGACCCAAGTTACTGGGCGAACAAGCCCGCCTGGAATCACGGCTGCGCCAATCAGCGCAATCTTGCCGCGCAGGTCGCCAATCCGGCCGATCTCGTGCAACCGCGCAGCGAAGGCCCGGTGCTGGCATCGCGCCGCAACACCGTGACCGAGAAGTACCGCAAGGGCGAGGCGACCGGGACGCAGGCCCAAGATGCCAACAAAGGCAAGATCAGCGACCTAGGCCAATGATCAAATTCGCACTCAAAGGCGGCGAAAGCGCCGCATCCGCCGAGCCGATGGTGCAAGAAGAGCACATCGCGCCGGTGCCGCGCATCTCGATCCAGGCATTCTGTGCCTCACCCGAGACCGCCGCCGCCATGCAGGCGGCGAGCGAAGACCGGCGCATGACCAAGGCGCATCTGAAGGTGCAGATGGGCGGCATCGCGGCAGCGACCGAGGCTTATCGCGCGTCCGCCACCCCGAATGTTGTGATCATCGAGTCGGACGGGCGCGGCGAGGAGCTTCTCAACGGGCTCGATACCCTTGCCGAAGTGTGCGACGCGGGCACGCGCGTGATCGCGGTCGGCCATCTCAACGACATCATCCTGTATCGCGAGATGGTGCGTCGCGGCGTCAGCGATTACCTGATCGCGCCGGTCGGGCCGGTCGACCTGATCCGGGCGATTTCCGGCCTGTTCTACGCGGCCGACGCAAAGCCGGTCGGGCGCACGCTCGCGGTGGTCGGCGCCAAGGGCGGCGTCGGCGCTTCGACCGTGGCCCACAACATCGCCTGGGCGATCGCCCGCGATGTGCATCTCGATTCGGTGGTGGCCGATCTCGATCTGCCGTTCGGCACCGCCGGGCTCGATTTCAACCAGGATCCGCCGCAAGGCATCGCGGACGCGGTAATGTCGCCGGACCGCATCGACACTGCGTTTGTCGACCGCCTCTTGTCGAAGTGCACCGACCACCTGAGCCTGTTGGCGGCGCCCGCAACCCTGGACCGCGTCTACGATTTCGGCACCGAGGCGTTTGATTCGATCTTTGACGCACTGCGTTCGAGCGTGCCGTGCATCGTGCTCGACGTTCCGCATGTCTGGACCGGCTGGGCGAAGCGCACGCTGATCGGCGCCGACGACATCCTGATTGTGGCTGCGCCCGAGCTTGCGAACCTGCGAAATACCAAGAACCTGATCGACCTGCTCAAAGCATCACGGCCGAACGACTCGCGCCCTCAATACTGCCTGAACATGGTCGGCGTACCGAAGCGGCCCGAGATCAAGGCAGGCGATTTCGCCAAGGCGCTGGAATTCGATCCGCTCGCCACGATCCCGTTCGAACCGCAGCTTTTCGGCACGGCGGCAAACAATGGACAGATGGTGGCCGAAGTCTCGTCCGGGCATCGCGCGGCGGAAACGTTCCGCATGCTTGCGCAGACCCTGACGGGCCGCACTGAAGTCAAGCGCGCGCGCTCAAGCCTGCTGACGCCACTGATCGAAAAGCTCAGGCGCAAGCAGTCGTAACGCCCGGAGACAAGCGTGTTCGGAAAGCGTTCCACATCGGGCTCCGACGTACGAAGCCCGTCCCCTCCGCCACCGGAGCCGGCGCGCTCGTCCGCGCCGCCGGCAGGCGCTGACCTGGGGCTGACGCCGCTGGTGTCGGCAGGGCTCGCCGCGCCGATCACCTCGCCGCCGCTCGCGCCGGGAAATGGCCCGAAGCCGCTCGTACCGACCGCGCGCGACACGCGGCGGTCTGAAACGTACTACGAGGTCAAAGGCGCGATCTTCTCGGCCTTGATCGAGGCGATCGATCTGTCGCAGCTTGCGCGGCTCGATTCCGAATCGGCGCGCGAGGAAATCCGCGACATCGTCAACGAGATCATCGCGATCAAGAGCATCGTGATGTCGATCTCCGAGCAGGAGGAGCTGCTCGACGACATCTGCAACGACGTGCTGGGCTATGGACCACTCGAGCCGCTGCTCGCGCGCGACGACATCGCCGACATCATGGTGAACGGCGCGAGCACGGTCTACATCGAAGTCGCCGGCAAGATTCAGCAGACCAACATCCGTTTCCGCGACAATCAGCAGCTGCTCAACATCTGCCAGCGCATCGTCAACCAGATCGGCCGCCGTGTCGACGAAGCCTCCCCGATTTGCGACGCGCGCCTGCCGGACGGCTCGCGCGTCAACGCGATCGTGCCGCCGCTCGCAATCGACGGCCCCTCGCTTACCATCCGCAAGTTCAAAAAGGACAAGCTGACGCTCGATCAGCTGGTGAAATTCGGCACGATCACGCCCGAGGGCGCCGAGATCCTGAAGATCATCGGCCACTGCCGCGCCAACGTGCTGGTCTCCGGCGGTACCGGCTCAGGCAAGACCACGCTGCTCAACTGCCTCACCAACTTCATCGAAGAGGACGAGCGCATCATCACCTGCGAGGACGCCGCCGAATTGCAGCTGCAGCAGCCGCATGTGGTGCGTCTCGAAACGCGCCCGCCCAACCTCGAAGGCGAAGGCCAGGTCACGATGCGCGATCTGGTCAAGAACTGCCTGCGTATGCGTCCTGAGCGGATCATCGTGGGCGAGGTGCGCGGACCGGAAGCCTTCGACCTGTTGCAGGCCATGAACACGGGCCACGACGGCTCGATGGGCACGCTGCACGCCAATACGCCGCGCGAGGCGCTCTCACGGCTTGAATCGATGATCACGATGGGCGGCTACACGCTGCCCTCGAAGACCATTCGCGAAATGATCTGCGCGTCGGTCGACGTCGTGATCCAGGCGGCACGCCTGCGCGANGGCTCGCGCCGCATCACGCACGTCACCGAGGTCATGGGCATGGANGGCGACGTGATCATCACGCAGGACGTTTTTGTCTTCGAGATGATGGGCGAAGACCAGAACGGNAGGCTGATCGGCCGCCATCGCGCGACCGGCATCGGCCGGCCGAAGTTCTGGGAACGCGCAANGTATTTCGGCGACGAGAAGCGACTCGGCGCNGCGCTCGACGCNGCCGAGGTTGCCGGCGAACCGTACAAGAGCTGACGCCATGGCGATGCAGTCGCTTGCAATGTTNGCACTGGTGGCGCTCGCCGCCGGCGGCATCATTTGGGTCTTCGTCTATCCGATCCTCTCGGGCGAACGGCACGCCGAAAAGCGCCAGGAGAGCGTTNTTCGGACGGAATCAGCCGCGCGGGTTGCGGCGGCNTCCGCCCGCAACACNCCGAAGGTGCGCCGCGACATCGAGGAAACGCTCAAGGAGCTCGANGTCCGCCAAAAGAANCAGAAGAACCTGCCGCTCGCGATGCGCATNTCGCAGGCGGGCCTGAAGTGGACCAAGCGCCAGTANATCATCATCAGCGTCGGGATCGGTTTCGTCCTGTTCGCGCTGATCTTCATCGTCGGGGGCGGCGTGCTGGCGGCCGCGGGCGCAGGCTTTGCGGGCGGCTTCGGCGTGCCCCGATGGCTGCTCAGCTATTTGAAGAAGCGGCGCGAGAACAAGTTTCTGCACAATTTTCCGGACGCAGTCGACGTGATCGTTCGCGGCGTTAAGGCAGGCCTGCCGGTGGGTGATTGCCTGCGCATCATCGCGAACGAGGCGGCCGAGCCGGTGAAGAGCGAATTCCAGACCATCGTCGAATCGCAGACGGTCGGCATCTCGATGGGCGATGCCTGCGCCAAGCTCTATGAGCGCATGCCGCTCGCTGAAGCGAACTTCTTCGGCATCGTCGTGTCGATTCAGCAGCGCGCCGGCGGCAACCTGTCGGAGGCGCTCGGCAACCTCTCCCGCGTGCTACGCGACCGCAAGAAAATGAAGGCCAAGATCCAGGCGATGTCGATGGAAGCGAAGGCATCCGCCTCTATCATCGCGGCGCTGCCGTTCGCCGTCATGATCCTCGTCTACATCTCGAGCCCGAACTACATCGAGCTGCTTTGGACCCACCCGACCGGCCGGTTGATGATGGCCTGCTGCGCAGCGTGGATGTCGGTCGGCGTCTTCGTGATGAAGAAGATGATCAACTTCGATTTCTAACGCATGGTCCCGAAAAGTGGATGCCGGTTTTCGGACAAGACCATGCGCAAACGTTAAGGACCGCGTGTTGTGCTCGAACTGCTGATCGACAAGCTGCACGACCCGAAAATAATGGCGAGCGTGTTCGCCGCCATTGCGGCGATGGCGACCGTCATCACGCTGGCAATGCCGCTCCTTGCCCGCAACGATCTCAACAAGCGGATGAGCGCGGTCTCGGTCGAGCGCGAGAAGATCCGGCAGCGCGAACGCGAGCGGCTTGCGCGCGGCGACAAGGTGCAGCTGCGCCAGTCGCCGAAGCAGTACATGAAGCGCATCGTCGACCAGTTCAACCTGACCAAATGGGTCGGGCAGGAGGAAGCGCGCGAAAAGCTGATCCAGGCGGGCTATCGAGGTCAAGCGCCGTATGTGACCTATCTGTTTTTCCGGCTGGTTTCGCCGCTGATCGCCTTGATCGTCTCGCTGGTCTACCTGTTCATCATCCTGGAGACGGACAAGCCGCCGATGATGAGAGTCGGCATGGCTTTGTTCGCCGCCTACTGCGGCATGCAGCTGCCGTGGCTTTTCCTGAAGAACAAAATTCAGAAGCGCCAGCTCTCGATCCGCCGCGCGTTTCCCGACGCGCTCGACCTGCTCCTGATCTGCGTCGAGTCCGGCATGTCGATCGAGGCAGCGTTTCGCAAAGTGAGCCAGGAGATTGGCTCGCAGTCGATTCCGCTCGCCGAGGAACTGACGCTCACGACCGCCGAACTGTCCTACTTGCAGGATCGCAAGGTCGCCTACGAGAACCTCGCCAAGCGCACCGATCTGGAGGGCGTGAGAGCCGTCTGCGTCGCGCTGCAGCAGTCTGAGCGTTACGGCACCCCGCTCGGTCAGACGCTGCGCGTCATGGCGCAGGAAAACCGCGATATGCGCATGTCCGAAGCCGAGAAGAAGGCCGCGGCGCTTCCGCCGAAGCTCACCGTACCGATGATCCTGTTCTTCCTGCCGGTGCTGTTCATCGTCATTCTCGGCCCGGCCGCCATCCGAGTGATGGCGATCCAGTAGTGCTTCAGGCCGGCTTGCGGCCGGAACCAATCTTGAACGCTACGGGCAAGGCGATGCCGGCCGCCGTGGCATAGGGCTGGATCAGGCGATCAAAAGCCGCCCGAATGGCCTTTTGCGTTGTCACTTCCTGGGCTTTGATCATGGCGCCGGTCAGAACGAAGCTGCCAAGCCCACCGTGCCAAACAGCGTCCGCATCCGCGAAGGTGGAAACAGCATTGTGATCGTCCACGCGGACATCCGCGAGGCCCGCATCCCGCAGCAAGGCTTCGAACGCGGTGCGGTCGGAGAAACGGAAGATGTTGTGCCCTTGCGGCGCGCCGGCAGGCGGCACAGCGCGCACTTCCGCGAGCGCCTCGCGGAAGACGCCCTGAATACGCTGGCGCGACGGATCGTCCCACCACGATAACGCGATCCGGCCTCCCGGAGCGAGCACCCGCATACACTCCACAAGTGAGGCTTCCGGGCGCGGAATGTGCCCGAGCACAAAGGCGCAGCACACCGCATCGAACGCGTCCGCCGCGAACGGCAGCCGTTCGATATCTGCCTCGTGGAAGTCAATGCCGGGATGGAGACGCCGCGCCAGTGCGACCATCTTCGGTGCGAGATCGACGCCGACGGGATGTGCGCCGCGACGGGCGGCCTCCGCAGCCAGCATGCCCGGGCCCGTCGCCACATCGAGGAGGCGCGTCCCCGGCGCGAGACGGACCGTCTGCAAGAGCGGATTGATGGCCAGCGCGGTCACGGGAGAAAAAAAGCTGTGGTAACTCTCCGCGAGCGCATCGTGCCCCTCGCGTTCGAACGTGCGCAGGCGCTCGGCACTCTCCGCAGAGATCTCGCTTGCCATCGCTCCCCCCGCGCGAATGACGGATGTGACCGAATAGCCCTGCCTAGAACCCCGCGTGCGCGCGGTCCTTGTTCACCTGCATGCCGGCGCGCATGCGCCGCGCGGTGTTGACGACCTCGCCGGGTTTGTCTTCGGCGGCAGCCTTGGCTGTCGCGAGCCGTAGCACAGTCCGGTAATTCGGCTGCACCTCCATGCGGGCCGCATAGGGCGCGCGCATCATGATCGCGTGCAGCTTGGGTAGATTGTAGCAAGGCACGTAATAAAGCAGATGATGCTCGAGATGGTAGTTCACGAAGTACGGCGCGATCAGCCCACGCTCGATGAGGTTTGCCTTTGTGGTGCGCGTGTTGCGCAGCGGATCGTCGCCGTCCGGCACGACCGCGTGCTCGGCGATATTGCGGATGCGCGTGATCACCATCTGCCACGTCATCAGCGGCAGCAGCCAAAGCAGCGGATAGGCCCACCACACACCGGCCGCCGCAAGGCCCGCGAACAGGATAGCGTTGGTTAGAATCTGCGGTCCAAGTTTCTCGTTGAAGTACTTGACCCGCTGCCGCCACGGCCAGGCGGAATCGCCGAGCGCGTTGAGGATCTGCGCCTTGCGCTGCTCGTAGCCGGTCTGCCCAGAGATGTCGCGCCAGAACTTGCGGCGGTAGCTCGCCCGCGTAATCGGGAACGGCGCGGACAGCACGAGGTCCGGGTCGTCCTCCTGCTGGGTGCGCGTATGGTGCGTAAGATGATAGCGCCGGTAGGCAAGCGTTTCGGCGAATACCGGATAGGCACAGAACCACTGGCTGAGAAGCAGGTTGCGCTTTTCGCTGGGCGAGAGGCAGCCGTGCGCGCCGTCATGCATCAGGATCGCGAGACCGAGCTGACGCGAACCGATCAGGATGACCGCGATGATGTACGTCAGCGGATTGGGGAAGACCGCGACCAGCGCGATCGAGCCGAGGATCACCATCCAGGCATGGGCAATGAGCGCGACGCCCTTCCACTCGACGCGCTCGCGCAACAGCGCAAGCTCCTCCTGCGAGATCAGCTCGCGGGCTGGAATGCGCAAAGCGGTGGTCGCAGCCATATGGGTCGCCCAAAGTCGCCACCCAGTATAGCACGCGGCGCGAAATGAAACGCCCGTCTTGGGGCCGGAACCCGAAGCGCGTCAGGGCTGTTATCCCTCGGAAGGAAAGGAGGAATTCATGAGCATCATTCGAGCGCGCCGGGATGACTGGATTCCAGAGAATCCCCGCATCCGCGTCAGTCTCTGGATCGGCGCAGCGGTGGCAGCAGCTGTGCTCTACGTCGCGGTCGCCGCCATCATAGGACACCTGCTCAACGGCAATGGGTCGCCGTACCTGCTCAGCCTCTAGCTTCCACTCTCGTCCGCCGGCTCCAGTCCCTGGACGGTGCGCGAACCGATGGCCTTCTTGAAATTGGCGTTGCCCTTCTGCGCGAGCATCTGTTTGAGGTAGGCGACGTTCGCGGCCGCTTCATCGGGCGGAAGGTCGGAGCGCGCAACGGTCTCGGCCTCTTGAAAGCGGCCTTGCAGGCCGACGACAAGCGCCAGATTCTGCCGAACGCGCTTGTCGGCGCTGCCGTGTGCTGTCGCGCGGCGCAGCATCTCCTCGGCACGCTTCAGGTCCTTCGATAGCGCATAGGACAGTCCGAGATTGGAGAGCACCGAGGGCTCGTCCGGCATGATCTTCAGCGCACTCGCGTAATAGCGCTGCGCGTCGGCGTGGCGGCCCATCTGGTCCATCACGGCGCCCTGAACCGAGAGGATGCGCCAATCCGGCTGATCGGGCGAGTGTGCGCGCTCAAGCACTTCGAGGGCCTGCCTGAAGTTGCCAACGTCGGCGAGCGCGCGCCCATAGGCGCCGAGCAGCGCGCGGTTCTCAGGATTGTGCAGAGCCGATGTTTCAAGGACGGCTGCGGCTTGTGCGCGCTGGCCTGTGGCGCGCAACGCGTGCGCATAGCGGATCGCAACATCGGGATCGCGCGGATTGGCGCGGAAGCGCTCGCCCAGCGCCTCGCTGTCGCGGCGCCAATCGGCCTCGGTGCGCTGCGAGGCACCGGTCGAAATCGAACCCGTGGTGTCGGCCGAGCCGATCGTCTTGCAGCCGCCGAGTGCCGCCGCCGCCAATGTCACGCTGGTGAGAAGGAGGATGCGAGACGCGACGCGTGAACGCATGATGCTGCTCCGCCGGCGAAACCAGCGCCAGCCCGCACCAGCAATAGATCGTTAACCCTAAGGATCGGTTAATCGGAGGAACTTCACCGGCTTGTAGGCGCATGCTAGCAGGGCGCTCTGCGGGGACTTTTTGATGCATCCGGCCTTTGCTGCACCGGGCGGCGCGTCCGTTCCGGTCTGGTTCGTCAACAGCGACAACTGGGGTGCGGTGCGCGCGCAGCTTGGCGCAACGGCGCAGCGCTTTGCCGAAACGGCAAAGCTCGAGCCGAAGGCCGGTCAGTCCCTGCTGCTCCCCGGCGACAACGGTGNGCTTTCCGGCGTGCTGTTCGGAATCGAGCCTGCCGAGAAACCTGGGAAGGACAGATTCCTGCCGGGCCGCCTGCCCGGCCTCTTGCCCGCCGGAACCTACCGTTTCGCGAACGCGCCGCATGACGCGCGCCTTGCCGCGCTCGCCTTCGCACTCGGCTCCTACAAGTTCACGCGCTATCGCAAGGCAGAGCCGAATGGCGCGCGGCTTCAAGTTCCGGATGGCATCGACGGCGCGGACCTGTCGCGCATCGCCGAAGGTGTCGCGCTCGCGCGCGACCTCATCAACACGCCGGCAAACGACATGGGGCCCGCCGAGCTCGAGCAGGCCGCGCGTGAGTTGGCGCAAACGCATGGTGCGAAAGTCCAAAGCATCGTCGGCGACGACCTGCTGAAACAGAGTTTGCCGCTGATCCACGCCGTCGGCCGGGCGTCCCCGCGCGCGCCGCGACTGATCGATCTCACCTGGGGCGACCCAGCCGCGCCGAAGATCACGCTGGTCGGCAAGGGGGTGTGCTTCGACACCGGCGGCCTCGATATCAAGCCGGACAGCGGCATGCTGATCATGAAGAAGGACATGGGCGGGGCCGCCAACGTGCTCGCGGCCGCACACATCATCATGGACGCGAAGCTGAAGGTTCGGCTGCGGGTGCTGATCCCTGCGGTCGAGAACGCGATATCCGGCGACGCCTTCCGGCCGCTCGATATCTACCGTTCGCGCAAGGGCATCACGGTCGAGATCGGGAATACCGACGCCGAAGGGCGGCTGGTCCTTGCGGACGCGCTCGCCCTCGCCGANGAGGAAACTCCCGAGCTGATCGTCGACATGGCGACGCTCACCGGCGCCGCACGTGTCGCGCTTGGGCCAGAGCTGCCACCACTCTACACGGATGACGACAAGCTCGCCGCCGATTTCGCGCGCCACGCCGAGGCCGAGCGCGACCCGATGTGGCGCATGCCTCTGTGGCGGCCGTACGAGTCGATGCTCGATTCCAAGACCGCCGACATCAACAATGTCGGCGGACCGCAGGCCGGCTCGATCACGGCGGCGCTGTTTCTGTCGCGCTTCGTGAACGCCGCGAAAGCGTGGGCGCATTTTGACATCTATGCGTGGACGCCGAGCGCCAAGCCGGCGCGCCCGGACGGCGGCGAGTGCCAGGTGGCCCGCGCGCTTTATGCCCTCCTTAAGGAGCGCTACGAATAATCCGCGTCCGACGGAGCGATTCTGGTGAATTTCGATCCGCGCATCACCCCGGCCCGGCCCGACCTCGCCGCGCGACACCTCGAGGGCAAGGTGAGCGCGGGGCGTTTTGTGGAAGGCCAAGAGCGCGAGGTCATCGAGGCGCAGGCGCCGGTGCGCGAAGCTCCCTCGCCGGACGCGCCGCTGGTGACCGAAGCGCTGATGGGTGAGCGCGTCACCGTCTACGAGTTCAACGACGAAGGCTGGGCCTGGGCTCAGCTTGCCGATGACGGCTATGTGGGCTGGCTCCCGGCGCGCGCACTGCTCGCGCCACGTGGCGCGCCCACGCACAAGGTCACGGCGCTGCGCACGCTGGCGTTTCCCGGGCCGTCCATCAAGCTGCCGCCGGTCGCGATGCCGCCGTTCGGGAGCCGCGTGACTGTGACCCGTTTGCAAGAGCCATACGCAATTTCTTCGCTCGGTCTTTTTCCAGCAAATCACCTCGGACCGCTCGATCATCGCGAAACAGACTTCGTCGCCGTCGCGGAACGTTTTCTCGGCACGCCCTATCTCTGGGGCGGCAAGACGAACTATGGCATCGATTGTTCGGGACTCTCGCAAGTCTCGCTCAATGCATGCGGAATCGCGTGTCCGCGCGACAGCGACATGCAGGAGCGGGCGCTTGGTCAGCCGGTCACGGACATGTCGGACCTGCGCCGCGGCGATCTGATTTTCTGGAAAGGCCATATGGCGATCGTGCGCGACGCAACGACGATCGTGCACGCGAACGCATTTCACATGTCGGTGGCGATCGAACCCACGATCGAAGCAATCAGGCGCATCGCGGCGGCCGGAATGGACGTGACGAGCGTAAAGCGGCTCTAGTACCCCGTCTTGCGGTCCACCACGTTCTGTAGCGGCTCGCCGCGCTCGTGGCGCGCGATCTGCTCGGCCACATAGAGCGAGATCGCATCGGGATCGGTGTCGGCAGCGTTGTGCGGCGATAGCGTCACCTTCGGGTGCGTCCAGAATGGGCTCTCCGGCGGAAGCGGCTCGGTGTGGAATACGTCGAGGATGGCGGCAAGCAAGGTGCCGTCGTCGAGGGCTGCCAAAAGCTCCGCTTCGTTCTGTAAACCGCCGCGTCCCGCATTGATGATAACCGGACCGCCCAGCTTTCCGTCGCGCGCGAGCCTCGAGAACGTGCGGCGATTGAGAATGCCGCGCGTGTCCTGTGTCAGCGGCAGCAGGCAAACCAGCACGTCGGTGCGGGCCAGAAAGTCACCGAGCTGGCTGTCGCCCGCGAAGCATTCGATGCCGGGGATCGCCTTCCAGGTGCTGCTCCAGCCCGCCACGTCGAAGCCGATGCGAGCGAGCACTTCGGCGGCGTCGCGGCCGAGTACGCCGAGCCCCATGATGCCGACGCGCAGGTCGCGCGCGGCCCATTGCAGCTTTGGCCCCCAGACCTTGTTGCGCTGGCTCTCCGCGTAATAGGCCTGACGGCGGTGCTGCATCAGCACATGCATCAGAACGTACTCGGTCATCCGCTTGGTAAGATCGTCGACCGCGACGCGCACCAAGGGGACTGTCGGCAAGGTGAGGTCGGCCACAACCGCATCGACACCGGCGCCGAGATTGAAGATGACTTCGAGTTTGGGGAAATCGCCCAGCATGCCGGGCTTAGGCTTCCACACCGCCGCATAGCGCACCGCGTCCGCATCGACCGGATCATCAGGCAACAGCGCCACGGGCCGCTCCGGGCACACGCGTTTGAAGCGTTCGCGCCATCGTCCGGGCGCCCAGTTTTCCGTGCCGCCGGTAATGAGGAGAGCAAGCGCACCTTTCATCACTCAGGCACGTCCCAGGTCGTACGCAACTCTTCCTTCAGAGCCTCCACGTCCTTGTCACGAACATCCGCGGGCTCCCCGACCGGCACCGCCTCCAGATTGAACGCGGCCGCAAACAGCGCGCGTGTGTAATCGCTTTGCGGACGTGCGAAGAGTTCGCCGGCTGGTCCTTCCTCAACCACCTTGCCGTTGCGCATCACGATTAGCCGACTCGCAAGCGCCGAGACAACGCGCAGGTCGTGCGAGATGAACAGATAGGTGAGGTTGCGCCGCTTCTGCAGGTCGCGGAAGAGATCGACGATCTGTGTCTGGATCAGCATGTCGAGCGCGGAGGTCGGCTCGTCGAGCACGACGAAGGTCGGCTCGAGCACAATCGCGCGCGCGACCGCGATGCGCTGGCGCTGTCCGCCCGAGAACTCGTGCGGATAGCGGACGCGGGTCTCGGGATCGAGCCCCACATCGTTGAGCGCCGCGATTACGCGCGCTTCGCGCTGCGCGGCGGTGAGCTGCGGGTGATGTACCCACAGTCCCTCCTCGATGATGTCGGAGACAGACATGCGCGGCGAAAGCGAGCCGAAGGGATCCTGAAACACGATCTGCATGTCGTGCCGGAACGGGCGCATCGCCTTGAAGTTCAGGTCCTGCAGCGGCTTGCCGAGAAAGACGATCGGCCCTTCCGACGAGATCAGGCGCAGGATCGCGAGCCCGAGCGTCGTTTTACCCGAACCCGACTCGCCGACGATGCCGAGCGTTTCACCCTGGCGCACCGAAATGCTCACGCCGTCGACCGCCTTGATATGCCCGACCACCTTGCGCATGACGCCGCGCTTGATCGGAAACCAAACCTTCAGATCGTTGGTTTCGAGCACGACCGGCGCTTGCGGCTGCAGCGGCGCCGGATCGGGCTTCGGCTCGGCGGCGAGCAGCGCGCACGTGTAGGGGTGCGTGGCGCACTCGAACACGTCTTGAACCGGACCGCTCTCGACGATCTTGCCGTCCTTCATCACGCAGACGTAGTCCGCAAGTCGGCGCACGATCCCAAGATCATGGGTGATGAACAGCATCGCCATGCCGAGGCGCGTCTGCAAGTCCTTCAGGAGTTTCAGGATCTGCGCCTGCACGGTGACGTCGAGTGCGGTGGTCGGCTCGTCGGCGATCAGGAGGTCCGGCTCGTTCGCGAGCGCCATCGCGATCATCACGCGCTGACGCTGTCCGCCGGAGAGCTGGTGCGGATAGCTCGCCAGCCGCCCTTCGGGATCAGGGATGCCGCACAGGCTGAGCAACTCGACAATGCGCTTGCGCGCGGCCGCGCCGGATATGCCGCTGTGCAGAAGGAGAATTTCGCCGATCTGCTTCTCGATAGTGTGGAGCGGGTTGAGCGAGCTCATCGGCTCCTGGAAGATAATCGTGATGTCGTTGCCGCGCACCTTTCGGATGTCGCGCTCAGGAAGACTGAGCAGCTCCTTTCCCTTGAAGTAAATCGTGCCCGAGGGATGGCTCGCTGCCGGATAAGGCAAGAGCTTCATCACGGACAGCGCGGTCACGGATTTGCCCGAGCCCGATTCGCCGACCAGCGCGATCGTCTCGCCCTTCTTCACGTCGAACGAAATACGATCGACCGCAAGGATCTGCCGCTCGCCCTGACGAAAGGCGACCGACAGATCGCGAACGGAGAGGAGAGGTTGGGTCGTCGCGTCCATTACCCAAACGTCTTTCGTGGATCGAACGCGTCGCGCACAGCCTCGCCGATGAAGATCAGCAGAGAGAGCATGAAGGCGACCGTGATGAAGCCGCAGAGGCCGAGCCATGGCGCCTGGATGTTGGCTTTGCCCTGCGAGAGCAACTCGCCGAGCGAGGGCGAGCCCGGCGGCAGACCGAAGCCGAGAAAGTCGAGCGCGGTCAGCGTCATCACCGAGGATGACACGATGAACGGCAGGAACGTCATGGTGGCGACCATGGCGTTCGGCAGCAGATGGCGGAACATGATCGTGCGGTTCGAGACGCCGAGAGCGCGCGCGGCCTGGATGTACTCGAAGTTGCGCCCGCGCAGGAATTCGGCGCGCACCAGTCCCACCAGCGACACCCACGAGAACAACAGCAAGATGCCGAGCAACACGAAGAAGCCCGGCACGAGCACGGATGAGATGATCAGCAGGAGATAGAGCGAGGGAATCGAGGTCCAGATCTCGATCAAGCGCTGGAACAGGAGGTCGGTCCAGCCGCCGAAATAGCCTTGCACCGCGCCGGCCGCGACGCCGATCGCCGAAGAGATCAGGGTCAGCGCGAGCCCGAACAGCACCGAGATACGAAAGCCATAGATCAGCCGCGCCAGCACGTCACGGCCCTGATCGTCGGTGCCGAGCCAGTTGACTTCGAGGTCCTTGCACCCCCTGCCGCCGATCTTCTCGGCTGCGGCCTTGCATTGCTCTTCATTGAGCATCCAAGTCGGCGGCGACGGCGCGGGCGTCGGTAGATTGAGGTTGTGTGTCGAATAGGAGAAATGGATCGGCGGGTTCAGCACTGTCCCGCCCTTGTCGGCGATCAGCTTGCGCAGGTAAGGATCGCGATAGTCTGCCGCGGTCTCGAACTCGCCGCCGAACGCGGTCTCCGGATAGGTGAAGAGCACCGGGAAGTACGACTTGCCCTCCATTCGGATGTAGAATGGCTGGTCGTTGGCCAGAAACTCGGCGAACAGCGTCACGACGAACAGCACCATGAAAATCCAGAACGCCCAATAGCCGCGCCTGTTCGCCTTGAAGTTCTCCCAGCGCCGCCGATTGATTGGCGACATCGCGAGCGAGTGCCGCTCCGGCGGCACGGCAAGGCCCATCACGCCGACGGCCGTGGTATCTGGAGTGCGCTCGCTCGTCCGCGCGTCCACTCACACCTCCCGGGTCTCGAAGTCGATGCGCGGATCGACCCAGGTGTAAGTGAGATCGGCAAGCAGGTTCACCGCGATGCCGACGAGCGAAAAGATATAGAGCGTCGCGAACACGACCGGGTAGTCGCGGTTAAGCACGCTCTCGAAGCCGAGCAGGCCGAGGCCGTCAAGCGAGAAGATCGTCTCGATCAACAGTGCGCCCGTAAAGAACGCGTGCACGAACGCGCCGGGAAACCCCGCGATCACGATCAGCATCGCGTTGCGGAAGATATGGCCATAGAGAACCTGCCGCGACGTGCAGCCCTTCGCGCGCGCGGTCAGAACGTATTGCTTGCGGATTTCGTCAAGAAACGAGTTCTTGGTGAGCAGCGTCATCGTGGCGAACGCCGCGAGCGCCATCGAGG
>C688J18823_10001427_pt1 | contig 14705 bp, 13 predicted proteins | sample HopSoiMetagenom1_FD_18823 | JGI IMG/M metagenome (IMG submission 18823)
TGCGCGTTGGACGCCGACATTCCCTTTTCGGAAATCAGATAGAGCACGACGCCGGGATCGATCTGCCCCGGCCGCGTTCCCATCGGAAGCCCGTCGAGGGCGGTGAACCCCATGGTGCTCTCGGCGCTACGTCCTTTCTTCAGCGCGCACATGGAGGCGCCGCTACCGAGATGCGCCACGATCACCCGCCCATTTGCGATTTCAGGCGCGACCTTCGGCAAGGTCTTCGCGACATATTCGTATGAGAGTCCGTGAAATCCGTAACGGCGCACGCCCTCGGCATGAAGCTGATGCGGGATAGCATAGTAGTCGGCGACTGCGTCATGCGTGCGATGAAACGCGGTGTCGAAACAGGCCACCTGCGGAAGAGCTGGAAAATTGGCCAGCAGCGAGCGGATCGGGGCCAGATTGTGGGGTTGATGAAGCGGGGCCAGCGCTATGAACCGTTCCAGCCGGGCTGCGACGCCATGGTCGAGCAGCACCGGCCGGTCATAGTCGGGACCGCCATGGACGACGCGATGACCGACAGCTATCGGGCTGATGCGAAGCTCGTCCCGCAGCCATCCACCCGCGATACCCATTGCGGCCGGAATGTCCGAAACGGATTCGATCGGATAGGCGCGATCGGCCAGCGGTTCGCCGTCCTCGCCGCTCGCCCGCAAGCGAGGACGACTGCCGATGCCATCCATCTGGCCCTTGATCAGGCGCCGCAGCTTGCCCTCCCCCTCGACCGAGAAGACCTGGAACTTGACGCTTGACGAGCCTGCATTGACAACAAGGATCGTATCCATGGCGATCACGCGGCAATCGTTGGAGCATGCTGGCGCCTTGCATGCGCATAGAGTGCCGCCACCGCACAGGAAGCCATCCGCGCGCGCGCCGTGTCCGCACGCGACGTCAGAACGACCGGCACCCGGGCGCCGAGCACGATGCCGGCACCATCTGCCTTGGCGAAGTAGGCCAGATTTTTCGCCAGCATATTGCCGGCCTCGAGATCGGGAACGAGCAGGATCTGCGCCCGCCCGGCAACCTCGGATTTGATTCCCTTGATCCGAGCCGCCTCCACATCGATGGCGTTGTCGAAGGCAAGCGGTCCGTCGAGCAAGCCGCCCGTGATCTGCCCGCGATCGGCCATCTTGCAGAGCGCCGCCGCCTCGATCGTGGAAGGGATCTTGGAGGTAATGGTTTCGACCGCCGACAGGATCGCCACCCGCGGCAACTTGCCGAAGCCGGCTTGCGTGTAGAGATCGATGGCGTTCTGGATAATGTCCCGCTTGGCATCGAGATCGGGAAAGATGTTGATCGCCGCGTCCGTTACAAACAGGGTCTCGGCATAGGCGGGTACGTCCATTACGAACACATGGCTGATCCGCCGGTCGGTCCGCAGGCCGCCAACCTTCGCGGTGACGCTGCGCATCAACTCGTCGGTGTGCAGGCTGCCCTTCATCAGCATCTCGCCCTTGGCGGCATGGATGAGCTCAACACCTTTTGCGGCCGAGGCATCGCTGTGCGGGGAATCGACGATCTCGAAGCCGGAGATGTCGAGTTGGTATTTGCCTGCCGTCTCCCGGATTTTCCCTTCCGGTCCGACCAGCACCGGCCGGATGATGCCCGCCGCCGCACTGTCGACGACGCCGCGCAACGAGGTTTCGTCGCAGGGATGTACGACAATGGTCGGCGTCGGCGGCACCGCCTGGGCCGCCGCGATCAGACGGTCATATTTGCCGGGAGAGCGCGTTTTTCCTGAATCGACTGGCATAGCGTTCATGGTGTCGCTCCGGATATTTCCAACCAGCGTTACGATGCCTTCGCCTTGGGATCGAAAGGGGCAACTTTCGAAGCCTTATCCGGCACTTTGTCCGCGTCGAAGCCGAACAGCTCGGCAACACGACTGAGACGCCTGGCAACCTCACCCGATATTGCGGCGCTTGCGGACAGCACTTCGCGAATCGCCGTGAATGCTGCCTGGCGTTCACTTGCATTGTCCGGCAATAGCTTCGGTATGGCGGCGAGCGCTCCCTCCTGGTCCAGCAGGAGCATGAAGAATTGCTCGCGCACCAGCATCTTGAATTCGGCCAGCGTTAGTCGCGTACCGGTGTCCTTGCGGCGAACGTTGCGCAGCGCTTCAAGGCTCCGCTCGTCCGCCATTCCCCGCGCCGACCCGACATACAGCAGGCCGCGAATGGCCGCCTCCCGAACGCCGCCCTCGCCAATCCTGGATTTCAGCTCGGCGATCCGCTTCTGCAGCATTTCACGGTGTACGGCAGACATCTCCTGCCGACGCGACGGTGACGATTGCGGATCAACTCCGACAGCCGCCTGCAACGCAGGCGATCCGTAGACCGCAAGGAAGGTCGCCTCGCTGAGCGCCTCCTGCGAATCCCGCCAACTATCCAGCGCATTGACGATTTGCTTGGAGACCTGCTCCTGAAAGGCAACGAAGGGATTTTCTGTCGAGACCTGCTTGCGATCCTCGCTCGCCCGCTCCGCCAGTGACTTCACCATGGCCATGAACGGATTCCGGCTGCTGAAAGCTTCATACTGAAGCCGCAGCGGATGAAGATTTTGCATCATCTCCGCCACCTGCGGCTTCACCATGCGCTTGATCCAGGGCTGGAGGTACTTCTGGTAGGCTGCGAGATTGATTTCCGATACGCGCTTTGCGGCGGCAAACCGTCGCTCATCCTCGGGTGAATTGCCACCCATGGCACGGATGTCGTCGAGCGTTCGCGCCTCGCAGCGCATGACCCACTGGCCGACGGCGAGATCGGCATTCGTCGTATCGCTGCCCTTGGCCTCGAAAGTTGCTTCGTAGAGACCGGGTGGCAAGACGTCGATCAGATCGATATTGCTGGAAAATTCCGAATGTTCCTTCTTGGCAATGCCGCCGGAAACGAAGATGCCGAGATGGCCGACGCTTTCGTGAACCGTGTAGACGATCGTCTGGCCATAGGCCCTTATTTCGTCGACGTCGGCGTAGAGATCGAGAATCCAGTCCAGCGCTTGTTGCGGCGGGGTAATGTTGTCGCCCTTGGAGCAGAACACCACGATCGGCGATCTGATATTGCGAAGGTCGACCGGCTGACCGTCAGACATCGTGATCCGGCCGGCGGCGAGATTGTTGCCGACGAAGAGTTCATCGACGATGAACTGGATTTCCTCGGCGTTCAGATTAACGTGCCCGCCCCACCAGCGCTCAAACTCGAGGTATCGGTCGGCCTCGGTATCGACCTTTGAATAGACGTTGTACTGCTTGGTCCACAGCGTATTCGAAGGATTCTGGCTCTCGAAGTTCTGCACGAGCCAGGCGCCGTCGAACTTGCCGCCTCCGAGATCGCTGGTCAGCGCCGTCAGCCAGCTCCCGCCGAGCAGACCACCCGAATAGCGCATCGGGTATTTGCCATGCACGCCCGCCCAATAGGCCAGCGGTGCGCCTGCGATGATGATCGGTCCGAACAATTCCGGCCGCAGCGACGCGAGGATCATGACGGCCCAGCCGGCCTGGCAGTTTCCGATCACGCAAGGCTTGCCGTCGGCTTCCGGATGGCGGCTGATGACTTTCTCGATGAACACCGCCTCGGCGCGTGCGATGGCCTCGATGGTCTGTCCAGGCATCGGCTCGGGCAGGAAGCCAATGAAATAGCAGGAATGACCCGCTTTCATTGCAACGCCGATTTCGCTGTCCGCCTTGAACCCGCCGATTCCCGGACCATGGCCTGCGCGCGGATCGACCACGATGAAAGGTCGCCGGTTGAGATCAATTTCGACACCTTTGGGCGGAATGATGCGCACGAGCGCATAATTTACCGGTTCATCCAGCTTGCGGCCGTCGATGATAAGCTCGGCGGCATATTGCAGGACATGCGGCGCGGTTTGCGCGACGTGTTCCCGATACTGGTCCCCGCGTCGGCGCAAGACGTCCAGGAACAGGACACTGCGCTGGCCCGCATCCATCATGTACTCTACGGCCGAAGCGACAAGCCCTGACATCGGGCCGCCCGGCAGCTTTGTGTTTTCCATGGACATATCTCNACCTCGCTNTCGCGAAGTTCACTCAAGGAGCCTCGCGGCATCGAACGTTGATTTAAGTCAACGTTCGAAGGTCAGTTGGCGATGGCGCGGCGACGCGATCGGCGCGTATCCAGGCCACCGTCAATTCCCAGGCCAGGGACAGAATGATCGGTCCGATAAAGAGACCGACAATTCCGTGTGCGAGTGTTCCGCCAATCACCCCGATGAAGATGACGAGTGTGGGCGTCGTCAGGCCGCGCCCCATCACGAGCGGTTTCAGGATGTTGTCGAGTATACCGACGATGCACAGGAACACGGTCAGCACGAGCGCCGTGGTGAAATCCTTGTCCAGCCAGATCCAGATGATCACCGGAAGCAGGACGATTGCCGCGCCGATCTGCACGATTGTCAGGATCATAACCGCAAATGCCAACAGGCCGGCGCCGGGAACCCCCGCCAGCTTGAAGCCAATACCAGCCAGCAGCGACTGGACGATTGCGACCCCAATGACGCCCTGGGATACCGCCCGGATGGTCGCCCCCGCCAACTCAAGGAAATGTTCGCTCTGCTCGGGCACGATGCGATAGAGAAAGCCCCTTCCCGCCGCCACGAGCTGCGAGCCGTAGGGAAAGAGAAAGCCAGCCAGCGCCACCGACAGCAGGAACTTGAGCGTTCCAACGCCCGCGTTGCCCGCAAGGGCGAGCAGGATGCCCGCAAATGGCTTAAGATGAGGAGCCACCTCACGCAGGGCTGCTCGAATGTTGTTGGACGCTTGAGTCCAGAGCTCGTGAAGCTGCGGACCGATGAGCGGCCAATTCTTGACGCCCTGCGGCGGAGATGGAACCACCAGGTTACCAGCGCCCAGACTTGCGGCGAACTCCCTCACCCCCTCCAGGGCGCTCAAGCCAAGCCAGGTCGCCGGCCCGATGACGATTCCAAGATTGACGACGGTGAGGATTGCCGCCGCGAGCCTCGGGCGACCGCCGAGAAGCCGGGCAAGGACACCAAAGACGGGATAGAGCGCGACGGCGAGCACGATACTCCAGACCAGGATCGGCACGAAAGGACGGATCAGAACGAACGTCCAGTAGATCAGGAAAGCGAGTAATCCGAGCCGGATCGCAAGCTGGATGATGTCGTCTCCGGGCAAATACTGGCGAAGCGTTTTCAAAGACGCGCCTTCATCTGGGAACGGGCATGCGGGCGCGAAGCTACCTGCCGCTCTCGCGCAATAGTCTTGATCCATATCAAACGAATGCATGCCGGCCCGGGCCTCATCGGCTTACGCCGATCGAGATTGCAGCCTTTTGCAGACACGAGCCCCAATGTCCGAGACCAACGACTACACGGCACGCGAGCTTCTCCGCGACGGTGGCCAGATCGAAATCCGCGCGCTTCGGCGGGAGGATGAGGCTGACATGCTCGCTGCGGTCGGCATGACCAGCGCACAATCGCTGCAGCGTCGTTTCTTTGTCATGAAGCGCCACTTCTCGGACAAGGAACGCGCCTTCTTCATGGACATCGATTTCAAGAACCATGTCGCGATTGTCGCGCTCGAAGCGGAAGCCAGCCGCAAGGTCATCGTCGGCGGCGGCCGGTACATTGTCTTCGAGCCGGGACGAGCCGAGATGGCGTTTGTCGTCATCGACGCCTGGCAAGGCCGCGGCGTCGGCTCGATCCTGATGCGTCACCTCGTCAAGATCGCGAGCGATTCCGGACTGAAGGAATTGACGGCAGAAGTTCTGCCCGAGAACACCGCAATGATAAAAGTATTCGGGAAGTTTGGTTTCAGCCCTGCCGCGCGCCGGGATCCCCAGATACTCCATCTGGTACGAAAGCTCGCTTAGAAACCGCTTCCGGGGCGACGTGCCCGCGGGATGTCGCGGAAGATGCAGCGCCTATTTTCGTGTCCAGCGCGCCCGTTTTGGACTCACCTCAACCCCAAGGGCGAGCGCCGATAGCCGCTATCCCGGGCCTCATTCCTGCATACGAAACTCCCGGTATGTCCCGACGCGTAGCGCCTCTGGCCTTTCAGGTAATAGCGCCCTTTTCCGAAATCGAGCCAGACGATCGTGTCACCCGGGCAATGGCGTTGCGCCTGGGATTCATAGCGGAACGGGGTAAGGGTTTGCCCCATCGCGCCATGTGACGCACAGGAAACAAGGGCCAAAAACGCAGCGGAACAGCCGCAGAATTTTATCCGCATGTGGTGCCTGCTTCGTCGATCCAGATCTGATACACCGCGGCACCAATTATCCCTGCCATTCGGCGACGCGTGCAAGGCCAGGGCGCGACGATATCACACCGCCCCCTGCGATCCCGGCGGAACCATGTAGAGCGTCATGGCGAATATTGCGTAGATGAATAGCAGCAGAGCGCCAATGAACCATGCCGAACGACCGCTGTTCGTAACGAAGGTCGCCGTCACGGTAGAGATCATCACCATCGTCACTGCACCCGGCCAGAACTGCAGATCCATCGGCTTGGGCCCGACGACGTAGCTCAGGAGCACCAGCACCGGTGCAACAAACAGCGCGATCTGGGACGCGCTTCCGAGCGCGATGCTGACGCTCATATCGAGGCGGTTCTTGCGCGCGGCAGAAAAGGCCACAGCCATTTCAGCCGCAGCTCCGACCAGGGCCACGATGATGAACCCGACGAAAGCCGGGCTCATCCCCAGTGTCGTCGCCGCATGCTGCACCGACTCCACGAAGATTTCGCTGACCAGCGCCACCAACACGCTAACGACGAGGAGTGTTCCGATTGCCAGATTGATCGGCCACTTTGCCTCCCCCGTCTTGCCGTGATCTTCGCTCGCAAAAAGCTCCTTGTGGGTCTTGAGCGAGAACAGCAGGCTCAATCCGTATGCCACGATGAGCAGGACAGCCAGGGCGGCGCTGAAATTCTGTGCCGTCACCTCGCCGCGCGCCAAATCGAGTCCGGCGACCGCTGCCGGGGCAAGGAGCGCAATCGTCGCCATCAACAGCAAGGCCGAGTGCATCCGGCCTCCGGCACGATTGTACTCCTGAACATGGTATCGGAGTCCGCCCAACAGAAAGGACGCTCCCAGCATGAAAAGGGAGTTGGTGACGATAGCACCGGCGATCGATGCCTTCACCAGCATGTACTCCCCGGCGCGGAGCGCAGTGATGGCAATGATCAACTCGGTCAGGTTTCCAAGCGTCGCATTCAACAACCCTCCGACCGCGTCACCGGTCTTTTCGGAGACGGCTTCGGTCGCATGACTAAGCAGGGCAGCAAGCGGAACGATTGCAAGAACGGCGAGCACAAACAGGAGCGTATGGGCGGTTGGCACAGCCTTGGCTGCGATCAGCACGGCCGGCACAAATATCAGCATCCAGAGCAACGGGGTCTCTCTGATCTCCCTTAGCAGAGGGGTCATGGTATTGGCCGTTCCCGGGATTGAGCCGTCCGAGAGCCTCGAGGCTCCTCCCCGTCGGGCGATCCCAGCGGGCATCACACGTAAGACAAATCGCCGCCGCACATTCTTGTTGATTTAGATCAACGGACGCCTGCGCCGTATCTGAAGCATTGAAAGGAAGCTTCGCAATCGCCCGAGATCAGGCCGTCGTGTCAATTCTGCCGGTAGCTGGCGCCCCTACGAGCTGGTTAGGGGCTGCGTTTCGCTTGGATATGAGGTTTGCCATGGCCGAAACCCCAAAACTCTCCGTCGAGAAAGCGCTGGAAAAACTGCGGAGCGCCGATGCGCCGAAATCCAGGGAGGCGCGGCGCACAGAGGAGATGGACGCCCTCGATGACGAGATCAAACGCATGAGAGCGCAAAGACTTCGCCTGGACCGGCACCAACGACGTTCGACCAAGAGTGATTGAGCGCGCCACTCCGGTACAAAACCGGGCACGCCAAGACCCACCGTTGTTGCGGGTGGTTGGTGTCGGGCTGGTTGGGCTGGTCACCGGCTTTGATGAAGACGGCACGCATCAGGCGTAGGCCACCCAACCGCGGAAGCTGAAGGCCGCGTAGAACAGGCTGACATGCGAGAAGCCGGCCTCACGGAGGATCGCTTCGTCCTGCTCTGGCGTGAGAATGTTGGTTCGCGTGTCAATCGCCACGCGAGCGTTCGCCGCCTGNTCGGGGTCGAGGCCGGAGGCGATCAAGAAGGCGGCATGTCGCGACAGCCAGAGCGCGCGCTCGCCTTCCGCCTGCGGAAAGCTAAGNTGGGCAATCACGTAAGGCGCGCCGGGCTTGAGGCGGCGGTGGATTTCGACAGCAGTACGTCGCCGTTCCTCGAGAGCCATGAAGTGCAGGGTCAACAGGCAGGTGGCTGCATCGAACGGTCCCTGCGGCGCGTCGTCGATATAGCCCTGGTACAGACGCGCGCGCGATGCGAGTGGCCCAAGCGTCCGTTCGGCCAGCTTGAGCATCTCGGCAGACGGGTCGATGCCGTCGAAGGTCCAGCCCGAATGGGCCTGCGCAAATGCCTGCAGCTCCAGCCCGCCTCCGGCGCCAAGAACCAGCATTTTGGCATCTTCCGGGGCGCGCTCCGCAAGCAGGAGCGTCGTCATGCGTTGCATGGCGCTGTAGCCGGGCACGAAACGCGGTGGTCCATCGGTGTAGCGAGCCACCGCCTGAGGATCGGAGAATGAGGCCGCCCGCTCGCTCACGCTGCCAACTCGAATGGTTGCAGGTCGGACGGGGCGACCGGCCGTTGCGGGATTGCGTGCGGCATCAACGGCGCCACCTGCGCGGTGACATCGCGTGTGCGGGTCCCGCGTCGAGCCGATACAGCTGCCGGTAATGATTGCGCGTCACGACGCATGGATTTTCTCCAGATGATGAGATCCGCCACGGGCACTGATGCGCTCGCGAAGATCGGCACTCAGCGCGGCCAGCGTCACTTGCCCAAAACGCGCGAGCAGAAGCGCCTCCGCATCCGCGAATGCCTGATTGAGGCTGGCATTGACCGCCTGTTCGACGAGGCAGCACGGCGTCTCCGCCCGGTTGCTCATCGCAAGAAGCACCGGGCTGCCGAGCGCTGTATAGATGTCCCGCATTGTCACCTTCGACAGGTCGCAGGCCAGCGTCCACCCGCCGCCATGCCCCTTTTCGGACCGGACATAGCCCTGGTCTCGCAGGCCCGCCATGATCCGGCGGATCACCACCGGATTGGTGTCCATCGCCTTCGCCAGCACTTCGGAAGTAACGGGGCCGCTCTGCTCTGCCATGTGCAGCAGGACGTGGAGAACACCCGACAATCTGCTATCTCGTTTCACGTAACATCATATGTTGCGTGATTGGAGCGAAGTCAAAGGCTTTTTGAACTTGAGTTTCGGGTGTCGGAAACCGATACTGAATTGAATTCAATTCGGTTTCCAAATCAAAGATGATCACACCCATCGCGACACGAGAAAGATTGGTCCGGGCGGCCCAGGCAGAGCTCATCCGGAGTCACGGACATCTGGAAATGCAGGCCGTCGCCAAGCGGGCGCAGGTTTCGGTTGGGCTGGCCTATCACCACTTCGAATCGAAGGCAGGCCTGATCGCCGCCGTTGTTGAAGCGTTCTATAGCCGCCTCGATGCAGAAGTTTTCAACGACGCCGGGCGGCCCCCGGAAAGCTGGGCGAACAGGGAAAGGCGGCGAATAGCCTCCTATATCGCCTTTCACTACGACCATCCCTTCGCTCCCCTGGCCATTGGCGCCTTGGGCCGCGCGCCGGAGGTCCTCGATGTCGAGCGGGCTTTCACCACCAAGCAGCTCGCCGGTGGCGCGCGCATGCTCGAGGCGGCGCAGCGTGACGGCTTCGTTCCCGATCACATCGATCCACATCTCACCATTGCGCTGATGATCGGCGGAATTCGCCAGGCCCTGATCGGCGCCCTGACGGGCGAACAACGCCCCGATCCGGAGAAACTCACGGATGAAATCTGGGCTTTTATGGCCGGAGCCCTGCGCCTGACGGCTGGCTCCGCCATCGAAAAAAACGGTTGCGACAAAGTCGGCTGACGCTCAGCAACCGCCCGCCAAACGCCGAAGGAGTTTGCCTTGTCCAACCCTCGCGACTTTCACGCACCGCAATCGGCCTACACCAAGGAAGATCTGCTCAAATCGAGCGAAGGCGGCTATTTCGGCCCGGGCAATGCGCAGCTACCGGCACCGCCGATGCTGATGATAGACCGTATCACCGAGATCAGCCTGGACGGCGGCGAATTCGGCAAGGGTCACGTCATCGCTGAGCTGGATATCACCCCTCGCCTCTGGTTTTTCGACTGTCACTTTCTCGGCGACCCCGTGATGCCTGGATGTCTGGGGTTGGACGCCATGTGGCAGATCGTCGGCTATTGGCTTGGCTGGTCGGGCTCGCCCGGCAAGGGCCGCGCCGTCGGCGTCGGCGAGGTCAAGTTCCGGGGAGACATCAAACCGGCCATCAAGCGCGTGCGCTACGAGGTCAGTATGCGCCAGGTAAGGCGCGGCAAACTGGCTGTTGGAATTGCTGATGGCAGCGTGTTTGCCGACGACGCATGCGTGTATCTCGCCAAGGATATGAGGGTCGGAATGATCGCGTCAACGACCTGAGATGCGGCAGCGGACGACGAGCAGTGCCGTGGCAGCACGGAAATGCCGCGAACGAGCAGTGCCGATCTCCATCGACCGTGGTCCGCCACGCCCCTCACCGACGAGCGCCGTCAAAAACCACGCAGCAGACCGATCAGGAACAAATCCAGATGATCGCCACCGCAATCGGGATACCCAAACCAAGTGCACCTAAAATCGCCAGAACGAACTCCGAAAGCAGACTCACGCGGTGTCGTACGCCAGATGACGTCATGACATTACTCCTTGGAGCCCCGCGAGCTACGGCTCGCCCCCAAGATGAACTATCAATCGCGCCTTTGGACCGAGGTCCGCGGCGACTCTCTGTAATCAAACAATGCTGGGCCGTTATGGTTAACAAGAGGTTAATCGGGATAGAGAGGGGTTTGCAGACCGCGCCTTGNCGGCGCGCCGCTTGATCGTGAATNGTGCGCCGNCGCTGCACACGTCGTTCAGCCAAAGTTCCGGNACNGCGCCTCGCCGGTATNGCCGGCTGTTCCTCCCNCCTCGCCCCCCGCTCGCCGTCAAGGAATGGCGCTCNGCGCCACNCCTCTTCAGTGGCGCGGACNCCGGTCAGAACGAGCAGCCATAGGCCGTGAGCGAGGCCTTCGTCGCATCCAGTGTCTGCTTGCAGGTNGCCTCCATGGTCGCCTTCGCCGACGGATTCTTGGCCAGGTCGACCCACGCCTTGCGCGTCTGGTCGATCTGCGTCTTGTACATCGCGCGCTGAGCCTCGGGGACCTTGGAGCCGACGCAAGCATCGTATTTGGTCAGGAAGTCGTCACAGGCGGCAATCCCCGTGCTCTGTGCGTGGGCCGTGGTGACGCCCGCGAGCAAGGCGATGCCCGCCGCGAGTGACAGCGCCTGTCGGCGGTTCGAGCTCGAACCAGCCACGGCTTTCGATGTTGCGTGACGCATGACTCTCATTCCTCTGTAACAACTGAATAATTCGGATCGCCGGCAAGTGCCCGGCGTCGCCCGTGTTCTCCGATCGAGTCGCAAAGCGTCGCGCGCCGACAACCGGTCGGCGTTGCAGACGTTAAGCAGTTCAAGCGTTGAACAGTTCGAGGCGAGACCAGGCACCACCGTGCCGGCAACGAATAAGTGTTCCGTCAATTTGGCGACATTATGGGTGACGGCGTGGTGACATTGCGACAGCCGTTCGTCTGCGACAGGCTGTAGCCATCATGTTGCGATTGTTGCGGCGCGAGGCCGTTGCACTGAACGGCAACGGCGCTGCGGCATCAGGCGTTGATCAAACTTCACCCGGCCGCGGCGGCCATTCGCGGAGTATCCGGCATGCGGTAGTTCGCGATGAAGGTCTCGACCTTGCTCTGCGGCATCGGCTTCGCAAAGAAATACCCCTGCATCGTCGCGCAACCGAGACGGCCGATGATCTCGACCTGCTCTGCTGTTTCGACACCTTCGACCACGCAATCGAATTTCAGGTTGCGGCACAGGTCGATCACCGTCTTGACGATGTTGCGGGCGTTCTCCTGCGTCGCGATATTGCGAATGAAGCCGCGGTCGATCTTGATCTTGTCCAGCGACAATTGATGGACATAGCTCAGGCTGGACTGCCCCGATCCAAAATCGTCCAGCGCCACCTTCAATCCCATCGATCGCAAAATCCTGAGCGAATCCTGCACCCGCTCGTAATCCTGCATCAACGCCGTCTCGGTGACCTCCATGATGATGCGACGGGGATCGATGCCGCTGCTTTCGATGAGCGCCAAGATCTGCAGGATGGTGACTTGCGAGATCAGGTCGCGCATCGACAGATTGAAGGACAGGAAGATATCCTCCGGCCAGGTGTGGGCTGCGGCCAGCGCCTTGCGCAGCAGGACCTGCGTGATCGTCCCGATCAGTTCGGTGCGCTCCGCGACCGAGATGAAGACGTCGGGCGCGACATCGCCGAGCTCGGAATTATGCCATCGCGCGAGCGCTTCGAAGCCGACCAGCCGCGCCGTCTCGACATTGACGATCGGCTGAAAGTGCAAGGACAGTTCTGCGTCGAGATCGATCCGCCGCAACGTGTGTTCGATGGTGCTGAGCTTGCGGATTTCGACTTCGTGCTCCCTGGAGAAGATCACCGGCTGGCCACGGTATCTCGCCTTGGCGTGGTAAAGCGCGTAGTCGGCGCGCTCGTAGAGCAGTTCGGCGGTCGTGCCGGCATCCGGCGCCAGTGCAAACCCGACCGAGCCGCCGATCTTGGCGACGATCCCGGCGACGGAAAACGGCGCGTCGAAAACGGAGCAGACTTTTGCGCCGACCGCAAGAATGGCCTCGGGATCGAGGCCCGCATCGACGATGATCCCGAACTCGTCACCACCGAGACGCGCGATGAATTGCGTGTCACCGGAAAGCCCCAGCAGGCGCTGACCGGTCTCCATCAACACCCGATCGCCGACCCCGTGCCCGTAGAGATCGTTGACCGCCTTGAAGCCGTCGAGATCGAGCACGCCGACGACGAATCTGTGGTTCGCCGTTCTCGCCTGTTCTGAGAGGACCGACAGCCGGTGAAAGAACTGGCGCCGGTTCGGCAGATCGGTGAGGCTGTCGACATTGGCGAGACGGAAGTTCTCGTTGCTGAGACGCCTGGTCTCCACCTGGCCATTGACCATGGCAGCGAACTGCCTGGAACAGATGATCAGGATGTAGATCATCGCGACTGTCACCAGGAACAGGTTCAATCCAATGGCGATATGAACCGCGTCACCGCTTGCAAGCAGAAAAACCACGAACGGTGCGATCACGGTCACGGTCAGGGTCAATGCTGCCGGGCGCACATGCATCAGGCAGAAGATGCAGCTGACGACCGTGATGCCGACGAAGAACAGGATGTGACCATGGCGGGAGGTGTCGCCATATGGAAACAGGCTAAGCGCCCACGCCAGGAACGCAAATCCGAGTATGCCGCCCAGCACCACCGTCGCCCGCAAGGTGCGGGCGGCGGCCTTCGGCTCGACCACGCGGTCGCGGCGCCGCAGCCAGATCAGGCAACGGATTGCGCACGCTCCGACCAGAGCGCCGGGAAACGCAACGGTCAGGCTTGTCGGCGCGACACCGAGATGGGTGAACGCCAAAGCAACCGAATTCACGCTCAGGATAAAATAGAGCAGCGGGACCTGCCGCGAAAACGCCGCAAGCTGTGCGCCCATCAATTCGTGATTCTCGGCGTCGATCCGAAATAACTTCGCGATACTGTTCATGAGGCAGCCAAAAAGGACCCAACCTCATGGATCGTGCCGCAAATACCTTAAATATCGATGCCCTGCTGCCAGCTCCCTGGCGGCCCGGCTGGTTAACGGCTGGCTAATGCACCGAAAACAGCTTCTCGAGGTGCGCTTTACGCAGCTGAGGTATCGATCGAACGGCGTATCACCCGCCGCACTTCCGCATTGGACAAGAACAAATCGTGGTTGATGACGCCCCAGCCTGAGTCGGAAGCGTCGATGACGCGCACCCCGAGCCGCTCGATGGCGGCCTTCTCGGCAGCGCCGACCCGTGTCATCCCGCCGGCTATTCGGCCCGACAGCGCCAGCGCGCGGTCGTTTGTCGCGGTAACGACGGTGATCTTGCGGCCGACGGGACCGATGCGGACAACCGCCGACGAGAATACGTCCATGTCGATATCCGGTGAGGCGAACACCACGGCCCCGATCTTGTCCGCAATGCTGTCGCCGGATCGCGCATAGAGCTGGCGCAGGCTTTCGAGTGTCAGCATGGTGCCCATGCTGTGCGCAACGATGTGAATTCGGCCGACGCCCGGGCTCGTGGCGACGGAATTGAGCACGCGTTCGAACTCATCGCGAGACCACATCGCGCTTTCGCGATCATAGGCGTAGTCGAACAGCCCCGCCTTCGACGGCCAGGAGAAGACCATCGTCTGGCCGCGGAATTTGATGCCGTCGGCGAGATGCGCCGCATCGAGCGCCGCTGTCTCGAACGTCTGTTTGAAGCCGTGCACATAGATCAGCACGTCTGATCCGCCGCTGGCTTGCCCGAGAAGATCGCCGACCTCTACCGACACCGGCTCGACCGCATCGAGACGCCAATCGCCAAGTCCGGCTGCGGCGAGAGAGAAACGGCTGTCGTCTGGCGCCACCAGCTTCGCCCGGG
>C688J18823_10001428_pt1 | contig 14699 bp, 10 predicted proteins | sample HopSoiMetagenom1_FD_18823 | JGI IMG/M metagenome (IMG submission 18823)
GCGACGCGCGCGCGCGTGACGCTCGAGCTCCCGCGCGATGCACGACTCGATCCGGGCGCTGGATTCGGCAATTCCATGACGTTCGCGCCCGACGGCCAGAGCATTGTCTATGTGGGCGGAGGCCCGGTCGCGCAGCTCTATCGGCGGCGTCTCGACGAGCTGACGCCGCATGCCATCACCGGCACACTGGGCGCCGTGAATCCACAGATCTCGCCCGACGGCCGCGAGATCGGCTTCGTTTCGAATCTCCGATTGATGGCCGTGGCGGCAGCTGGCGGAACACCGCGCCTCATCGCGAATGGTGTTGGCCGGTTCGCATGGGGGCCTAACGGGACGATCGTTTTCAGTCGTCCGAGCGTCCTCAGCCCGCAGGGTGGATTGTGGCAGGTGAGCGCGTCAGGTGGAACGCCGACCGAGTTGACACATCCGGATACCACCCTACGCCGCTTTCAGGGCTCGCCCAGCTTCTTGCCGGACGGACGCGCCGTGCTGTTCTCGTCGCGGCCGGCGAGGGGCGACCCGACGCTGATGGTCGTTAGGCTCGCCGACCGGGCCGTGATCCCCCTCGACGTCACTGGCGGCAGTCCGCTCTATTTTCGCGATCACATCGTCTTCGTGCGCGGCGACGCAACCGTGGCCAGCGTCGGCTTCGATCCCAAGCGGCTCGTGGTACACGGCGAGCCTGTCACCGTGCTGGAAAATGTCGCGCTCAAGTCGGGCGGCGCCGGGGAGCTCGCCATCGCGCCGAACGGCACGCTGGCCTATCTCACCGGCACCATCGGCCAACAGCTGGTCGAGGTGGATCGTCGCGGCGCCGAAACGATCGTGCTCTCGAAGATCGATGCGTATCGCGATCCGCGGGTCGCGCCGGATGGGCGGCATATTGCGATCACGATCGGTCCGCCGCCCTACTACAGCGACATCTGGGTGTACGACCTGATTTCGAGAACGCTCACGCGGCTGACGACCGCCGGGACGAACGTGAATCCGTCGTGGACACCGGATGGCAAGCGCATCGCCTGGACGTCGATCGGCGCGCCGAACGCGACCGGCTCGGGCTCCGGAGGCGGCGTATGGCTGCAGGCATGGGACGCGAGCGGGTCACCGCAGCTCCTCATACCGGCCGCTGAGGGCGCCAAGTTCACGCGCGGCGGGGATTCGCTGGTCACGAGCTTCGATGTCGGGAATGCGACGGAGGCGCGGATCATCCCCTTGCCATACGACACGCACAGGGCGGCCACGGTCGTACTTCCCGCGTCGTGGCAACCACGCCAGGCGCGCCTGTCGGCTGACGGACACTGGCTCGCCTACGTCTCCGATGAGACGGGAATTCGGGAGGTGTACATCCAGCGTTTTCCGAATCCGGGCGGCCATTTCCAGATCTCGAGCGGGGGCGGCGCGGAACCGGTCTGGGGCCGCAAGTCGACGGAGCTCACCTACCGGGGCGGCGCGGCATTGATGTCGGCGACCTTGTCGCTCTCACCGTCGGTGACGGTCATGCGGCGCGACACGCTCTTCAGTTCAGCCGCGGCTCTTGGTCTCACCGAGGCAACGTATGACGTGATGCCTAACGGTCACTTCATCATGGTGCGGAAGGTGACGACGAACACGCCGCCGGTGCTCGTGTTCGGCTGGGGCGACGACCTTCGTCGCCGATAGTGGTGGCTGGCGCCGGGGGTTGACAGCAGAAGCCGACGGTTGTATCTAACCAATAGGTTAATTAACCTAATGGTTAGATATGTCGTCTGACGCCCTTTCCATCACCTTCGCTGCACTCGCCGATCCGACGCGGCGCGCCATTCTCGCCCGGCTCGCCACCGGCGAGTGCACTGTGGGCGAGCTCGCCAAGCCATTCGCGATGAGTGGGCCCGCGGTCTCGAAGCATCTCAAGGTGCTCGAGCGCGCGGGTCTCGTCGCCCGCGGGCGCGACGCGCAATGGAGGCCCGTTCGCCTCCAGGCGGCGCCGCTCAAGAAGGTCGCCGATTGGGCGCTCGACTATCGCCAGTTCTGGGACGCCAGCTACGAGCGTCTCGACGCGTACCTCACCCATCTCATGACGGAGGAGCAGCATGACGACTCGAAGTGACGCCGCCGCCCCAGCGTCCGAAAGCGCCAGAAACGTCACCGGGCGCACGGAGTACTTGACGCCTAACGATCGCGAGATCGTAGTCGCGCGAACCTTCGACGCGCCACGGTCGCTCGTGTGGGCGGTATTCACTGATCCCACACATCTCCCGAAGTGGCACACCGGTCCCGCGGGCTTCACGATGCCGGTCTGCGAGATCGACCTGCGGCCCGGGGGGAAGTGGAACTACGTCTGGCGGAACCGGCAGGGCCGCGAGTTCGGAGCGGCGGGCACGTATCGCGAGGTCGATCCGCCGAAGCGCATGGTGCAGGTGACGAAGGCACTGGACGGCCAGGAGCAGACGAACACGACGACCTTCACCGAGGAGAATGGCCGGACGACGGTGACGGTGACTATGCTCTTCGCCAGCAAGGAGACCCGCGATCAGGGGCTCCCGTACGCGAAGATGGGCCTCGAGGCCAGCTACGCGCTGCTCGACGCGTATCTTGCGTCGAAGATCTGACCTCAGTCGAGAGAGAGCACATGAATCGCACCGCGAAGAAGGCAGCGACCTCGGCGTCCGACAAGTCGGCGTCGGCGCTCATCGACGAGAGGATCCGCGATCTCGGAGACTGGCGCGGCGAGATGCTGGCCAGGGTCCGCGCCGCCATCAAGGCCGCGGATCCCGACGTCGTCGAAGAATGGAAATGGATGGGGACGCCGGTGTGGTCGCACGATGGCATCATCTGCACCGGCGAGACGTACAAGAGCGTGGTGAAGCTGACGTTCGCCAAAGGTGCCTCGCTGAAGGACCCGGCGAAGCTCTTCAACTCGAGCCTCGATGGCAATGTGCGTCGCGCCATCGACATTCATGAGGGCCAGGCGTTCGATGAGCGTTCATTCAAGGCGCTCGTTGCCGAAGCAATCGCCCTGAACGCCGCCGGGAGCAAGAAGAAGAAGTCATCGCCGCGAAGATGACCTCGCTGCGCGCGGATTGACGTCAATCCGCGCGCAGCGCCCGCGCCGGTCGATGGTCGTCGCGCGCTGTGAAACTCGGTCGCGACTCCGCCCGTTCCTATCATGCGGGCCACTCCCTTGGCGCATCTAAGGGAACCGTGCTACCTTCCCCTAGACGCGCAGAGTAAACCTTTCCCGCCCGCGCGCTGTCACAGTCGCAGTCTCTCCCTCGTACCCGTCGATATGTTCGCCAAAGACTCCGGCCTCCTGCAGGGCACGGTCGAGCTCCTCGTGCTCAAGACGCTCTCCTGGGGCCCGATGCACGGCTACGGGATCGCCAGCTGGATCGAGTCCTCCACCGACGACGTGCTCCGCGTCGAGGAGGGCTCGCTCTATCCCGCCCTCTACCGCATGAGCCGCAAAGGGTGGATCAAGGCGCGCTGGGGGATCTCCGAGCACAACCGCCGAGCCAAGTACTACCAGCTCACCGCGGAAGGCCGCCGGCAGCTCCGCGAACAGATCTCCGGGTGGCAGCGCCTCGCCGCCGCCGTCAGTCAGGCCGTAAACTCCAAGGTGGCCCCGAGTTGGGCGAAGTGAGGAAATCATCATGAGCAATCACGACTCGTTCGACCGCGACCAGCCGGGCCGTCACGCGCCGTTCGTCACCCCGAAGCCCAAGCGCGAGGTGAACGACGAGCTCCAGTTCCACCTCGAGCAGCGGATTCAATCATATATCGCCAGCGGGATGACTCCCGATGCAGCCCGGCGCAAGGCGCTCGAGCGCTTCGGCGACGTCGAAGGCGTGCGCGAGGAGTGTGAGCAACTGCTCACCGAGGATCGCAAGGCCGAGGCGCGCCGCGACTGGTTCGACGACCTGCGACAGGATCTGCGCTTCGCCGTGCGCTCTGCCGTGAAGGCGCCGCTCTTCTCGCTCCTTGCGATCGTGACGCTTGCGCTCGGCATCGGCGCCAACGCTGCCGTCTTCGGTGTCGTGAAGTCGGTACTGCTGGACGCGCTGCCGTACGCCGACGCGAGTCGGCTCATGCGTCTCTTCTGTCCGATCCGGAGCGGCGGCGTCACCCGCGGCTCGTTCAGCGCGGGAACGATCAGCGACGTGAGGGAGCGCCAGCACTCGTTCACCAGCCTCGGCGCGTTCCAGAGTCCGCGCGACATGCTCTACGCCAACGGGAACACGAGCGAAGTCGTGCAGGGCATGTGGGTGGAGCCGGTGCTCCTCCGTACGCTCGGTGTGTCTCCCGCCCGCGGCTCGGGGTTCCGGGACGAGGACGGCATGCACGACACAGCGACCGTGGTCATACTCTCGAACGGCGCCTGGCAGCGACTCTTCGCTGGCGATCCTGGGATCATCGGCAAGACGATTCGCCTGAACAACATCGGCCGCACGGTGGTCGGCATTCTGCCGCGCGACTTCGTTCCGCCGGAGCACGACGCGGAGTTCTATCTCCCGTTAGGCGTCGGGCTGTTCATGCGCGACCCCTTCGGCGTCCGCGGATCGCACAACTTCGGCGTCGTCGGACGTCTCCGCCCCGGCGTCACCGTCGAAGCGGCGCAGCGCGAGCTCACGACCATTGGCGCGGAGCTCGAGCGGCTCTATCCCAAGGACAACCTGGGAATCGGCCTGGATGGAACTCCGCTCCGCGACGCAATGGTGGGTGACACGCGGTCGCCGCTGCTCATCCTCCTAGCGAGCGCCGCGCTGGTGCTGCTCATCATGTGCGCGAATCTCGCCGGCGCGCTGTTGTCGCGAACGATCTCCCGGCGAAAGGAGTTCGCGGTACGCGTTGCGCTCGGCGCTGGCCGAGGGCGGCTCGTGCGGCAGCTGCTGACCGAGAGCATGCTCCTCGCGCTCGCGGGCGGCGTGGCGGGACTTACTCTCGCCATCCTCGCGCTTCGCTCGTTGCGTGGGCTCGCCACCACGACGCTGCCGGCGTACGCGAATCTTTCGCTCGACGTTGGCGCCGTGCTCGTGACCTCGGCGCTCGCGCTCCTCACCGGGCTCGCGTTCGGCGTGGGTCCGGCGCTCTCCGTCGGCCGTTCCGATCCCCAGGGCACCCTCCGCGAGCAGACGCGCGGCTCGAGCGAGAGCGCACGCACCCGCCGCATGCGCGGCCTCCTCGTCGCGGGTCAGATCGCGTTATGCATAACGCTGCTCGCCGCCGCGGGCTTGCTCGCGCGCAGCCTCTGGGCCCTCACGACGGCGCCAATTGGCTTCGATCCGGAGCGAGTCCTCACCTTCACGATCCAGCTGCCCGGGAACAGGTATCCCACTGAGGAAGCGCGCATCCAGGCGTATGACGAGCTCCGGCAGCGGCTGAACGCGCTGCCCGGCGTTGTCGAGGCGGCGAACGTCTCGCAGCTGCCGACGAAGATCGGGAACAGTAACGGCATCTTCATTCAGGACGCTCCCTGGGCGCCGAACCAGCCAGTGCCGTTCATCCTCACCGCGCGTGTGTCCGAGAACTTCTTCCACACGCTCTCCATTCCGCTGCGAAACGGCCGCGCCTTCACCACCGCCGACGGCCTCAAGGCTCCGCCGGTGATCATCATCAACGAAGCGATGGCGAATCGCTACTGGCCGAAGGGCAATGCGATCGGTGCGCGTGTGCACATTGGTCCCCCGGATCCGACGGCGCCGTGGATCACGGTCGTCGGCATCGTCGGCAATGTGCGAAATGACGCCACGCAGCTCGCGCCCGAGCCGATCATGTACGTCCCGGTCCGCCAGCAGACGTGGGGCGACGCGTTCGTCGTCCGGGCGGCGCGCGATCCGCTGGCGCTCACGAGCAGTGTGCGGCGTGTCATCGCGTCGGTCGATCCGACACTGCCGATGTACAAGGTGTCGACAATGCAGGGGACCATCGGCGATGGGTTCGCCACGCGTCGGCTGCCGGTGGTGCTCATGACGTCGTTCGGCGCGCTGGCGCTGCTGCTCGCGTCCGTCGGCGTCTACGCGATGTTCGCCACGATGGCCGCGGCGCGCGAGCGTGAGTTCGGCGTGCGTGTTGCCCTCGGCTCGAGCCGCGGCGCGATCGCGGCGCTGGTCCTCCGCCAGGGCGGATTGTGGATGGTCGTTGGCCTTGTTGCGGGAACGGCCGGCGTGATCGCGATCTCGCGCGCACTCGAGGCGCAACTCTTCGGCGTTCCCGCGCTCGATCCAATCGCGATTGGCGTGGCGGTGCTCGTTCTCGTTGTCTGCGCGGGGCTTGCACTACTGGTACCCGTTAGGCGAGCGACCAGCGTCGATCCGATTACCGTGCTGCGATGACGACTCTTATCGGGGCCATTTGACCACAAGCCAGGTAATCGGTATGAGGAAGGCAATGGCGGGGCCGAGGAAACTCTGCTTCCGCTCGGGTGCGGAGATGTGGACGCCGGGGCCGACGATAATGAGCGCACGATCGGGCAGCATGAGTCGGTTGCTGATTCTCCGCAGCTCTCCCGCGTGTTCCGCGTCGCGCGTGACCATCAAGTAAGGTGCGACGACGAGCGAGTCCCCATGCCATGTCAGCCCTCGCCCGCTAAGCTCGACTACTCCGGTGATATACTCCGTGCCGGAGCTGTCGATTGAATAGGGCGGGGCACTGGTGAGAATCGTGGTCGGTGAGGCGAACCGTGCGATGACAAAAGCCTGTCTCCACGCCTCCAGCTCCGGATTCCGCGGAGAAGTGCAGCCGGCAACTGCGACGGCGATGTTGACGAGCGCGCAAGCTGCGCGCCGCAGCATTCGGAAGTTGTTGGTAGCCATGCAGAGGACTCGCGCAGAGGACGCGGCACTGTGTCCTCAACGCCGACCGCGTGACATACGTCAGCAGGCGTAGCGATCTCTAGGCTGGCGGCAAATGATCGCGGAAGCTGGCGCGAGAGCGTGCGACGCTCAGAGCGCCTTCAGCAATCGATACGTGAACTCGATCTGATCGTAGAATCCCTTCACGCTGATGCGCTCGTTCAGGCCGTGCGCGCGTGTGTCCGCCGGAATATTGGGATCCACGAAATAGCCCGAGACGCCGAACACGGGGAAACCGGCGTTGCGAAGGAACAAGCCGTCGGTGGCGCCCGTTTCCATCTCGGGAATCACGGGGAGTGGTCCCCAGATCGACCCGGTGACCGAGCGTATAACGTCTTCTACCGCCGAGGGCATGATCGATGGCGGGCTCGGGACGGCGGTATCCGCGCGAGTGATTTCCACGGCGCTGTCCGCGACAACGGTGCGAAGCGCGCGCTCGACCGTTGCCGCGTCGACACCCGGGAACATGCGGCAGTTGACCGTCGCTGCCACCCGCTGCGGCAGCGCGTTGACGGCGTGGCCTCCCTCGATCATCGTCGCCACGCAAGTCGTCCGCAATTGAGCATTATAGAACGGCGACCGTGCCGAGAGTCGCGCTACGGCAACGCTGTCGGGGGCATTGGTCGCGCTCACCGCGCGGAGATCCGCCGCGAGCTCGCCTGTCGTGAGGCCAGCCGTGCGCGCGAAGTACGCGCGCGTGATCGCATCCGTCTGCGCCGGGAAGTCGTAACCGGCCAGGCGGTCGAGCGCACGCGCGAGACGATAGATGGCGTTGTCTTTTTCCGGCAGCGAGCTGTGGCCGCCGGGATTGCGCACCGTTAGGCGAAAGGTCTGAAAGACTTTCTCGGCTGCCTGGACGTCCATGGCGATGGGTTTTCCGTCGCGCAGCTCGCCGCCGCCGGCATCGGCGTTCAGCACATACGCAGGGTCGCCAAGGAGATCGCGTCGCTGCGCAAGCAGCCACTGGACGCCATTGTATCCACCACCGCCTTCCTCGCCAGCGGTGAGCGCGAGCACGTAATCGCCCGCTGGAACGAACGCCTCCTGCTTCATGCGCAGCAGCGCTGAAACCCAGGACGCAGCGCCATTCTTCATGTCGAGCGTGCCGCGTCCGTAGAAGTGACCGTCACGCTCCGTCAGCACGAACGGATCGAGCACCCAATCGGCGCGCCTCGCTTCTACGACGTCGAGGTGGCCGATGAGGAGGATCGGACGACGCGTGCCGCGACCCCGATAGCGCACCACCAGGTTACGGTTCCTTGCGTCGCGTCCCGTGTCGGGTCCGACGATCTGCACGTCATTCGCCGGGAATCCAGCGGCCCGGAACCGCGCCGCCAGCAGCTCGGCCGCTTTCGTCGTGCTGCCGGCAGAGTAGGTGGTATTCGTCTCGACGAGCTCGCGGAGCACGCCCCGGCCGAGCGTCTGGTACGGCGTCAGCGGCGCCGTCTGCGCGCGCACGACCGACGCGAGAACGAGGGTCGCGCCGATAGTGAAAGACAGATTTGTATGAGTCATCAGTGAGAGTTGCTTATGGCTTCCATTCCGGTATTCGCCCTGGCGTCCACGGTGCACCGGCTTGCTCCGCGCCTGCTTCCACCGCGCGGAGGCGCGTATCGGCGATCGCCCGGAGCCTGACGAGGACCGCCGCGAACTCGGTGGAGAGGATATCGTACTGATGCCGCTGCGTCGCGGTCGGCGGCTCGAGCGACCGCGCACCCTGAATCATGACCTGCATCCGTCCCATGAGTGACGGCGGCGTCGCCTGCTGGCGTTGATTCAGCGTGGGGTCCCCGTCAAGCTGCTCGCGAATCGCGCGCAGATCTCCATTGATGTTGCGGACGTCGGTCGCCAACTGGGCCGGCGCGCCGGGCGTCTCCTCGATGGCGCGCCGGAGTGCGGCGACGCGGCTCGCGAGCTCGCCGGCGAGCGAGTTCGCCCCCATCATCGCGCGCTGCAACTTCGCCGCCTGCTCCTGGAACGCGATGATCGCGGCCGAGCGGCCGGCGTTCTCGTCGGAGTCGAGGAGGTACACGTCGAATCGCTGCGGCATGCCTAACGGCGTCGTGACGCCGTCGACCCGCTTCGCGAGCGCGACCTGGTACGTGCCCGGCGGGGCGAAGGGTCCCACGCCGCCACCGCGCCCGCCGAAGCCGCCTTCCTCGTCGTCGGTCGCGCTCCCGGCACCACCGGCGCGGCCAGCGAGCGTCACGGTTGGCCCGGGGAGCCGGAGATCCCACGCCACGCGCTGGAAGCCCTGCTGCACCGGTCCGGTGATCTGCCTAACGACTCGACCCTGTGCGTCGCTCACCGTCAACTCCACGGTCGGTGCTTCCTCCCGGTCCTCCACACGCAGAGAATCCCACGACGGCGGATAGACGTCGCGCCCCTGCCGCGACGCCGCGCGCTCGGCCAGCTGCCGCTGCTCGCGCCGGCTCCGAATCGTGCTCTTGAGGTAGTAGGTGAACATCGCTCCGTACGGCGGATTCGGCGCGGTGAAGACGCCGGAGCCTTGCGAGCCGTTGCTGCCCGGCGTCACGAAGTTCGATGGCGCGTAGAGCGGCGTCCGACGCACCGGGAACAGTGTCGATTCGTCGGCAAGCGTTTTTGTCGTGGCGGAGCGGAGCGGAGTGAGGTCGTCCAGCACGTAGAACGAGCGGCCGAAGGTCGCGACGACGAGATCGTTCGTCTGCTTCTGGATCACGAGATCGCGCACCTGAATCGTCGGCAGCCCGCCGCGAAGTCGCGTCCACGTCTGCCCATTGTTCTTCGTGAAGTAGAGCCCGAACTCCGTGCCCGCGAACAGCAGGGTGGGATCCACCGGATCGTCGATGATGGCGTAGACCGTACCCTTGTTAGGCAGGTTGCCCGCGATCGAGGTCCAGCTGCGGCCGAGGTCCGTGCTCCGGAGCACGTACGGCTTGAAGTCGCCGGACATGTGGCCATCGAACGCCGCGTATACCGTATTGGGGTCGTGCGACGAGGGCACGACGCGCGCGACCTGCGTCGTGTCCGGCACGCCAGGGAAGCCTTCGATCTTGCGCCAGCTCTGTCCACCGTTGTCGGAAACCTGGATCGTCCCATCGTCGGTGCCGATCCAGAGCTGGCCTTCCTTGAGCGGCGACTCGGCCACAGCGACGATCGCGCCGAAGAACGACGACGACGTGTTGCGCGCCACTGCATCGATCGACCAGACGCGATCCATGAGCTTGATGCGGTCGCGGTCGATCTTGCGGGAGAGATCGGGGGTGAGAGCCTTCCACGACTCACCGCGATCATCGCTGCGGTAGAGTCGCTGCGCAGCGAAGTAGAGCCGCGTGTTCGCGTGGGGCGAGATGATCACTGGCGAATCCCAGTACCATCGAAGCGCCTCCTCGCCGGGTTCGGGCTGGGGCACGATGTTCACCGACTCGCCGGTGCGCAGGTCGACGCGCTGCAGGTTGCCGTGCTGTGATTCGTTGTAGACGATGAACGGATCTTTCGGATCGACCTTGGAAACGAAGCCGTCGCCGCCACCGGTGACGCTCCAGTCGGAGCTCGTGACGCCAAGATTGGAGCGGGTGCGCGCGAAGCCGCCGACCGATCCGTTGTCCTGCGTGCCGCCATGGACTTTATAAAAGGGTGCGTTCTGATCGACGTCGACGCGATAGAACTGGCCTAACGGGAGATTCGCGAAATACTTGTACGTCTGGCCACGGTCGAACGACTCGTACAGCCCACCGTCGCAGCCGAAGAGCATGTGGTCCGCGTCCGTGGGATCGATCCAGATGACATGGTTGTCGACGTGCTTGTTCCGTTCGCCAACGGGGCGGAACGTACGGCCGCCATCCTCGCTCACCATGTTACGTACATCGACCGCGTACACGCGATCGACATCAACCGGGTCGGCGAAGAGCTCGGCGTAGTACAGGCCCACAGTGTTGTAGCTGCCCATCTTCTCCCACGACACGCCGCCGTCCCGTGAGCGGAAGGTGCCGCCGCGGTCGTTCGACGCCTCGAGGATGGCGTAGATGACATCGGGATTCACCGGCGACATCGCAAGCCCGACGCGGCCGAGCTCTGCGTCGTTAGGCAGGCCGGCCTGCGAGCGGCGCCACGTGGCGCCACCGTCGGTGGAGCGCCAGACGCCGGATTCCGGACCGCCGGCGATGTAGCCATAGGTACGGCGAATGCGCTGCCAGCTGGTGGCGACGAGCACGTCAGGGTTGCGCGGATCCTGAACGATGTCGCTCACGCCGCCCCACTTGCCGGGATCGAGCACCTTCGCCCACGTCCGGCCGCCGTCCGTGGTCTTGAAGAGTCCGCGATCGCCACCGGCACGACTGAGCGGCCCCTGCGCAGCCACGTAGACGATGTCCGAATTTCGCGGATCAATTACGATCTTGCCGATGTGCTCCGATTCGCGCAGACCCATATTCTGCCACGAGCGGCCACCATCAGTCGAGCGATAGACGCCATCGCCATACGCGACGGCCCGCTGCGCGTTGTTCTCGCCCGTTCCCACCCACACCGTGTTCGGATTCTTCGGATCGATGGTGATCGTGCCGATGGAGTACGTCGACTGGTTGTCGAAGACGGGCGTCCACGTGGTCCCGGCGTTCGTCGTCTTCCAGACGCCACCGGCCGCGACAGCGATGTACCAGGTCTTCCGGTCGCGCGGGTGGACGGCGAGATCGACGATGCGCCCGGAGATCATCGCCGGCCCGATGGAGCGCAGCCGGAGTCCCGAAAACGGATCCGCGCCGCGGCCGCCGTTAGGCGCACCGCTCGTGTCGCCGGGCGCGCCGGTCGTATCCTGATTCGCGGCGCGGCGGTTCCGCGTGGTGTCCGTCGCGACGGCGCGCGTCCGGCCGGAATCCGACTGCACGGTTCGCGGCGCGGGCGCGGGTTGGCGGCGCGGCGGCTGTTGCGAGATCGCGGCGGCATTCGCCACGGTGAGCCAGAGCAGTGCACCAGGGACGGCGCGAGCAAGGCGAGAACGCAGTGCGAAGTCGATCATCGTCGCGAATCGTGATGAGCGGAAGGGTGAGGACGGTACGCCAAACATGACGCCGGGGCGGCGGTCGCGCGAGCGGAACGCTACTCTTCGTTGCGACGCGTCGAACAGCTTGGTGCAACCGCTGTCATCCCCGAACCCGGAAATCCGACCGCTATGAAAAATCCGCTCCCCATCACGCTCGTCACGGCCTCGTTGATCGCGGCCTGCAGCCGCGACCGTACCGTCAGCGCCGATTCCACGGCCGCCAGCGCGTCCGTCGGACAATCGACTGCTGCCGCACCCGCCTCGGCGACGGCCGCCAGCGTGACGATTACGAGTCCGGTCGAAGGAGCGACCACCGGGAGGGACGTCACCGTGACGCTCCGCTCAGAGGGAGTACGAATCGCGAAGGCAGACGGAGCCAGGGTGGAGGGCGTGGGACACTACCATCTTTTCCTCGATACGCTTCCGACAACGGACAGCCTTCCAATTCCGCCGAACTCGTCGAAGGTCGTTCATATCGGCACCGGTGATTCGACGTACACGTTCAAAGGGGTGCCGGCCGGTCGCCATCGCATAATCGCCGTGATCGGCTATGGCAGTCACGTGCCGATGGCCGGGCGGCGCGACACGGTGGATTTCACTGTCAAGCCGTGATGATGTTGGTGCTGGTAACGCACTATGGCTCGTCGATCCATCGGAAGTGCCAGCGAAGAAGCGCGTAGTCGGACGGATGCAGCGTGACGGCCGTGACGCGCACTGGTATGCTGTCGATGGTGCCCGCGAGCTGCAAGACGTCGCCAGCGCGAGACCACTGAAGGTCGCCTCGATGCGCGCCAGCGCAAGTGAAGGAAAGGGTAGGCGCGCTCGGAGTGCGACTGCAGTAGACAAGGGAATCAGTTGCCAATCGCACCGCGACCATCCCGGGCCGGACGAACACGCGCAGCCATGGCGACGGAGCGGCGCTGGCGGTCGCACCACGCCGATCCATCTCGAATGCGGTGACCTTCCAGACGCCCTCGACTGTACCCGCCGCGGAGGCTGCCGGCCTGGCTGCGTCCTCACCACCCGGCTTCATGGCGGCAATCGACGACGCGAAGACGCTCCCAACGAGCACTCCCTTTGTCGTCCACCTGAGCCACCGCGGTATCCGCTGGTAGAGAGCAGGATGCTCGACGCGCGGCACGGAGTCGCTGGTAATGAACACGGCCCAGAGCCGGCGCGCATCATACAGGAGGAGCACCGCCGCCGAGAGCACGATCATCGTCGAGTAGAGCTTCACCGGAACTCCGTACGCATAGTTCATGATCGCGACGTTCGACATCACGGCGAGGCACAGCACTGCTCCCAACGTTGCGGTGCGTCGAAAGCAGAGCAGCACGACGACGACGAGCTCCATGAGCCCGCCGAAGAACGCGTACGGACGTGAGTACATCATGAACGACCAGAGCAGCGTCATGGGATGCATCTCACCGAGGCGCTGCTCGAGCCCGAGCGCGTCCATCGTGCCCGAACCAAACTGCACCGGCAGGATCTTCGCGATCGCGTAACTCGTTAGGCCGAGCGCGATCGAGAAGCGGAGGAGGAGCTGGAGCGCCTCGCTCGTCCAGCGCGCGGCCGGCCTGCGGCGATCAGCCCACGTCCAGCCAATCGCTCCCAGCGCCGCGATGACGACGGCGATGAGCAGGCGGCCGAACTCCTCAGCGACGTCGCCGTTGTCGCCTCGATAGCCATTCGGCATGGCGCCGGCAATATGAAAGACGTGGTGCGCAACCCAGATGCCGGGGGGAGTAAAAATATGACCCCACGAGATCGCGAGCCCGCCCTCGCGCATCCCGCCGCCGCCGAGTGAGGGATAATTGTTGATGAATAGCGGGAGGTGGTATAGGGCGAAGCCGATCAGCGCAAACCGCTCCGCCAGGCGGCGGATCAACGGTTGGGCGTCAGGACGGGGCCGAACGTCGCTGTCTGCGGGCGGTCGCGCGATCGTTGCGCTCAGAGGCGCGGTGGGACCCGGTGATTCGTCGATGAGTGTTCGCATATCGGAGAGTCAGTAGCGCGAGCGCCTCAGGGCAGCACCGGCAACTCCAGACGCGACGGCTGCAGCGTCGAGTGGTAGACGCGTTCCGTGGCCTTGGTAAAGTCCCCGGCCTTTGCCCGATAGATGTCCACGAACTTCTGTGGGTTGCGATCGACCAGCGGGAACCAGCTGCTCTGCACGTGGACCATGATGCGGTGGCCCTTCTTGAAGGTGTGCAGCACGTCATCCATGCCGAAGCTCACCGGTTCGACCTTGCCTGGGACGAACGCTTCGGGCTTCGAGTAGCTGTTTCTGAACTTCCCACGCATGACGTCGCCGCGGACGAGCTCCTGAAAGCCGCTTGAGGTCGCGGTGGTAGTCGGGTCACCGGCGGCCGAGTCCGGATGGACGTCGATCAGCTTCACGATCCAGTCGCTATCGGTACCGCTCGTGGAGACGAACAGCGTCGGCCGCACCGAGCCTGCGATCGTCAGGTCCGCCGCGAGCGGCTCCGTCTGATAGACGAGCACGTCGGGGCGCGTAGACGTGAAGCGCTGATCGTATGCCATGTAGTCCGGCTTCATCCCCGTGTCGTGTCGCTCGAGGAAGGGAACCGGAGTGGCTGGATCGCTCACGTACTGATCGAAGGCATTGCCCTCGTCATGCGTTGGCGCCACGAGCGACAACCTGCCGTTCGCGTGCAGATAGAGCGATTGCGGTGTCGCCGCCCTGGGTGGCCACGAGTCGAACGTCCGCCACCGATTGTCGCCGGTCTCGAACGCCGTAGCCGCGGCGAGATCGAGATCTTCACCGCCCTCGAGATAGTGTTTGAAGAATGGAAATTGGATGCTGTCCTGAAAGTACTGGCTCGTACGCG
>C688J18823_10001429_pt1 | contig 14699 bp, 14 predicted proteins | sample HopSoiMetagenom1_FD_18823 | JGI IMG/M metagenome (IMG submission 18823)
AGAACATCGACCTTGCTTTTGTCCAGGTTGTCCTTCCTATCCTTCAAGGCTTGTTTCTCTCTGTCTATTTGCCCTTGTGTCATTCCCCCCGCATCTATTCTTTCTTCCAACTCCTTCTCCTTGTCTCTATGTCGTAAGAATTCGTCAACCAGGTTAACTAATGAGTCAGACGGACGGTAAGTTTTTTTGGCCTGTGAGTATTTTCCTCCCAATGTCATGCAGATTCACGTTTAATACCTACCATGTCATATATAAGTATTGAAAAGTTTGAAAATGTTAAAAATGATTGCTGTTTCAGAAGACAACTATCGGCACCTGCGCCAGATAGGTGAGATGGGGGATAGTTTCGACGACGTGATAACATCGTTACTAGAGGAGAGAAACCATACAGGCAAATCAGCAAAGAAGGCCGGGCGGATAGGCCCAGACCAGACTGACAGGACAGACAGGACAACCACGGCAACCACAACCAGCCAGGTTATAGATTACAATGATTGTTCGAAGTACTAGTTCTGGCCCTTCAAATAAAGGTATAGGCGGCGATGTTAGGGTCAGAATTTATCTAGCCGGAGTCTACACGAAGATAAATTATTGCACCTGTCCTGGCAGCGAGACCGGCAGAATAAATGCGGACCCTTTGTCACATAACGTAAGTTGCCGGCTTAGGAAGAAAACCGCTAAATCGACTGTTACGCAATCCGCCGTACCAAGTCGAACGTATGACGGCTATTCGCTAGGAGTGCCACCAACAAATTGACGCTAGAACAGACTCAATACTATACTCTTAGCGGAATCATCGAGGAACTATATCTCTATTTAATGAAGGAAAAGGATGATCTTTACCACAAACAAGCATATGCTATAATGTATCTGGTTACTACCGAAAAGCCTAACCCACTATTTGAAATAAAGATCTCAGACCTTAGCGAGGACATCAAGACCGAGTTAGACAGTAGATGGAACCGCAAAAAAGAGCTGGAGCATATTTTAAGGGAGGCAGTAGGAAAGATTTTCAGGAGTATCGACGAGCAGTATTTCCTACTGTCGGTCAAGCGACTTTTAAGGGTAAGGCTGATCCAATAAAATGGTAGAGCCTTACGAGACTGATGATAATAGTATCGACGATATTGATGGCGAGATTATTAAATGACCTAGGGCAAAATCAAGGGTAAACGGAAACGGTAAAGCCAAGTCTTCAAAGTCAAAGGAAGAGGCAAAATCAAAGGAAGAACAACAGGAACAACAGGATAAGGAATACGCCAAACGTATAGGTGCCATAGCAAAAACCATTTCTTCCTTCGAGGAATGGAAGACCAAACTAACTGAAAGGTATAATAAACTATATGATACTGTCAAAGAGAACCTACCAGGACTTTGGCATTCATTAGAGTTTGATCTATCCATAAAGAATATTTTACATATTGGGGATTGCACTCTACCATTTGCAGGTGTTGTATTAGGACCACCAAGTTCATTAAAGACTGTAGGAATTGATATGGTCAATAAATCAAGAGATGTCTATTATACACACCATTTTAGCCCAAGAGCGTTTGTCTCACATATTAGCGGTCTGACAGAGGAACAATTACAACAAAACGATCTACTACCAAAGATTAAGAATAAGTGCCTTCTTACCCCTGAGTTAGCTCCAACATTTGCGGCAAAAGACGATGATTTAATCCAGTTCATTGGAATATTAACTAGCATTCTAGACGGTCATGGTTACGGTAACGACAGCGATGCACATGGACATCGGGGATATCATGAGGATATGATATTTACATGGATAGGTGCTGCTGTAGATATTCCGTTTAAAGTGCACAGGCTACTTACAACGTTAGGGCCTAAACTTTATTTCCTCAGGGTTCCAAAGTCAGCACCGAAATCAGACAATGATTATTACGAGGAATTGGAGGAAAACAATTTCAATTCAAAATTAAGCCAGATACAACAGATATTAACAGACTACCAGGATTGGTTTGCGGCATGTCCTGCTATGGTCCATGACGATATATTTAACAGCAGTATAAAGAAACTGCCTTGGATTTCTAAGAATAAGGCTAATACTAGCAATGACGACAACTGCAAGAAGGCACTCCAAGACCAAAAGAACGCACTCTTACATATCGTAAAGCTTGGTAAGTTACTATCGCATTTACGTGGCGTAGTCCCTACATGGCATACAGAAGACACTCAAGGGATTGGTTACGGTTATGGTCTTCCAACTATCGAAGAGCCAGATAGAGCAATGAGGCAGTTAACCAATCTGGCAAGGGGTCACGCTTTGTTAACTGGTAGGAATTACGTAACTATAGACGATCTTTCGATTGTTATTAAAGTGGTATTATCTACTGCTCCATTAGAGAGAGTTACAGTATTTGACCTACTACTTGGAAATAAGGGGGTTCTAACCGTAAATGAGATCTGTCAATCGTTAGATATGTCAGAACCAACCGCACGGAAAGCAATGGCCGAGTTTAAAGCGTTAAGGCTTGCACATGTCGAGAAAAAAGACTATGTATGTATGGATGGGATCAGGAGACTTAGCCTAGTTATGACATTAAAGAGTGATTTTAAGTGGTTTGTAGGAGATCAATTCAAGAAACTAAGGGAGGGATTCAAACCTGACGCTACAACAGAGGAAGAAGACAAGGAAGAGGCGATGAAAGAAAAATACCCCCTAGAGAAGGGGTATTCTATTTCTAATAGAATGTATGATTATACTATAAATAGACAAATAACAACGATAGCCGCTCAGTCGTCAGGGGGGTATTCTTCTTTATACCCATCTAGTTATGGTTATAATAATAAGCCTCTCTCTAGGGGGGAAATTTCTTTCACCGTCGATTCTTCTGTAGAAGAAGAACCATCGTCACGCCATCATAATCGCTATTGGAGTCCAGCGTCTGGAAAGTGGCATTGTAGCAACTGCAAAGCCAGCGGTGACAAGTTTTACATGGAAGATACCAACTGTTGTATGAAATAACTGCAATAAGCTTATCAGTCTACGAGTGAATATCTGCATTAACTGCTTTCATTAACATGGCTGGAATTCCAAACAATCAAGCGACGATAAGAGCAAGGCGTGAAAAACTCTGGACGTTATTAACAAAAGGCATGAAGACCAACGAGATAGCAAGGGATCTTAATATCAATAGTTCCACTGTAAGCCGAGATATTAAATTCCTAACCGCACAGTCACAGAACTATCTTAACGATCTGGCTAGAGAGACCCTACCTTTTATGTATCAAACCTCAATCGGAGGCATTCAAGAAGTCCTAAAGGAGGCATGGCGTATCTACCAGTCAGACAATGAGTCGATTAACTGGTTTCAACGACTAGCAGCGCTTAAGCTCGCCAAGGAGTGTAACGAGTCAATATTTAACTTAGTTGACGAAGGACCTAGCGTTATGTACCTGAAACGATTACAGGAGAGGGTAGCCCAGATTGAAAATCGATAAGCACGCTAAAGGCATAGCCAGGAGACTGGACTTCATTGTTAATAATGATAATAACGAAGTCCATCGTCATCATAACCGTAACAACGATAATGACGATAGCACGACGGTAGTACTCAAGGATGATGATTATTATTTTGACAGAGGTCTAAGACCTCCTCGCTTCCTATATTACTGGTATGTTCGATTAGGAAGGCCCGCTGTTAATTGGATGAAGGAAGTGGCACAATCACAGTACGGCATCGGCATCGACAAAACAATAACAGAGGATGAGTTAAGTTTCTACTTGAAAGAACGGTTAAGAGACTCAACACCAGAAGGCAGGTATCAGGCAGAAAAGCGAGAATGGCATTTCCATGAACTAAGTTACTATCACCAGAAAGAGGGAGGAGTAGATATCATTAAGGAATATGGTTGTGGTCGTGACCCTGTTAAGATAGAAGGAGGCTGGTGCGTTCCTGAGTGCAGATACTATCATAAGGAAGGAAGGATAGAAGATGAGGAAGTCATCCAGGAGCACAAAGAGTACATAGAACGTTGCAGAGGGGAAAATAGGATAGTAGACCCACCAGATCTAAGTACTCCAGAAGCTAAGGCCTTTTTTAGATCTATAAAGATCTGGTTAGACCAAATATAATATAGATGAACGAATTAATGAACGCTTAAAGCTGATGAGTCCGTTTATTCATTATAGTAATAGCATATGTACGACCTAATCGAGCTCCAAAGAAAGTTGCGGGAGAACATAGAACTACGGGAGAACAGTAAATTGCAAGAAAGCCGAAACGAAGCAGTGGTACATCCTACCACTGTACCAAGTAATTACAGAATACACATGGCTGCGGTAGATGACGCAAGCAAATTACTCCAGCAGGGATATACCAGTAGATGGGTGTCTTACGTTTTGGGTATTCCTATCTCAGTAGTAGAAGTCAAAAGAGCAGGGATGGAAAGACAAGCCAAAATGAGACAGAAATACACAGCCACTGGTAATCTAGACTTACCAGGCCAAATGGCAGGGGTAAGTATCCTCCAAGGATAAAGAACTGGATATCAATTTTGAGTATAGCAATCTTATAGGATTCCTTAAGTTAACAGCACCGTCATGAGCATAGAAAAAAGTTCTATGGTTTACCTCATGGTAAATCCTCTAAAACTGCAAGGTATGAATAAATAGACAAATAGACAGATTAGGTTCTTCAACCCGGCGTAAGCTAGTCAATGAAAAATAACCTACGTCGTGAACGTTACCGCGACGGACAGATGGCCATCAGCAACTTCATGAGTGGGCAGTCGGTCATTAATGTTAACGATAACTATATGGTCAGGCCTAGGAAGCAAGACCGCGAGGCCGTTGCTTTAACCCATGTCAGGATATCTCCGGCAACCAAGCGTCTGATAGATGACCTCAGGCTAGAGTATGGCTTCAAGACAGCAGATGACGTACTAAGGTTTTATTTGCCGCCAATTACTACAGCGGCAGCAAATGAGTCAGTCAGACCTAGGCTCAAACCCAGGCCTAGATTATTTCACTCTGCCAGAGAGATATATGACTTAACCCATTGTCAGCCTGTCGATGAATTCATCAGAGGCGCAGCCAGCGAGATAATGAAGAAAACTAACTCTTCTAAAACCACTGTCAATAAAAAAGTACAAGGCAAGTCAAAAACTAATACGGGTCATAGCAGGACATGGCAGCAGCAGTCACGCAGGAAATTTCAGTAAGCAGTACAAGTGAATTTAATCAAGGGCTAAACGAAGCGATAGACGATTGTATCAATGCTTTTCAAAAGACTGGTCAAGCCGTAGCCAGAGCATCATCATCATAAAGGAAGCAGTCACCAATCACAGATAGCAGGAGGAGCATTAACCGCAACTAAAAAGCACAAAGGATCAAAAACAGATCAAGGAACAACACAGCCTCCATCGCAAGAGACTGGCTGCTGTCTATGCTGCCTAGGAAATTGCACTTACTTTTGTGACTGTCTAAAGAATTGCTTTAATCGTTCAACAATGGGATGGTGCTGCCAACCTGAACCTTATATGTTGGTCTTTTCTTTTTCATCTAACTTAAGGAATTCGCTATAGCTGCGCATTCTCTCCTCTTTCTCCTCCTTTAACTTATTTTGGCCTTCAGCACCATGGCCTCTTTTCCCTCCTTCTTTTGCCAGCTTATCAGACCAGTAACTAATTTCTGTAGCATATTTCAATGACAACTTATACTGCATAGAATACTGCTTCTGGAGTTGTGTTATTTGCTCTCGCATCATTTTTATTTGGTCTGCATCGCTGCTTAGTTTTTCTACCTTTCGCTTAAGACGATTTTCTTCGTTTATTGTAAGAAGATCTACTGCCTTGAGATACTCTGTTAGTATTTCATTAGTATCTGGTCTGTAATAGGAGTTAGACAGACCTATCGAATGGCCTAGCAGCATTTCCCTAGCTTCCGGGTTTACTTTAGCTCGAATCATGTTTGTGGTAGAAAACTTTCTAAACCCGTGACTTGTCATCACTTCTTTTCTAAATCTACCAGTAGTTTTTGTTTCAGTTAGGTGTTCAACTGTTTGAATACCTGTAGCAATTAGTAATTCACGTATGTGAAAGCCTAGTGTGTCTAATGATAGATGCCTGGGGTTTCTTGCTTTGTCAGGATTGTACCTGTCGAATTGCTCTCTTACCAAGGGAGACTCTGGGCTGATCTTTTCATAACATCTTGCTCTATATTCTATGTATGAGTCTATAGCACTAGCACACTCAGGAGAACAAAAGCAGTAGTATTCGTCTTTGGTATTTTCATAGACTGTGATCTGGTATAGGGGTAGATCCAAACCCAAGTCGAATTGCTCAATCTTTGTCAAGTGCTTCAACTTGAGATCGGGGACTGCACCGACTCTCATACCAGTTGATGCTAATAGAAGGACTATGACCCTTGTCCTTTCGTCTGTCTTTGTGAGTAGCCGCTGAATCTCTTCTGTGGTATAAGCCCTATCTTTGAACCGCTTTGTTTTTTCACCTAGGTAATTACTAATTTTTTTCCAGTTCAATGCCACATCATTCATTTCATAAAACTTTCTTAATGCTGCTAACCTTATAGATAGAGAAGCATGGGATAACTTCTGGTTTCGCCGCATATCAACCAGGTATGAAATTATTTATTGTTCTATTTTCTTGTTATCTTGTTTTAAGAGACTGGAAATGTTGCTAGCCTTAATGTTGATAAATTTCATATAATTAATTAGTGAAAATCGATACATGCTAATGGTAGCCTTTGAACGCAGTGAATTGATGAAATTAAAGTATTCATCATCTATTTCTACGTCCTCTTTGCCCTTGCCTTGTTCCTGGTGCTGCCTCATCCGCATAAAAAATGAAGATAAACGGCTATTTAACCTGGTTTAGACTCACTATAAATTCGTTTATAGATAGAGAAGTTATTTTTTGGACTACGATATGAGATGCTGATCCCTGGAGTACCGTCAACAGAATACTTTACAAAATAGTGACTTACCAAATCTTATTCAGATATTTCAGACTTATAAAACGAATAGCGATCTGGCATCGATATACCTTAGTATATCGTCAATGTTGAGGTCTAGAAGTAAAGCCGATAGCCAGACTTTTATAGTCTTATTGATGAAACTAGGCAGGTTTGATCATAAAAAATACCGATCCGTATAAATTAAAAAAATGTGTTTCATGTAAACGCGATATTTCGATCAATGAGAAATATTTTACATACCCCCTGTCTTTTCAGTTTATTTGCATTCCTTGTGCGACCAGAGAAATTCCCAAAATAATTGAAATCTTAAGAAATGACCTAAAGAAAATAAGGGAAATGGCAACTTAATAAAATAGGCTAAGATTATAAAACAAAGTATGCGCGGTGGTTGTTGAGTTTGTCGTATTATTTATCATTAACTGATGCCTTTAATCCTGAAATTACGATTAACAGTGGTCAAATGTTCTTATGGGAAAAACTCGATGGTACATGGTACGGCACATATGGCGACCATATTTTAAAACTATCATCTGATCATTCTGCTTCATTTAATAACGATCCTGTCCAAACAGATACTAGACTAAGCATAGTCCAAAAAATTCGCTTCGAGTCATATCCTGAAATGCACAATTGGCCTACTCGGGTTTTCCGACTCGATGATGATATTTCAAAAATTCTTTCAGATATATCAACTGATGCTCTTATGGAAAAGACGATAAGAAAGGGTTACGGTCTGCGGATAATGCGCCAGGAACCGTGTCAATGCATAGTATCGTTTGTGTGTTCTAGTAACACGAATATAGCGATGATTCGTAAAATGTTAAGAAATCTTTCAAAAAAATTTGGACGAAAACTTAATTTGGATGGAAGGAATTTCTTTACCTTTCCTTCAATCAAGAGCTTAGACAAAGCAGATATAAACGAGATAAGATCCTGCGGCGTTGGATATCGAGCTAAAGCCATCAAGGCCGTCGCCAAGAGTATAGTTGAACATGAGATCGAATTTTCAGTTCTTTCGAATGTCAGCTATTACGAAGCGAAAAGTGCGTTATTAAAGGTATATGGAATTGGGAACAAGATTGCGGATTGCATCCTGTTATTTTCATTAGACAAGCTTGAAGCCTTCCCAATCGACATCTGGATTGCTAGAGCCCTAGAACGACACTATAAACAGGTTTATTGTACTAACGATAGCAGCATCAATCTCCAACCTGATCGTGGATTGAGCCAATTTCAATATCAGTACATCTCAGAAAAGATGAGAAAGTACTTTGGAAAATATTCAGGCTATGCTCAACAATACCTATACTATTACATGAGGAAGACTGAAAACCTAAAGTGGTAATCTTTAATACTCCAGCGGTATTTCTAATTTAAAATCCTGTACCGATTAGCATTCCCACAAACATATCCCTTTGGAGGGTGTTTTAGATTAACGATTGGAAAAAGGTCTACTTGTTGCCTCAGCCCATTATTAAATATTCAACTAAAGTAGAACGTTCCAGGTGAATTCGAAAAGGTGATAATATACATTTGCAAATAGTGCATTTGGCAAAACATAGTAGCGTATTTTAAGGATACAATTAACACTTTGAAATATGCGCGCCGCAGTATTCTATGGTCCTGGTAATATCGTCAATAAAGAAAATTATCTAACCAGTATCGATAACAAAGATAGAATTGCTCTTAAACTTAAGGCGTGTGCAGTTTGTGGCTATGATGTTCGCGTTTTCAGAAATGGACACTCGAAAGTTACTCCACCTATTATATTGGGACATGAGATTTGTGGCGAGATTACTAAGGATGTTTATTCGGGACTGGGTGGCAAAGAGATTTTAATAAAAGCGGGAACCAGAGTTACGGTTTCACCTATTGTGCCATGCATGAGATGCAGGTATTGCAGTAGGAATGAATATAATCTATGTCTTCACTTGAGAGAAATCGGATCCAGCATAAACGGAGGGTTTGCTGAATACATTGACATACCAACACAATTGGTCAAAATAGGCGGATTAGTTCCTGTCCCGGACAATATCAATGATGATGAAGCCGCTTTACTTGAGCCATTAGCGTGCTGCCTAAATAGTCAAATCAATCTAGGCCGGGGACTTGGTTCGGGGGGAACAATGGCAATTATCGGAGACGGCCCTATAGGTTTGCTTCACCTATTGTTATCAAAAAGCATAGGAACGAGAACAATCATGATCGGGAAAATCCCTGGACGGTTGGCTAAAGCTACGTCTCTTGGAGCAGATTTGTCACTATTCTTTAACAGGAACAATATGGATGATAGTAGATATGATGAAGATACACTTAGACGAGTGATGTGCTACACGGATGGTTATGGCGCGGACTCGATTATTGTTGCCACCAGTAGTCCAGCTGCTTTCGAATTTGCTTTAAAAATTGCTGCAAAGAATTCTAGGATCAATATTTTCGCAGGACTTATAGGAAGATACTCTGTGCCTTTAGATCTCAACTGGCTTCATTATAACCAAGTCACCGTAACTGGCAGCTTTAGTTCCACCCCGAATATGTTGAAGAAAGGTGCAGATCTGGTATCCACAGGTCAAATCAAATTGTCAGAAATTATAAGTCATCACTATTCTCTTATAGAAGTAAAAAATGCGTTGTTGGCGACGGAGAACTATCTTGGTTTGCGAGTAATAATAGACAAGTTTTAATGTGCTTATTTTTCTCAACATTTCGTTCAATTCCCGCACCACAATCGACTTCATTTCTCAATTAGATGCTACATTGACATAACACCAATTTCTCGCTATCGGCCTAAGGGAACGCTTATAATAACTTCCAGTGAAATTCACCATATTACATATGTCTGAATTATTAACCAAAGTTGGCAATCACAAGGTCAGGAAAATTAGTGATTTTGAATTCACTTTGGAAAGAGATGAATCTCATGGGATGAGGGTACCAATCACGATTTATGCGGACGATAATCTACTTTCAAAAATGCTGCTGGATAGAACTATACATCAGGCGGCTAATGTATCTACCTTACCTGGCGTACGCAAGCATGTTGTTGTACTTCCTGACGGGCATGAAGGTTATGGATTTCCTGTGGGCTCGGTTGCTGCTACTGATATTGAAGACGGAGTTATTAGCCCCGGTGGAGTCGGATATGATATCAATTGTGGCGTGAGACTGATTAGGACAGACCTATCTGAACAGGATTTAAAAGGTGACATCAGAACTCTCGTTGATGAACTCTTTAGGGCCATCCCTTCCGGTGTCGGTGGCCAGGGAGCGGCCAAACTAGGTAGATCAGATCTTGATAATTTTCTTTTAGAAGGTGCAAAATCCGTCGTTTCTCAAGGTTATGGATGGGCCGAGGATCTAGAAGTATGTGAGGAAGGAGGAATGATGGCTGGAGCTGACCCTAGCATGGTTTCCGAGACGGCCAAAAAACGTGGAAGCAATCAATTAGGGAGCCTGGGTTCTGGTAATCATTTTTTGGAAATACAAAAAGTAGATGAAATCTTTGATAATAATGCTGCAAAGTCAATGGGATTTGAAAAGGAAGGTCAGTTGGCTATTCTTATTCATTGCGGTTCTAGGGGCTTTGGCCATCAAGTTTGCAGCGACTATCTGAAAATATCAGAAGGAGCATTGAAGAAATATGACATTAATATTCCTGATAGAGAGCTTGCCTGCGTTCCTTATCAGTCATCCGAGGGCAAGGCCTATCTTAAGGGAATGTTTTCTGCATTAAATTTTGCATGGTCAAACAGACAGATTATAACTCATTGGGTAAGAAAAACATTTGAAAAGGTTTTGAAATTGAGTGAAAATGATTTGAATATGCAAGTTGTATATGATGTATCCCATAATATCGCAAAGGTAGAGTCTCACAAAGTAGATGACCGAGGACTTTGCGATCTTGTTGTACATAGAAAGGGTGCAACAAGAGCATTCTCTCTAGGGATGAATGAAATACCCAGTAAATATCGTAACCTAGGCCAACCTGTGATAATACCAGGATCTATGGGGACTGCAAGCTGGCTCCTTTTAGGTAATGGAAAATCTGAATATTTGAGTTTTGGATCCACTGCACATGGAGCTGGAAGGGCAATGTCTAGATCAGCGGCAAAAAGAAACTATACGGTCGACAATGTAAGGAAAAGCCTAGAATCAAGAGGAATTTACATAAAATCTCTAACAAAGGATGGAATAGTAGAAGAATCTCCTTATGCATACAAGGATGTAGACTCTGTAGTCAATGTGTCACACTCACTTGGTATAGCCACAAAAGCAGTACGGTTGGTTCCAATTGGAGTAATGAAAGGCTAATGTCGGATGAAGACGCTGATTTAGCAATTATTAAAGCTCGTAAAATGAAGGAGTTGCGTGAGTACATGTCTATGATGGAGAGGGAGAGATTGAAAAGGCAAGAAGCTGAATCAAAATCACGAAGGACAGACAGAGAGATTATATTAGATTATTTACACGATAGAGGAGATGAGGTATTACGTCTAGCCGAGTCTCAATTTCCGGTTCAAACTAAATCTATCGTTCACAAAATTGTAGAATTAATTAAAATCGGAGAACTAAATCAATCAATCTCCGGTGGAGAACTATTAGCGCTTTTCAGATCTGTGGGATTAAGTATAAGAGTAAATAATAATATTAAAATTGAAGATCATGGAAAGCTGATTTCATTTTCTGACAAACTAAAGCAGGATGAATATGATAAGACGATTGAATAACTGCAATTGTTTTTTTAAATTTCTGTAAGATATCTTGACACGATGATAATTTTGAATTTTAGTTTCCCCCTAACTTGATGTCTAAAGGTCTAAGTCCATAGTTTCGACCAGTTATATCGATTGGAAATCAAATCTGGCAGTGACTACTGTTCGGACATATCCGGTATCTTGATGCGTCAAGGAATCAATTCTAGCATTGAGTAAGAGGGAATAATAGAAAAATAAAGAAAGTTGATGTCTGAAATTTAGTGAGCGTGTGGAGGGGGCGCGCTACCTTTTGAAAGTGCCTCGTTAAATGTACCTGATGCCTTTTCGTGAAACTCGAGGCTCGACTGGTCTACTTTTACTGCCTGCGGAGGGCAAACAGAAACACAGGCCATGCACCAAATACAGTCATGTTCTCGTATCGGATCAGCCTTGTCAGTATAATCCTTTCTCTCTTCCTTAACTGTGCTTCCTGTGCCTGCGCTTGTAGCATTGGCCATTTGCTGAGGAGGCTCATCTTGTTCTGTCCTGTACCATTGGAATACTTGGACTGGGCAGGCCTCGATGCAAGCTCCATCTGCAACACAGGAGTCCCAATCAATTGCAACCATAGTGCCGTGTACACCCAGAGGGACTTGTTCTTCTCCTCTAGCAGCAAAGGCCGCTTTGACTTCTTCGTTTTCTGTAGCTTCTGCAGCTCTGCCTGGACCCCAAACATAATGGTAGTGTTCATCGTCAGAAAGCGAATGTTTACCAATCACTTGATGGTTTTTCGGAAAGTCTGGATCTATTGGCATATTATATCTAAAACTAATCGATTTACATATTATTTAAACCATATGCGATTTCGACCTTGTCTCAGCTCCATCTTCCTACTTCTGAAGATAAATATCTTGTTGACGTGGTCCAGCTTAAATAATTTGCGCTATATAATTCAGGTTCTATTAGTGGTAATCGAGACGGATTTAATTAGCAAACCAGCCTAATTGTCCTTCATAAATGGCTTAGCGCTCTCATTAATCTAATACCTCCTCCAAAGAAATAATTTGAATGACCTACAAATGTTAGTGCTTGTAGATTTTCGGGCTATTTTGACATCATAATTCCAATCGAATAAAATTATACGAAAAGTCTGGCATATTAAGCGTACAAACTGTCGATTTAAATCGGACATCTAATTACGAAGCAAACGAGCTTATTGTCTCGATTAGACTAGCCGCAATATAGTTTATATCCTGATCGGTTAAAAGTGGATGTACAGGTAATGATAGTACGTGTTTACTTGCCCAGTTCGTATTAGTTAGCTTTATGCTGTTAGTTCTTATGTCGCTATTTTCAATAGACTTTTTCGTTGAATTACCAGTAGATGACTCCAGCTGAAGAGAGTGTTTGTTATTGGCAAAAGGTGTCGGAATATTAACACCTGGAGTCCCTGAAATAAGTGCCATCTCTTCGTAAAATGGCGTTTTGTGAACGGGAGGGTCATAATACACAGCCGCGCCAATCTTGTACTCAGTTATCAACTTTTTCAGTATATTATTTCGGATCCCATCCCTTTTAAAAGCCAAAGTGTACAAATACCAATTAGGTTCCTTCTCATCGATGCCCATTTTATGCTCTGGAAGTGTTACAAATTCAGCTACGCTTTTTGTAGAGTTGGTACCTGAATCCGATAATAGCTCGGTCAGCAATTTGGCGTTTCGTCTCCTTTGAGTTAACATTTTAGGAAGCTTTAACATTTGAGCCTTAGCCACGGCTGCACTCATTTCGGGTAAACGCAAATTTAAACCAAAAATGCGGGTATCATACCCTTCCACCATGCCGTGGTTTCTGATCATCTTTAGTCGATCAGCGATCTCGTCACTATTAGTCACTATTGCTCCTCCTTCGCCTGATGTTACTACCTTACTAGCGTACATGCTAAAGCAGCCCATTAGACCGAATGTACCTGTCTGTTGATTCCTATATGTCGAACCAAGCGATTGGCATGCGTCCTCAACAATATCCACATAACCATTCGAGGACTGTCGCAAAACCTCACCGATTTCATCCAAATTAGCCGGGTTTCCATAGAGATGAACTGGTACAACTACTCTCGTTTTATCAGTAAATTTCGATTTCAAATCTTGAATATCCATAGTATAATCGGATTCCTGTTTCTTAATATCAACGAAAACTGGTTTACCGCCAGCAGCTATGACAGCATTTGCCGTAGCAACAAATGTGAACGATGGCAATATAATCTCGTCACCAGGCTTTATCCCAAGAGCGACGAAGGAGGAATACAAAGCCGCCGTGCCTGAGTTCACGGCTATTGCATGTTTTACATGCAGAAACTCGCGTAAAAGTTGTTCAAAATTTTGTACCTTTTTACCACCATCCTTTGCAGGTGATGTGAGGGTGGAATTTTCATCTAAAACCTCTAATACTTCACGCCGTTCCTCCTCACCTATCATTGGCTTGTTAATTGGAATCATGTTTATTTCATTAGATCTATGCTCTATATGTGCCAATGGCATTCAAACTCGATAATACTTCTCTCTAGGCCAAGCCTAATTAACCTGATTATTGACGAGTACCGCGTTGCGCTCATTCTAATAGTCTAGGATGATCTGTGGGGTTATCCAAATCAAGCCGGTATATTTTCTTAGAAGCTTGGGATAAGATCATTATTAATTTTGTTTTTAACACATCGTTTCACAAATATTGTACAACTTACTGACAGTTATTCAATAATACAGCATACAAAAAGAAGATTTGAATTAAAAGAACTACTACCAATAATAAAAAGGTCAATCAGAGCTCTTCCATCTGAACCCGAAAATAGTTCAAACATATAAAGACTTTGGCGGTTTGGAGAGGTTTAAACCCGTATGTGTTATCATAAATGGCTAATATGTTCCGTCGGAAGCGAACACATAAACGTTAAAAAAGAGAGATTACATAGATTGAGGATATGACAACTTCAGGAGTTCTTTCGGATTCGAAGACCGAATGTGGTAAATCCTAATCGGAAGCAATCATTACTA
>C688J18823_10001430_pt1 | contig 14693 bp, 10 predicted proteins | sample HopSoiMetagenom1_FD_18823 | JGI IMG/M metagenome (IMG submission 18823)
GCGCGGACATCCTGTCCGCAATCGGCGGGCGTCTCGCCCGGCGATCAACCCCGTGACCGAGCGGGACGCTCGCTCACTGCGGGCGAGACGCCCGCGCTCCATCCGGCAGAAAGCAGAAATGCTCCGCCAGAATGCGCGATCGTGCGTCTCGGCGGAGCATCTCTGCTTTCTGCTTTCTGCTTTCTGCTTTTAAACGCCGATCGATCGCGTCGACGACATCCGGTCGGGCAGCGAGAACAGAAACCCGATCCCGCCGGTGAGCAGCGAGAGGTAGAGCGCGAGCCAGCGCTTCATCGCGCTGCCGAATGCCATCGCCTCGGAGCCGTGCGACACGACGCGCACGTCGAAGATCGCGCCGCCGATCGTTTTTCCCCACAGCAGCCACGTCCCGACGAAGTAGTGGAACGAGACGACGATCACGAATCCCGCGAGTGCGGCCATCGACGGCCAGTGATTCGGCTGCAGCAGCGGAAGGAGCGCGAGGACGAGCGCGGCGAAGAGGGAGAGATCGGTCAGGAGCGCGAGCAGCCGCTTGTACCAGGGAGCGGAGCGCTCGACGGCGGCAGAGGATCCCTCGACTTCGCTCGGGATGACATCCACCAGCTCCAACTCATCGAATCGCATCACGCCCTCCCGTCACCTGCGACCGTCAGCTCGCTTGCCGCAACGGCAAATATTTTACGTAAATCTTGTACAGCAGGTCCTTCGGCTCCGTCTGATAGCGGATCGCGAGCTCCTTGCTGCGCTTCGCGAGGTCGTCGGCCGGATCGATCTTCAGCACCTCGTCGAAGTGCTGCACCGCATCGCTCAGCTGCTCGTTCTGCAGCGCTACGGCGCCGAGGTTGAAGTGCGCGTCCTCGATGAGCCGCACGATGTTCTTGTTCTGCGGATCGGTCGCCTGCAGCTGCTGCAGATTCGCCAGCGCGTCGGCGTATTTGTGCTCATTGAACAGCGATTTCGCGCTGTCGAGCTTCGCCACCTTCTGCGATGCATCGTCGTACATCGCTTTCATGTCCGGCGGCAGCGGCTTAACCCGCATCGCGAGCTCGAACGCCTTCTTCGCGCCGTCGTAATCGTGGCTGTCGTACTGCGTCTTGCCGTTCGCCAGGCCTTCCTGGAACACGAGCGCGGCGGGACGTCCTTCGATCATCTCCGACGCCTGCGCCCTCTTCTTCTGGAAGTCCGCGATCATCAGCAGCGCCTTGTCGTGTTGCGGATCGTCCTGTTTGATGTCCTGCAGGATCGAGATGGCCTGATCGAACTTCCCTTGCGCGGCGAGCGACTGCGCCTGTTTGATCGTCGCGTCGCCGGTGGCGGCATCGGCCGGCGGCTTGGTCATGAATTTCGTGTACCCGAAGTAGCCACCGCCGACGACGAGGATCACGCCGAGGACGGTGGCGATGAGCCCCATGGGGAGCGGCTTGCTGACTTTCGCCGGTTTCGCCTTCGTGATGCCGCCGGTTTTCTTCGCCCCTTTCTTCGTGGTCGGGACGATTGATTCATCGGCTTCTTCGCCCGGATCGGGCGGCATCAGCGGCATATCGCCGGAGGCCGGCTCGTCCGCGAAGATGTCGAACTTCTCCTCGGCCGGCGCGCGATACGGCGTGTCGAATGCAGGCGCGGCTTCTTCGACCGGGGCAGACCCTTCGTTCAGCCGCTCCATGTAGTCCTGCGCCGTGATGTTGTTCGGCTCGTTGCGCAGCACCTCGGCGAATTTCTCGCGCGCGCCTTCGCGATCGTTGCGATCGAATGCGGCGATCGCCGTGGCGACGATCGATTCGTTCTTCTGCTCGATTTCCTTCCGCTTCTGCTTCGCGCGCTCGATCCGCTCCGACGCCGCTTCGTTCGTCACGTCGATGAGGAAGATCCGCGACCAGAGATCGATCGCCTTCTGATAGTCGGCCGCTTCGAACGCGCGATCGCCGTCGGTGAGGTATTGATCCATCTTCCTCTGATCTTCGGCACTCGTCTCGATCGATGCAGTGGCGAAATCGAAGTCGCCGCTGACCGGCGCCTTTGCCGCGCCAGACGCATCGAAGCTGAAGCCTCCGCTGGCGGGAGTAGGCGCGGGCGACGGGTTGTCGAACGAGAAACCGGCGAACGGCGCGTCGGATGACGTCCCGCCGAACGAGAAATTGCCCGATGAAGCGGGCGGCGCGGCAGGCGGCGGAGTTGGTTTCGATGGCGGCGGCGGTGCAGGTGCGGCGGCGGGTTGATCGAATGAGAAGCCGGTGAGGCCGCCGTCCGCGGGAGGAGGCGCTTTTTCTTCTTCGAACGTGAAGCCGAAGTCGGTCGCCTGCGCGGTGCCCCGACCGGGAACCGCGGGCGGCGCGTCGACGACGAACGACGTGCCGAAATCGAACGCCGGCGACGCGGCCGGTTTCGGTGCGGCCGGTGCACCGCCTGATTTCGAGGCGATCATCTGCGCCATCTTCGCGATCGCAGGATGTTCGGCGTCGAGGGCGCGCGCTTTTTCGAGCGAGGCCTTCGCACCGGTGAGGTCGCCGGCGGTGATGCTCTTCTCACATTTCGCGACGAACTGCTCGACGAACGGCGCGGCTTCCATCTTGTCCCGCGCTTCGTCGGCGAGGATGCGCGCGGCGTCGTTCATCAGGTCGTTGGTGAGGATCTCGGTCGTGATCTGGACGACGCGCGAGAAGTCGCGCTGCGCCATCGCGGTACGTGCCTCGCGGAGCGCTTCGTCGTCGGAGTTGGGGAGGAGCGTGTCGACATCGATCGGCAGATTCGGATTGCGCGTCTTCTCCATCAGTTTGCGCGCCGGATCGAACATCGGATCCATCTGCAGCATCAGATTGCAGCCGGACAGCACCTCCTCGGCGCGGCCCTGTTTGTACAGCGAAAGCGTCTGCTGAAACGTGCTGATGACGCGGTCTTTCACCGCATTCGACAGCGATGGATTACCGAGATAAGTAGGCATGTGAGCCGAAATTATAGCAACCGCGTCCGCGTATACTGCGCCCGCAGAAAGGATTACTCGCATGGATTACATCGCCACGCCGGGCGCGCCGAAGGCCATCGGACCGTACTCGCAGGCCATCCTCGCCAACGGCGTTCTCTACACCTCCGGACAGATCGCGCTCGATCCCGCGACCGGCGAGATGGTGCCGGGCGACTTCGCCGCGCAGGCGAACCGCGTGTTCGACAACCTCGCCGCCGTGCTGAAAGAGGCGGGAAGCGGCTTCGACCGTGTGATGAAGGCGACGGTGTACGTGACCGACCTCGCGAACTTCGCCACGCTCAACGCGATTTATGCCGAGCGCTTCGGTAATCACCGCCCGGCGCGGACGACCGTCCAGGTGCCGGCGCTGCCGAAGGGCTCGCTTCTAGAAATCGACCTGATCGCGCTGACCTGATTCGTCCAGGGGTGAGGGGCTTCTCGTAACCGGCAACTCATTTGCAGTTCGAGCCCTCATGCGACGTCTCGCATCCTCCCTCATCGCCCTTTTGATCGCGGTCCCGGCCCTCGCCGGAGTCGCGCTGACCTACACCCTCCCGAACGGCGCGACCGCCGTCTCCTGGCCGCAGACCGCCTTCCCGATCCATTACCAGATCGACCGCCGCGTCGCGACCGTCATCCCGCAACCGTCGGCGATCATCGATCGCGGGTTCAACGAATGGACGGAGATCCCCGACGCGAGCATCACCTTCACCGATGACGGCGTCGCCGACAACGCGGTCGCCGGACACGATGGCCGCAACACGGTCTCGGTCATGGACGATCTCTTCAAGAACCAGAACTACATCGCGCTGACATCGAACTGGTGGGACGACTCGGGACATATGACCGAGGCGGACATTCAGATCGATGCGACGGAAGCGAAGAATTACAACGTCCAGCAGCTCGTCGCGCACGAAGTCGGGCACTTCCTCGGGCTCGATCATTCGGCCGTGTTGTCGTCGGTGATGTTTCCGTATGTGACGAACGGTCCGACGACGCCGCTCGACAGCGACGAGCGCAATGCAATCGCCGCGATTTATCCGAAGTCCGATCCGACCCTGAGTGCCGGGACGCTGATGGGGCGCGTCACCGGCGACGACGGCGGCATTTTCGCGGCGCATGTCGTGGCCATCGATTCGCACGGAAATCCGGTGGCGAGCGACCTCACCGATCAGAACGGCGATTTCATTCTGCGCGGCATTCCGGCCGGCTCGTATCGTCTTTATGCCGAGCCATTGGACGGCCCGGTCGAGACGAGCAACCTGTCGGGCATTTATCGCACGGCGAAATTGAAGGCGTTTCCGACCGAATTTCTGCCCGGCGCGCCATTACAGGTCGAAAACGGCAAGGTCTACGGCAATCTCGTGCTCAATACGACCGGCACCGCGCGGCTCAATCCGATCTGGATCGGTCTTTGTGGCGCGAACGGCGTCGATGCGACGCTGACCTCGAATGCCGTCAATGTGCACGCCGGACAATCGGTGACCATCGCAGTTGCAGGCGACGGCTTCATCAGCGGACTGACGAAGTTCGATGTGCTCAGCCCGAATTTCCATCGCACGTCCGATTATCGCTACGCCGGCAATTACGTCTCCGCCACGTTTGCAATCGACGGAAACGCGCCGTCCGGGTCGGCCGTGATCCTGGTCAGCAACAGCGCGACCGAAGAGGCGACGCTGACCGGCGCGTTGCGCATCGAAGGCGCGCAGCGGACGCGTGTCGTGCGGCGCTAAAGGAGCGCGGCCGTCCCGGCCGCAGCAATCGGGCGTCCCGCCCGATTGCTTGAACCTGTCGACGGCCGAGACGGCCGCCGACTGCGGGCGGGACGCCCGCGCTCCGAAATTTTGAGAATCACTGCGCGCGAATTTCGATGCTCAGCCGGTCTTTGCCTGATTTCTTGACCGAGTACATGAGCTGATCGGCGTCGCGGACGAGAGCCTCGAAGCTCTCCGGCGCCGTTTCCGCGACGATTGCACCGACGCTGAACGTGACCGGCCACGCGCGCTGCCGCATTGCGTCGATCAGTGCATGGCGGAGTTTCTCCAGCACCACTCGTGCGAATTCGCCGCGTGTTTCCGGCAATAAGACCGCGAACTCGTCGCCGCCGAGACGGGCGATGACGTCGGTCACGCGTGTGTGCAGACGGAGCACGTCCGCGACGGCGATGAGCAGGCGATCGCCTTCGTCGTGTCCGATCGTGTCATTGACGGTCTTGAAATTATCGAGATCGAAATAGGCGATGGCGAACGGCCGGCGATAGCGGCGGGCGCGGCGCACTTCTTCTTCGCCTGCTTCATAAAACGCGCGGCGATTGCGGACGCCGGTGAGGACATCGGAGCGCGCGAGCTCTTCCAGTGCGCGCGTCTGCTGCTTCACGCGCGTGGCGAGCGACGCGGCCCACGCCAGACCGATGAGCGCGACGATCACCGCGACGCCGAGCGCCTCCAGTGAGTGGCGCAGGTTCCACCACGGCGGTTCCTGCAGCACGACCACATCGGCCGGCGTGCGCAGCTGGATCTCGAACGCTTTCGGCTCACGGCTCTCGTCCGTGCGCACGGTGCAGACGCCGGTCACTTCGAGCAGGCTGCCGGTCGCCAGTGCGCCGAGGCTGTGGCGCTCGATGCGCGCGCGAAAAATGACGCCGTCGCGCAACAGCAGCAGCTCGTCGCCGGAGGAGCTCACTCGCTCGATCAATTCGCCGCGCATGCGCACGAGGAGCGCGTCGTACGGCGCGCCGAGAAACATGTTCGCGTTGCGCCGGATGACCTGCGTCGCCTGCACCGGAAACACCGCCGGCTGCTTCGGCCGGCCGCCGGGGCGGAACACCGCGGATTGCAGCATCGGCGAATACGATCCGGGCGATGCGAAGCCGGCCACTTCGACGCTCGTCCCCGGCTGCACGATCGTCGACTGCTCGGCTTCCACGTACATGCCGTCGCTGCCGTTCTGGATGCAGAGCATGCGTCCCGGATTCTGATACGTGACGACCCCTTCGACTTTCACCCGATGCCGCGGCATGCGCAGCGTGCTGAATTGCAGGATCGACACGATCGGCTGCGCCGGAATGGCGAACGGATCGGCCGGTGCGACGCGCTCGACGTGCACGTCCGCGAGCTCGTTCACGAACAGCCGCAGTCCGATGAACTGCCGGCGGTCGTTGAAGTTCGTGCCGCACACGCCGCGCACCGTGACTTCGGCGTCGACCAGCGTCGACGGATCGCGCAGCGCGAAATCGTGCACGCGCGCGGAGATGCTGCCGTTGCCGAGGTCGATGTTGAGGAAGAGGACCTGCCGTCCCCAGCTCGGCTCGATCTTCGCGGAGCGGACGATGCCGCGCACGGCGATCCATTGCGAGTCCTTCTGGCCGTCCGCGATCTCGTCGAAGCGCAGCAGGGGAGGCTCGGGCAGCCTGTGATGTCCGATCACGCGAACGCCGTTCGAAATGATCACCGGCGCGAAGAGTCCCGGCGCGCTGTCGCCGTCGATCTCCACGTCATCGCCGGGATGCACGTCCGTCGTATCGCGGCGATCGACGGAGATGCCCGAGCTGCCGTCCTGAAAGAAGAAGGAGTTTTTCCAGCCGGAGAGATTGGTGACGATGCCGCGGACGCGGACGCGAACGGGCGTGCGCGCCTGTTCGGGAGTGAGCGCACGAACATCCGCGGCGCGGCTGAGAACCGACAGGAGAACGGCTGCGAGCAGCATGAGCGGAGTGGCTCATTGTGCGCCCGAATTCAGCCTTCGAGCACGCGAATCGGAAGCACGATCGCCTGCAATCCATCGAACTGCAGCCGCCGCTGGATGGCATTCGGTGTTTCGTTGTGCAGCACGCGATGGAACCATTTCTCGTCGCGGAAGATCAGTCTTCCCATGAAGAAAATCGCGCGCGAATACTCCTCCGCCAACTCCTTGCACATCTCCGTAATGCTCTCCACCGCCTCGGTGCCGATCGCCATCCGATAGCCGGCGTTCATGCCCTGGCTGCGCGCCCACGCGACGTACTGCTCGAGATTCGTTCGCGTCTCTTCTTCCAGGCTCTCCACTTCCGTCGCGCCTTTGAACGTGCCCGAATCGACGACCGCCGCGGAGACGAAGATGAAGTTCTTGAACATGCGCGGAAAGAGGCGGTGAACCGACAGCACTTCGTGAATCCCGAAGCCGCTGAACGCCTTGACCATGATCACCGCCGTCGGCGCGTTGCGATCCATGTCCTGCGGCACCGCCGCGGCATTGATGTCGGGCGGCAGCGTGGTCAGTACTTCATCGAGCGACCGCATCCCCGCGCGGATGCCGGTGTAGTGATTGTGAATGGCGAAGGCGACGAGGATCAGCGCGCCGGTAATCGCGATGGTGATCCATCCGCCGGACAGAAATTTTTCGAACACGGTGACGACGAGAATCGAAAGGCAGAGGACGAAGCCGATGCCGTGCACGGCGAGACGGCGGAGCCAGCGCGGCTCCTTGTGCCGGTCCTGGATCCAGTGCTTCGACATGCCGAGGAGGGAGAGCGAGAAGGTGATGAAGACGTTGATCGAGTACATGACCACGAGCGTGGTGACCTCGCCGTGCGTGTACATCAGCGCGGCGAAGGCGGCGAGTCCCATCATCAGGATGCCGTCTTGCGTGACGAGGCGGTCGGAGAGCTGCGAGAAGCGGTGCGGCATCCATGAATCGATCGCCATGTTCGACAAAATGCGCGGCCCGTCGAGGAAGCCCGCCTGCGCGGCGACGATCAGCAGCGCGCCTTCGGTGATCAGCGTGAAGACGACGATCCACGTACCGAACTGTCCCCACGAGCCGAAGACGTTCTGCAGCAGGACGGCGTTCATCGTCTTGCCGAACACGGGACGGGAGTTGGTCAGCAGGTAGCCGAAGATGATGCCGCCCGCGGTGAATGCGAGCGAGCTCGCCATCAGCAGCATCGTCCTCTTCGCCGTGAGAACGCGCGGCTCGCGCAGCATCGACACGCCGTTCGAGACCGCCTCGATGCCGGTATAGGTGCCGCCGCCGAGGGAGTAGGCGCGCAGGATCAGGAGCAGCAGAGGGAGCCAGCCCATCGTGCCGACGGACGCGTGGAAGTCGCGCGTTGCGTCGTGGAAAACGGTGGGGAGCATCCGCAGGTGAATGCCGATCGCGTAGAGGATCAGCGCGATGTGCATGATCACGAACGCGATGAAGACCGGCGTCAGCAGCTTCACCGATTCCTTCACGCCGCGCAGATTGAGGACCACCAGGAAGGCGAGGAGGGCGATCTCGATCAGCAGCTTGTAGTGATGGATCGAGAGCGGCAGGAACGAGAAGAACTGATCGCACGCCGCGGCGATGGAGATGGTGATGGTGAGCACGTAATCGACGAGCAGCGCGCAGCCGGAGACGACGCCGACGCGGTTGCCGAGGAGCTTCGTGGCGACGAGATAGCCACCACCGCCGCCGGGGAAGTATTCGATGAGGTTCGCGTACGCCATCGAGATCACGGCGATGGTGAGCGCCGTCATGACGGCGAGGATGATCGCCAGATGGCTGTGCGAGCCGAGCGCTTTGTACGCCTCTTCCGGACCGTAGGCGGAAGACGAGAGGCCGTCGGCGCCGAGTCCGACCCAGGCGAGAAACGCGACGAGCGAGGTGTGGTGAAAGATCTCGGGATCGGAGACGTCGCGGGCTTTTCCGATGACGAGGCGGCGAAGCTTGCTCATACGGACGTGTTTCATCATCCATGAGCAGGGCGTTTTGCGCCAGCGGCTGCGCTCCCGCGCGGCGGACCACCGCCTTGCGTTCGAGCGTAAAGGGAATTAATATGTACTTATAGCAATCAGTAACAATTCATTCGTGTGGCCGGGTGTCCGCATTCCTGCGAATAGCACGGGCGGAGGTGCGGCCGCATTCGATTACGCCGGGTCTTGAGGGGGAGTCAATGAACGCGCAGAGTACATATGACGTGGTCGCTCACAGCACGCTCGACCGCCGGAACACGGTAGACGCCTCCCTGGCCGGTTACGTGGGCGATGTGCTCGCCGGCAAGGCTTCGACGGCGGATTTTTTCAATGGCTTCAATGGCCTGCATAACGTCATGAAGACGATTGCGAACAATTCATCGACCTGGCAAAGCGGCCATGACAAGGACCTCAATCCTGTTTACTGGCTGATCGTGGGGGACTACAGGGTGGTCGTGAAGTCGAAGAAATACCAGGCCAATTTTTTCGACGATACGCAGAAACCTCGCGCTGCGACGGATGACCTGCAGAAATTCAAGTGGAACGGCAAGGATTATACGATTGCGGCGCTGACGGAATGTTCCATCTCGAACGATAAGAGTCATTTTTTCTTCAACTCCGCGCATGTCGGGATGAGCATCGAGCACTGGGGCAAGTTCGCTCTCGACATCGGGTTCGCCGGGATCATGAAGACGATTTTGACGAATGCGTGCAGACGCCTGATCCAGGGATTCGCGCAGATCGCGGGGGCCAATGTTGCCGTAGGAGCCAACGCGATGGCGAACGGGGCTGCCGAAGGCGCGCTCGTGGAGGAGGAGGTTTCGGTATTTTCGACGACCGCCTGTTATGTCGGTCTCGCCGTCATCGCCGTCGGGGTGACCCTGGCCCTGATGGAGCACGATACGTATCACAATCTGAAGCTGTACAACCTGACGACGTCCAATGTGAAATGGAGCCTGATATTCCTGCACGACGGTACAGAAATCAGCAGCCAGCCGTCGAACGACGGCATCAACCCGGTGTATGAATTAATGGGAGGCACGGTGCCGTGGACCCCGGAAGGTGTCGAGCCGGACTCGAAAGACTTCGTCTACAGCGAGGGCAATTTCCAGTTCAAGAACGGACATTCATTCAGGGGCATTTACTATGTGATCACCATGGAGATCAAAGGCGCGGCTTCCGGCGCCGGGAATGCGTCTTTCCTCTTTGACATCCCGTTCAGCGGCGACAATTCCATCTTCGCCAGCTTCGACGCTCTGAGCGATAAGAAGGCCGCGGAAGACTACTACAAAGACCATGCCGCCACTCACAAACAGTTCCGGTTCCAGGCCGGCGACGCGAAGTACAAGCTGACATTGACATACGACTATCTGTCCGGCGAGCACCTCATGCCGCTGATGACCCCGCCCAAGAAGAAGTACTATTATCAAAGCCTGGCCGTAAGAGATGGTCTAATACCGGCGCCGCAGGCCACGGCCGGGGGATTGAGCGAGTGCTCTTCGCAGGGCGCGGACGGCGCAATCGGAGCGCGCACGGGCTCATCCAATGCGCTACACGGCTGGAGCTTCAGCATGTTGCTGCGAGGTACCCCGATCGGCGTCGAGGTACCCCGATCGGCGTCGTCCTCGGCGGGGCGCTGCGCGGTCCGTGAGGCGGCGCGCGTAGCATGGGCGGAGCGGCGTCCCGCTCGATGCGATGACTCGATGAAGAACAACGAACCGTGCAGCCGAGGTTTCAGGCCTCGGGAGCCTTCATTCCCAACCGTTGCTGATCCCCTTGATCGCGACGCTGTACTCGGCGGCCACTGGATCAGTTCCTAACACGTCAACCCTGAGAGTGTACTTTCCCTCGGGATGCGGAATGAATCCACTGCCCCAGCCATGATCAAACTTTTCTCCGATACGTATACGTTCAGACGTGACCGCACCAGCCGTGGGAACGTCGCGCGATGCACCTTGTCTGTAGACGAATGCACTACTTTCATGTGGGGAGGCAGACCAAACCCAATCATTCACCGGTCCGCTTTCATCGATTACCAGCTGACCATGTTCGTCAACAAGCGTCACCCGAACTGGCACCGAGATAGGGCGAACGCCGAACACCGACGAGCCTTGCCTGGGCGGCCGAGGGACAATTTCGAAACCCAAGGTGAACGCCGTACTGGGGAGACCCTCGATCCGGAATGTCGTACTTGATGACTTCGAAAGGTCGACCGACCCGAGGTCCAAAACGAACCGGCGAGATGGCGATAATCGGTCTTCAATTAGGGTACCGTCACCTGTGTACGAGGATCGCTGGCAGCCGGCAAAAAGGATAGTCAAAATGAGAACTACGGCTCTCTCGCGATGACGCCATTTCTCGAACACGTGAGTGCTTTCCCTAGGACGGCACACCGTCACTCAGAACGTGTCCGACGTCGGACAGGGCTGATCCCACCCCGCCGCCTGGGCTGTATGGAATGGCGCCTTGATTTCCGGCAGGCACTTTTTGAGCATACAGCGCGCAAAAGTGTTGCTGTTTCTTCCGCTACCGAAGCCGAGCGGCGCCTCCAGGACAGAGTAGTCCTCGATCGGATAGTTCTTCATTGCTAGATCCAGGCAGCCGGTGCAGTCTCGATACCACGGGCCACACTTTCTGTTGTTAGTCGGCGTCTCTACGTCGGAGGCATCGTTCTTGTTTGGCTGGCCGATGAAATCCTCTCCTTTTCCCTGCCCGTACAGTCCCCACGTCTGCCGTACGCCGCCTTTGTTCGACTCGATATAGCAGTGATCGAACTTCTTGTTCAGGCTGAACGTGGTCGAGTTAAGAACATAGCGATGCAGGTTCGTATCTTGACCCTGAAGGCCGATGGGATCACTCTGCGTATATCGCCCACCAGCCCTGTACCAGCGGAAGATGTTGTAGTAATCGCCCATCTGGTCGTTGTTCGGCTTGCGCCGGAGTCACGCTTAGATTTCACCGAGGTGCAATATGCCGACTCGCGAAGCGTTCTCGAACAATACTGTTCGGTTGAGAACTGCATATGACCCGGTACTGCCAACCGATTCCTCGATATCGTAGATCTTGCCATCTGTAGCAACTACGACGCGTCTGAGTCTAAATAGCTTCGTGGGCTCGACGATATCGCGCCCCTCGACAGCCTCGGCGTCGTGGTAGCTTTGAAAGACATCCTTGTACTCTGGTGGGATCAGATATCTGCCATCTTCCTTCGTGAGCTGATTCCAAGTCTTCCAGTATCCACCGGTCCAGTTAGGGCCATACCAGTTGCCGTAGACCGAAAAGCCAGGCTGGTCGATGGGTGCTAAAGGCGCCATTTTGAGAGCGAGGGGGTCGATTCCTCCGAGCGGATTCTGTTCTACGTAACCGTAGACGTTTAGCCCACCGAAGATGTTGATCGGATCCGCCTGCGTATACCGCCCCCACCGTGCCCGGTACCCGCTAAAGATGTTGTTAGAGTCGGTCGGACGCGTCTTTCGATCTAACTTGCTCACTCGCCGGACGTTACCCGCCGGACGCCATCTCGAACGCCCAGACGTGCGTTTCGGCTTAACTTCGGCGGCGGTCGCGGTCATGCTTTTCCTTTAGCTGCTCCGCGATTTTAGCGCCGGAAGTCGGCAGCTAAAGAAGAAGCTTCGGAGGCCGGAGCACGTCGCTTCGTCGGCCTTCGCTACAGTCACCTATCAGTGTCGATCGGCGGCGCAGTCAGGGCGGCCGGGTGGTGGAGTCCTTGATTGCGTCGCCGACCGGCACTACTCGTGTTCGAGCGATGGCCGACGCGCTCTCGCGATGCTCGCGCCACGTGCGACCTGCAACGGTCAACATGTTGACGACAGGCCTCACCGCCCCGCGCGGTTGTGTGTTCCTCACATCGTGGTGCCGGCTAATGCGCGCTTGCGGCCGGCTGGTCTATGCGCGCGGCCGAAGCGAGCATTAGCCGGACTCGGTTCCGTCGCAGCTGCACGTGTGCCGCCCACGCGCTCGTCGCGCCGTCGCCGGCGAGGGCGCGGCTCATCGCTCGTCGTTGCACACGCACGCGAGCGACACGCGCACGAGATGCCGCGTTGCAGCTGACGCGGCGCCCGTCACGGCTGCGCAAGCTCTCACGAGTTCCGCGCGGCAGCCGCGCAGCTGAACGCGGCCGGGAGAAGAGAAGCCAGCTCTCGCCGCGCCGCGCCGTGCGGCCTATCTATCCGTTTCGGCGAGGACGAGTCGTTAGGCGAGCGCATCGCGCGCCTGCGCAAGCAGCGCGGCGTCACACGGCAGGAGCTCGCCGACCGGATCGGCACCATTCAGGTGCTCATCTCCGACTACGAGCGCGATCGATCAGCGTAGCCGTCCTGGGCACCCGAATATTCACCGCCCGGATACACCGGTACCGCGCAGACGTAAACGCGCCGCGGATCGCAAAACGAAGTCCTGACCCATCTCGATCACTTGGATGAACCGCACGTGATCTCACCCAACGAAGTATTCGCGTGTTGCCTCAAAACCATCTCCCCAAACGAAAGCGCAGTACTTTTCGCCTCTCCGAAGAGGACTGACACCGACCACTTCTCTGTAACCGACAGGAACCTCGCCATACACGATACGGGTTACCACCGGATCATCATTCGCGGGATGAGTACTGGCGAGGTCTCTGATGGCTTCGCCGATTTGTCTTTGCAACTCGACAGGAACCTGTGCGCCGAACATCGCAGCTTCAAGCACCGGAGCAGGCCGCATCGACTCTGGTTTCAACTCCCAAAACACATGCTCCTCAGCGTTCGAGATCACAAAGAAGTCGAAGCTGATCTCTCTTGAAAATTCGAACGCCAGTGAGTCGTTTCGGCGCGAGATCCGAACTTCCAAGCTGGTACTCACAACTGGCCATCCATCGGACCCTCTTTCGACCGGTAGATCGGTGTCCAAGGAGTACAGTCCCATTCATTCGTCGAACGATCCATCCAGACAGAGCCGTCGCCGTGAGCTTCAAACGTACACTTGATCGGACATTTGAAACAGGGTGGAATGTAGATCGTCCCGAAGGTCACGTACTTGTCGTACGGATTGAAGATGGATTCGCACTCTCCCAACATCACACACTTGCCGCGCAGAGTGGTAGCGCCCGGGCTGGCGATCAGAGTGTATACCCTGCATCTCAATGCCTTTAGGCCAGCGGAATCACTGACAATGATCGGATTCTCGGCGGCGTACGAATAGACACCAACGCCCCATTCCTTCACGGCATTATCATGATCTTGCGACTTGCGGATTCGAGGCACCTCGTACCGTGTCATCCGCCCGTGAGCAAAAAATCCAAGACCGCCTACTGCAAGCGGGTCCGGGCTCGTATAGCGCCCCCACCCTGCTCGATACCACCTGAAGATGTTGTACATCTCCTCCGTCCCCGACTGCGACTGGCTCACGAACTCCTGGCCTGGGAGGCGGAGGGGTTGGTCGTCGCCGGAGCCGGTGCGGTAGGTGTAGACGTTGCCGTAGGGCTCGTATTCGGCGCGCCAGACGATCGACACAGTGGCGTCGGTTTGCAGCAGAGGGGTGCCGAGGTGGTCGGTGAAGGTGTAGCGGAGCGAGGTGCTGCTGTTGGCGGATGTGAGCTGGGCGACGGGGTGGCCGCCGAACCAGACGAAAGTGTCGGTTTGACTGAGGGATTGATCGATCCGTTGTGATAATTGCAGCTCCGGCGTGTAAAGGTAGTGCCGCTCCTGCGGCGTCTCCGTCATGTTCGCTCCGCGGATCGATCTCACACGAACGCCGCGCGCGTCATAGAACAGCTGATCGGCATCGGGAGTAATCGTTACCGGCGGCTGGCAAAGGTCGCATAAGGGCCCGGACGATGCGCCGAGAAGATTCCGGCACGAGTATGTCGTGGGCAGATTGCTCGAAACAGAAGCTGTCTCGTTTCCCGCCGCGTCATACGTCATTGCGAGCGGGTCGCCGCCATTCTCGGTGACCGACGCGAGCTTCGAGGTCGTGCCCGCATACGTCAGGCTCACATTGCGCGCGGTACCAAGGGCAATCGACGT
>C688J18823_10001431_pt1 | contig 14685 bp, 12 predicted proteins | sample HopSoiMetagenom1_FD_18823 | JGI IMG/M metagenome (IMG submission 18823)
ACGAATGCTGGAGAAGGGGTGTCCGACTTTTCCCGGCTAGTATCTCTTTCACCGCCAGTCGGCGGCAGGCGTTGCCTGCATTCCCGGCATTCATCGCAGCACTTTGCTACAAATTCCAGCTCAGGAAGGAAAACCATCTGCGGCCGGCTGCAGCAGGTGACGCCGCCTGTTGCCGAAGCTCGCTAGTCAGCGCGCCGCTTGTTGCGTCAACTGACGATATTTCAGAATCTCAGTTCAGCGGCGCAACTCTGATTTCGCGAATTGCCAGATAAAGGCTGATCGAGCCCACAATGACGGGAAGCAGTCCGATCAGTATCCAGGCCAAATGCGCGCCAGCGCCGATCGTGCCGGCGGCAATCCAAATTCCAAAGGCAATGATACCTAGCGAGATTGAGAACGAGAATGCGTCATTCATGATGGCCTCCAAAGACCTGTGCCTGTCGAATGGAGCCGGTCTGTCAGTTAGATTCGGCATCAACCCAGGCTCGCCACTCAACCTGATCATCCGGCCGTAAAGGCAGGGATGTCGTGGCTTGTAGTTCGCCTTCACCCGACACGGCAGGGTCTCAAGAACTGCCTCTGGCGGGGAATAGCCTGTCGGTGGAACGATCGAGCCGCTTGTCGGAGCCTTGCGCCCCGTTCAGATGGCCGACCAGTTCGCCGGAAAGCCGATAAATATTGATCCCTTTTAAATTATAAAGTTTTCGGCCCTTCAGGTCGAAAATGGCCGCGCCTTCCATCACCCCAACGTGGATGCCATTGCTGTTGAAAATATTGCCGCTCATGACCGACCTCCAAACGAGGCTGCGGAACCAAGCTGCACTTGTTGGACCCAGATAGCGAGACAATTCGGGCGCCACGCCGGTCATTTTGGCGGCATTCGGACGCCCATCGCCAAGCCAAATAAGGCAATTCAACCCGGACGGCTTCATTCGCCCGTGAGGCGGGAACTCAACTCGTTCGGCCGGCTGTGATGATCGATGGCGTTTTTGAGCGAAGCGGACGCCGCTTCGCTAACGTGTCGAAACTGGAAACCAGAGTCCTTCCGGTTCGCCAAACCCAGAACCGCCAAGGCTCTACGTCACGGGGATTGGAGCACCTCGCGGCGCGCCGGACGTATCCGTCGTGACACTCTCATTCAGTTTCTGATTGACGATCTGAACCGTACGGTCGATTTCGGCATTGGGTGCGCCAAGCTGATGCGAAATCAATTTTACCAGAAGGTCGACGCGTTCGATGGAAGGCGAGCCACCGGCGACCGCCCGGGCTGCCGACGAAGGCTTGAGCAGACTTTCCGCCGCTTTGGCGTATTTCTCGAAAGGCACCTGGTCGGCGGGATCGGCGCCGAGGCGCTGGGCGATGGCATCGACATGCTCATAGATCGACTGCGAGAGGTTGATATCGCCGTGTACCGCGTCGCGGATCGATTGCGGCTCTTGCGGCGTGATGCAGCGGTAGTTGCCGGTCAACAGCATCGACCATTTGGCCAGCGGGACGAACATCGAACCGAACACTTTGAGCTTCACCGGGACGTCCTGGTCATCCAGCCTCACCGCATCGATGTCGGCTTCCAGCTCCCGAAGCAGCAAGTTATGTTTCTCATCCGCAAATGACGCGGCCTTGAAGTTTGTCGGCAGGCCGACATGAAGAACATTCGCCGCCTCTTCCGGTGGACGGAAGGCCTGCGGATCGGGGGAGCACAGCGACACCAGGTCCGGCTCGAACCGTTCCCACACCGCGGCATTGGTGTAGGCCTCCTCCAGTTGCATTTTCGCAAGCGCCGGGATCCGTTTGAGATAGGGCAAGGGCGGCATGTTCATGATCGAAAGACAAGGCCGTTTCGCCTCGGCGATTTTGATCATCAGAAGCCGGATCGCGTGGTCGGTGTATTGTGGTTCCTGCATCGCAAGACCAACCAGATCGTAACGGGAAGGGTCGACGTCGGCGGGCTCGACCGCGTCCAGGATGCCGGGCAGGTCGCGCGAGAAGATCGGCCGGTGGGCCGCCTCGTCGCGTAGCTTGATGCGAACTTCAGTGCCGTCGCGATTGATGAGTTCTGCCGTCTGCTTCCGGCAAACCAGGGTCACGTTATGACCCGCCATCAAAAGCTTTGTCGCCAGCAACGAGCCATACGAGGCCCCAAGGATCAGAATGTTACGCGCCATGCGCCCTCCCACAAATGATGTTTTCCGGCGCTACTATTCCGGCGCGCAGTTTCGCGAACCTGCCTCGCGACAGGAGTTAAGCCGACTATTGCGGTGCGTACCGTCTGCCCTGGGAGTGCAGCCCCAAAAATGCCGGCGCAGCCTGAAGCAACCGGTCAGGCCGACGCGGCGAGCTGGAACGGCGTTGCTTCGTCGTCGAACGCGGTCGAGATGTCGCGGATGCTGACGACGCCTATTAGGCTGTAATTGTCGATCACAGGCACGTGGCGGATGTGATGCTTGCTCATGAGGTGACGGACATGCTCGAGCGTATCCGTCGATGTGCAGGAGACGAGCTGCTGCACGGAAATGAATTGCGAAACGCGCATGTTCACGCCGGCTGCGCCGTGTTCGGCTATCGCGCGCACCACGTCGCGTTCGGTGAACATGCCGACCGCCGTGTTGCCCTCGGTGCGGACGACATCCTTGACGACCAGCGCGCTGATATTGCTGGAGCGCATCAGTTGCGCTGCAATGGCGACGGTCTCGTTCATGCGAACCGTTGCGACACGGGCGGCTTTCTTGCGCAGGATATCTCCGACTTGCATGGCAACCTCCTTGGGGTGAATTATTGGCTCAAGTCTGGTATACATAATGCCAATTGTCAACACGCTTCGTAGTCGAAATCTTGCGCCGGGATGAAGATAAATAGGCAGTATTACTGACGTTCTTGAAGCCCTGTATCCCCGGACGGAGTAGGGAGTTGGCACCCCGGAGCGCTCTAAAAAGGCTTCAGGTATACCAGAGGCGGTCCAGGCAAAGAAAAACGCGCCCATCCCTTGGGATGAGCGCGCCTGTTTCGGACGACCGATCTGGTTGGGATCAGGCCGCAAGCTGCGATTTGGCGACCACCGTCTTGCGCCAGGGCTTGAGCACCGCGATCGCCAGCAGTGAGGCCAGAATATTCGCGCCGGCCGCGACGAGGAACACCGCGTCCCAGTTGCCCGAAGACTGCTGCATGTAGTTCGCGACAGGCACCAGCAGCGCCGCGGTGCCTTTGGCCGTGTAGAGCAGGCCGGCATTGGTGGTCGCGAACTTCGCGCCGAACGTATCGGTGCAGGTCGAAGGGAACAGGGAGTAGATCTCGCCCCAGGCAAAGAACACGAAGCCTGAGAGGAGCACGAACCAGACGGGATCGTGGCCGAGCATGTAGAGGCCCCAGATACCGATGCCTTCCATGCCGAACGCGATGAACATGGTGTTCTCGCGCCCGATCATGTCGGAGATCCAGCCGAAGAAGGGGCGGGTCAGGCCGTTGAGGACGCGGTCGATGGTGGCCGCGAACGTCACCGCCGTCATCGTGACCGCCATCAGCGTGACCGGCACGCTGTCGACCTTCCAGTCGACCGCGATCGGCTTCAGGTTGGCGGTGACCATCAACCCGCCGGCGCCGACGATCACGAACATGAAATACATCAGCCAGAAGATCGGCTGACGGATCACCTCGGTCGGCTGATAGTTGCGCCGGCTCTGGATGATGTTCGCGTTCTGGGTCACGGCGGGGACCTGGCCTGTTTTCGGAGCGAACAGGAAGAAGGCCAGGAGCACGATGATGATGCCCTGGCCGAGACCGAAATAGAGGAAGGTGGTCTGGAAGCCGGAATCCTTGATCATCGCCTGGATCGGCGCGACCGTCAGCGCCGAGCCCGCGCCGAAACCGGCGGCGGTGATGCCGGCAGCAAGGCCGCGCTTATCGGGAAACCATTTCAGCGCGTTGCCGACGCAGGTGCCGTAGACGCCACCGGCGCCGATGCCCGCGATGATCATGCCGAGATAGAAGCCGTTGAGCGAAGTCGCCTGGGCGTTGATCGCCCATCCGATGGCGCAGAGGATGCCGCCGATCAGGACGACGATGCGCGGGCCGTATTTATCGACGAACCAGCCCTCGACCGGCACCAGCCAGGTTTCGAACAGCACGAACAGCGTAAATGCCCACTGGATCGAAGCGCGATCCCACCCGAATTTCTTCTGGATGTCGGGTACGAAGAAAGTCCAGCCATATTGGTAGTTGGCGATCATCACCATTGCGAGGACGCCGATGGCTAATTGGGTCCAGCGATAGGCATCGCTGACTCGGGCCGCCGCGACGGGGGCCGCTCCGTGCACTGTGTCCGTCATCTTCCCTCCATAGGCTGTTCTATCAATACCCGACAGCTCAAGAAGGCAGTTTGGTATATGTTATGCCAGTAGACAAGCGAAATCTTGGCCGTCCCTCCTGTAATTCGTGGACCCCCGCTGGAATGCTGCAAGCGCGAAGAAAAAAGGGGCCGTGCCTGGATAGCACGGCCCCCGGACTAGGACAAAAACAGGTTTGATTTTATGGCGGTAAAGTTCCGCCTGGGCTTACGCGGTGGCGCCGCGCAAGCGGGTATAGCCCTGCTGAATCACCGACCAGAACAGCGCAATCAATCCCAGGATCATGATCGTTGAGACCAGCGTGTTGGAGAAGAAGATGCCGAGCGAACCTTGGGATCCCAGCAGCGACTGCCGGAATGCCTCTTCCGCCTTGTCGCCGAGCACGATGGCCAGCACCAGCGGGGCGAGCGGATAATTACACTTCTTCAGGAGGTAACCGATCACGCCGAATACCAGCATCAGCATCACGTCGAACGTGGAGCTGTGCACCGAATAGGCGCCGATCGCGCACAGCACCAGGATGAGCGGCGCGATGATGCTGAAGGGGACGCGCAGGATCGCCGCGAAAACCGGCACGCAGGTCAACACGACGATGAGGCCGACGATATTGCCGAGATACATCGAGGCAATCAGACCCCAGACGAATTCCTTCTGTTCGACGAACAGCATCGGTCCGGGCTGCAGACCCCAGATCAGCAGGCCGCCGAGCAACACGGCCGCCGTCGGCGAGCCCGGCACGCCGAGCGAAAGCATCGGTAGCAACGCCGCGGTGCCGGCGGCGTGTGCCGCGGTCTCCGGCGCGACCACGCCTTCGATTTCGCCCTTGCCGAAATTGGCGCCGTTCTTCGCCACCCGCTTGGCGATGCCGTAGCTCATGAAGGAGGCCGGCGTCGCGCCGGCGGGCGTGATGCCCATCCAGCAGCCGATCATGCAGGAGCGCAGCGACGTCATCCAGTANGCCGGCANCTCCTTCCAGGTCTGCAGCACCACCCGCAGATTGATCTTGGCGCTGCCGCCGCGGAAGGCGAGCCCTTCCTCCATCGTCAGCAGAATTTCNCCGATGCCGAACAGGCCGATCACGGCGATGAGGAAGTCGAANCCGTTCAGCAATTCGGTNAAGCCGAACGTCAGCCGCAACTGTCCGGTGATGGAATCGAGACCGACGGCGGCCAGCGCAAATCCGATCATCATGGCCGCAATGGTCTTGAAGGGTGGCTCCTTGCTCAATCCGACAAAACTGCAGAACGCCAGAAAATAGACGGCGAATTTCTCCGCAGGACCAAATCGCAGCGCGAAGCTTGCGACCAGCGGCGCAACCAGCGTGATCATGGCGACCGCAAACAGCGCGCCGACGAACGACGAGGTGAACGCCGCCGTCAATGCTTCGCCGGCCTTGCCCTTCTGCGCCATCGGGTAGCCGTCGAACGTGGTTGCGACCGACCATGGCTCGCCGGGTATGTTGAACAGGATCGAGGTGATCGCTCCGCCGAACAGCGCGCCCCAGTAGATGCAGGACAGCATGATAATGGCCGATGTCGGCGGCATGCTGAACGTCAGCGGCAGCAGGATGGCGACGCCATTGGCGCCGCCCAGTCCCGGCAGCACGCCGATCACGACGCCGAGCACGATGCCGACGATCATCACCATGATGTTGAAGGGCTGCAGCGCGACCGCAAAGCCGTGAAACAGATTGACGAGTTCTTCCATCCCGGTGATCCCCAGCGTGCGACGACGTTACAGACCGAGCCACTCTTCGACCGGCCCCTTGGGAAGCGGGACCAGAAACCAGCGCTCGAAAATGAAATAGGTGACGATGGGCATGCCGATGGCTACGGTCAGCACGGTAATCCAGCGGTATTTACCGAGCCATCGCATGAACCATCCGATGAAGATGATCGAGGCGAGGTATAGCCCGGTGAACGGCATGGCGCCGACATAGATCGCGGTCGGAATGACGACGCTCATGACCTGGCGAAGCTGTCCCCATTCGGCGAACAGCTCGTCATTGTCTTCACGCAGTCCGTTCCAGAGATTGATCGCGCTGGAGACGACGATGAAGATTCCGATGTAGAATGGAAAGAAGCCGGCGCGCGGACCTTCCGCGCCCCAGTTGATGCCGGCCTTCACGCTGCCGAAGATCACGATCACGCCGAACAGGGTGATCAGCAACGTGATGCCTGCCTCCACCAGTTTATGGGTGGGGCCGGTCTTGCTCGAGCTGCCTGTGGTCATCAAAACTCCATGCGGGGCCGGGCCTGCAGCCAGCGGACCCGGCGTTCGCGTTACGGGGCTGGCTGGGCCGATCCGTTTTTTTCCCGATCGGTTTGCCGATCAGTTTCCTGGCGCCGCCAGGAAGCCCGCGTCCTTCATCAGGACCTCGTGACGCTTTTCCTCGACCTCGACCCACTTGGCGTAATCAGCCCCGGTCAGGAAGGTCGTGTTGAACGCGCCGCTCTTCATGAAGTCCTGCCATTCGGGCGTGGCGCGGACCTTCTTGAACAGCTCGATGTAATATTCGACCTGNTCCTTGGTGGCCCGNGGTGACATGAAGATGCCGCGCANCATCAGNTATTCGATGTCGAGGCCCTGCGACTTGCAGGTGGGAATGTCCTTCCAGCTNTTGCCGTCGACGATCTGCTCGTCATAGGCCATCGGCTGCGCGTCGAACACGCAGAGCGGACGCAGCTTGCCGCCGCGCCATTGCGCGACCGCCTCGATCGGATTGTTGACGGTCGAATCGACGTGGTTGCCGACCAGCTGCACGGCGACTTCGCCGCCGCCCTTGTAAGGAATGTAGGTGAACTTGGCGCCGGTGGTCTTTTCGAGCGCGACGGTGATGATCTGGTCTTCCTGCTTCGAACCGGTCCCGCCCATCTTGATGGTGCCCGCAGGCGCGACCTTCACCGCATCGACGTAATCTTTCGCCGTCTTGAACGGCTGCTCGGCGTTCACCCACAGCACGAATTCATCGAGCGCCAGCATCGCTACCGGGGTGAGATCCTTCCAGTTGAACGGGATGCCGGTGGCGAGAGGGGTGGTGAAGAGGTTGGAGAGCGTGATGATGATCTTGTGCGGATTGCCGCCCGATGTCTTGAGGTCGAGGAAGCCTTCGCCGCCGGCGCCGCCCGACTTGTTGATGACGACCATCGGCTGCTTCATCAGACTATGCTTGGTGACGATGCCCTGGATCGTCCGCGCCATCTGATCGGCGCCGCCGCCGGTGCCGGCGGGAACGATGAACTCGACGGGCCGCATTGGCTCCCAAGCGGCGGTCGCTGGAACAGAAATCCCGACCGCACAAAGGGCCGCAATGGCGCCCAACGCCGTTTGTGCTGTGTGCTTCATTTGATTCACTCCCGTCGATCTGTGGTTGCGCCGGTCTTTGCCGGCTTCCCTGTGTTGTATTCAATGCCGCGGCGGCTGTCTTCTCCGAACGATCATGGGTTGCAATTGTAAGAGGGGCCCGCTGGCGCGGCATCCGCTCCTTTCGGCCAATGGTGAATTTGCCATGCGCAGCAAAGGGAAGTCATGGGACGCACCCATGTTCCACCGCCAATCGGGCTGTCTGTCCCCGTCACGCAAAGGCCGTCCCCCCAATGCGCCCCTTTTTCATTCGGGAGCGCGATGGCGCCATTTTTGTATGCGATATGCCAGTAGGCAAACGCATTGTGACTGTTGATTGCCGTTCGGGCTGATTTGTCGCAGACGTTGGTAAAGCCGGTGGCGGTCGCAAATAAAAAATGGCCCCGGAAACCGGGGCCATGATCCACTCAGCGAAAGCTAACCTCGTTCGTCTGATCGTGCCTGTTCGCGCAAGCCCTGTATTTTCAGGACTCAGAGACCGAAATGGGGCAGGTCGCCGTTGCGGATGGCAATGCGGCTGCTGGCGGTCAGAAGGCGGTCGATGGAAGCCATCAGACGGCCGAACAGGGTGCTGGAGGGCAGGAGGCCGATGGATGCAGTCTTGGACATGTGTGTCCCCTTTTCTTGGCGCGGAACCATTCCGCTTCGTGATCTGGGGACAATTTATGTATACCAGATACCAGCTACAACAGGCTTGTTTGCATAGCAGCAATTGGCAGTTTGCATTGCAGCAAAATTAACCAAAGTGGCACTCCAGACAGCAAAAGGCCGCCGGAAACCGGCGGCCTTGGCATTTTGTGTTCTCTGAAGAGTTTGGCTTATTCGGCGGCCTGCTTGCGCGGCGGGTCGAGCGCGCCGGAATCGTGGATCTCGGCCACCTGGTGATCGCTGAAGCCGAGAACCTGGCGCAGGATCTCGTCGGTGTGCTCGCCGAGCAGCGGCGAACGGCTCACCTCGCTCGGTGAGTCCGACAGCTTGATCGGGTTGCCGACCGAGATGTACTTGCCGCGGGTCGGATGATCGACCTCGACCACGGTGCCGGTGGCGCGCAGCGACTGGTCTTCGATGATTTCCTTCATCGACAGGATCGGGCCGCAGGGGATGTCGTCCTTGTTGAGGATTTCCATCGCCTCGAATTTTGTCTTCGTCATCGTCCATTGCTCAACGCGCGCGAAGATCTCGTTGAGGCGCGACAGCCGGGCCGGCGGCTTGGCGTAATCCGGATGGGTCTTCCAGCCGGGTTCGCCGATCACGTCGCAGATCTTCTCCCAGACCGGCGCCTGGGTGATGAAATAGAGGTAGGCGTTGGGATCGGTCTCCCAGCCCTTGCACTTGACGATACGGCCGGGCTGGCCGCCGCCGGAATCGTTGCCGGCGCGCGGCACGGCATCGCCGAACGGAATGCCTTCGCCGTACTGGCTGTATTCCTTCAGGGGTCCGTGGGCGAGGCGCTGCTGGTCGCGCAGTTTGACGCGCGCGAGGTTCAAGACGCCGTCCTGCATCGCCGCCGTCACCTTCTGGCCCTGGCCGGTCATGGTACGCTGGTAGAGCGCGGTGACGATGCCGAGCGCGAGATGCAATCCGGTGCCGCTGTCGCCGATCTGTGCGCCGGTGACGAGCGGCAGCCCGTCGCGGAAGCCGGTGGTGGAGGCCGCGCCGCCGGTGCACTGGGCGACGTTCTCATACACCTTGCAGTCTTCGTACGGCCCGGGACCAAAGCCCTTGATCGAGGCGACGATCATCTTCGGGTTGAGGCTATGGATCTTCTCCCAGGGGAAGCCCATGCGGTCGAGCACGCCGGGGCCGAAATTTTCCACCAGCACGTCGCAGCTCTTGATCAGCGCGGTGAGGACTTCCTTGCCCTTCGGGTTCTTGGTGTCGAGCGTGATCGAACGCTTGTTGTGGTTGAGCATGGTGAAATACAGGCTGTCCACGTTGGGAATGTCCTGCAGCTGGCCACGCGTGATGTCGCCGACGCCGGGGCGCTCGACCTTGATCACGTCGGCGCCGAACCAGGCCAGCAATTGCGTGCAGGTCGGACCCGACTGAACGTGGGTGAAATCGAGAATACGAACGCCCTTGAGCGCCTTTGTCATCGTGTTTGCTCCGTACTGTGTCTGTCTGCCTGTGCGTGCAGGATGGAAATGGGTTGAAGTCAGTTATTTCTTTTTCAGAACGCTTTGCGGATTAAGGTTGCCGATGCGGCCGCTCTCGGAGCCGGCCGCCGGGTCGATCACGGCGTTGATCAGCGTCGGCTTGCCGGAATCCATCGCGGCGTTGACGGCGCGCTTCAATTCGTCGGGCGAGGTGGCGTTGATGCCGACGCCGCCGAAAGCTTCCATCATCTTGTCGTAGCGCGAGCCCTTGACGAACACGGTGGTTGCCGGATCCGAACTTGCGCCATTGACGTCGGTGCCGCGATAGATGCCGTCATTGTTGAAGATGACGATGCAGACCGGAAGCTGGTAACGGCAGATGGTCTCGACTTCCATGCCCGAAAAGCCGAACGCCGAGTCGCCTTCGACCGCGAGCACCGGATTTCCGGTTTCGACCGCCGCCGCAATCGAATAGCCCATGCCGATGCCCATCACGCCCCAGGTGCCGACGTCGATGCGCTTGCGCGGCTTGTACATGTCGATGACGCCGCGGGCGAGGTCGAGCGTGTTGGCGCCTTCGTTGACGAAGATCGCGTCCGGCCGCTCCTTGACGATGGTGCGCAGCACGCCGAGCGCGCCGTGATAATCCATCGGCGAGGCGTTGCTCATCAGCTTCGGCGCCATCTTGGCGACGTTCTCGTCACGCTTCCTGGAAACCGTGCCGAGCCAGTCGGCCGGCGCGGCCGACCAGTTGCCGCCCATGCCCGCGAGCAGGGCGGAGACGCAGGAGCCGATATCGCCGACCACGGGGGCCACGATCTCGACGTTGGAATCCATTTCCTTCGGCTCGATGTCGATCTGGATGAACTTCTTAGGCGCATCGCCCCAGGTCTTGCCCTTGCCATGCGACAGCAACCAGTTGAGCCGGGCGCCGATCAGCATCACGACGTCGGCGTCCTTCAGCACGGTCGAGCGCGCAGCTCCCGCCGACTGCGCATGCGTGTCGGGCAGCAGGCCCTTGGCCATGCTCATCTGCAGGAACGGGGCGCCGGACTTTTCGACGAAGGCGCGGATCTCGTCGTCGGCCTGCGCGTAAGCCGCGCCCTTGCCGAGGATGATGAGGGGACGTTTTGCACCTTTGAACACGTCGAGCGCGCGCTTGATGGCGGACGGGGCGGGGATTTGGGCGGGAGCCGCATCGATCACCTTCACCAGCGATTTTGCGCCGGCGGCTGCGTCCATCACCTGGCCGAAAAGTTTTGCCGGCAGGTCGAGATAGACGCCGCCCGGACGGCCCGAGACGGCGGCACGGATCGCGCGCGCCAGGCCGATACCGATGTCGGCGGCGTGCAGCACGCGGAAGGCGGCCTTGCAGAGCGGCTTGGCGATCGCAAGCTGGTCCATCTCTTCATAATCGCCCTGCTGCAGGTCGACGATCTCGCGTTCGGAGGAACCCGAAATCAGGATCATCGGGAAGCAGTTGGTGGTGGCGTGGGCCAGCGCGGTGAGGCCGTTGAGGAAGCCGGGCGCCGAAACGGTGAGGCAGACGCCCGGTTTCTTGGTCAAATAGCCGGCGATCGAGGCGGCGTAGCCGGCGTTCTGCTCGTGGCGGAACGACAGCACGCGAATGCCCTCGGCCTGCATCATGCGGCCGAGGTCCGTGATCGGGATGCCCGGCACACCATAGATGGTGTTGATGCCGTTGAGCTTGAGTGCGTCGATGACGAGATGAAAGCCATCCGTCAGCTCCTGCTCGGTGCCCGGTGCTTCGGACTTGGTCGCGGTATTCAGCATGGGCTTCATCTCCCTGATCGTTTGGTTCGGACGAGCTTTCGTCGTCTTCTGGTGCGAAGGTACGTCTAGTTAAACAGTTCCTGGCCGTGCGCTTCGACGTAGGCGGCAAGGCCCAGCGTGTGGTCGCGTGCGCGTTTCTCGGCGAGTTCGGTGTCGCGTGCTTCCAGCGCCTCGATGATTGCCAGATGCTCAGGCAGGGAGGTCGCGGTGCGATCCTTCCGTCCGATCGTCAGTTGCCGGTAGCCGCGCACGTGCAGCAGGATGTCGTTGGTCATGTCAACCAGCACCGGCGATTCCGAAAGCGAGATCAGCGCCTGATGAAACGCGATATTGGCCTTGGAGTATTCCTCGACATGATCCTGCGGCAGGCGGTCCTTGCCAAAATCCTTGAAGAAGTCGCGCAGCGCCGTGATGTCCTTCTTGCGCGCGGTGGTCGTGATCAGGCGCGCGGCCATGCTCTCGAGCGCGGCCCAGGCCCGGATCATGTCGACGATCTCGGTCTTGGTGCGGCGGACCACGACGATGCCGCGGCGCGGCACGGTTTTGACGAAGCCGTCCTGTTCCAGCATCGCGATCGCTTCGCGAATAGGGGTGCGGCTGACGCCGAGGCGTTCGGACAGCGCGCGCTCGTCGAGCATCACCTGCTCGGGCGTCGCGTAGATGTCCATCTTGAGAATAGCTTCCTTCAAGGCCTCATAGGCCTTGTTCTTGAAGCTCGTCTCCGGCGCGATCCGGACGATTGCGATGTCAGCATCAGCCATGACAGGCGGCGCCTTGGTTTGTTTAGGTGCGGGCACGACTCGTCTCCTCCCTATGTTGGAGACGTCTTCTTAGCAGAAGAAACAGCCCAATATTTTTGGCATACCAAATACCAGGATGTCAAGATGCCCATGTTTTCGCTGTTTCTGCGCGATAGTTTGTCTTGACAATCTCATCTCTGGCATACCAAATGCCATAAAACTAGCCCCAGGAGGAAGCCAATGTCAAATTCTGCAGATGCGGCCCGAAAGATCGCCGAGCCCAGCGCCAAAGAGGCTGTCCGCCAGGTGCTCGATACGGTGAAAGCCGATAAGCGCACCAGCCTCACCGCGCCGGAAGGAAAGCTGGTGTGCGATGCCTATGGCATCCCGGTTCCTAAAGAAGGCGTGGCGAAGTCCGCCGCCGAGGCCGCCAAGCTTGCGGCCGGCATGGGTTTCCCGGTGGTGATGAAAATCGTCTCGCCGGACATTCTCCACAAGACCGAAGCCGGCGGCGTCGTGGTCGGCGTCAAGACCGCGGCTGACGCGGAAAAGACCTACGAGACCATCCTCGCCAACGCCAAGAAGTATAAGGCTGACGCCAAGATCGAGGGCATTCAGGTCCAGCAGATGCTGGCCGGCGGCACCGAGGTCATCGTCGGCTCCATCACCGACGGCTCGTTCGGCAAGCTGGTGGCGTTCGGCCTCGGGGGCGTGCTGGTCGAAGTGCTGAAGGACATCACCTTCCGCCTCGCGCCCGCGACCAAGGACGATGCCCTGTCGATGCTCGACGGCATCCAGGCCCATGACATGCTCAAGGGCGTGCGCGGCGGCGATCCGGTCTCGCGCGAGGCGCTGGCCGACATCATCGTCAAGGTTTCGCAACTCGTCAGCGATTTCCCCGAAATCGTCGAACTCGATCTCAACCCCGTATTCGCCACCAAGCAGGACGCGATCGCCGCCGACGTGCGCATCGTGGTCGACTTCGATTACAAGCCGCGCCCGGCGCCGCGCCCGACCGAAGAAATCGTCACCGCGATGAACCGCATCATGCAGCCGAAGGGCGTTGCGGTGATCGGCGCCTCCGCCGAGGACGGCAAGATCGGCAATTCCGTCATGAAGAACCTGATCAATGGCGGCTACAAGGGCGAGATCTATCCGATCCACCCGAAGGCCGCCGAGATCCTGGGCTACAAGGCCTACAAGAGCGTCAAGGACGTGCCCGGCGTGATCGACACGGCGGTGTTCGCAATCCCCGCGAAGTTCGTGGCCGGCGCGCTGGCCGAATGCGGCGAGAAGAAAATTCCAGGCGCCGTGCTGATTCCGTCGGGCTTTGCCGAAGCGGGCGCGCCGGAATTGCAGGCCGAGATCGTCGAGGTCGGCAAGAAGTACAATATCCGCCTGATGGGGCCGAACATTTACGGCTTCTATTATACGCCGGCCAATCTCTGCGCGACGTTCTGTACCGCCTATGACGTCAAGGGCTCGGCCGCGCTGTCGTCGCAGTCCGGCGGCATCGGCATGGCGATCATCGGCTTCTCGCGCTCGGCCAAGATGGGCGTTTCCGCGATCGTCGGCCTCGGCAACAAGTCTGATATCGACGAGGACGATCTGCTCGCCTTCTTCGAGCAGGATCCGAACACCGCGATCATCGCGCAGCATTGCGAAGACCTGAAGGACGGACGTGCCTTCGCGGAGGCCGCCAAGCGCGTCTCCAAGAAGAAGCCGGTGGTGGTTCTGAAGGCGGGCCGTACCTCGGCTGGTGCCAAGGCTGCCTCGTCGCATACCGGCGCGCTGGCCGGTAACGATAAGATCTACGAGGACGTGTTCGCCCAGTCCGGCGTGATACGTGCCCGGTCCTTGCGGCAATTGCTCGAATTCGCGCGCGGCGTGCCGGTACTGCCGACGCCGAAGGGTGAGAACATCCTGATCATCACCGGTGCGGGCGGTTCCGGCGTGCTGCTCTCGGACTCGGTGGTCGACAACGGCCTGTCGCTGATGGCGATGCCGCCGGATCTCGATGCGGCGTTCCGCAAATTCATTCCGCCGTTCGGCGCGGCTGGAAATCCTGTGGATATCACCGGTGGCGAACCGCCGATCACCTACGTCAACACGGTCAAGCTCGGCCTGTCGGATGAGCGGATCCATTCGCTGATCCTCGGCTACTGGCACACCATCGTGACGCCGCCGATGGTATTCGCGCGCAACATGGTCGAGGTGAAGAAGGAGATGGAGGCGAAGGGCTTTGTGAAGCCGATCGTCGCCTCGCTCGCCGGCGACGTCGAGGTCGAGGAAGCCGCCGAATATCTCTACCAGAACGGCATCCCGGCCTATGCCTATTCGACCGAACTGCCG
>C688J18823_10001432_pt1 | contig 14684 bp, 14 predicted proteins | sample HopSoiMetagenom1_FD_18823 | JGI IMG/M metagenome (IMG submission 18823)
GCCGGTCCGCGTACCCGTCGCACCGTTCGTCCGCTTCGACCCGCCCCGCACGCCGGACCAGCTGAGCGGGTACGTACGGCCGCTCTCGGTCGCAGGCGCACGCGTGCTGATCGAGCGTCAGCAGGGCGCCGGCTGGGCCACCGCCGCCCGGACGACGGTCGCGGCGGACGGGAGCTTCACAGCGAAGCTGCAGCTCACGGACGGCGTGTATCGCGCGCGTGTCGGCTCCGGACACGGATACGTGGCCGGGGCGACACCGCTCCTGCAGGTCTCGAACCAGTGAGGCGGGCCGCAGCGGTCGCCGCGCTCGCCCTCGTGCTGGCGCCGGCGGGCCACGCGCTGCCCACGCGCGGTACGTTCGCTCCGAGCGACCCGCTCGTACAGCGGCAGTACTACCTCGGCCAGGACCACGCCTTCGACGCCTTCGGCCCCGACCTGCCGGTGGTCAATCCCGTGCGCGTCGCGATCATCGACTCCGGGCTCGACGGCGGCCACCCGGAGTTTCCGCGCTCACGCATCTGGCAGGCGCGCAGCTGGGTCGGCGGCAGCGCGCTGACGGACGAGGAGGGGCACGGAACCTTCGTCGCCGGCGAGATCGCCGCCGCGATCAACAACAACGAGGGAATCGCCGGCATCGCGTTCCCGGCCCAGCTCGTGATCGCGAAGATCGCGCGCTCGGACCAGACGATCGACGTGCGCGACGAAGCCCAGGCGATCCGCTGGGCGGTGGACGTCGGCGCGCGCGTGATCAACCTTTCGATCGGCGGCCTGCGCAACCCGTTCAACCCGCGCGTCGACACGTACTCGAAGGTGGAGGCGGCGGCGATCGAGTACGCCGTGCGGAAGGGAGCCGTGCTCGTTGCAGCGGTCGGCAACTCGGACGAGGCGCCGCAGAGCCCGTGGCCGTACGCGAGCTACCCGGCCGCGCTTCCCCACGTCGTCGGCGTCAGCGCGCTGTCGCCGAGCGGCAACGTCCCCAACTTCTCCGACCGCGACCGCATCTTCAACGACATCTCGGCGCCGGGGCAGGAGATCTACTCGACACTGCCGCGTGCGCTCACGTCGTTCCGGCCGCTCTGCATGAACCAGGGTTATTCGGACTGCGGCCCGGACGAGTTCCGGCACGCCGCCGGGACGTCTTTTGCGGCCCCGCAGGTCAGCGCGGCCGCCGCCGTGCTGCTTGCGCTGAAGCCGTCGCTGCAGCCCGACCAGGTCGAGAACGTCCTCGAGCGCTCTGCGACGGACGTGAATGCCGCCAACGGCTGCAGGGCGTGCCCGTTGCAGCGCGACTCGCTCAGCGGCTGGGGCCGGCTCGACGTGTCGAAGGCGGTTGCCGCGCTGGACGGCGTCCTGCCCGCGGCCGACCGCTACGAGCCGAACGACGACGCCGGGCCGCAGGCGGTGAAGCTGACCGCCGCGGTGAAGACGGTCAAGGCGACGGTCGACTTCTGGGACGACAACATCGACGTCTACCGGATCTATCTCCGGCAGGGTCAGCGCCTCAGGTTGAGCCTCAACGGCCCGGCCGGCGCGACGTCGAACCTGCTGCTCTGGAAGCCCGGGACGAAGCGCGTCAACGACCTGCGCCGGCAGAACCTGCGCGCGGCGCAGTCGATCGGCCCCGGGTCGTCGCACCGGATCGGTTACCGCGTCCCGAGAAAGGGCTGGTACTACGTCGAGGTCAAGCTGGCGACGCGCGGCGCAGGATCCTACGAGCTGGCAATCAACCGCCTCAGGTGAGCAGCTCGTCGACCGGGACCTCGCGCAGCACGCGGGCGGGGTTGCCGACGACGACCACGCCCGGCGGGACGTCGGTGACGACGACGGTTCCAGCACCGACGAACGCCTCTTCGCCGATCTCGACAGCGGGACACAGCACCGCACCGACGCCTACACGCGCACCGCGCCGGATCGTCGGTCCCTTGCGTAGCTCGTGCCGGCGCTCCGTGCGGCCCATGAAGTTGTCGTTCGACGTCTGCACGCAAGGCGCGATGAAGACATCCTCTTCGAGCGTCGCATACGCGGTGACGTAGGCCATCGCCTGGATCCTGGTGCGCGCCCCGACGGTCGTGTCGTTCTCGACGAGGGAGCCGCGGCCGACGACGACGTCGTCACCGAGCTCGCAGCGCTCGCGCACGCACGCCTGGTCGCCGACGATCGCGCGCGCCCCGATGCGTGTTCCCGCGAACACCACCGCGCCCGTCGACACGACCGAGCCCGGCCCGAGCTCGAGCGGTGGCAGCTCCTCGAGCTTCGCCGTCGAGCGAGGCGACAGCGTCGGCTGCTTGCCGACAACGGCGTAGTCGAGGATCCTGCACCCGTCCCCGACGACCGTGCCGGGATACACGACGGCAGTCGCCGCGATCTCGGCGCTCACGCGACGACGGACTCGAGCGACGCCTGCAGCTGCTCGAGCGCGCGCACGACAGGGACTGCGTCGCGTGCAGCCTTGTGGCGGTCGCCTTCTCCCGCGACGAGAGCGAGGAAGTGGCGGCACTCGAGGCGCAGCGGCTCCGTCGCGTCCACCGTCGGGCTGTAGATGTCCCCGGTGCGCGTGCGCCAGTTGTCGTAGACGGTGATCTTGCGGTCGCGTTCCATGTCGTCGAACACGGCCATGCGGTCGTTGCCGACGACCGTGATGCGGCGGATCTTGTGCGGATCGAGCCACGAGAGGTGCATGTGCGCCATCTTCCCGGACGGGAACTTGAGGTAGCAGAAGACGACGTCCTCGACACCTCCCGTCAGGAAGGCGCTGCCGTGCGCGCGCACCTCACTCGGCTCTTCCTCGATCAGATACAGAAGCACCGAGAGGTCGTGCACGCCGAGCGACCAGAGCGCGTTCTCGTTCGTCCGGAACGTGCCCAGGTTCTGGCGGTTGCCGTAGACATAGAGCACGTCGCCGAGCTCGCCGGAGCCGACGATCTCCTTCAGCTTCTTCACGCCCGGGTGGTACAGGAGCAGGTGGCCTGGCATGAGCACGAGGCCGCGCTCTTCCGAGAGCTCGCAGAGGTCCTCGAGCTCGGCACCGCGCATCGCCGGCGGCTTCTCGACGAACACGTGCTTGCCCGCCTCGAGCGAGCGGCGGGCGAGGTCGTAGTGCGTCGGCACGGGCGTGGCGATCACGATCGCCTCGACGGAGTCGTCCGCGAGCACCTCGTCGAAGGCCGTCGTCAGTCGCGCCTGCGGGTAGCGCTGCGCCAGGCCGGAATGCTGCTCGAGGTCGCTGTCGCACAGCCACGCGAGCTCGCCGAGGTCGGCGAAGTTGCGGGCGAGGTTCTTGCCCCACTGGCCGAGACCGACCTGAGCAAGACGCGCCATCAGAGCTTCCACACTTTCCCGTTGCCGGAGCCGTTCCTGCCGGTGGCGTTGCGGAGGTCGACGACGATCTCGGCCCGCTCGACGAGCTCGTCGTAGTCGATCGCCTTGTGCGCGGTCACGATCACGACGCCGTCGTACTCCTCCGGCCGGTACTCGACGGATTGCATCCCGTCGAACTCCGCGACGTGCGGGTCGTGGTAAGACACGGCCGCGCCGGCCTTCTGCAGCAGCTGGATGATCTTCTCGGCCGGCGACTCGCGCACGTCGTCGACGTCGGCCTTGTACGACACGCCGAGCACGAGCAGGCGAGAGCCCTTCAGGGACTTCTCGGCGCCGTGGTTCAGTGCCTGGGAGATCAGCGAGCGGCAGAAGTACGGCATGTTCGCGTTGATCTTCCCGGCGAGCTCGATGAACTCGGTGTAGAAGTCGTACTCCCGCGCCTTCCACGTCAGGTAGAAGGGATCGATCGGGATGCAGTGGCCGCCGAGGCCGGGGCCCGGCTTGAAGCTCATGAACCCGAACGGCTTCGTCTCGGCCGCCTCGACGACTTCCCAGACGTCGATGTCCATGCGCTCGCACAGCTGGGCGAGCTCGTTGACGAGAGCGATGTTCACCGCCCGGAAGATGTTCTCGAGCAGTTTCGTCAGCTCCGCAGCTTCCGGCGACGAAACCGGCACGACGGTCTCGACCGCCCCGCGGTAGAGCTCGGCGGCGCGCTCGGTGCACGCCGGTGTGAGCCCGCCGACGAGCTTCGGCGTGTTGCGCGTCGTCCAGTCCGTCCGCCCGGGGTCGACCCGCTCCGGCGAGAACGCGAGATGGAAGTCCTCGCCGGCCGTCAGCCCGCTCGTCTCGAGGATCGGCTTCACGCACTCCCGCGTCGTGCCGGGATACGTCGTCGACTCCAGGATCACGAGCTGGCCCTTCTGCAGGCGCGGCGCGATCTCTTCGGCGGCTGCGCGCACGAACGACAGGTCGGGCTCGCGCTGGCTCGAGAGCGGCGTCGGCAGCGCGACGATGACGGCCGCGGCGTCCTTCAGCGCGTCGTAGTCGGTCGTCGCGCTGACGCGGCCGTCGGAGACGAGCTGCTCGAGCTCCCCCGAGGGCACGTCGCCGATGTGGCTCTCGCCGCGGTTGATCCCGGCGACGACGTCCGCGTTCACGTCGACGAGGACGACGTTCTTGCGAGCATCCGCGAAGACCCGCGCGAGCGGCATGCCGACGTAACCCGCTCCCACGATTGCGACGTCCGGTTTCATCCGGCGCAAGGCTACTTGCGTCGAACGCTCGCTAGACTTGCCTCCCGCTCGGGCCGTTAGCTCAGCTGGTAGAGCAGGGGACTCTTAATCCCAAGGTCGCAGGTTCGATCCCTGCACGGCCCACTCCGCCCTGCCTGAGCTAGGAGATCTCGGCGCGGGGGTGGCGACGGTCGTAGATCCAGCCAAAGGCGACCAGCAGAACCGCGAGCCCGATGAACGCACCGAAGAAGCCCAGCGCGTACGCGGCACGCCAGAAGATCATCAGCGCGACGATGGCGATGACGGCGAACCCGACGCAGATCCCCGCGATCTTGAAGAAAACGCCGGCTCCGATGCGGTCTTCGTCCATTGCCCGGGCATTCTCGCGCCGCACGCGTCAATGGTGCCTCACCCCAATCGGTTGAAATTCGGCGGCAAGGCGCCTCAGGCCGGGTCCCCGCCGCCACTCTGGCGCAACCGCGACTTCGTCCTGCTGGAGTCGGGCCTGCTGCTGTCGTCCGTCGGGACGTCGCTGACGACGATCGCCTATCCGCTCCTGACCCTGTCCGTCACCGGTTCCGCGGCAAAGGCAGGCCTCGTCACGTTCGCGCGCCTCATCCCGTTCGGCGCGTTGTCGCTCGTCGCCGGGCTCGCCGCGGACCGCTCGAGCCGCAAGCGCCTGATGATCGGCGCCGACGTCGTGCGCGTCGCCGCGATGGCCGTCTTCGCGGTGCTGCTCCTCGCGGGCGACGTGCCTTTCTGGTCGATCCTCGTCGTCGGCCTCGTCGAGGGCATCGGCTCCACGTTCTTCGTGGCAGCCGATTCCGGCGCGCTCCGGTCGGTCGTCCCGGCCCCGCAGCTGCCGGCCGCCGCCGGCGCACGCGAGGCGCGGCGCTCGGTCGTCCGCCTCGGCGGTCCGGCCCTCGGCGGCGCGCTCTACGGCGTCAGCCGCGTGATCCCGTTCGCGGCGAATGCCTTCTCGTACCTGTTCTCAACGGTGGCGCTGCTGCTCATGCGCACGCCCTTCGAAGAGAGACGCGAGCGCGACCCGGCGCCGCTGCGCGAGCAGCTGGCCGAAGGGTTCCGCTACATGTGGGACCACGGCTTCCTGCGCACGACGGCGTTCGTCTACGGCGCCGGGAACCTGCTGACGACCGGCCTGTTCCTCCTGATCGTCTTGATCGCCGAAGGCGAAGGCCTCACGCCTGCCCGCATCGGCGTGCTGACCGCGGCCGTCGGCGTGGGGACGCTCGCCGGGTCGCTGGCGTCGCCGCTCTTTCGCAAACTCCTCTCCGTACGGACGATCCTCTTGCTCGAGCTCTGGACGTGGATCGCCACCTGGGCATTCGTGATCTGGCCGCACGCGTACGTGCTCGCACTGTGGGCGTTGCTCTTCGGGATCGCGGCGCCGGTGACCGACTCCGTCGTCGTCGGCTACCGCCTCGCGATGACTCCCGACCGCCTGGTCGGCCGTGTCGAGAGCGTGCGGACGACGATCTCGCTCGTCGCGAGCCCGCTCGGCCCGCTCGCCGCCGGGTGGCTGCTTCAGTCGACGAGCGCGCGCACGACCGTTGCGGTCTTCGCCGCCGGCGGGCTCGCGCTGGCGCTCTGGGGAACGCTGAGTCCGTCGTTGCGCGCCGCGCCGGCGCTGCACGAGATCGGCACGAGGTAAGGAAATCTGGCGTCTGGGGAGTAAAGTCAGACAGTTCGCCCAACCCCGGGGGGTTTCATGGCGACTCGAGACGTCGAACGCCAAGGTCTAGAGGACGACCGTTTCTTCAGCGACGAGATCGAGCGGCTGCGCCTGCTCCTCGAAGCGTCGTCGACGCTTCTCGGCTCGCTCAGCGTCGAGACGATGCTGCCCGACATCCTCGAGCTGGCCGGCCGCACGCTCGCGGCCGATGCCTACGCGCTCTGGCGAAGGGACGCGGGCGAGGGGTCCTGGAGCGTCGCGGCGTACGCGGGACTCCCCGAGTCGTATGTCGAGAGCGCAACGGCGGCGATCCGCGGCCAGGGCGACGCCGTGCTCCTGGACGAGCCGCTCGTCGCGGAAGACATCGCCACCGCCGACTGGATCGGGGAGGCACATCGGGAGGCGCATGCCGCGGCGGGCACGCGGGCGATGCTCGTCTCGGGCCTCCGTTACGGCGACCGGGTCGTCGGCACGCTCGTCTTCTACTACCGCGCTCCGCACGCGTTCACGGAGGCCGAGCGGAATGCGGCGTCGCTGCTCGCGAACCTCGCGGCCGCGGCGATCGGGACGGCCGAGCTCTACGAGGCGCAGCGGCGCCTCGCAGAGGACCAGCGCTTCGTCGCGCAGGCGAGCGAGCTGCTCGCATCGTCGCTCGACTACGAGCTGACGCTCTCGAACGTCGCCGCCCTGGCCGTGCCGGAGTTCGCGGACTGGTGCGCGATCGACATGCTCGAGCGCGACGGGTCGCTCAGCAGGCTGGCGATCGCCCACGTCGACCCGCAGAAGGTTCAGCTCGCCGGCGAGCTCGCGGAGAAGTTCCCGCCCGATCCCGACGCGCCCTACGGCGTCCCCAACGTCATCCGCACGCGACGGCCGGAGCTGTTCTCGGACATCACGGACGACCTGCTGGTGGAGGCGACGACCGATACGCCGGAGTTGCTCGCGCTGCTGCGCGAGCTCGGCCTGCGCTCGTCGATGTGTGTGCCGCTGGTCGCGCGCGACCGCGTCCTCGGCGCGATCACGTTCATCGCCGCCGAGAGCGGGCGACGTTACGGCGAGCACGACCTGGCGACTGCCCAGGATCTGGCCCGCCGCGCCGCGACGGCCGTCGACAACGCGCTCCTCTTTCGCGAGACGCAGAGCGCCCGCCGCGAGGCGCTCGACTCGCTCGCCGTCGTCGACGCCGTCTTCGGGGCCGCTCCCGTCGGCATGGCTTTCATGAACGAGGCGTTCCGGTACGTCCGCGTGAACGAGGCGCTCGCGAGCATCAACGGGCTCACGATCGACGAGCACTACGGACGCTCCTTGCGCGACGTCCTCGGCGACGAGCTCGCGGCGACGATCGAGCCGTACCACCGCCACGTGCTCGAGACCGGGGAGCCGATCCTCGACCTCGCGGTCGAAGGCCGGACGGCGGCGGCGCCGGGCGAGATCCGTAACTGGCTCGTGAGCTACTACCCGGTCCGCGACGCGACGGATGCAGTCATCGGAGTCGGCGTCGTGATCACGGACGTGACCGAACGCGAGCAGGCCCGTGCGGCGGCGGAGGCGGCAGGCCAGCGCCTCAGCGTCCTCGCCGAAGCGAGCCAGCAGCTCGCCGGCACGCTCGACTACGAGTCGACGCTCGCCAACCTCGCGCAGCTGCTCGTTCCGCGCTTTGCCGACTGGTACGCCGTCGACGTCGCGACCGCCGGCGGCTTCCGCCGGATCGCCGTCGTGCACAGGGATCCCGCGAAGGAGGAATGGGCTCGGAAGTCGATGGAGCTGTTCGCGCCCGAGCCGGACGAGCTCGAGGGCACGGCGCGCGCCGTTCGGACCGGCGAGGCGGTGCTCTACCGCACGATCACCGACGAGCTCCTCGTCGCCTCGACGCTCAGCGAAAAGCACCACGAGGTGCTGCGGGAGCTCGGCATGGAGTCGGCGATGTGCGTNCCCCTGACGGCGGCCGGGCGCACGTTCGGCGCGTTGATGCTCGTGTCGTCGGACCCGCAGCGCCTGTTCGACGAGGACGACCTCGACTTTGCGAAGCACCTCGGCCGCCGCGCCGCGGTCGCGGTCGACAATGCGCGCCTCTACCGTGAGGCGGAGCGCCGCGCCCGCGCCGCGCTCGTCGTCGAGCACGTCGCCGACGGAGTGCTGCTCGTCAACCGCGAGGGAATCGTGCGGCTCTGGAACCCCGCCGCGGAGCAGATCACCGGGCTCGCCGCGGCCGAGGCGCTGGGCCGCCCCGCCGCAGAGGTCTTCAGCGACTGGGGCTCGATCGAGCAGCTGGCCGAGAGCGACGAACTGCGAGCGCGGACCGAGGCGGTGACCGTCAACGGCCGCGAGCTGTGGCTGTCGATCACAGGCGTCGCGTTCGACGACGGCAGCGTCTACGCGTTCCGCGACCTGACGGAGGAGCGTGCGGTCGAAACGCTCAAGTCCGACTTCGTCTCGACCATCTCACACGAGCTGCGGACGCCGCTCGCCGCGATCTACGGCGCGGCACTGACGCTCCGGCGCGAGGACGTGATTCTCGGCGAGCCCCAGCGGACCGGCCTGCTCGACGTGATCGCAAGCGAGTCCGACCGCCTGGCGCGGATCGTCAACGACGTCCTGTGGGTCAGCCGCCTCGAGTCGAACCGGCTGCGCACGAAGGTCGAGCCGTGCGACGCGGTCGCGCTCGCGCGGAGCGTCGTCGACGCCGCGCACCAGTACATCCCGTCGAAGATCAAGCTGACGCTGAAGACGCCGAAGGAGGGCGTGCCGCCGGTCGCAGCGGACGCGGACAAGATTCGCCAGGTCCTCACGAATCTCGTCGAGAACGCGGTCAAGTACTCACCTGACGGCGGACGGGTGACGGTCGACGTGTCGTCCGCCGTTGCGCGCGCGCGGTTCTCGGTACGGGACGAGGGCCTCGGCGTCCCGCCCGCCGAGCATCGCCGCATCTTCGAGAAGTTCTATCGCCTGGATCCGGACCTCACGCGCGGCGTGGGCGGCACGGGCCTCGGCCTCTACATCAGCCGCGAGCTCGTCGAGCGGATGGGCGGCCGCATCTGGGTCGAGTCGAACGGCACGCGCGGTTCCACGTTCGTCGTGGAGCTGCCGCTCCTGGACGAAGCGGACCGTCAGCTCTAGAAAAATTCGCAGGACCGTGCCAGAGTTGCCGCATGGGCAGCGGGTCGGTGCTGTGGGCTGAGACGCCCGACGAGGAGGGTGCCGACAACGGCGCCGAGTGCGAGGCGCACGGCGACGTGGACGAGACCTTCGCGGCGCGCCGGCTACGCCGGTGGATCAAGGGGATGTTCGGCGGTGCGACCTCCGCGGCCGAGCCCGACGAGCCCGGCCGCGAGGAAGATTCCTAGTACGTCGGCGGCGGGCCGTCGTCGACATAGGTCGTCCGCCGGCGGCTCCAGTAGCCCGGCCCGGCCCACGACTGCCAGAAGAGCAGCGAGAGCAGCACGCTGGCGAGCCCGACCGCCATCAGGATCCAGCCCACTGCGTCGACGTTGACCGAGCTTGAAGTGGTGTTGACGGCGAATGTGAGGATTGCACCAACCGCGATCAGGAAGATTCCGACTCCGAGTCCCATTTGACCTCCTTGGATTGAAGCTTGGATTCCCTGACGGGCCCGGTCGAAAACCGCCGCACCCGGTCACTCCGTTGAAGTAGGCTCGCGGCGTCCGTGCGCAGGGGCTCGATCGTCCAGCTGATCGTGATCGGCGTCTTGGCCGGCGCGATTGCGTCTGCCTTCGCGCTGATCCCCGGCTGGCTGCCGGAGCCGGCGTCGCGCGAGGCCGGCCGGATCGATTTCGTCTTCTGGTTCGTCACGGGCATCTGCATCTTCGTCTTCTCGATCGTCGCCGCCGTCACCGTCTTCGCGATCTGGAAGTTCCGCGTGAAGCCCGACGACGACTCGGACGGGCCGCCGATTCACGGCCACACAGGGCTCGAGATCGTGTGGACGGCCGTCCCGACGCTGCTCGTCACCGCGATCGCGATCGTGAGCGCGATCGTCCTCGCGAAGGACGATGCGCAGGGCGCGGACCCGCTGCGCGTCGACGTGACCGCGCAGCAGTTCTTCTGGAGCTATCGGTATCCCGAGTTCGACAACAAGGAGTCCGACGTCCTGCGCCTCCCGGTCGACCGCTCGATCGTTCTGCACCTGACGGCGAAGGACGTCATCCACTCGTTCTGGGTGCCTGAGTTCCGCCAGAAGCAGGACGTCGTGCCGGGCCTCAATCCGACGCTGCACATCACGCCCACGAAAGTCGGGACGTATCCCGTCATCTGCACCGAGCTCTGCGGCCTCGGCCACGCGCTGATGCGGTCGCGCGTGATCGTGATGAAGCCGGGTGCATTCCAGCAGTGGGCGACACAGAAGGCGGGCGCATGACCACGATCGCCGCCGAGCACCAACACCCGGTGCACCAGGGGCTGCCGCCGCCGCCGCGCGGCTGGAGGCGCCTGCTCTACCCCGGCTTCCTGCGTGCCGCCTGGATGACGCCGCTCTTCTTCGGGATCGGCTGCGGCATCGTCGTGCTCTGCCGCTGGTGGGGCGGCTGGCACCCGATCTGGTTCGGCGAGATCATCGTGCTGGTCGCGGCGCTCGTGTCGGCCCCGATCGGCTTCCTCGCCGGCATCGGCGCGTTCGACTACTGGGCGCGGTACGCGGTCGGCGCTCCGACCGTGCCGGAGGACCACTCCGGCCACGGCGCGTACAGCTGGCGCGACTACTTCCGCGTCAACACCGACCACAAGGTGATCGGGATGCAGTACCTGGTCACCACGATCATCTTCTTCCTGATCGGCGGGCTGCTCGCGATGCTCGTCCGCGCCGAGCTCGCGAAGCCGGGGATGCAGTTCTTCGACAACCAGACGTACAACGGGCTCTTCTCGGTGCACGCGTCGCTGATGATCTTCCTCTTCGTCATCCCGGCGTTCGCAGGCCTGGCGAACTTCGTCGTACCGCTGATGCTCGGCGCGCCGGACATGGCGTTCCCGCGGCTGAACGCGCTGTCGTACTGGCTGCTGCCGATCGCCGGGATCATGATGGTCTCGAGCTTCCTCGTCCCCGGCGGCGCGTTCGCGTCCGGCTGGACGGGCTACGCGCCGCTGTCGGTGCACCAGCCCATGGGGACGATCTTCTTCAACATGGGCGTCCAGTGGGCGGGCGCAAGCTCGATCATGACCGCGCTCAACTTCCTGGTCACCATCATCACCATGCGCGCGCCCGGGATGACGTTCTGGCGCATGCCGCTGCTCGTCTGGGCCAACTTCACGACTTCGCTCCTGGTCGTGATCGCAACGCCGTTCATCGCGGGCTCGCAGTTCTTCGTGATGTTCGACCGGGTGATGCACACGAGCTTCTTCGAGACCGGCGGCGGCGGCTACCCGCTCGGCTATCAGCACATCTTCTGGTTCTACTCGCACCCGGCCGTGTACATCATGATGCTGCCCGGCTTCGGCATCGCCTCGGAGGTCATCTCGACGATGTCGCGCAAGCCGATCTTCGGCTACCGCCTGATGGCGCTGTCACTGATGGCGATCCTCGTGCTCGGCTTCTCGGTCTGGGCGCACCACATGTTCGTGTCGGGCATGGCGCCGTGGTTACGCGTGCCGATGATGATCACGACGCTGCTGATCGCCGTGCCGACCGGCATCAAGGTCTTCTCGTGGCTCGCGACGATGTGGGAAGGAAAGATCCACTTCGTCACGCCCATGTTGTGGGCAGCCGGCTTCGTGTCGATGTTCGTGATCGGCGGGCTCTCCGGGATCTATCTCGGCGCCGTCCCGATCGACATCCACGTCAGCGACACGTACTTCGTCGTCGCGCACATCCACTACGTGCTCTTCGGCGGCTCGCTGTTCACGATTTTCGCCGGCATCTACTACTGGTTCCCGAAGATGACCGGGCGGATGTACAACGAGACGCTCGGCAAGCTGCACTTCTGGCTGACGTTCATCGGCTTCAACGCGACGTTCTTCCCGATGCACCTGATCGGGACGGAAGGAATGCCGCGGCGCGTCTCCGACTACGCACCGCAGTTCGCCCACTGGAACATGTTCATCTCGGTGGCGTCGTTCTTCCTCGGAGCGTCGACGCTCGTGTTCCTCTACAACATGATCATCAGCATGCGGCGCGGCGCGCCCGCCCCGGGCAACCCGTGGCGCGCGCTGACGCTCGAGTGGCAGGTCACGTCGCCGCCACCGATCTTCAACTTCGACGAGATCCCGCAGGTCGTCGGCAACCCGTACGAGTACGGCGTGCCGGGTGCACGGCACGCGGTGCTCAACGGCGACCGCGCCGCGGAGGAAGTGAAGGTGCACTGATGCACCTGCTCGTCGTCGCCAACGAGACCGTCATGGGCCGAAAGCTCATCGAGGCTGTCGAGCGCCATCGCGGCGACGAGCTGCGCGTGACGGTGATCGCGCCGGTGAACCATCCGGAGCGCGGCTACGTCGTCTACGAGGACACGCGTCGCGCCGCAGCGGGCCGGCGCCTCGACCGCACGGTCGCGATGCTCCGCGACGAGGGAATCGCGGCGCACGGCCTCGTCGTCGAGAGCGATCCGGTCACGGCGGTGCGAGACGCGCTCGCGCAGCTCGAGCCTGCCGTCGACGCGATCGTCGTGGCGACGCACCCGCAGCAGAAGTCGGGCTGGCTCCGCAAGAACGTGATCGACCGCATCCGCGACGTCGCCGGCGACCGTCCCGTCGAGCACGTCGTCGTCGACGTCGCCGCCGAGACCGGCCAGCAGAACGTGCTCGTGATCGCCAACGAGACCGTGCTCGGCCCGCAGCTGCTCGACAAGATCCGTGAGCGCGCGCAGAAGGGCACGGCGAGCTTCCTGATCGTCTCGCCGCAAAGCGACTCGTCCGACGCGGCGCATCCCGACGCCGAGCGGCGCCTGCGGCGCGCGGTCGCAGAGCTCCGCGGCAACGGCATCGACGCGCACGGCCAGGTCGCCCATCCCGACCCGTTCTCGGCGGCGCTCGAGGCCATGCGCGAGGAGCGCGTCGACGAGATCATCGTCTCGACGTTCGGCCCCGAGAAGTCCGGCTGGCTGCGGCGCGATCTCGTCGAACGGCTCCGGAACGAGACGAACCTGCCGGTCGAGCACGTGATGGCCGCGAGCGAGGTGCCCGCGTAGTGGCCGTCCACGCCGAAGCTCACCACGGCCCGCCGATCGCGAATCAGAGCTCGCGCGTCAACGCGTCCGTGCTCGGGATGCTCCTGTTCATCGCGTCGGAGATCATGCTCTTCGGCGCTTTCTTCACGGCGTACTTCTTCGTCCGCGTCGTCAACGGGATCGACTGGCCGCCGGCGCCGTTCGAGCTGCCGAAGTTCGTCGCCGGCGTCAACACGGCCATCCTGGTGACGTCGTCGTTCACGATGCACTGGGCGCTGCAGTCGATCAAGCGCGGCAACCGAGCCGGGCTGCAGGGCGGCTTGCTGCTGACGTTCCTGATGGGGCTCGTGTTCCTACTGACGCAGGCGCGCGAGTACTCCCGCGTCGGCTTCGCGCCTCACGACGGCGCGTTCGGGACGATCTTCTACTGCCTGACGGGCCTGCACGGCGCGCACGTCTTCGTCGGCCTGTCGATCCTCCTGTTCATGACCATCCGAGCTTTCCGCGGCCACTTCTCGCCCGAGCACCACCACGGCGTCGAGATCGGCGGGATCTACTGGCACTTCGTCGACGTAATGTGGATCGTCGTGTACTCGACGGTCTACCTCCTCTGACGTGATCAATCTCTGACGTGATCAATCCGCTCCGGAGCGAGGCCGAAGCGTTCAGGTTCCTGATCGCGTCCATCGTCTACTTCGGAGCGATCGTGATCGCGGCACTGATCGACAAGTGGGCCGGCATCGCAGTCTTCGTCGTGCTCACCGCGGCCGTCGGCGCGTGGTGGTTCCGCTCGCGCCGGGACGAGCGCCCGGCTCAAACGGCGGTGCGGCCGCATCCGGCCGACGAGCGCCGCATCCTCGTGATCGCGAACGAGACGGTCGCGGGGCACACGCTCCGGTCGATGATCCTCGAGCGGAGCCTCGACGTCAGCGAAGAGGTGCTCGTCGTCACGCCGGCGCTCAACTCGCCGCTGCGCCACTGGGTCTCCGACGAGGACGGCGCACGCGCTGCCGCGCAGGAGCGTCTCGACGCGAGCATCGCGATGCTCGCCGAAGCCGGAGTCGAAGCGCGCGGCGAGGTCGGCGACGGCGACCCCCTGCAGGCGATCGAGGACGCGCTGCGCACCTTCGGGCCGGACGAGATCATCATCTCCACGCATCCGGAGGGACGGTCGAACTGGCTCGAGCGCGGCGTCGTCGAGCGCGCTCGCGAAAGGTTCGCCGTGCCGATCACGCATGTCGTCGTAGATCTCGAGCGCGAAGGCACCTGACCACGCGAACTGCTGGGGTCAGACCCCGGCCTTTTCGGCGGCGTCTGCTCCCTTAC
>C688J18823_10001433_pt1 | contig 14683 bp, 5 predicted proteins | sample HopSoiMetagenom1_FD_18823 | JGI IMG/M metagenome (IMG submission 18823)
GGCGTTTGTCCGCAACAACGATTATATGATATCAGCATTATGGCAACACCAACAGCGGATATCGCATCGATTAACACCAACGGTTCACATTGCGGAACAAAGACAGGTTCCATTAAAGGAATAACAATGGTTTCAGGAGCTAACCCAATTACCTATGAATGGAAAGATAGCAAGGGAAATATAGTAGGAACCAAACTGGTATTGGATTCAGTTGCTCCTGGTTCTTATGTATTAAAAATCACAGATGGCAATGGATGTTCAACCATTATTGGCAATGGAAATACATTGACCATAAATAATATAAAAACAGTGACGGCTGCATTTACAAGTGACGCTATTGCAGGTGACAGACCATTAGTGCTGCAGTTCACCAACCAAAGTACAGGAGCGGTGGTGAATTACAACTGGAACTTTGACAATGGAACCACATCCATACTGAAAGATCCTATTGCCACATTCACGGATGTAAAGACACACAACATTTGTTTGATGGTGGATGATGGAAAAAATGAATGTAGCGATACAATTTGTACATCCATAGAAGTTTTCGAAAACCTGGATATACGTATCATTCCAAATGTGTTTACACCGAATGGAGATGGTGTAAATGATATTCTGAAAATTACTGCCATGGGTTTAGCAACTGTACATGCAGAGGTGTACAATCGTTGGGGTCAAAAAGAATACGAATGGAACACTATTGATGGAGGTTGGGATGGCAGGTCAGCAACAGGATTGCCGGCATCAGAAGGAACATATTACTTGATTCTGAATGCAACCGGAGCAGATAAAAACAAAACGATATTCCCAACTATAAAAGAAGCGTTTACGTTGTTGAGGTAAATAAATAAGCAAAAATATAGAAAAACCGAAGGTAGAAATGCCTTCGGTTTTTTTGTGTTAACTTAATTGCATCCGTGTAAATTTTTCATTACTAAAACAATGTGTTATAGAATATAATTTTTTAAAAAGTGAACACTAGTTTTTTGTAATACAGTACATTAAGTATATTGAAATCAAATAAGTTTGAAATTGTTGAAAAGAAAAAAACAATTCTTCTAAAAAAAAGTGTTTGCTTTGCATCGAACAAAAAATACAACTGATATATTTTTGAATGTGTTTTTGATAAATGTGTGGAATGCTAGTTTCAACAGTATCTACAGAGGTTTAATGCGCTCTCTAAAAAAGAAACACAATTAAAATCGGATTTTTAAAATACCGTTAATAAAATAAACCGACCGTTAATTCATTTAAATGTTATTCAAATAATGAATAATTGTTTATTTGTTTTGAATAAAAAATTAAATACATACGAATTAAAAAAATAAATCAACTGAAATATAATTACATCACTAATGAAAAAAATTTCTTTGTTATGCCTGATGCTTAGTCCATATGTTGGGCTATTTGCACAAACTTGCCAAAATTGTGGGGTTAACCAAAGCACACCACTTTCTTCTTTGCATGTTAAAGGTTGTGGTACTACAAGTGCTACTTCAGCATTTCGTGTGGATAACTCTGCGAATACACCATTGCTATTTGTACGTGATGATAAAAATATTGGCTTTGGAACAATCACTCCTGTTTTTAAGTTGGAGCTTTCGGGAACATCTGCGATTTCTGATAGAACAATTGGTATAAATACAATTCCTGTTGTCTATCTCCCTGATCAAGGCGGCGCTATTTTTAATGGCTCTATTGCCTTTGGAAACGGTTTGAGAAACTTAAGTGGATCTTCACAAGGGCAATATGTAACAGCTGTGGGAATTGATGCCTTGCTTGCAAATACGACTGCAAATTATAATACTGCAGTTGGATATCGTGCAGGGTATAGCATAACAACAGGAGGAAATAACGTAGCGTTAGGAGGACTTGCGCTTTATTCAAATACAACGGGTACAAATAATATTGCGGTTGGAGAAGAAGCTATGTACTCCGCATCAGGTAATTATAATATTGGATTTGGTACAAACACACTTAGAATAAATACGGGAGATAACAATGTTGGTATAGGATACAATAGTTTACGAACCAATGGGTCGGGTTCACAAAATACAGCAATAGGAATCAATGCCCTTTATTATACTACTACTGGTAGTTACAATACAGGTATAGGAAGCCAGGCCATGATGAATAATACAACAGGAAGTTATAATATAGGAATTGGGCAAAATGCAGTTTTAGGAAACACTACCGGATCCAATAATATCGGAATAGGATCTGATGCGCTTACTAGTAATGCAGGAGGTATAAGAAATGTAGGAATTGGAACAAGTGCATTGAGATTAAATAATGCCGGTAATGAAAACTTTGCAGGAGGAAAAGATGTACTGTACAATAATACAAGCGGAAGTTATAACGTAGCTGTTGGGAATGAAGCATTGCTTACAAATGTAAGTGGTGCTAGCAATGCTGCCTTTGGCTATAAATCATTAAATGCTAATACGGCTTCATTTAATACTGCAATAGGAGTATCGGCTTTAAATGTAGCAACTTCCGGAGGTAGTAATACTGCATTGGGTTACCGTGCTGGAAATAGTGTTACCACAGGAGCAAATAATATACATGTTGGATATTTTTCAACTTCAAATAGCAATATAACAACCGGTTCTTTTAATATTTTAATTGGAAATGATTTGAGTTACGGACTAACAGCAACCGCTTCCAACCAATTGAATATAGGGAACCTGATTTTTTCAAATTCACTTGGTACAGGAAGTGCACTTGCTACCGGAGGCGTTGGACTTGCAACAGTATCGTTTTCGACCAATGCAAGACTTGCTGTTAAGGATGGACACATTCAATCTCAGCAAACTACGGGTCCATCCATTGCAACCGGAGCCGCATCAACTGGGGCAAGCTTAACCACGGCAACAGATGTAGCAGGTATTGTAAACATTACAAACAATACAACTGCTGGAATTGGTGCGACCGTTACTTTTAATAAAACATACGCAGTTGCACCTATTGTTATCATAACACCAATCAATGCAAATGCCGCTACTCAAATGGCAGCAGCTCAAATTTATGTAGCATCCTTTACAAATCGATTCGAAATTACTTTTGGTGCTGCTCCGGCAGCAACAGCGAAGTCATTTAGTTATATGGTTATTGAAACCCAATAAATAAATTTATTTATAAATGAATCAGTTAAGATCAACTATTGCCCTTATTGTGGCCAGTATTGCTTTAGGATTAATAATTTATGTGCTCATTGATATTCGTTCCGAAAAGAAGATTGCTTACATCCGCTCTTCTGAATTAGTGTATGGTTATTTAGGAATGCGAGATGCACACACTAAATTCGAAGAGAAAAATACCACCTGGAAAACAAATGTAGATACATTGCAACAGGATTTTCAACGTTCATTAGATGCATACAGAGCAAAAGAACAAAAATTAAATAAGGCAGAAAAAGAAAGAGAAGAAAAATTACTGGAAGCTAAAAAGCAACAGATCATGCAGTACATGCAAGCAGTAAGTAATCAATCAAAGGTGGAAGATGAAAAGGTAACACAGGCTGTCTTGAACCAGGTGAATAGTTTCGTAGAGGAATATGGGAAGAAGAATAATTACAAAATTATTTTGGGAACAACGCTTTCTGGAAATTTACTTTATGGAGAAGAAGGGATAGATATTACCAAGGAGGTGCTGGAAGAATTAAACAAAAATTACAAAGGAGAGGAATTAACAACAAAATGATAAAGACTGTATTACAACTTTGTTTGCTGCTTTTTCTTTTTTCATGTTCCGGAAAAAAACCGAAAACATCGGAAGAGTATTTTAAGTATTTGGACAGCGATGCCTCAGGGCTTTCCAAATCCAAATATGTAAATGGGATTCAGATACGTGTAAAATATTTATCACCGGATTATTTATGTTATCGCGAACTTGGAAATCATTCTTACTCAGCTGCTGAAAAAGATAGTTTGATCGATTACTATGCACAATCACTTTGTTTCATGATAACATTGGGAACAGATGAGCGAAAAGATAAACAAGGTGATATCATGTACCGCAACATTACGCAATACAAAGAATATGTTCAACGAACGGTTTCCATGAATTTTGAAATGCAACAGTTTATTAAATTAAAAGCAGATAAAGAAGAATATGTACCTGTATTATCATCAATGGAAAATATTTATAGTCTGGATAACAAAAGAAATATTTTATTGGTCTTTGCTCCGAAGACAAAACAGGATAAAAAACTTTTTAACGCCGCTCAGCTAGATTTTATTTATGATGATCAATTGTTTGAATTAGGTACCAATCATTTTTTATTTGAGCGTAAGGCTTTTGATAATTTACCCCCATTTCCTTTTAAAGCATGAAAGAAACATATAAATACAAGATGATCAGAAAGATCATGTTTTGCACCGGTTTGATTATGTTAGCGGAAATTGTTTGTCCTTCCGTTTCATTTGCATTAACGAGTGGCCCTGCACAACCCGAATTTTCTTCCTTTGAACCTGTTGCAACAACCAATATGGTGAATGAATTTACGGGTGACATGACCTATAATATTCCTATTCTTAATTTGCCGGGTGCCAATGGTGGAGGGTATGCGATGTCACTTTCTTATCACAGTGGTAATTCCCCTGAAGAAGAATCATCCTGGGTAGGTTATGGGTGGACATTAAATCCGGGAGCAATCAATCGCGGCAAAAAAGGATTTGCAGATGATGTGAAAGGACAAAAAGTAAATTATTGGAACAAGGTACCAGCTAACTGGACAGCGACATTGGGAGGTTCTGTTTCATTGGAAGCATTTTCTTTGGATTTGAAAAAAATCCTGGGTGCTTCCGTGAGTAGTACGCTGCGTTATAATAACTATAAAGGTTTTGGTTCCTCTATGGGTGCTAACTTAAATATTGCAAAAGGATTGGTATCATTGGGGTACAATACTTCTGACGGAGACGGAAGTTTTTCAGCAGCGGTAAACCCAATGGCACTATTGAGTTATATAAAGAACAAAAAAGAAGGTGACAAAACAGAAAATAAGCATAAAACAAAAGACCCTATTAAAGCAGAGAAAGCGAAATTGAAAAGTGAAATGGCTAAGAAGAAGTTGGAGAAAGATGGAATTCACGGTACTAAATTCAGCACTGGAAGTGGGATGGGCGCTGTTAATGTTATTGGTAGTAGTTATGGGTTATACAGTCATACAGGAGGAGAAAGGGCATTGAGTGTAAATAAATATAAAGGGTTTTCAGCAAACGTAAATGTATCTGTTAACCTGACACCAAGTCCCGCAGAAATTGGTGCCACCTTTAGTATAGCGGGAAGTTACAATAGGCAAGAAAATACTAACTCTGCAGGTGTTGCCGGTGCGGCTGATCCGATTGATACCTATGGCTATATGTACTCAGCTTATGCAGATGACAATAGTCAAATGGATTATTATACAGAAAAGGATAATGCTTACGATAAACGAGATTATTATATAGGTATGCCTTTCAGCAATGCAGATAATTACATGATGACCGGGGAAGGAATGTCTGGTGGATTTCGTTTGTATAATAAGTATTCAGGGCATTTTAAACCAAGGAATGTATCCAGTGATATACAAAGTTACAATATCGGAGTTGCAGTAGAAGTAGGCTTAGACATCGGTGCCGGTATGGATATGGGAGTTGGTTTTCAGCATTTTGGAAGCATTGGATGGAGCAAACCAATCAATTTTGCTAAATACGACGAAAAAGCGGATTGGTTAACAGCAACTACGTTGAATGATGATCCTTACATTTTTCGTTTCAATAATGATAAAGGTGGTGAATATAATTTTAATTCGGATGCATTGCAAAGCGCATCCTTGAAATATGAAGGAGGAAGAACCGGGTCGCTTAATTATTCAGCAAATGTTGATAAAATAACAACAACAGCTAACCAGGGAAATCGAGGTGGCAGATCAACTAATGTTGCTTATCATACCAACAGGGAAATGGGAGATACCTCCAGGGCTTATTGTTTAAGCCCGAGTATTAAACAATGGATCAATAGAAATAACCCCGCCATTGCTGATGGGATAGGTGAATATGCCGTTACGAATGAAGACGGATTACGATATGTGTATGGGTTACCGGTATATAGCCGCAATGAATTAAATATGCAATACGATGTGTTGAAGGCAACAAGTGTGAATAAAAAAAATATTGTGTACGAAAATATCGATGGGGACTTAAAAGTAAAAACGGGAGAAGAGTCTTCTATAGCATATGCTTCTACTTATCTATTAACAGATATTACATCTCCTGATTACATTGACAGGACAATGAATGGCCCTAGCGATGACGACTTCGGAGGCTATACCCGTTTTAGTTACAAACGCTTGCATGGTAATAATGAAAAAGATAATGCAACGCCTTGGTATCGCTGGCGAATACCTTATACCGGACTATTATATAATAGAGGTGAGCTCTCCAGTCAACGTGATGATATGGGAACTGTGTCTACAGGAGAAAAAGAAATTTATTATTTAGATACCATTGTTACAAAAACACATTTTGCAGTATTTTTAACTTCTCCCTGTAACGATGGATTTGATGCAGCAAAAAATAGCGATGCTGCCGCAAGCGCAGTGAAAGGCGATAAGCAGCTAAAAAAATTGTATGCTATAAAAGTGTATGCAAAGAATCCAGGTGGCACACCTCAATTGATACAAACAGTTCGATTTGATTATTATGACGACGCAAACTCTGCATTTATAGGGATACCAAACTGTGCCTATCCAGGAACCAATGGTAAACATATGCTGAAGCGTGTTTGGTTTGAATACGAAGGAGCTTACAACGCGAAAATTTCTCCTTATGAATTTGAATATAAATATCCTTCTACAACCTATCCAAGTAAATACACTGCGTTTGGTAGTTGGAAAACAGGCTTGAATGAAACGCCTGCTTATTCTCCTCATTTTATAGATGCTTGGGGAAATTACCAAGGTGACGATACCCGTTATGACAACATGATGACCTGGGTTGATCAAAGCCCGGATGCAACATTTGATCCGGCTGCCTGGCAATTGAAAGTTATACGACTGCCCAGTGGAGGGGAAATTCATGTGCAATATGAACAGGATGATTATTTGTATGTGCAGGACAGACATGCGGAAGCATTTGTGAGTTTAAGTAGTATTTCAAACGATGCAATTGTCGGAAACCGGAAATACTATCTCGATATCGCCACCACTTTTGGCGCTGGAAATGTAGCTGCCGACAGGGCATATATTAAAGATCGCATACAAAAAGATTACATTGATGCAGATAAAAAAATGTATTTTAAATTTCTGTACAAATTACTATTGGGTTCTCCGGGACCAAATTTAAATTCCTGTGCGTCTGAATACATTACAGGCTACTGTAACATAAAAGAAGTAGGTTTGGATGGAACAGGGATGTATGTGAAGTTGGGCCGAAAGAGTGGGGGCGGAAGTAAATTCGATTTACCTGTAAAAGTTTGTCGTGACTATGTAAAAAAAGAGCGTCTGGGAACAATGAACACCAGTGGTTATTGTGGCGAACCTGGTGCAAGTGTAAGCGATGATCCAAACAGTCCGGAACATGTGGTAGAAGCCTTACTTAATTATATAGGTACCAAAATGGTTCCCGGAGATAACGAATTGTGTACAGAGGTGGCCTCGGATTTATCTTATTTTAAAGTACCTGTTCCACCTCGTGGAAAAAAAGGCGGTGGTATAAGGGTAAAACGTTTGTTGATGTACGATGCCGGTATTGAAACCGGTGATCAATCTTTATTTGGAAGTGAATATACCTATAAAGAAACCAATGGGTACAGTAGTGGTGTTGCCACAAATGAGCCTGCTGGAATTAGAGAGGAGAATGCCCTCGTAGAATTTGATCCACGATTAAAACAAAAATTCTTGGATAAAGTAATCTCTGGAAGAGATCGTGATGAAACAGAAAAACCTTTAGGAGAAAGTATTTTACCTTCTCCGTCTGTTGGGTATTCACGTGTAATTATTTCCAATATTTTTACTGGAAAAACCAATACAGGCTTTGCAGTAAAAGAATTTTATACGGCAAAGGATTATCCGGTAAGTGTAGAGTATACTGATCTTTCAAAAACAAAAGATTATCTACCGATCCCAGGAGGGCTTATCAATTACTTCGTGAATAATGTATGGTTGACTCAAGGTTTCTTATGTAAATTAAATGAAATGCACGGGCAAGCCAAAAGAGATGCAACGTACAGTGGTGATATTAGTAGTATTGATAAAGCGAGTTTAAGTACAGAAACAGTATATGAATACTATGCACCAGGTTCGCTTGTTCCGGTTTCGGCATCACCAGGGCAAATTGCTTACAGTAATCTAGGAAAAGAGACAGAGCAGGTAATGGAGTCCCGTGGAATGGAAGATATTAGTAATGATATTGCAATTTCATCGGATTTTAGTATTGGATTTGCAGGGCCAATCCCTGTGCCTCAATTCAGTCTTATTCCTTCGTATACCTACAGCGAAAGTAAAGTGTTCACGCATACCACCAATAAAATTGTGCAATACCCTGTTATACAAAAAAGTGTAAGCACGTATGCAGAAGGAATTTATCACTTAACAGAGAATTTAACTTTTGATCCGAATACGGGAAAACCAAATACAACGAGAACGTATGATAGTTACAATACCTTGAATTTGCAACAATCATTAAATCATCGAGGAAGTTATACGAGTTATGGCGTGTCAGCAGCAGGTCAATATCCGGCAATGGGGCAAAAAGCCATCAACGAACGTTTCATTTATAAATCAGATGCAACCAAATGGAAAGTTGAAAAAATGAAAACAGGAGGAAGTTACTACCTGAACATTACGGCAGCACCAGGATACAGTCCTTGTGATTTTACAGGAAAATTCAGTCCTGGTGATTTAATTTATCTCTACAAAACAGATACAACATCGGCCGGAATTTTTCATGTAACGGATACTATTGTTGATGGAAACAAATTATATATTGTCCCAACCGTTAACTTTAAAAATTTGACCAAAGAAGGCGCTGGGCTTAACAGCGAAGTGATTGTAGAAGTGTTAAGAAGTGGATTTACCAATCAATTGAATGCAAGTGCGGGAGGATATACAGTGTATGGTCAGAGTAGCGCAATTACGTTAATGAGCAGGAATGCATTTGCAGCCCGGCTTGATTACGCTGCACATGATAGAGGAATAAAAATTTATGCGAATGATCCCTTCTTTCAAGCGTATAAGGATTTAGGATTTATAACCGGCGGAGTATGTAAACCATTTGTCAAACCGGATGGTAGTTTTGATCCAACAGGGGTTGCTTGTCTTTTCAAGAATTCGACTGGATATATTCAGTTAGTTGTTTCGACCTCATATTCTAATATAATCCGGTATTCCGCTTATTTTTATGACGGTAGTGGTAGTTCTTTCAGCTGCAACAATTTAGATTCTGATTCTCTTTGCTTTGCTCCTGGTGGCTATAAAGTGATCATTGATGAAACTACTGGTATGCCGGTTATTAAACCTGTGGTTTCTACTTGCTCATTAGCTTCATGCGGGATCACCATCACTTGTTTTCCAATTTGCCCTTCACCAACAAACAAAATTACAAATGTAATTGCAGCTAGTGCACAAACCTATGACCTGACTTGGCCTTATGATACAACACTCTATAAGCCACGTGTTGGGGCGAATACATTCGAGTCGGGTATAAAGGGTAAATGGCGTCCGCTTTCCAGTTATGTATATCGCGATACCATTCTTGCAGCAAACACAGGAAATGAACGTAATTATAAAAGTGCAGGTGTATTCGATATGGATCTATTCAATTGGAAAAACCCTTCTTTAATAGATGCATCGTTAAACGCGAAATGGATCAAAACAAACACGGTCACACAATATTCTCCGGATGGAAATGCAATGGAAGAACGGGATATTTTTGGAATATATAGCACAGCTAAATTTGGATATAGTAAAACACAACCTTATATCGTTGCAAAAAATGCGGATTATAATTCCGTTCAGTTCGAAAGTTTTGAAAAATCCTACAGTATATATGGAACCGCAGAACTGGAAGATGGATGGAGACCATCTGGTATTAGTGCCAAACGAACCGCTAGCACGGCGCATGCGGGGAAATACAGTTGGGCAATGACGGCAAATGACTCACTGCAATTAAAACCGATAACCATTACACAGCAAATGCTTGATAAGGGAGTCTCCTTGAAAGTGTGGGTAAATGATACGGCTCTCACAGAAGGGACTGCTTTAAAAGGGAAATTAATAAGATCTTCTACAATTGTCAATTTCGCAGTTGCAAAGGTTGCAAATGTTGGTAACTGGGGACTGTATGAATTGAAAGCAAGCAACCTGTCGGCATATACGATCGGTGCAACAGTGGGTATTGTTATTACAAACAATTATACTTCCAAAACAATATGGGTGGATGATGTGCGCTTCCAACCCCTGGATGCTGCAGTAATGACCTATGTGTACGATATCAATACCTTGCGCCTCATTGCCACATTTGATGATCAGCATTTTGGAATGTTTTATCAATACAATGGAGAAGGTAAGTTGTTGCGCAAACAAATTGAAACGGAGCGGGGATTGAAAACAATAACAGAAACGCAGTACCACGCAGCTCAACAAAAAATAAGATAATGAAACGAACGATAAGTATGTCTGTTTTTTTATTCCTTATTCTCCTGGGAAAAGCTCAAGGTGATAAAGAATTGTTACGCAGTGTTTTTAAAAACATGAGTAGTCAATATACTGATCAATTGCCCGAACACGTGTGTTACATGAGTTACTCACTTCATACGGTTCACCTGGATAGTTTGGAAAAACCAACAGATGTGACCATTGAAGTGTGGAAGAAAAATAACCTGGTTGAAATTAAAAGCGATCAGATGAATGTTTTTCAGGATATGAAAGAAACGTTTATCATGTTACCGGACAAACACGTGATCGTGCGAAATGATGCCTCATTGAAAGACGAAATAGCTGTGAGAAAAAGCATGGCATTGTATGATAGCCTCTTAAATTATTGTGAAGTATTTAAAAGTGTTAGAGAAAAATCAAAAAATGGATACAACCGGAAAATTTCTATTTCCATTAATGAAAAAGGCCAGCAATTATTTAAAATAAAAAGAGCAGATTATTTTGTTGATGCCGATTCCAAAAATATAAAAAAGGTAAGGGTGTATTATTCGGATAATGTGTCAGCCACATTAAAAATTTCATATGTTGATTATATGATAAATGAACTAAATTATGATTACAAAGGAAAAGAATTGTCAGAACATGTTTTCACTTATTTTTTAACTAATGATAAATTAAAAAATAATTATAAAGATTATAAACTGGTTGATAATCGAGCTTCTGTTAAAAAGAGAGAACACTATAAAGAATAAAACTATAATGGCAATGGTTCATAAAATTAAAAAAATCGTATTCATACTTTCTTTGCTAATAGCTTCGGTAAGTGCTTATGCTCAGAATCGTGTGGATAGTGTCAGTTCCAACTACTCGGATTTGAATGGTGGTGCGACTGTTAAAACCATATTAATTGGTTTTGACAAATGCAGTGGACTTACCTATACCTACAATTCCGTAAAGCTTTATCAATATTTATATTTAGGATCAGATTATAAATACGGGACCGCAGTGAATAGCGCAAGCGTAACATTAAAAATTGACATATATAATACAACCAGTGGCGGAACAGGATTAATGCAAAGTTTTACCAATGTTGTATTGGCTATTAATCAAGATGCTCCGGAAAAAGAATACATACAGGATATTACCACATTGGTACAGACAGGTGCAGTCAGAGCGGTAATAACAAGCAGCGCATTGAGTTGCAGTGCGCCCTACCAAAGCCGTATTCGCCTGGCCTCTTTTTACAAAGAAGATGTAGGAGTAAATGTTCGCGGTAAAGCAGTAACCACCGGAACACCAACAATAAAAAATCCTATAAAATTTATTTGGAGCCGTAATGCAACGCAGCAATGTATTCCGAATTACCAAATACAGGTATTGCGATTATTCAACAGAGATTCAGTAAAGAGTTTGAGTGAAACTCAATTGAATGACATTGTAGATTGGAGCAAAGCCGTAAGCATAGAAACAGGTAGCCCCGATACTACATTGTTGTTAACACTAGCAGAAGGGCGTGGTTATTATACCTGGAGGGTTAGACCTATAGGTACCGCATACCCAGGAGGTATTTCCAACTGGCGTAATTACGGAAACTGGAACAGTACTTCTTTGGCTGATGGAGCCACAATAAGTTTTACGGTAAATCCGTACGTAGGTGGAATACTCTTTTTTTATTACCAGTTTAATGATGATAAAAACTGGATTTACAGTCGTACTTTTTCAGAGGGTGATCCACTGAATACCAAAGTACGTATGAGCGAATCTATTACTTATGGAAATGGCTTGCAACAAATAAAGCAGCAACAAGGTAAACAACAAAGCACAAATCGGGTAATTGCCAACCAAACGATTTATGATTATTCGGGGCGACCTGCTTTAATGACTTTACCAGCTCCAATTGATAGTGTTCCACCAGCTGGTGGCGATACCTTAGGATATGTAAACGGCTTTATTAAAGTAGGAAGCACATTGTATACGGCCCAACATTTTGATGATAATGCTACCTACTTTAGCCCAACAGCGGCAACTGCGGGTCCATTGATTGATTACTACTCGAATAGCAATAGCGATAAATTTGTAGCCAATGCAGAAGGATATCCGTATGGAAGATCGTTATATACAAAAGATGGAACCGGTCGTGTCAAAGAAGTAGGGGCGCCAGGTGAAACGGGTAGAATCAAATCGACGAATGATCATACGGCCAAGACAATTTATGCAAGTGTGAGCGATCAGGAATTGATAAGAGTATTTGGTGATGAAGCCCCAAATGAAACAAGTGTATACAAATCACTAAGCATTGACCCGAATAAAACGGCTACCATCTCCTATATTAATAAAGAAGGGCAAACCATTGCCACAGCATTAAGCATAAGCACCGATAGTATCGGTAGTATTCTGGATACGTTGCCAGGATATAAAAATGCACGCATTACCATCAACGATACATTGTGGGCAAAGGGATCGTTTGGAAAATATGGAGTTACCAGTAATAAGCCGTTAGCATTTGCAGTACCTACCAATGTATCATTGAAGTATACAATAAAAAAGAAAGACATTACGCAACTGTGTATGAGTTATTGTACCACCTGCGATTATACGATACAATTTTTATTGCATACGGAAGATACCAGTTTAGTAATTGCGAGTAAATTACTACCTGCTTCTATTTGCAGCACCCCTCCAACAAAATGGGATACAACATTTACGAAATTATTAGATGGAGGTAAAAAATATATCCTTGAAAAACGTGTATTTGCGAATAGTACCAAGCCGGGCAGCAGTCCTCCGAAAACGTATTTGGATATTAGCCTGGATTCTATTAGAAACACGTACAATAAAAGAGCAACCGATTCTTTAAAATTTGTATATGGTTTCTTAAAGCGAAACAGCATGGATAGTTTGTATCGTTATTTGAATCACGGGACATTTATCAACTTTAATGTTAGTAATGTAGATAGTGTATTTGCGGATAGTTCCATTACAAAAAATATTGGATGCTATACACTTAAAATACCGATAACCTATTGTAAAAAAGACGTATGCCCGGCTGATTTTGAAAAATATTTTAATGATCGTTGGAAAGGGACGGTTTATGCCGATGATCCAGCAACACCTGAATTGGATTTTATGATTCCGCCGTATGCGCAGACGACCTACCGTTTTCAGAAGGGACAATTCAACTGGCTGATCAAAAACATGTTGGCTGATGGATATGATTGTCAAAAAATATGGACTTGCTGGAAACGTTTAACCCTTAACTACAAAGGAATGAAGGATATGGCAGATACTACCACATCAGGCTACAAGTTTGATTTAATGGAAGAGTTTTTACGTTGCACAGGAAGAAAGCTGGCAGGGTATTATAGTGCAGCTACTGATACGAATAAATTTTTAGGACAAGCGTATAAATATTTTTATAGAGTTGGCCCCACACCAACGTGTGATAGTTTGGTGAAAAAAATGTATACTACAATTGGGGGTTGGCCACAGGATAGTTTAGTTGTGGTGAATCCAATAAGTAAAAAATGGGAAAACTATTATAGTTGTATACGAAGTTTAAGAACTCCGGGAAGTAATGAAATAAACGACAATAAAAACGCCGCAGAAGGTGGTTGTCAAACTGCTTGTAATGCGCGGTATGGAGGTTTTAAGCAATCCATTATTAATATGTATCACAATGATTCGGTGTATATAGAAGGTGATAAGTATAAATTAAAGAAAGATACAATTTGGGGGCAAATATATTCTTTTGATAAAGATACGCTAACATCAGCTCCTGCTTCTCAATATTACAAAAGTATGTCAAGTGTAGAGTGTATGGTTCATACATTAATCGAAAGTTGTATTAGTAGTTGTACGATAACTGTATATGACACATTAAGCGGAGGGAAAAAATTTGGGACGACAGCACAAATTGATGCAATTAAAAAAGCAATGACTTGGAATTTTGAGTTGAAGCGGACCGTTGATGGAACAAGCTGTGGAATAGGATGGAAGAAATTAGGGTCTCCTTCTGGGCTTGATGCGGCTAGTGATAATGTATTGTCT